>Ga0265798_10001046_pt1 | contig 43969 bp, 33 predicted proteins | sample P3T30metagenome_FD_192430 | JGI IMG/M metagenome (GOLD analysis project Ga0265798, IMG submission 192430) | Plant litter microbial communities from East Loma Ridge, Irvine, California - P3 T30 | ecosystem: Environmental > Terrestrial > Plant litter > Unclassified | place: USA: California... | reverse complement strand
AGTGGGACATGCCGCTCCACGCGGTCGCCACCGAACGAGGATGGATCACACGATGACACCGACCTGGCGCAAACCGTTCGGCATGTTCGTGATCCTGGCGCTGATCCTGATGTGGGTGGTGATCGTCGCGAGCTTCTCAGGCGTGGTGGCGCGGTGGCACCCGCTGCTCCAGCTCGGCTTCTACGGCGTGACCGGGATGATCTGGATCGCACCGCTCAAGCCGCTGCTGGCGTGGATGGAGACCGGGCGCTGGCGATAGCCGCCGCACCGTTTGAGCCTACGCACGAACGATCGTGAAAGAGGCTTCGGGCGCGATTACGACATCCCCGTTTCGATGCGCCATCCCTGATAAATCAAAGGGATGGCGCGAGTGACGGGGCTCGAACCCGCGACCTCCGGCGTGACAGGCCGGCGCTCTAACCAACTGAGCTACACCCGCTTGAGAAGCGTGAGGCGCGCCAACTATGTCAGCGCCGCGAGGCTGTCAACCGACTTCGCCACGACTTTCGTCATCGGCGTCTTTTTTGTTGTTCGGCGCATGTGCCATCGCGCCGTGTTCGAACAGGAATCCGGCGATATCGGGCTTGCCGACCGCGCCGAGCACGGTTTGCAGGATAATGAGCAGCGGCACCGCCAGCAGCGCTCCCGGCGTGCCCCACACCCAGCTCCAGAAGCTGATCGAGATGAGGATCAGGATCGGATTGATCGTCAGCCGCCGCCCCACGATCATCGGCGTGATCGCATTGGCCTCGACGAGATGGCAGCCCAGCATCAGGATCGCCGGGAACACCGCCGCCCAGATGTCGCGAAACGTCATCAACCCGCCCAGCGCGAGCAGCAACACCGCCGCGATCGGCCCGAAATACGGCACGTAGTTGAGCAGCGCGACCATCCCGCCCCACATCAGCGGATACGGCATGCCCATCACGTACAGCACGCCGGACACGACCAGCCCGAGCATGAGGTTGATGACCGTGATCGTACCCAGATAGGCGGCGGTATCGTCGACGACGTGCTGGATCACGCGCGCGGTCGCCATCGCGCCGCCGAAGCTGGTGCGGCTGGTGATGGTGCGGCGCCGCAGCCGGGTCCAGCCCGCCAGAAAGAAGTAGATCACCAGAATGCCGAAGAACACCTGCACGATAGCGCTCGGCGCGGAGGTGGCGGCGAGTTCGAGGATCGAGCTGGGGGGCGCGACCGCGGTGGTCTGCGCGGTGCGGATCGGCCCCGGGGAGGCGAGATGCCGTACCGCGCGGTTGAGGTAGCTCTCCAGGCTGGAATACAGGTCGATCAGCGGCGCGATGTTCATCTGGATGCGGTCGATCCGCTCGGGCAGCTTGCGGAAGAACTCCACCGCCGGCACCACGATCGCCGCCAGCGCGATGTTGGCGGCAAGCACGAACAGGACGATGCAGATCAGCGCCGCCACCGACGAGGGCACGCGCCGCCGCTCCAGCCATTCCAGCACCGGCACCAGCGCGACCGCGATCACCAACGCGGCGGTGGTCGGCAGGAAGAACTCCGCCCCGGCCTTCAGCGCGAACGGCAGCGACACGGCGAGGCCGATGCCGGCGAACAATGTCAGCGTGGCGAGAATGCGATCGCGTCGCATCGCCAGCACCAGCATCATCTCGTCAGGATCGGAGACGGCGGGCATCGGTGAGAAACCGCCAACCGGCAGCGACACGCGCGGCTCGTTAGCTGACAGATCCACGCCCGTTTCGTTCACCCGCAAAGCTCCTGTGTCGACCGAGCGGACCCTAGCGGCATTCCCCCTGCTTGCAATCGGCGCTACGGGGCGAAATGGCCGATTTCCCCAAAGCGATGCTCCTGCCCTGCGCTCATCGCGCGCGAATCGCCGGGTCCCGCGGCTGATGTCGCTGCGGCTGCGCCTCGTTCGTCCCGCCAACTGGCTACGGCGGCGGCTGCGGGCGAGCGAGGCGGCGTTCATCCTGCTCGCCATCGGCATCGGTGGCGCGGCCGGCGCGCTGAGCGTTCTGCAAGGCGCGATCGCGCGGACGCTGCAACACTGGTTCTTCGCGCTGCCCGGCACCTCGCGGCTGAGCGCGCAACCCGGCCTGTCACTCGGTACGCTGATCGTGCTGCCGATCGGCGGCGCGGTGCTGGCGCTGTTCACGCTGGCGACACGGGCACGCAAGCGGGCGCTGGTCGATACGGTGGAGGCGAACGCGCTGCACGGCGGACGCATGGGGATCGCCGACAGTTTCGTGATTTCGGGACAGACCATCCTGTCCAACGGCTTCGGCGCCTCGGTCGGGCTGGAGGCAGCCTATGCGCAGCTTGGCGGCGCGGTGGCATCGCTGACCGGGGGCCTGCTCAACCTGCGGCGGCCTGACCTGCGCAATCTGGTCGGCGCGGGCGCGGGCGCGGCGATCGCGGCGGCGTTCGGTGCGCCGCTCGCCGGTGCATTCTACGCGTTCGAGATCGTGATTGGTGCCTACACCCCGTCCGCGATCGCGCCGATCGCGGCGGCGACCTTGTCGGCGGTGCTGGTGTCGCAGACGCTGGGCGCGCACCCTTACGTAGTCGAGGCGGCGTCGGGCGCCTCCACCGAGACGCATCACTATATCGCTTATGCCGGGCTCGGCGCCACGTGTGCAGTGATCGGCATCGTGCTGATGCGGTCGGTCGCGTCGCTGGAACAGGGCGTGCGGCGGCTGCGGATCCCCGATTGGGCACGGCCGGCGATCGGCGGCGCGCTGCTGGTGCCGATCGCGCTGATCTCGCCGCAGGTGCTGTCGGCGGGGCATGGTGCGCTCCACAACGATCTGATGGCGGGCACCACCATCCAGTTCATCGCGATGATCTTCATCGGCAAATGCCTTGCCTCGATCGTGTCGCTGGGCTTCGGGTTTCGCGGTGGGCTGTTCTTCGCGTCGTTGTTCCTCGGCACGCTCGCCGGCACGCTGTTCGCGACGGCATTGACGGCAGTGGCCGGGTTCCAGATCATCGATCCGCACAATGCCGCGATCGTCGGCATGGCCGCGCTCGGCGTCGCGGTGATCGGCGGGCCGATGACGATGGCGATGCTGGTGCTGGAGGCGACGCACGATTTCGGGCTGACCGGTGCCGCCATCGCCGCATCGCTGGTGTCCTCGACAATCGTGCGCGAACTGTTCGGCTATTCGTTCTCGACGTGGCGGCTGCATCTGCGCGGTGAAACGATCAAGAGCGCGCGCGACGTCGGCTGGGTAAAGACACTTACCGCCGGGCGGATGATGCGCCGTGAAACCCGCGAGACCCCCGCCGCGACGACGATCGCCGAGTTCCGCCGCCGCTTCCCGCTCGGCTCGGCAAGCAAGGTGGTGCTGATCGACGACAAAACGCACTATGCCGGCATCGTCCGCACCAGCGACGCATATGGCGAGGCGCTCGACCCGGCGGCGGCGGTGGCGAGCGTGGCGGTCAACACCGACGCCGCGATCAAGCCCGACATGGACATCAAACAGGTGATGACCGCCTTCGACGCGAGCGGCGCGGACGAACTGGCGGTGCTGGCGACGGACCGCACCGTGCTCGGCGTCCTGTCGGAGGCGTATGTGCGCCGACGGTATGCGGAGGAACTGGAGAAAGCGCAGCGGGAGTTGTTCGGGGAGCGGTGAAGTGCTCGTCTTGAGCCGGTCACATCCCTGGCATAGGCTCCGGCGATGATGATTCGCGCCGGCCTCCTGATCGTGACGCTTTTCGCAACGGCGGCGTCGGCCGCCGCTTCGGTGCCAGCGCCACCGACCAACCTGGCGCAGCGCAGCCTCATCACGTGGACGGCCCGCGACGTACGCTGCGACGGGCAGAGCATCACGCCGGTTGTCATGGTGCGGCCACAGCCCGGTCTAGGTTGGCAGATGCCGCAGACCGCCACCGTCGATGATCGCTTCCGCATCGACGCGAGCGGTCGGCCGTTGTCGATCACGCGGTCCAGCCCCGCCTTTCGCGTCGGCGCCACCGATATCGAACCTTCGCTTGCCGTCGCGCGCTTTGCGGCAGGCGCGCCGAAAGCGGATTGCACGATTTCCTACGCCGCGCGCGCCACTGCCATCCCGCAAAGCGCGCCGGCCGATCTCGCCGCCTATGCCGCCGCGCCGGTCGACGGGCAGCTTCCGCTGGAGGGGTGGCAGCACATCCGTCCGACTGCGCGGGATTGCCTCGCCACGCCGCGCCCGGCGCCGCTGCTGCGCGCCTTCCCCGATTTCGACAGGATCGCCGCGCGGCCCGGCATCCGCGACTGGAGCATGATCGGCTTCGATCTCGACAAGCGCGGCCGACCGGTTCGGACCAGCGTGGCGTTCGGCAGCGGCAATGCCGCGCTCAATGCCGCCGCCGTCAGGGCGGTTCGCAGATCGCGCTTCGCCCTGGGTGCGCGCGCCGGCTGCGTCTATCCCTACTGGCGCAATGCGGCATCGCTCGCCGCGCCGCCCGCTCCCGCAGTCGCGTCGTTGCGACCTGCCGGCGCGAGGTGCGCCGAAGACAGCGGCTGGGCGAGCCCACCGGCGTTGATCTACCCACAATCCTATCGCCGGCGCGCGATCGAAGGCTGGGCGGTGATCGGCTTCGATGTGGCGCCGTGGGGCGAGACCGGCAACCTGCATGTTTTAGCGAGCGAACCGGCCGCCGCCTTTGGCGAGCAGGCGGTGCAGATGCTGCGTGGCGCGCGCAAGGCCGTGTCGCCGCTCGGCCGCAGCGGTTGCGTGGAGATGGTGCGCTTCGTCATGGTCGACCGCGGCGGCGGCTGGGAACCCGCAACCGACTGAACCGCCCGCGATTTGGCGCTGGTGCCGCAAGGCTGTAGAGGCGCGCCATGCTTCGTCTTTCCGGTCTCTACCTCCCGCTCGACCACCCCGCCGATGCGATCGTGCCCGCCATCTGCGCGCGGCTCGGCATCGTGGCCGCCGATCTGCGCGGCTATACGCTGTACCGGCGTGGCAACGATGCGCGACGCAGGAATGCGGTGCAGCTCGTCTATACGTTCGATGTCGATGTGGCGGAAGAAGCGGCGGTGCTGGCGCGGCTGGCCGGCGACAAGGACGTGCGCCCTGCCCCGGACATGCGCTACCGCCCGCCGGTCACCGCGCCCGCCGGCTGGTCGGGCACGCGGCCGGTGGTGATCGGCGCGGGGCCGTGCGGGTTGTTCGCGGGGCTGATCCTCGCCCAGATGGGGTTCCGCCCGATCATCCTCGATCGCGGCAAGCCGGTGCGGGAGCGGACCAAGGACACCTGGGGGCTGTGGCGGCGGGGCGAGCTCGACCCAGATTCCAACGTTCAGTTCGGCGAGGGCGGTGCCGGCACCTTCTCCGACGGCAAGCTGTATTGCCGGGTAAAGGACCCACGCTTCCTCGGCCGCAAGGTGCTGGAGGAGTTCGTCGCCGCCGGCGCGCCCGACGATATCCTGTGGGAGGCGCACCCGCATATCGGCACCTTCCGCCTCGTCACGATGGTGGAGAGCATGCGCGCACAGATCGAGGCGCTGGGCGGCGAATATCGCTGGCAGACGCGGGTCGACGGGCTCGAGGTGGAGCGCACGTCGCAGACCCATCAGCGCATCCGTGGCCTGCACCTGCATGATGGCAGCTTTGTGGAGGCGGACCATGTCGTGCTCGCGGTCGGCCACAGCGCGCGGCCGACGTTCGAGATGCTCCACACTACCGGCGTGCATATCGAGGCCAAGCCGTTCTCGATCGGCGTGCGGATCGAGCATCCGCAAAGCTGGATCGACCGGGCGCGGTTTGGCGCGTGCGCGGGCCACCCCGATCTCGGCGCGGCGGCGTACAGCCTGTCGCACCACTGCGCGAACGGGCGCACCGTCTACAGCTTCTGCATGTGCCCGGGCGGGCGCGTGGTGGCGGCGACCTCGGAAGAAGGCCGCGTCGTGACCAACGGCATGAGCCAATATTCACGCGCCGAGTTCAACGCCAATTCCGGCTTGGTCGTGGCGATCGACCCGGCGCGCGATTATCCTGGCGGGCCGCTGGCCGGGATCGACTTCCAGCGGCATTGGGAGTCGCTTGCCTATGTGGCGGGCGGATCGTCCTACCATGCACCGGGGCAGCGGGTCGGCGATTTCCTTGCCGCCCGCGCCTCGACCGCACTCGGCGCGGTGACGCCATCCTACCAGCCGGGCGTGACGCCGACCGATCTCGCCGCCTGCCTGCCCGACTATGCGATCGAAGCGATGCGCGAGGCGCTGCCGGTGTTCGGCCGCCAGATCGCCCGCTACGACGACCCCGATGCGGTGATGACCGGCGTGGAGACGCGCACCTCCTCCCCGATCCGCATCACCCGCGGCAAAGATTTCCAGAGCATCAACACCGAGCGCCTGTTCCCGGCCGGCGAAGGTGCGGGCTATGCGGGCGGCATCCTGTCGGCGGCGATCGACGGGATCAAGGTGGCGGAAGCCGTCGCGGCAAGGATCGCGGCGGCGTAGTCCGAGGGACCGCTTCACGTCGCATAGACCGTGGGCGTGAGCCTTCGCGGGCGCCGATGCTGTGGCCGCCGGTGTCGACCGCCGCCCGAAGGTCGCAGCCGACCTGACCGGTGCCCGTGCCAATTGATGCCGTCGCGCAGGCGTCCGGGTCGATGATCGAGATCTTTGACTGCGCCGCTTGCTGCTTTTGGCCTGCAAGCAAAAAAGTGATGACACCGGTGCCAAGTTATGTAAATAACGGCCCTATCGAAAAAGAATGACGCAGTTAGCGATCGTTCGGGTGAGGATGTTTGGGTCTAGGGGCGTTCGACGTGGTCGAACGACGAACCTGCATGCTTGTGTCCGACGTCGCTGCGACGAAGATCAAGGAGCAGGGCGTGATCACGTCTAGTAACGAGCAGACAATAGCGAACGCGTTCGTCGTTGCTCGGCGGGGCGCGCTGGCGCTTTCGCAATATCCTGGCGTTCCGCCTCGCGATCTCGAGACCGCATATGCGATCCAGGCCCTTGCAGTCGCGGCATGGCCCGACCGTATTACCGGATGGAAGGTCGGCAAGATCCCCGACGATCAGGTTGCCGCACTCGGAGCGGTAAGGTTGGCGGGTCCGGTCTTCACGCGCAATGTCGTGATGATGACGGACGACCACCCGGTCGCCATGGCCGTTTTCCCGGGCGGCTTCGCAGCGGTGGAAGCGGAATATGTCGCGGTTCTGGGCGCGATACCTGTCGGCAAGACGCGCTTTACGCACGCAGACGCCGCAGCGCTCATCATGCGATTACATTACGGCATCGAGATCGCGAGTTCGCCGCTTGCCAGCATCAATGCGGATGGCTCGGCCGTGACGGTCTCCGACTTCGGTAACAACGCGGGCCTGGTGCTCGGGCCGGAGATCCCGAACTGGAGCGAGTCCAGCTACGAAACCGCGCCCGTTACGGTCAGCCTTGATGATCGATTGGTCGGTTCCGGTACGGGCGCCGCGATGATGGATGGCCCGGTCGGAGCGGTTCGGTTCCTGCTGGAAACAGCCGCCGAACGCGGCCTGCCCCTCGCCGAGGGTATGTTGATTTCGACCGGAGCGGTTACCGGTGTGCATGAAGCCTCCATAGGCAGCACGGCGACGGCTACGTTCGGCGACACCGTTCGCCTGTCTTGCCGGCTGGTAGCCGCGACCCCGGACGCCCGCATCGCGCCACCATAAAGCTTCACGGCCGGATAAGGCCGGACAGATCACTGCCTATGCCGGTCAGAAGGTCAAAGTACCCACGGCACATACTTGAGAGGGGATAAGATGAAGGCCCAGATCACCAAGCTCGCGCTTTGCTCGTCGGTTATCGCTCTTGCGACAGGCGTGGCGACCGCGCAAACCGCACCGCCGGGACCCGGCACGACGCCATCGGCGCCCGCGCCGGCTACGGTCGAGAACGACAGCCAGACGGCGACCTCACAAAAGGGCGACCAGCCTGCGGCGACCCCGGACGACATCGTTGTCACCGGTTTCCGTGCAAGCCTCGCCTCCGCCATAAACGCGAAGCGTGAGGCGCTCGGCGCGATCGACGTCATCAAGGCGGAAGATATCGCCAAGTTTCCAGACAACAATCTCGCGGAATCCATCCAGCGCGTGCCCGGCGTTTCGATCGCGCGCGACGCCGGTGAGGGCCGCAGCATCACGGTGCGCGGCCTCGGTGCGCAATTTACGCGAATCCGCATCAACGGGATGGAGGCACTGAGCACGACGACCTCGACGGACAGTTCGGGCGGCGCCAACCGCGGCCGTGGCTTCGATTTCAACGTCTTCGCGTCTGAGCTGTTCAGTTCCATCACCGTGCGCAAGACACAATCGGCCGAGATCGACGAAGGGTCGCTCGGCGCAACGGTGGATTTGCAGACCGCTCATCCGCTTGATTACAAGAAGACCACGTTCGCCGCATCGGTGCAGGGCAATTACAACGATCTGCGGAAAGCGGTCGATCCGCGCCTGGCCGGCCTGTTCACTACCAAGCTGTTCAACGGCACCGTCGGCATTCTTGCATCCGCCGCTTACTCGCGCAGCCGCAAATATGAAGATGGCGCAGGATCGGTCGGCTTCGATACGACCGGCACGAACGGCGGCTATTGCGCGCCGGTCGGGTACGCACCGGTCAACCCGCCGCTCTCCGCCTCTACCGGTACGACCGCAACATCCTGCTCGACCGGCGTGGCGCGGCCAGCGAACACGCCTGACAACGTCGCCGCTTACAACGCGGTCAACGCCGGTGGCGGCGCGGGCGTCCATGCACCGCGCCTTCCCCGCTATGGGCGATTGACGCACGACCAGAAGCGCCTTGGTTTGACCGGATCGATCCAGTGGCAGCCGAGCAGCCACACGCTGCTGACGTTCGACGCGCTGTATTCAAAATATCACGCGACCCGCGAAGAGAACTTCATCGAGGCCTTCTCGTTCAGCCGCGCGCTCTCGAACAACGGCAAGCCGCAAACGGCGGTACGGCAAGCGGAAGTGAACGGCGCGGGCGATCTTGTCTACGGCGTGTTCGACAACGTCGATGTACGTTCCGAAACCCGTTTCACGGATTTTACCACCAAGTTTCAGCAATATACATTGAACGGCAGGCAGGACCTGACGAGCTGGTGGACCCTGACTGGCGGGATCGGCTACTCGAAGTCGGATCTCGAAGTGCCGATCGACACGACGCTGACGATCGATCGTCCGAACAGCCAGAATTACAGCTGGGACTATCGGCAGGACAGCCGTCACCCGATCTTGAACTACGGCTTCGACGTGACGGATCCCGCCAACTTCGGGTTCATCAACAACACGTCGGAGATCCGGCTCAGCACCAGCAGTTCGGTCAACACGTTCAAGAATGCGCAGTTGCAAAGCAACATGAAGCTGGTCGAAGGCCTCAACCTCAAGATCGGCGGATCGTACAAGCGCTTTGAATTCAAGTCCTTCGCGACGTCGCGCGCGGCGAATTCGCTACTCGTCCCGGCGCTGCCGGCTGGAACGTCGGTCGCGGATCTGACGCGCGTGCTGACCGGCTTCGGAGAGGGGTTCAAGGTGCCTTCCCCGACACCGACGTCCTGGCTGACGCCTGACGTTGGCAAGTTCGTCAAGGTTTTCGATATCTTCTCCAATACCGGTACGTTTACACAGACCGGCATCGAAAACAGCAGCGCACGCGGCAACATCCGCGGCGTTACGGAAGACGACAAGTCCGGCTACGGGCAGGTGGAATTCGACGGCGACAAGCTATTCGGTTTCCCGCTGCGCGGCGACCTTGGCGTGCGCTATGTCATGACCGATCAGTCGTCCAACGGCTATCAGCTCGTTGGCTCGGCGCCGGTGCTGGTTACGGCCAAGCGGAGCTATGACAATTGGCTGCCGTCACTGAACCTGGCATATTCGCCGTTCAACACTTTGATCCTCCGGCTCGGCGCGTCGAAGGTGATCGCACGGCCCGATCTCGGCAGCCTCACGCCAGGCGGTTCGATCACCGTTACCGGTGCGCGGAGCGTCTCGGTCGGCAACCCCGATCTCGATCCGATCAAGGCCAAGACGCTCGATCTCGCCGTCGAATGGTACCCTACGCGCGATACGCTGCTGTCGGTCGCGTATTTCTACAAGAAGATCGACACCTACGTTCAAACGCTCCAGCAGGATCTGCCGTTCGACCAGCTCGGGCTCGATCCATCGCTGCTCGCCAATTCGACCACGGTGACGACCGACATCTTCACCTCGCGCCGGCCGTTCAACACGCCGGGCGGCCCTCTGAAAGGCTTCGAGGTCAACGCCCAGACCGCGCTGCCGTTCAACTTCCTGCCGGACTGGCTCAACCATTTCGGCGTGCTGGCGAACTACACGCACGTCACTTCGAAGATCAATTATATCCTGACCAGCGCGGGCGGCGTGCCGATCCTGACCACCACCGCCGCCCTGGTTGGCCTGTCCAAGAACGCCGCCAACGCCACCGCGTATTTCGACGATGGCAAGTTCTCGATCCGCGGCTCGATCGCGTATCGTGGCGGCTTCCTTGTCAGCGTGCCGGGCGGCAACACCGGCAACGACGTGAACGGGCAAAGCAAGATCACCACGATCGACGCCAATCTGTCCTATCAACTCAACAAGGTCGTGAAGATCACGGTGCAGGGCCTCAACCTCACCGACGCGGCGGTTGACCAGTTCCAGGGATCGGAGCGCAACAGCCCGTTCATCAACACGCACACCGGTCGCCAGATCTACTTCGGCGTGGGCGTGAAGTTCTAATCCAGCTCCCCACTGGAGGAGGCGCCGCCGCGCGCCTCCTCGTTCTTTGTCATCGAGCGCAGGTGAGACATCCAGCCATGAAGGTACCCGGTTTCCGCGTCATCCTTGCCGCGACCTCCTGTCTCTCCGCGCCGGTTCTGGCTCAGGCACCCGGCGGAACGCACGACGGATTGCTGTTTGCCGTGTCCGGTCAGCATGGTGCGATCGCGGAACAGGCCGGCGGGGCGGCCGAACCGATCTTTGCCGATGGCGTGGGAACGGCGGCGGACGGCCGCGTCGGGCAGGCGCTCTCACTGGCGGACAATCTTACGCTCGCCTGGTCCGCGCCAGGCAACATCATGGCGCAGCGTGGCACCCTCTCCTTTTTCTTCCGCCCACGCACGCCGCTCGGCTCGACACCGTTTCCGATCTTTCGCATCGGCGACAGCGACGGCACCAGTTGGGATATGGCGTGGGGCCGTATCGACTGGAACGGCCACGGCTTCGATGCTTTCGTCACCGACACCGGGCTTGCGCGCACGCGTGTCTCGTTTCGGATGGACAGCGTGCCCGCACCGACAGGCTGGATCCACCTCACCTTCGCCTGGGACGAAACCACCGGCGTCAAACTCTGGGTCGATGGCAAGCCGGTCGCGCATGTCGATCGCACGGCGGTGTACGATGGCGGTCTGTTCGGCTTCGGCCCGTTCCAGCGCATCGTTTCGCCGCATCAGGTCCATAGCCTGTACAACTACATCCGCTCCGGCGACATGGACGAGATCCGCATCTACGATCACATGCTGGACGACGCGCAGGTGGCGCAGCTTGCCGCGGCGCAATCTCCGGCGGTGCCCGCAGCGCCGCCGCGCTCGCTTGCGAACCGCGCAACCCGGGACGAATGGTGGCTGCGTTACGGCTGGACCCGGGCGGCGCCCGATTACCTTTCCGCAGCCGCCACGCGCATCCGCAAAGTGGAATTCGCCGATACGCGCGACCAGAAGGAGCGCATGTTCCGCGGCGCGGACGGTATTCGCGAAACAACGTGGCCGGGCGTCTACAACCGGTCACGCCTGCCCGGACGGCACGATTATTTCGAGCTGCCCGATTGGAACGTCTATTCGACCGGCGGCAAGACCTACACCCTGACCCTCCCGGACGAGCCGTGGAACCGCATCGAGATCAACGGTCCGGCCTACGGCACGCTGAGCGATGCGCGCGGCACGGTGCTCACGCGGGCGGCCGGGCTGGAGCGGACCTCGAGTGCGCTGGGTAAGGAGCGGCGCGGCGGTATCCTGCGGTTCGAGAACGTCGCGCAGGAAACCCCGATCGAGGAAATCGGCGCCTATGACGTGACCGCCGGGACCGTGCCCGACGATCCCGTCGTGATGCGCTACACACTGGATGCTGGCGCCGATCCCGCCGGCTATCCCACCCTGGATCCGTTGCGCCGGACCATCGCCGGCCGCTACGCTGCGGACGAGCGTGCGACCGTGGTCGCGCTGCCGGCCGGTGCGCCGCGCCCCGCCGCCCCCGGTTCCAGCGCGCACGCTCTGCCGCTGGTCCACATCCTCGTTCCCGGCGACTTTCGGGATAGCCGTCCCGGTGCGGCGGTGAAGCGCTTCGCTTATGGCGTCGAAGACATGGACGTCGGCCTCGACGGCATCGCCATCGACCTGCCGGCGCTCGACGTTGCGGCGACACATGGCGGGCTGCTGCCACTCAACATCCGTGTCAAGGACCCGACCTGGCCCGACCGGGATCTGCTCGACATCAACGTCTCGGTGAAGCCGCACGAGGCGCGCACGCTGTGGCTCGACACACGCGATCGTATCCTGCCGACGGGCGCGAACCTCTATCTGACGATCGCGGCCGCCGGCGGCGGGTTCGACGCGGCGAAGCTCGACGGCATGGGGATCCGGCTGCTCTACAAACCCGCCGCCGATGCCAAGCCCGAACATGTCGCCGATCGCTTCGAGCAGGCGCGCGACAATCTCGCGTTCCTGGTCGAGGAGCAGCCCAACGTTCGCGCCTTTCCGATCTGGGACCGCTTCGAGCGCGACATTTCGGACGTGCTGCGCGTCGATCCCGGTAATGCGATCGCCCGGTCCTATTGGGTCGAGAAGAATCCGAACCAACCCTATGCGGCCTTCAACCAGCCGACCCCGCCCGCCGGCGTGCCGCTCTGGGCGTTCCGGCAGAGCGAAGACCTGAAACTCTACCGCAAGTTCGTCGACTGGTGGATCGACAATCGCCAGATCGCCGATGGCGAGTTCGGCGGCGGCCTGTCCGACGATACCGATCTGATGAACCAGTGGGTGCCGCTCGCGCTGATGGGTGTCGAGCCCGCGCGACTAGCCGCTTCGCAGCGGCGCGTGCTCGACGCGACCTATGCGAACGGCATGTGGTCTGATGGGCTCAGCCGCATCCGCGCCGACGAGTTGCATAGCTACGAGGAGGGGATCAACTCGGTCGCGCAGTCGCTCCAGATCAGTCGGGGCGATCCCACTGCGATCGAGCGCGCGATGGCGGTAGCGCGCAACTACCCGCGTCTGATCGCGGCGAACCCGGCCGGGCACCATCACATCGTGTCGAGCTACTACAGCGGCACCGACATCATCCGCGAGGGCGTGTGGGGGTGGCAGCGGCCGTACAGCCTGCTCATCACGCACGCGGGGCTGCTGCTGGCCGATTATAACGGCGCGCCAGCGGTGAAAGCCGCGCTGCTGCCGCTGCTCGACGACTGGCTGGCGCATGGCAAACAGGCGCCGGATGGAAGCTGGACCTATCCGGCGGAAATCGCGTGGGCGAGCGACGCTACGCGCGGCACCGGGGTCGCAAGCGCGGCCAACGTGTTCTGGGCGGCATGGCTATGGACGGCAAACGAACGCTACCTGCGGCCAATCACGTCGGATCTCACGCACCGGAACCTGGCCGGTCTTTCGCGGCTCAACGCCGATCTGCTCACCAGACTACCCGGCGGCCCGAAGCTCGCGCAGGGCATCGCCGATGGCAGCGTGCAACCCGCAGGCGCAGACAACGACCGCAACCTCGGCGGCAGCACCGATGCCGATTTCGCCCGCTTCGTGCGCTGGCAGAAGACCGGCGACAAGGCGGTGCTCGCCGATCTGTTCGGCTCGGAGATCGAATCCGACAGCCATCGGATGCACCTGCTGACGGAAGGGCACCTCTGGTCGGACCGGGTGAGCGTACCGATCGAGATGCTTCAGCGCACCCGGTTGGGCGGTGTCGCGCATCGTCGCAACGCCTATTATCCCGGCAACCTCGTCCGCTGGAGTTTCGCGGCCGGCGCCGCTGCGGAAGACGTCGCGATCCTGATTCCCGAAGGCGATCCGCACCATTTCAAGGTGATCGCCTATAATCTGAGCGATCATCCGATCACCGCCACGATGATCGGCGACGGCATCGCCGCCGGGCAATGGTCAATGGTCGGGGGTGTGGACCGGAATAGCGACGATCGCGCCGATACGCCGGGCACCGCCAGCGGGGTTCTGCTGGAGGGAGGTTCCACGCTTCCGCTCCTGCTGCCGTCACGTCAGACCATGGTGTTCGAGTTTGCGCTGACCACCCCCGGCGAGGAGCCGCGCACGCGGGCGGACATCGGCATCTCGGCAGACGACCTCGTCGCCACGGGCACCAGCATGACCGCGACGATCCACAGCCTCGGCGCGAAGGCGACGCCAGGCGGTGTCGCAACGCTGAGCGACGGCAGCGGCCACGCAATCGCCACGGTGCGCTTCCCCGCGTTGGCCGCCCCGGCCGATCTCGTTCCGAAGACCACCGCGGTGCGGTTCGCCCGGCCGCGCGGCGCGAGGCTGGACACGCTGACGGTGACGCTGACACTCGACGGGACACCCGCCGAGGTTTCGACCATCAACAATCGCGCGCGGTTCGGGGCGACGATCGCCGGCGCCATGCACTGACACCTCCCCGCCTTCCAACTTCGCCGATAGGGTCGCCATGCCAGTCGAACGCCGCGCCTTCCTCGCCACCGCCGGGCTGACCGCGCTTGCGGTGGTGACCGGACCGGCACGAGCCTCCCGCACGGCTGTGCCGGCGCTGCCGCAACGCACGCCCGCATCGGCGAACGGCGTGCGGCTTGATCCACGCGCGTTTGGCGCGGCTGGCGACGGCGCGACCAGGGACACCGCAGCGATCCAGCAGGCGCTCGACCGGTGCGCGGTGTTCGGGGGTGGCGCAGTCGTGCTGGCGGGCGGCACTTTCGTCTCGGGCTCGGTGCGGATCGGCGCGAATACCACGTTGCGCATCGAGGCGGGTGCGACCCTGCTAGGATCGCCCGACCTCGCCGACTACCCCATTGGTCAGGTGCGGTGGGAGGGGCGCTGGGTGCCCGGGCATCTCGGCCTCGTGTACGCGCAAGATGCGCAGGGCGTCCGCCTTGCCGGCAAGGGGAACATCGTCGGATCCTCGGCGATACCCGGGCGCATTGCGAAAACCGGCCTGCGCAATCCCCCGTTGCTCGAATTCGTTGCGGTGCGCGGGCTGGAAGTGCGCGATCTTGTCACTCAGCAGAACGACATGTGGTCGATCCACCCGGTCTATTGCGAAGACGCGACGTTCAGCGGTCTGACGGTAAACGGCGGCGCGGACGGGATCGACGTCGATTCGTGCCGCCGGGTGGAGATCCGTCACTGCGACTTCGATACGGGCGACGATTGCATCTCCCTGAAGTCCGGTCGCGGCATGGAAGGCGCGATGCTCGCGCGCCCGACCGAGGACGTGACCATTGCCGATTGCACCTTCCGCGACCGGCACTGGGCGTGCATCGGGATCGGCAGCGAAACGTCGGGTGGCATCCGGCGCGTGCTGGTCGAGCGCTGTGCGTTCAAGTCGGCACGGACCTTCAGCATATATATCAAAAGTCGGCCCGGTCGTGGCGCGTTCATCGAAGACATCATGATGCGCGATCTCGATGTAGCGGGCGCGGGCGGCGGCTTTCTTCGGCTGAACTTCCTCGACAGCGGAAAGAAGGACCCTTTTCCCGTTGCCGGGCTGGCAGGCATACCGACAGTGCGCAATTTCACGTTCGAGCATGTGCGCGTGAAGGATGTGCCGGTTTTGGTCGAAGCGACCAATATTCATCCGGACAAGCCGATGACCGGCTTCGTGTTGCGGGACGTGACCGGGACATCCGGCCGTGGGATCACGCTCGCCAACATGCGTGCGGTCATGCTGGACAGGATCGCTGTCGAAATCGCTTCCGGGCCGGACATCGCAATCGCGAACGTAACCGGTCGTGGGCTCGACGGAGCAGAAACGCTCCCGTCGACGCCCCGCCCCCTCCCCGTCGCGGCGCCTCTGCAAGAGTATCGACTTGGCATGGAATCCGGCATGAACAATTAGGCGCGAACACCCTCGCAGCGAGCCTGTGGTGCGTAGCCGATCGACACGGCACCCTTCGCCAGAGCGGTTCCTGATCGGCTCCTCCAAAGATGGGGTGGATGCCGGACCATGCCTTTCACGCTCGGGATTACCGTCAAAAAGCCGCAGCGATCTCAACATACCCGTAGCGGGTGTCACCGGTCTTCGGCGCATTGGGGGCAGCCTTGAGGAAATGCCCCTTCATCAAAAGGTCTCCGCCGACATCGAGTTTGAGCCTGTTCGGGATCAGGGTCCGCCGTGCACGAAGTTCGATCTGGGTCCCTGCGGCGTTGCCAGAACGGCCGGTCTTGTCACGTACACCCGTAGCGCCGAAGCTGTCGGTCGGATCTGCCAACCACAGGCCTCGAAGCGTTGTGGACAGGTCGAGGCGCTTGGACGGCTTCGCTTCCGCACGGAGCGCCGGCGAGACGATGTTGGAGCGGCTCGCAGCACCATACAGGCCGCTGGGGCTGATGTCGAAGCGGCGCGCGCCGTACAAGCTGTCGAACCGGCCGTACCGGCCATCGCCGGGACTGCCGCCGCTACCGTAATCGAACTGGAGTGAGATCCGCGGCGTCCATTGTCCTCGCTGGGTCCAACCGGCCTCTGCGTGGACGTAGCGCGCACGAACACCAAGGTCGCGAACGTCAGTAGCGGCAGCGGAGGCGCGCGTCAGGCCACGCTGCAGGATTCCCTCAAACTCGTAATCGAGGATGTGCGGTGCCGGTGTGCGCCGGATGCGTAGGCCAAAGGTGGTAATGCGCCGGTTGCGGGTCGCCTGCTCTTCCAGATCTTGCTCCACCAGCCGATAGACGTAGATCTCGCCGCTCACGCCCCGCATGATCCCGCCCCTGGTGACGCTCGCGCCGAAAAACTGGGTAGCGCCGTTCGCCCGGTCGAGTTCGACCCGATTGTCTCGGATGTCGCGCGCGTCGCTGGGCAAAGTCACGAAGGGACGCGCCCAGAATGCTACGATCCTGTCCTTGTTCTTGCTACGCCAGTCGACCATCCCGCCAAGAAAGCTCTGGTGGACATTCGCATAGTCGGTACGAGCGACCAGTCGCTCGGAGCCGATATCCATAGTGAAACGGCCGACGATACCGGATGCCTTGTCGCCTTCAGCAACGACATCGTCGAGATCGAGCGCCAGATAGGCCTGCAGCGGCTCGAGCGCATCCTCGTCCTTACCATCGAGCGACGAACGCTTTCTCTCAGCGTAAGCGCGCGTGTCGAGGATCTCGCCGCCAATTCGCAGCGCGTCGAAACGGTAGGATGCCGCAAGCGTGGAGCGAACCGTAAGCAACGTATCGGAAGCGGCGACGTTCGGCCGAAATTGGCCCTCCAGCGCCTCGACACGCACCCGCATGGTTCCATCCAGCGTCAACCCATCGCCTGCTTGTGCCGCCGCGGGTGTCGCGAACGTGGCAGCCATCGAAGCTGCAAGTGCGACCTGGAGTTTGTTCTTGAAGACGAGGCAGGTTGGCATCAACGGGTTCCTGAAAGATCAGGATATTATAGGATCGAAGACGGCAACGCTGGCGAAGGCACGCGGATTTGTACGCCCCCGCTCTCCTGCAAGCTCGCTTGCAGGAGAGCCATGAAGAACGAGAGTTTCGCGGGGTTTTTCAAACCTCTGGCAAAAGAAATCCTCATCCTCCTCCCGCTCCCGGCAACAGCTTTCCTAAAATGGCTGTGTAGGTGCCTGCCCCGAGCGCTTGCGCTTATGCGCAGGTCGTGGGTGTCGCGCCTGGCCGGACCCTGAGGAGACATTTGTGGCGGTGCTTGAAGACTGGCGACTTTCGAAGAAGATGATGGTCGCCTTTGCGGTCATCGGGACGATGACCATGACCTTAGGCGCCACCGGCGTCGTGTCCAACGAGATGCTTTCCAGAATTGCCAAGCAACAGGTGCAGCGCGGGATCGCCGGCACCGAAGCCCTCGGCCGACTTATGTCCGCACTGCGGGAGCACCGCATCATCATCTTTTCGCAGCTGAACGCGGGGACTTCGGCGGAGCGCGCGAAAATCGAGGATCGCTATGCGAAGAACAAGCTGGAGCTTCAAAATGCCCTTGCCGACTATACGCCGCTGGCCGGCGAGCTCACCCCGCAGGTAGAAGAGATCAAGGCGCAGGTGACGCAACTCAATGCCGTTGATGATCGCATCTTTGCCCTTACCCAGGCAGACGGCGGTGGAGCGGCGCTGGCGCTGGTCAAGGGACAGGGCAAGGATCTGTCGCAAACAGCGTTGAAGGATACGAGCGCAATCATAGCAGCGCACATGAAGCGCGCCGACGACAGCAATGCGGCTGGCGTCGCCACTGCGCGCAACGCGCTCATCATCACCATTGCCCTGCTGATTCTGGCGCTGGGCGCTCTTGTTGCAATCTGGCGTTTGCTCATCAGCACGGTTTCCAAGCCTCTGGCAAACCTGTCCTCGGTTACGAAGACGCTTGCCGAAGGCGGGAAAGCCGACGTTCCGCTGCTCGGCCGCAAGGATGAGCTGGGTGAAGTCGCCAACGCTGTCGAGATGTTTCGGCAGGCCGCGGTCGCCCGGGCAGAGAGCGACGCGCGCGGCGCGGCCGAACAGCAGGTCATCACGACATCGCTTCGGGACGGGCTGACGAATCTGGCCAAAGGCGATCTTACGACACGCGTGACCGCAGACTTCCCGCCTGCCTATGCCGCACTCAAGGTCAATTTCAACGAAGCTCTGGATGCGCTGCGCGCATTGATCGGGGCGGTTTCGGACGGCGCAGCGTCGATCAGCACGGGCTCGGGTGAGATCGCCCAAGCGTCCGAGGATCTGGCGCGCCGTACCGAAGGCAATGCCGCAAGCCTCGAGGAGACCTCTGCGTCGCTTGCCCAGATCGACGGACGGCTGAAAGCAACCGCGACGGCGGCCGCCCGCACGGTCGAGCGTGCCGATCAGGCGATCACCACCGTCAGCGGCGGTCGCACAGTCGCCGAACACGCGGTTCAGGCGATGGGCCGCGTGTCGGAGAGCGCCAAGGGCATCGACGGCGTTATCGAGGGGCTCGATAAGATCGCGTTCCAGACCCGGGTGCTGGCCATGAACGCAGCGGTCGAGGCCGGCCGTGCGGGCGACGCCGGTCGCGGCTTCGCCGTGGTCGCCGATCTTGTCTCGGCGCTTGCGATTCGCGCGGAGGAGGAGGCCAAACGCGCGCGCGACCAGCTTACCGCCACGCAGGCCGACATCATCACCGCAGTTGAGGCGGTTCAGAAGGTGGACGGCGCGCTTGCCGACATTTCCGACGACGTAAGCGAGGTTCACGAACTGCTCGGCACGATGGCTTCGGATAATCTGGCGCAATCGGCTGCGGTCACGCAAATCGCGGTAGCGGTGTCGACGATGGACCAGTCGACGCAGCAGAATGCGGCAATGGTCGAGGAGACCTCCGCTGCCGCCCGCAACCTGACGAGCGAAGTGCAGGCGCTGACGGAGCAAGCTGCGCGCTTCCGCATCGAGGCAGGTTCCCGCTACAAACCCGGTCCCGCCAACGCCGCAGCTTACGCAGCGCCGATCAAGCCCCTCCCCAGGGCCGCCATCGCGGCGCTCACCCGCCCCGCGAGCGGCGCCGAGGCAAATGACTGGAACGGGTTTTAGATGTACGCGAACGGAATGCCGGTTCGGCGAGCAGCCTCGGTCCGCTTGCCATAGCCGGCTTCCGCCACCGACATCTACGGGCCGAGCGCGATTGCGGCAGCCGATCATGCAGGCAGACGCCCGCGTGAGCGGGGCTGCACGCCTGCGTTGTGCTTGCTCGGGCCCGAGCGTGCGTCAAGCGACGTGACTGCGCAACGTCGACGTCAGGGCGCTTGCCTCGGACCGGCCGTCGCATGGCGATGACGCGCCCCTGGGTGCACCTGCCCCGGCAGATACGCCATAAGGCGACCTTGATGCATCAGACCGGCGTATGGCGGACGAGGCGCACGCGCGTCATCGCCGAGATGCTCAACCTTGTTACGCGCTCCCGGTCGATCGTCGGCCCGCGTTCACCGGCAGCTTCGCCAAGGAGTGCAATTTTCTTGTTGTAGAAGTACTTGATGGGCATTCGGTTCAGCGCGGAACCGTCTATATTGCACCTGGAGGGACCGCCACATGGAGCTTGCAGGCGGCAGCAACGGCCGCATCAAACCGCGTCACCACGACCCGGTACATGGCCACTGCCCGTCGGTCGATGTCCTGTTCCGCGCTGTGGCGGGACTGGGCAGATCGGCACTTAGCGCGATCCTGACGAGCATCGCTCCGGATGGTGCCGAGGAACTACTGGGATCCGGCTCTTGGAGGTGCGACCTTCGGCCGGTCCCGCAGAACCTGCGTCGTTTACGGGATACCATGCTGCGCCTTTGCGCGGGGCACGGTTGGAAAAGAAGTAAATCTGTCCGCGATGGCCGAGCCGATTCTCGGTGCATGTCGCAAATAGTCTGAGGAAGAACGATGCCTGCCGCTTCTACCATCAAGGTCATGATCGTGGATGATCAGCAGAGTATGCGCGCCATGCTCCGCAGCCACCTTCAAAATCTCGGGTTCAGGGATATTCGTGACAAGTCATCGGCTACAGAGGCGTTGCAGTCAGTGCGCTCCGACCGTGTCCACCTCATTATCTCTGACTACAACATGCCTGACATGGACGGACTGCAGCTGCTGGAAGAAGTTCGCAAGGACAGCGTGATCGGGAAAACTGTCTTCATCATGCTCACGGGCTCGGCAGACCGGGAGGTGGTGCAGCGCGCAGCGGCGCTTGGCGTAAACAACTATCTGGTGAAGCCATTTTCACCGGCGTCTTTGAAGGAAAAGATCGAGCGGATTTTCGGCGCACTGTCCTGAACGGAGTCACCGCGCGCGTCATCCAGATCCGCGAAAAGGCGGTATGATGAGCAAGCGACTGCGCAAAATCGCGGCATTTTTATGAGAATTGTAGCAGCTTCACGCGATTCAGCAGCTTGGCACTCTCACGCATCGGCAATATGAGGCTGGCATTTACACAGTAGCCGCCTTCCTGAAAGTGTCACACCATGCAGATCATCGTCCGCGACAACAACGTCGACCAAGCGTTGCGCGCTCTCAAGAAGAAGCTTCAGCGTGAGGGTGTGTACCGGGAGATGAAGCTCCGCCGTCATTACGAAAAGCCTTCGGAAAGGCGTGCGCGCGAACGCGCGGCCGCGATCAGCCGGGCTCGCAAGGCCGATCGCAAACGTGCCGAACGGGACCGCTGATTCGCGGTCATTAGCCCAGACGGGCGGGGTGCTGTTCGCGCAGGGCCTGCCATGATGAACATGGCCAATGGAATGGACATGCCAGCAGTGGGTTCCCGTGTGGACGAGGTTGGAACGCTGATCCGAGAGGGTGGAGCGTTCTATCTGCGCCGCGACCATGGCGGTCGCTACGAGTTGGAGCTGCACCGAACACCGGTAGATCTGGTCGAGAAGCGGGTTCGGCTGGTGGGCACGCTGGTCGGACCCGATCGGGTCAATGCCGATGGTGTCGCGCCCGCCTGATGTGCAGGGAAGCCTCGACTTCGGCATCGCAGATCTGATCGTACGTGTCGGCGAGGTCGAGATGATCCGGGATCTCATCCTCGACCGGCCGGCTGGCTTCAAACCGGTCGCCTGCCCAATGCCGCCTGCGACTCGGCACGCCGCAGCAGCAAGGCGATCGACCAGCCGGCAAGCAGGATCAGGCACGGCATCGCCGGGTAATGGTAGCGTACCTGGCCGGTGAAGCCGAACGCGGTCAGCGTCACGAACGCCGGCATGCAGCCGAGCAGCAGCAGCGGTGCGCGGGCGTCCTCGCGCCGCCACAGCGCGGGCAGCGCGATGACGAGCCCGGCAACGCCGAACAGCAACAGCCCCATATAATACAGCTGGTTCACGCCCTGCGCGGCGGTGAAGGCGACGCCGAGACGCGGATAGGTGGAATCGATCCCCCACAGCCCGTCGCTGTCCTTGCGCCACAACAGCATCACCTTGCGCACGCCGAGCGCCAGCCAGCGCGCGGGATGGTGGATGATCCAGTCCTTCGCCAGCGCCTTGAAACGCCGATCGAGTTCGACCTGCCGGACGAGATGCTCGCGGTAGGGTATGCCGACGCCGGTCGCATCCCAGATCGGCGTGCGCTCCCAGGCGTACCAGTCGCCGGTCGCGCGGTCGTTGGCGCCGTAATAGAGCGCGATGCCGCCGTTGGTGGAGACGGGGATGAAGCTGCCCATCTCGACCGTGTTGCGGATGCTCCACGGCAACACTACCGCCGCCAGCGCGAGGTACACCGGCAGCACCGCGCGCAAGGCGCCGCGCCAGCCGAAATCCTTGAGGCACAGCGCCATCGCGATCAGCGCACCGACCGGAAACAGCATCGCCTGCGCCCGCATCAGCGTGGTCAGCCCGAACAGCGCGCCCGCGCCGGCGAGGCTCCACCAGCGCCCCCGCCCCGCGATCAGCGCGACGAAAGCCGCCATCAGCAGCGCGGTCGACACGGTCTCCGAAAACGGCTGGCCGGTATAGGCGATGTGCGCCGGGTAAAGCGCGTAGAGCAACGCGGCGATGCGCACGCCGAGCGCATCCACGCCCAGCATCGCGCCCAAACGGAACATCAGGGCAAGGATCGCGGCGGCGCCGGCGAGGTTCAGCGCGATCGGCCCGAGCGTGCCCGGCCCCGCCACCAGCATGCTGCCGGCAAGCGCGGCCGGATAGCCGACCGGCCAGAACGCGGTCGGGCGCCCGCCCTCCTGAAAGCCCATGCCGCGCGCCATTTCGCCGGCACGATCCATATACCACAGCCCATCCGACATCGGCTGTTGCGGCAGCAGCACCAGCAGTAGCAGCCGCAAAACGAGCGCGAGCGCGAAGATCGCCGGCACCACCCACGTCGCCTGTTCGACCGTGGCGATCCAGCCACGCCGCGCCGGCGCCGCCATCGCGCTTTCGCCCATCGCCATGTCCATCGCCGCCTCCGCTCAGCCGCTCGCACTCCAGCAACCAGAGCCGTGCGCGTCCGCAAAGCCCGCAGCGTAGCGAAACAGCGTTAACGGAACGCATTGATCGCACCCGGAGGTTAGCGTTGCTGACGCCCGTTCGATTTCGGCACGCACGGCGGCAACCGTGGCGTCGTGGCGATCGGGTCGATATACCCTAGGCTCCACTCTTGTCCGAGGCCCCCATGATGAACAAGTCGACGATCGGGCGTGATACGACGCTGTGCATGTCGCTGGCGGCGCGGCCGGGCACGTTCGGTTCGCGTTTTCACAACCGGCTGTATGAACTGCTCGGGCTGGATTATGTCTACAAGGCGTTCACCACCACGGACCTTCCCGGCGTGGTCGGCGGTATCCGCGCGCTCGGCATCCGCGGCAGTGCCATCTCGATGCCGTTCAAGGAGGCGGTGATCCCGCTGCTCGACGGGTTGGACGCGTCCGCCGCGGCGATCGACAGCGTCAACACCATCGTCAACGATAATGGCCGGCTGACCGGGTACAACACCGATTACAGCGCGGTGCGGACGTTGCTGGGCGACAGCGGCCTTGCGCCGATGCCGTTCGTGCTGCGCGGATCGGGCGGGATGGCGAAGGCGGTCGCGGCCGCCTTGCGGGATGGCGGCTTCACCACCGGCACCATCGTCGCGCGCAATATCGTCGCGGGTCAGGCGATCGCGCGGACCTACGGGTTCGACTGGCGCGCGGACCTTGGCGACACGGGTGCCGACCTGCTCGCCAACGTCACGCCGCTTGGCATGGCCGGCGCCGATGCCGACGCGCTCGCCTTTCCGCAAGCCATGATCGCGGCCTCGACCGCGGTGATCGACGTGGTGGCGCTGCCGGCGGAGACGCCGCTGTTGAAGGCGGCGCGGGCGGCGGGCAAACCGTGCATCACCGGCGACGCGATCGGGATGTTGCAGGCGCTCGAACAGTTCGTGCTCTACACCGGCATCACCCCGACGGCCGAGCAGGTCGACACCGCCGCCGCATTCGCGCGCGGCGGCTGACGGGTTACGCCACGCCGGTGCCGCCGTTCGCGCTGAACAGGCTGCCCGAGGTGTAGCTGGTGCTGCCATCCGCAAGTGTGACGTACAGTCCGGCGAGTTCCGCCGGCTGTCCGGCGCGGCCAAGCGGCGTGTCCTGTCCGAACTTGTGCATCTCGCCCGGCAACTGCCCGCCCGCGACCTGGAGCGGCGTCCAGATCGGTCCCGGTGCGATCGCGTTGACGCGGATACCCTTGCTGGCAAGCTGCTTGGCGAGCGCCTTGGTGAAGATCAGGATGCCGCCCTTGGTGGTGGCATAATCGAGCAGTTCCTTCTCCGGGCTGACCGAATTGACCGAGGCGGTGTTGATGATGCACGCGCCCGGCTTCATCATCGGGATTGCCGCCTTGCAGATGTGGAACATCGCATAGAGGTTGGTCTTCATCGTGCGGTCGAACTGCTCGAAGCTGATCTCGTCGATCGACGCCTTGGACTGCTGATAGGCGGCGTTGTTGACGACGATGTCGAGCCCGCCCAACGCCTTGGCCGCGCGCCCCGGCAGCGCGTCGCAGAACGCGGAGTCGGTCAGGTCGCCCGGGATCAGTTCGATCTTGTGGCCTTCGCCGCGGAGCAGCTTGGCGACATCCTGCGCGTCCGGCTCCTCGGTCGGGAAATAGTTGATCGCGACGGCCGCGCCCTCACGTGCGAAGGCGATCACCGCGCCGCGCCCGATCCCGGAATCGCCGCCGGTCACCAGCGCCTTGCGCCCGGCGAGCCGCCCGCTGCCGCGATAGCTCGTCTCGCCGCAATCCGGCACCGGGCGCATGTTGCGCTGGAGCGCGGGCCATGGCTGTTTCTGTTCGGCGAACGGCTCGGTCGGGAAACGGTTGGTCGGATTGGGCGCGGGTTTGGCGCCCTGCGCCGCGCCGGCAAGCGCGGGGGCGACGGCGGCGAGGCCGGCGCCGGCGACGGCGGCGCCCTTCAGCATGTCGCGGCGGGTGGTGCTGTCGGTCATGATCGCTTCCTTGGCAGGCACGTGCAGTGAGCGGGTGGCGCCTGCCGCCTCCCCACTTGAAAGTCTCGCGGTTCAACGGCTTGGCTACCGCGGCGTTCCTGCCTTTGTGCGCCTCCTGATCTCGATCAAAACGATTTGCGGCGGGCGATCCGGTGCTAAGGAGCCGCCATGACGCACGACGCTACGACCCGGACCAAGCCGCTCGGCCAGACACTCACGCTCGCGATGGCGGTGGCGGCCGGCGTGGGTGTTGCCAACATCTACTATAACCAGCCGATGCTCGGCATCATGGAGCGCGACATGCCCGGCACGGCAACCGCGCTGGTGCCGACCGCGACGCAGGCGGGCTATGCCGCCGGGCTGTTCCTGCTGGTCCCGCTCGGCGATCTGGTCGAGCGCAAACGGCTGATCCTGTTGCAGTTTGTGGCACTTGCCGCCGCGCTGGCGCTGACCGCGATCGCGCCGAACGCCGCGTTGGTGGTGGCCGCGTCGCTGCTGGTCGGCGTGGCGGCGACGGTCGCGCAACAGATCGTGCCGTTCGCCGCGCACCTTGCCGCGCCCGAACGGCGCGGGGCGACCGTCGGCACGGTGATGGCGGGGCTGCTGTGCGGCATCCTGCTCAGCCGGACGCTCGCCGGGTTCGTGGGCACGCACGCCGGCTGGCGGGAAATGTTCTGGCTGGGCGTACCGATGGTGCTGGCGGCGGCGGGTGCGATGTGGGCGATGCTGCCGCGCAGTATGCCCGAGGCTACGCTCGGCTACGGCGCGCTGTTGCGGTCGCTTGGTGGGCTATGGCGCGAATACGGCGTGCTACGGCGCGCGACCATCACGCAGGCGCTGCTGTTCGGCGGGTTCAGTGCGTTCTGGACGATCCTGGCGCTGCGGCTCCAGCAACCGGCGTTCCATCTCGGCGCGGACGTGGCGGGGCTGTTCGGCGTGATCGGCGCGGTCGGCGTGCTGGCCGCGCCGCTCGCCGGGCGTGTCGCCGACACGCGCGGGCCGAAGCCGGTGGTGGCGATGGGCGCGGTGCTGGCGCTGGTCGCGTGGGGTCTGATCGGGCTGTGGAATAGCGTTGCGGGGATGGTGGCGGGCGTGATCCTGCTCGATTTCGCGGTGCAGTGCGCGATCGTCTCCAACCAGCACCTCGTCTACGCGCTGGACCCGGAGGCGCGGGCACGGCTCAACACGATCTTCATGGGCGGAATGTTCATCGGCGGGGCGGCCGGATCGGCGGCGGCAAGCGTGGCGTGGCATGCCGCCGGCTGGCCGGCGGTGGCGGCGATCGGCGCGGGATTCGCCCTGATCGCGGTGGTGATCCAGCTGGTCGGGCTGACGCGACGCTAGGCGCGACGGCTGGCGGACAGCGCGCTGCCGGCGGCGGCGGTGATGATGCACAGGATCGCGCACCATTGCAGCGGGCTCAGCACCTCGCCCAGCACGACGAACCCGGCGAGCGCGGCGACGGCGGGCGAGGCGCTGACGAGGATGCCGAACACGGCGGCGGGGACGCGGCGCATCGCCTCCATCTCCAGCGAATAGGGCAGCGCGCTCGACAGTGCGGCGATGGCGAGGCCGCTCGCCAGCACCCACGGCGCGAACATCGCGATCCCTGAGGCGGCAATCCCGACCGGCAGCGTGAACGTGACCGACACCAGCATCCCCCACGCCACCGCATCGCGGCCGAGCGTGGCGGAGACGCGCTTGCCGTAGATGATGTAGAGCGCCCAGCACGCTGCCGCGCCGAGTGCGCAGGTGATGCCGAGCGGATCGAGCCGGTCGTGCGCGCGCAGCGGCAGGAGCAGCAGCAGCCCGCAAACGGCGGCGGCGAGCCACACGAAATCCGCCGCCCGCCGCGATGCCGCCAGCACGAGGCCAAGCGGGCCGATCACCTCGATCCCGGTGGCGATGCCGAGCGGAATGCGCGCGAACGCCTGATAGATCAGCAGGTTCATCAGCCCGAGCATCGCGCCGTACGCGACCAGCGCGGGCAGCATGGCGCGGGGAAACGGCCGTCGCCACGGCCGGCGCAGCGCCATCAGCAGCACCGCCGCGAGACCGACGCGCAACGCCGTCACCCCGAACGCGCCGACCACCGGGAACAGCAGCTTGGCGACGCCCGCGCCGAGGTTCATCGACACCTGCGACCCGAAGGCGGCGGCGATGCCGATCAGCGTGGCGTTACGGGTCGGCGCGGACATGCCGCGCCCTTAGCCTGCCCCGCCGGCGTTTGCCCGCGCTTTTACCGTTCCGCCGACAGCGTGACCGGGCCGATCAGCCCGGACGCGCGCAGCGGCGCATCGGGGCGATAGGTCGGCGCGGCGGTGAACGTCACCTTGGTCGCGCCGGGCTGCTGATCGCCGATCAGGCGGTTGACCCACAGGTTCGCGATGCGCACCTCGATCGCGTTGGTGCCGGGCTTGGCAAGCCTGCCGATGTCGAGCCGATAAGGCGCGAACCAGGTCGTGCCGGCGGGTCGGCCGTTGACGCGCACCTCCGCCACATCGCCGATCTTGCCGAGATCGAGCCACAGCGGCGCGCCCGCCCTCGCACCCTTGGGCAGCGCGAAACGGCTGGTGTAGGTGGCGGTGCCGGAGAAGTAGCGCACGCCCTTGTCGGCGGATTGGTCGAGCGGCTGGAGCGTCGGCATTGCAATTTGCGCGGGCGCGCCGCGACCCGGCTGGAAGGTGACCTTCCACGGCTGCGTCAGCGTGGCGAGCGTGGTGGTGGCGCGTGGCGCAATCGTGGCGGCAGGCGTGGTGGCGGGTTTGCGGAACAGCACGAAGAACGCATCCTCCGGGCCGGCGTCGAGCGGGATCACAGTCTCCTTGCCCTCGGTGCGGTAGAAGACGGGTGCCGCGCTGCCGTCGATCGCACGCCAGATTTCGGGTTGCTTGCCGGTGACGCGGAAGCGCGCCTCGATCTGTTCGGACTTGGTGCTGGCATGGCGGACGAAGTAGAGTTCGCCGTCGGGCAGGCTGCGGTGGAGGAAGGAATAGTCCGCCGCCGTGCCGCCGGTCACGCTGAAATCCGCCTCCACGCCGATCTTCGCCAGCGCTGCTTCGGGGTCGTTCGACGCGATGACGTGGCGATTGCCCCACACCCGCTTCACCAGCGCGGCAAACGCGGCGGGATCATCGCCGAGGGCGGGGCTGCGCGTCGGGGCGGCGCCAATCATGGTCGCGCCGGCATCGACCAGCGCGGCGATGCGGCGCAGTACGGCCATGCTCATCACGCTGCTCGATCCGCCGAGGTACAGCGCCTTGTAGCGCGCGCCGCCGGTCGCGACGAGATCGCCGTGATCCACCGTCATCCGGTTGGCGAGGATGTCGGCGTTGACGAAATCATAGCCGTAATGCGTCGGGATGCCGGCGGGGACGCCGTTCGCGAACAGCGCGGTGATCGGCGCATCCTCGCCGTAGAACCACGCGATATCGGAATGGTCGCGGCCCTGTTGCAGCAGGAAGCCGGTGCGCGAGATGTAATCGACCCATGGCTTGGCCATCTCCGCCCAGCTATCGTGGCGGTTGAAATACTGGCCGAAGATCAACAGGCTGAGCCCCGGCTGCTTGTCGTCGCCCGGCGAATGGACCGAGGTGTGGACGATCGGCCGGTTGACGCCGGACACGAACTCCAGATCGATGATGTGCTTGAGATCGGCCGGCGCGAACGCCCACGGCGCGAACGCCGATGTCATCGATTCCGCCGAGACGATGTTCTGCCCGTACAAATGCGCGACTGAGGCGGCGCCCTTCAGATCGCCGAGCAGCGACCAGCGCGGCGCGCCATCGTGGTTGAACGCCCACATCGCCGCCATCGGCACATCGGTATGTTCGCGCATCGCCAGATCGTCGCCCAGCACGGGGCGACCGTTCTCGAGCGCCTCGCCGTATACGGTGAGGCCGTGTTCGTGCGCGACCTTCGCGACCGTGCCGTAATGCGCGTCCGCCAGCAGATCGGCGAGCGTGGTGCGGTAATCGTGCAGGAACGCATCGCTGCGCGCGACCGAGCCGACCACCGCGCCGGTCAGCGTCGGCAGGAACGGCGTGGGATCATAGCCGCGCCGCGCCTTGAACGCGGCGACGATGCCGGGCGTCCAGTTCGACGGGCCGACCTCGATACTGTCGTTGACGATCGCGCGGATGCCGCGCTTGCCGACCCAATCCGCGCCGACCGTCTGCTGGTACTGGCCGAGATAGGTTTCCATGTAGCGGCGCACGGCGGCGGCATCGTATTTGTCGACCTCCAGCCCGGTCGCCTCGGGCGTGGCGGGGTGGTTGGTGGTGCCGGTCAGCGAATAGCCGAGCCGGACGATGCGCCAGTCGCCACCCTTGGGCGCGGTCCAGTCGAGCGTGCTGTCGGGGCGGAGGTTGTTGGTAACTTCGATCACGCGCGCCGGGTCGATGCCGGGTGCGGGCGGTGCGGCGCCGTCGAGCGCGTTGTAATCGGGCACGATCGCGAAACCGGCCTTGACCTCGAAGCGGTCGACCCGCGCCTCGCCTGACAGGCGGAAATCGCCGATGCCGAGCGTCTTGACGGGTGGGCGGCCGAAGATGTCGATGGTGATCGCGCCCGGCGCGCCCTCGCCGGTGCCGAGCGATGGCGGGACCGCCTTGTTCGGGGACAGCACCACCCGGAAGCGCCGCGCCGTGACCGGGGCGAAAGCGATGGTGGTGGCGGCTTCGGTGAGCGGCATCTGCCCGACCATCTGCCAGCCGCTGGTCGTTTCCGCTTGCAGCGTGGGCAGATAGGGCGACTCACCGAATGGCGGGCGCGCATGCGGCACGTACAGCGAGGCGGACCGCACCGTGACCGGCTTGCCGTAATCGAGGATCATCGCGCCGGGCGTTGTCGACGTGCCGACGGCGACCTGCGCGGCGCTGTCGAGATCGTCATCGCTGAGCGGCGCGAGCGCCAGCGCGGTGCCGTCGCCCTGCGTGACGCGCGGTGGCGGCAGCGCGGCGGTCGTGACCGGATAGGCCAGCACCATCGCATCGCCATAGGCGTGCGGCGCGGTGGCGGTGGGTGCGCCCATCGCGAGCGGGTCTTCGAACGCGGCGCTCTGGAATGCGCCGGTCACGCCGGGCGGCATCGGCAGCTTGCCCGCGCGCGCGCCGCCGCGCACGTCGGTCTCGGCCCACACGAGCTTCTTCATGCCGTCCGCAGGCTTCACCCACGGGCCGCCGGTCTCGCTCCAGCCGGGCGAGGCGGCGATGGCGAACTCCAGCCCCTTGGCGTCGGCCACCTGCACGGCGTGGCGGAACGCGGCCTGCCACAGCGGCGTCATGTAGACGAGCCGCTCGGCAACAATCTGCGGGGTTTGCAGGCTCGCGTCGAAGTTCTGGACGCCGCCGATCCCCATCCGCGCCATCCAGTCGAGATCCTTGTCGATCCCATCCGTTGTGATGTTGCCGTTCAGCCAATGCCACCACACCCGCGGCCGGGCCGATTGCGGCGGGTTGTGGAAACCATCGGCGAGATCGTCGGCATGGGCGGGCAGCGCGAGCATGGTGCAGGCGAGCAGCGCGGCGATGCGGAAAGGCTTCATCGTGGCTTCCTTACAGGCGGGCATGTGAGGCGAGCATCGCGCGCAGCACGAGCGTCGTGACGAGTGCGCCGAGCGCACCGCCATACAGCATCTTGAGCGCAAGGGCGGCGCCCCACGCGATCGGCGGCAGCGCGGCGGCGGTGGTCAGCAGCATCAGCACCATGCCGAGCACCGCGCCGCCGATCGCGAAGATCACCGCGCGCAGCAGCACTGGCCGCAACCCGCCGCCAAGCTTCGCGCGCGCGATCAAGGCGGGCACCAATGCGCTCATAAGCGTGACGGCGATGCTCTGCGGCACGAAGTCGGGGGCGAGCTGCGCCCAGCCAAGCACGTGTTGCGCCAACCCGAAGATGCCGACGAAGAACGCCAGGCTAAGCACCGCATTGATGGCGAAACCGATCGCCGCTTCACGCCGTAGTGAGATCATTGCGCGGCCTTTCCGGTGAGGCCACGCATCTGCATCCAGGCGTAGAACTCGGGCATCAGCAGCGTGGTGGTGGTGCCGGGCTTGCCCATGCCGAAGCCGTGGTCGCCGCGTTCGTAGGCGTGGAACTCGACCGGTACGTGCGCGGTGCGCCATGCCTCGATGATCGAATAGGGATGGTGGCCGAACAGGCTGTCGTCATTGGCGATCGCGGCGAACATCGGCGGCGCGTCGGCGGGCACGTCGCGGGTGAGCAGCGGGCCGTAGATATAGCCGATGAAGTTCGGGCGATCGGCAGCCTTCCCCTCCAGTGTGGCGTTCATCGTCGTCATCGCGCCCGCCGAGAACCCGATCATGCCGACGCGGGCCGGATCGACGTGCCACTTCGCGGCGCCGGCGCGCACCATCTTCAGCGCGGCGAGCGCGTCGAGCGTCGCGCGTGGTTCGCTGATCGACGGCGCGGCGTTGGGGTCACTGAGCGAGGCGGCGACGCGCTTGCCCATATAGGGGAACGCCTCGGCATCGGCGGCGGGCGTAGGGTTGAGCCGGTATTTCAGCACGAACGCGGCGATGCCGTGATCGGCCAGCCAATGCGCGACGTTCCAGCCTTCATGGTCCATCGACAACAGCATGAACGCGCCGCCGGGCGCGACAATCACCGCCGCACCGGTCGCCTTGGCAGGGTCCGGCAGCACCGGCGTGAGCGTCGGCACGGTGACGTTGCGCACGGCAAGATCGCCGTCGAAGCGCACCCATTGCTCGGTCGATTTCGCCGGTGCGTGGCCGGCGTAGAGCGGGATCGCGCCGGGTCCGGCGGGTGCTTGCGCGGGGACCGGCACCGGCATCTGCGCGGCGGCGGGCGCGGCGAGCAGCAGCGCCGCGATCACAGCGAGGCGGATCATGCCAGCCCATTCCGGCGCGAGAACGCACCCAGCACGCCCGCGCTTGGCCGGGGCGTGCGCACGAACGTCTTGCGATCGACGCCGCACAGGCCGTATTCGCCCTTGTAGCCGAAGATCCATTCGAAATTGTCCATCAGCGACCAGTGGCAGTAGCCGAGCACCGGCACCCCCTCGTCCATCGCCGTCTTGAGATAGCCGAGCGAGTCGGTGATGAACGTCGCGCGGATCGCGTCGTTCTCGGTGCCGACGCCATGTTCGGAGATCAGCACCGGCACGCCCGTTGCGGCATGGGCATAGCGCACCGATCCGGCGAGCGAGGGCGCATACACCTCGGTGCCGCGCCAGTTGAGCACCGCACCAGCCGGCGGCGGCAGACGGCCTTTGTCCCCCCACACCGCGCGCTCGTAATTCTGCACGCCGATGAAGTCGTCCGCCTTGGCGAGATCGAGCCACGGATCGTAGAGTTCGTGGCGCATCCGGTCGCGGATCGAATTCTTGCCCGCCGCCTGATCGTCGAACATCGACAGGGAAAAGCCGACCGGCAGATCGCCACGAACCGCCTTGATCGCCGCCTTGCCCGCCTTGTGCGCGGCGATCTGGCCCTTTTGCAGATCGTCGATATCGTTCAGCCCGGCGACGTTTGCGCTGACGAAGCGCGGCACGCCGAGCCGCTTCGACGCGGTGTCCAGCGTGACGCGCTGCATGTCCCAGACCGGCGGCGGCAGCATCGTCCTGAGCAGCAGCAGGATGTTGGGTTCGTTGAAGGTGATCGCGGCGGCGATACCGGCCCCGAACGCGCGCATCGCAGTATCGCAGAACCGTGCGAACAGGCTGGCGGATTCCGGGTTGGTCCAGCCGCCTTGCGCGCTGAACCAGCGGGGGGCGGTGAAGTGGTTGAAGGTGACGATCGGGCTCAACCCGCGTTCGCGGCAGCCGTCGATCATCGCCTTGTAATGATCGAGCATCGCGCGGGAGAACAGGCCTTTTTCCGGCTCGATCCGTGCCCATTCGATGCCGAAACGGTAACTGTTGAGGCCCATCGCCTTCACCAGATCGAGATCGGTGCGCCACAGTTCGAAACTGTTGCAGGCATCGCCCGAAGGCTCCGCGAAGATGGTCGGCTTCTGGTTTTCGAGAAACCACAGGTCACTGGCGGTATTGTTGCCCTCGACCTGGTGCGGCGCGGTCGAGGCACCCCAGAAGAAACCTTTCGGGAAGGCCGGGTTGGCAATGCGCTTCGCGGCGGCGAGCGCCGGGGCGGCGATCAGGCTTGCGCCCGCGACGGCGCCGGTGGCGAGTAGGGTCCTGCGATCGAGCATCGTCTTCTCCCGTTTATCGTGTGGTATCGCGCGCGAAGGCGCAGATTGCGTCGGCCAGCCGCCGGTCGGCGGTGCCGAGATGCATCGTCATCGAATAGTGATTGTGGTCGCTCTGGATCAGCGCTGCCGGCAACGAGCCGTGCCGCTTCAGCCGATCCTGCAACAACCCGAGGAACTCGGCCTGAAACCGCGGCGGATCGTATTCCGCACAGGCGACGAGCAACGGCAGCGCGGTCGCCGCCACCGCCTCCAGCGGCATCCGTTCGGGGTAGAGCGCGACCTCGCCATAATAAAGTTCGTCGCGCGCATCGAGCGGGGTGTAGCCGTACAGGCCGGACAGCAGCACCGCCGCGCGCACGTCGCGCCGCGCCACGTCTTCACCCACCAGTTTCAGCCAGCCGGCGACATGGACCGCGCCGGCGGACGTACCGATCAGCACGATCCGTGTCGGATCGCCGCCGTGGTCCGCCGCATTGGCTTTGAGCCACGCCACCGCCGCCGCGACGTCCTCCGCACCCGATGGCCACACGTCATCGGGTGCGAGACGGTAGTTGATGACGACGCCGAGCATGCCCGCCGCGGCCGCCATCCGGCCGACGTTCGCGTTGGTCCAGGCCTCGGCCCCGCCCTTGTCGCCTTTCAGAAAGCCGCCGCCGTGGACGAACACGACGATCGGCGCGGCGCCGGCACCGCTTGGGCCGTAGAGATCGAGCCGGTGGCGCGGGTGTTCGCCATAGGCAAGGTCGGTTGCGGTGGCGGGATGCGCCGCCACCACCGCGCGCTGTTCATCGTCGTATAGCGCGCGCACTCCCGCGAGCACGTCCGGCCCCAGCGCGCGGCCGAATTGGGCAATCGTACCGGGCGTGTCCATCTCGATTCCCCTCAGAACTTGGCGTCGAGGCTCAGGCCGATCTGCCGGAACGACTGCGCGCCGTAGATCGCACCGACGTTATCCGCGCCATTGTACGGGAAGTCGCTTTGCATGAGCTGCGGCTCGTGCACGTTGAACAGGTTGCGGCCGAAGATCGCGATCTGGTAGCGATCGTCCTCGGTGCGCAGGCCGATCCGCCCGCCGACCATCCAGTGCGGGCGGAAGGTGGTGTCGGGCCGCGAGTTCGCCTCGTAGCGGACCCGCGATTTCCACACCGTATCGGCGGCGAGGAACCCCTTGAAGCTGTTGCCGACCTGATGGGTGTATTCGCCCGACAGCGTAAACTTGTATTCGGGCGCATAGGCGAGTTGCGTACCGCCGATGTTGGTGCCGTCCGTACCGAGGAAGCCCTTCGGATAGGTCGCCTTCGCCCAGATGAAGCCGGTGTTGAGCGACAGGTTCGGCGAGACGTTGCCGAAGAAGTTGATCTCCGCACCGCGTGATTTCACGCCGTCAACGTTGGTCTGGTCGCACGATATGATCGCGTTGGCGTCGACGGTGCACTGCTGCGCCTGGAAGTTCTGGATCTTGGTGTAGAACAGGCTGAGATCGGCGACCCAGCTACCGAACAAAGTGCTTTTCAGGCCAACTTCATAGGCGGTCGGGATTTCCGGCAGCACGACGTAGGGCACGCGCGGTGCGGAGGGCGTCGCGATCTGACCGCCCTTGAAGCCGCGCGAATAGGTCGCGTACGCCATCGTGCGCGCGTCGAGATTATACTGCGCGCCGAACCGGTACGAGACCTTCTGCACGTTGAGGCTGGTGTGCGTCGCCGCCGTCGTCCCGTTACGTGCCGCATCGAGCGTGAGCGTATCCTCGGTATAGCGGCCACCGGCGATCAGACGGAATTGCGGGGTGATGTTGAACGTACCCTGCCCGAACACCGCCGCTGATTCGTCGCGAATATCGTAAGCGGCGGTGGAGGTGTTGACGATCGGGATGGTCAGGCCGGGGAACGGCGACAGCGTGACGGCGGTCGTCTCGGGATCGCGCAACTGCTTGCCATTCGCGTAGAACACGCCGGCGGTATATTCGAAGAACTGCTTGGCGGGCGAGCTGACGCGGAATTCCTGCGTGAACTGGCTGAAGCGGCGGTTGACCGCACCGTTCGCCACCTGAAGCTCGAGCGGGCTGGCGCGGAACACGTCGGATGCCGCACCGAAGCCGACCTCGTTCGATTTGCGATACGCGGTGATCGAGGTGAGCGTGAACGGATCCGCCTTGTAATCGAGCTGGAGCGAGCCGCCGTAATTCTCGAAATGCTCATGGAAGGTGCGGTTCGAGCAATAGTCGCGATTGCCTTCCTTCGCGGTCACGCCGCACGACGCGAGCCGCGCATTGATGCCGACCGCATCGACCGGCGTGGCCGGGTTGCGCGGGTCACCCAGGAACGGCCCCGGACCACCCGCCTTGACGAAGGTGAAGAAGTCGCCGCCGTTGTCGACGCGCGATTTGCTGTAATCGCCGATCAGGTTGACGGTGAAGCGGTCGGTCGGCTCCCACAGCAGGCGGCCACGCAGGCCCCAGCGATCGGTGTCGTTATAGTCGCCGGTCAACGCGTTGCGATCGACGCCCTGACGCAGGTTGGTGACGCCCGAGATGCGGATCGCCGCGTTCGAGGCGAGCGGCACGTTGACGAGCCCCTGCACGATCTGGTTGCCGTATTTCGATCCGGCGATGCCCTGCCCCGACAATTCGGTGCGCACCCGCGCGGAGAAACCGGTGAAGTCCGGCGCGTTGGTGGTGATGTTGATGACGCCGGCCGAGGTGGTGAGGCCGAACAAAGTGCCCTGCGGCCCTTTCAGCACCTCGATCCGCGCGACGTCGAACAGGTCGGAAATGTTGGCGTTGCCCTGGCTCACCTGATCGACGACGATACCGACCGAGGCGACCGCGCCGGGCGAGAAAGTCTGCGTGCCGATACCACGGATCGCGCCGCCGCCGCCGGTGTTCTGGCCGGGCGCCTGCTGCACTTCGAGGCTCGGCGCGATACGGCTGAGATCGTTGACGGTGTTGACCTGCTGCCGCTCGAGCTGCGCCTGGCTGGCGACGGTGATCGAGATCGGCACGTCGGTCACGCGCTCCGCGCGGCGCTGCGCGGTCACGATGACGTCGTTCATCGCCAGCTCGTCGGGGGTACCCTGCGTCGCGGCGGGGGTCGGCGCGGTCTGGCCGGCGGCAGCGTCAGCGGTTTGCGCGAACGCGGGGGCTGAAATCGCGAGCGCGCTGACGCTCGCCAGCACGGCGGCGGTGCGGGTGATCCTCTTCATATGTCCTCTCCTCAAGTCTGTTTTGTTTATTGTTCGTCGATGATGCGGTTGGTGAGTGTGCCGACCGTCCCGATGTCGACCTCCACCTTGTCGCCCGCCTTCATGTAGAGCGGCGGGCTGCGTTTATCCCCCACCCCGCCGGGGGTACCGGTGGCGATCACGTCACCGGGTTTCAGCGGCGTGAACGCGCTGATATATTCGATGACAGTGGCGATATCCCAGATCATGTCGGCGACCGGCTGATCCTGCACCACTTCGCCGTTGAGGCGGGTGGCGACGCGCAGGGAAGCGAGGTCGATCTCGTCGGGGGTGACCAGCGCCGGGCCGAAGCCGCCGGTGCCGGGGAAGGTCTTGCCGGGTGTGAACTGGATATTGTGGCGCTGCCAGTCGCGTGCCGACCCATCGTTGAATGCGGCGTAACCGGCGACGTGCGCCATCGCCTCGTCGCGCGACACCTTGTGCGCGGGGGTGCCGATTACGACGGCGAGTTCGCCCTCGTAATCGAAGCGTTCGGTGACGGCGGGCTTCACCATCGGCTGGCCATCCGCGACGAGGCTGTCGGCATAGCGTACGAAGATCGCGGGATGCGCCTTCTGCTCACGCCCGGTTTCCTTGACGTGTTCGGCATAGTTGAGGCCGACGCAGAGGATCTTGGCGGGATCGGGGATGACCGGCAGCAGCACCACGTCGGCACGCGCGAAGCTCTCGCCATCGGTGAGGCTGGCGAGGCTGTCGGCGGCGAGCGCGGCCTTGAGGCTGGGCGCGTCGGCGGTGGCGAGCTCGACGATGGTTTCGCCCTCCAGCCGGCCGAAACTGGGGGTGCCGTCCGGGCGGCGGAAGCTGACGTAACGCATCAGGCGGGTTCCTCTTGGGTGGTGTTCAGCGGCTGGGGCTGCCAGTCGCGGCGGTGGCGGAATTTCTCTTCGGCGGCGCGCAGGGCGGCATTGTCCTTGTCGGACATGCCCCATTGGTCGATGCGCTTTTCGGGCCAGGTCCAGTCGTCGGGACTGCCCGCCTTGTAATCCTCCGGCACCTTCTCGACCGCGGTGGAAAACTCGATGACGGGGCCGAACGGCGCGACGAAATAGGCGAACACGTTGGCGCCGGGGCCGTGCCGACCCGGCCCCCAGGCGGGCGCCATGTCCTGATCGCGCAGCCGACCGATGCCGCGCATCACCGCGTCGAGATCGGCCATTTCGAAGGCGATGTGGTTGAGCGAGGAGATGCCGGCGCGCGCGAAGGCGGTGGAATGGTGGCTTTCGTTGCAGCGCACGAACACCATGCCCTTGGTCCGGTCCGAAACGCGGAAGCCGAGCGCGTCTTCCACCAGCGTGCCGGTCGCCTCCGCGTCGGTCGCGTTGAACACGACGTGGGTGAGTTTCACCGGCAGGTCGTGGCCGTCGATCGGCGCGACTTCCTGCGTGTCGGTGAGGAAGCGGAGCAACTCGCCCTCCGCCAGTTCCACGACGATGCCGTGGCCGCCGCCGGGATCGTCCGATACGACCGGCGCGGCGGGAATGCCGGCCTGCGCGACGCTGCGCTTGAGCGCCTCCAGCCGTTCGGGCGTGCAGGTGAAGGTGGTCGAGCGGACGTAGCTGTCGGTCGAATCCTCCAGCGCGACGAGATACGGGAAGCTGCCCGATCCGCGCAGGTAATGCGTGTCGCCGCGCACCTCGGCGGGAGCCATGCCCCAGATGTCGGTGAGGAAGGCTGCCGCCTCAGCCGCGTGCGGCAGCGCCAGTTCGATGCTGCGTAGCTTCATGATTTCGCTCCGTGGAAAAGGCCGGCGGCGGTGATGCCGGCGATGGCGCAGGCCTCGTCATAATCGCCGGTGTCGCCGCTGATACCGGCCGCGCCGATCAACGTGCCGGCCGCGTCGCGCACCAGCACCCCGCCCGGCGACAGCGCGAGTTGCCCGCCGACCGCGCCGACGATACTCTGGAAGAACACCGGGTTGCCGGCGGCACGGCTCGCGATGTCGCGCGTGTCCGCGCCCATGCCGAGCGCACCGGCGGCTTTTGCGCGCGCGATGTCGAAGCGGAACAGGCTTGCCCCATCCTCGCGCGCGAAGGCGACCGGGTGCGCGCCCGCGTCGAGCACGATCACCGCAAGCGGTTTCGCGCCGGCCGCGCGGGCATGGGCGAGCGCGCCCTGAACGATGGCCTGGGCTTGGGAAAGGTTCATGCGGCAGCCTCCTGACGGGTGCGAACACCGGCGATCAAAGCATCGCGGCGGGCAAGGAGATCGGCGGGCGCACCGGCGCCGAACACGTAATGGTCCGGGCGGACCAACACCGCCTCCGTACCGTGCAACAAGAGCCAGCTTGCGACCGCACCGCCATCGTCGAGGGTCTCGACCGGCACCACGGTGACGCCGCCCGCCGCGACTGGCTGCCGCGTGAACAGCCGCCAGCCGCCACCGGTCACGTCGTCGAGCAAGCGCCCGCCGACGCGCGGCTGGATGAAGCGTTCGCCGGCACCTTCGCTACCGAACGCGATGATGCCGGTGCCGATCGGCGCGATCAGATCGGCGGCAGTGCCCTGCTGCGTGGCCGCGCGCATCCGTGCGTCGCGGTCGGCGGCGGCGTCCGGGTCGAGCATGCAGATGTAGCGACCGGCGGCGACGGCGGCGGAGATCACCGCGCGAACGTGCGGGTCACGCTCGGGCTGGTAGCTGTCGAGCAGCGCGTCGGGCGCGTCTCCGCCCAGCACCATGTCCAGCTTCCAAGCGAGATTGGCGACGTCGCGCAGGCCGTGGCACATGCCCTGCCCGAAGAACGGCGGCGTCTGGTGCGCGGCGTCACCCGCCAAGAACACGCCGCCGCTGCGCCATTGCTCCGCGATCAGGCCGTGGAAACGATAGGTCGCGGCGCGCACGATGCGGTGCGGCACGCCGTCGAGGTACGGCGCGACCAGCGCGGCGACCGCGTCCGGCTGCATCATCGCCTGATCGTCTTCGCCGGGCAGCAGCATGAACTCCCAGCGGCGATGGTTGCCGCGACCGGGCACGACGGTCGCCGGGCGCCTTGGATCGCACATCATCACCGACAGCTTCTGCAAGTCGGCAGCGTCCGGCACGCCGTGCAGATCGGGGAAGCGCACCGCGCCGTCGACTTCGGCGTCGACCACCAGCCACGGCTCCTCGAAGCCAAGATCGTCGAGCCGGATGCCGAGTGCCTTGCGCACCGCGCTACGCGACCCGTCACAGGCAATGACGTAGCGTGCTTGTACGGTCGCGCCGTCCGACAGATGCAGCGTCACGCCGTCGCCATCCTGATCGAGCGCCGCAAAGCCGGCGCCGAAACGCAATGTGACGTTCGGATAGGCGGCGAGCGCCTGACGAAGATGATCCTCCAGTTCGGGCTGGTAGAAGAAGTAATCGTTCGACCAGCTGAACGGGCGCGGCCGGCCGACCGTGCCCATGTAGCGGATTACGCCGTGATCCGCGCCGACGTGGAGGTGCCCCTCGGTATCGCGCATGTCGCCGGCCACGCGGTCGATCACGCCGGCCGACTGGAACAGCCGCATCATCTCATGGTCGAGATGCACCGCGCGCGGCAGCGGATAGGGCTCCGCCTCGCGCTCGATCACCACCACCGAGCGCCCGGTCTTGCCGAGGAGATTGGCCACAAGGGCACCCACCGGCCCGCAGCCGATGATCGCAACATCGAACATGGAGGGTCTTTCGGGCTTTAAGCGGCGATGGCTTCGGCGACGGGCGACTTGTGGAACCGCCCGGCCTGCATGATCATCGTGATGCGGCCGGCATCCTGCAGGATCGACACATCCTCGGTGGGGTCGCCGTCGATCAGCAGCAGGTCGGCGAGATAGCCTTCGCGCACCAGGCCAAGCTCGTCGCCCTGCCCCATCAACTGCCCGCCGAGCATCGTCGCCGCGCTGAGCGCCTCCGCCGGGGTGTAGCCGAAGTAATCGACGAAATGCTGGAGGTCGCGCGCGTTGCGGCCATGCGGGTTGAACGGGAAACCATAGTCGCCACCCGGCAGCACGCGCACGCCGCGCGCCTTCAGCGCGGGCACCAGCACGCGTTCGAGATCGAGCCGCTGCACGCCGCTCGCCTTCATATGGCTCATGTCGATATGCGGCGGCGGGGTTGCCTCGATCGCGGCTACCGACACGCCTGGGCCGGGCGCGTAGAAGATGCTGTCCTTGTGCGCGGCCATCAGGTCGATACCGGCCTCGTCCGCGAACGAGCAATGGTAGAGGATGCGCGCACCCGCCTCGATCGCCAGCTTGATGGCAGGCGTGGTGTAGGTGTGGGTGGCGATGAACAGGCCCTTCTCGCGCGCCGCTTCGCCCGCCGCCTGCATCTCCTCTTCGGTGTAGAGGATCTGCTGCGCCGAGCCGGGCTTGAGCGCATCCTCGCCCGACACGATCAGCTTGAGCGACTTGACGCCTTCGCCCGCGCAATAGTCCACGAAGGCGCGCATCGCGGCGGGGCCGCGACCGTTGAACACGTCGCCGGTTTCGACGCCTTCCTCGCCTTCGGGCGAGCGCTCCAGCGTCGAGGGGATCAGGCGCGGGCCGGGCGTCTCGCCTGCCTGAATCGCGCGGGCGAGTTCCGGCTCGATCCCGTCGCCGAGTGCGCCCGCCGAATAGAGGCTGGTGAAGCCGTGATCGAGCAGCACGCGCGCGTTGCGCCATGCCGCGACCTTCAGTTCCTCAGGCGGGAGGATGAACTGGTGGTAGATCTTCTCGACCGAGGAACCCCAGGTGAGGTGCGTGTGCGCATCGACCATGCCGGGCATCAGCGTGCCGCCCTGTCCGTCGATCACCACGTCCGCGTCCACGGGCGCCGCGTCTGCGGGGAGGATGGCGGCGATGCGATCGTTCTCGATCACCACCGCGCCGGAGGTGGCGGGCGCGCCGGTGCCGTCGAAAATGCGGATGTTATGAATATAGTGCCGTGTCACGGCTGCTCTCCTGAAGCTTATGCCCAGGAATATGCGCCAGTCCGCGCCATAAGAATAATAATGATTTCCGATGCTACCATATCGAAAAACTATATAGCTTTGGGCTGCAGCACCGCCAGCAGTTCCTGTGCGAGGCGCGACGGGCGCCCACCCGCCAGCCGCCGCACGCCGACATTACGCGGGAAGATCGCCTCGCGAATGGTGATCGCGCGCAGCACGCCGATCGAGAGTTCCGCCGCGATGACCTTCATCGGCAGGATCGTCATGCGCGCGCCGCCCCGCACGATCGCCTTCGTGGCGAGCAGGGAGTCGCAGCGGATCGCATCGCCCGGCACCGGCACGTCGGCGGCGAGGAACAGCGCGTCGATCTGGCGACGGAACGCGCCGCGTGCCTCGGGCAGCACCCATTGTTTGGCAGCGACGCTTTCCAGCGACACTTCGGACGGCAGATGATCGTTGCGCGGGCCGACCACCAGCGCGAACGGGTCTTGCGACAGGGTGATCTCCTCGATGCCCTCCGCCGGCTCCTCGATGCCGGTGGTGACGAACGCGAGTTCGATCTCGCCCCGGCGTAGCATTTCGATCAGTTCGGAGTCGGAGCGTTCGATGACGTGCAGGCTGTAGCGCCCGACCCGCGCCTCCAGCCGGCGTACCGCATCGGGCAACAGGCTCACCAGCGCGCCGGGCGTGCCACCGACGCGGAGCGGCCCGATCATGTCGTCGCGGACCAGCCGGATTTCCTCCTCGGCATCGCGCAGCAGGCTGTCGATCGCCTCGGCACGGCGCAGCAGCACCTCGCCCTCCGGCGTCAGCACGATGCCGGAACGCGCGCGCTCGAACAGGCTGGAGCCGATCACGGCCTCGAGGTTGGAAATCGTGTTCGAGACGGACGGTTGCGAGATGTTGAGCAACCGCGCGCCACCGCTGATCGAATTGGCGCGGCAGACCGCGAGAAAGACTTTCAGCGCGCGCGGGTCGATCATCGGGGCGTTCCTGGCGGGGGCATGCCCCGGCAAGCGCCACGATACGCGTCGCTGTCAAGCGTCAGTGCGCGACGATGCCGCACTCCACCGCCAGCCGCCCGTCGAACCGCGCCACCACCCGGTCGCCGACCGCGACCGGGTGCACGCCGGTGACCGCGCCGGTCGAGATCCACTGCCCCGGCTCGACCGCGATCCCGCGCGCGGCGAGCAGTTCGAACAGGAACCGCGCCGCGCCGAACGGACCATCGAGCATCGTCGCCGTCGTCGCGCTGCCGATCACCGTGTCGTTAATCGACAGTTCGACCGGCCAGGTGTCGAAATCCAGGTCGCGCCAGTCCGCAATCTCCGCGCCAACGATCAGGCCGTTGTTGTTGCCGAAATCCGACACGGTAACGGTCGGGCCGTGGTCGTTGATGCCGGGAAAAGGCGAGCTGGCGATCTCGATACCGACATGCACCGCATCGATCAGCGCGCGCGCTTCTGCGGTGGTGTAACGAGTCTTCGAAGGATCGGGCGCGGTACCGACGCGTAGCAGGAACTCCGCCTCGGCCGCGCCGAAGCCATTGGCAAAGATCGGCATCGCCAGATCGTCCGACGCAGCGACGACGTGGTTGCCAAAGATCGGCCCGGCCAACCGGTCGGTCCCGTCGAAGGGTGGGCTGATCTTGCCGACCTTCCAGCCGGCGATGCGCGCGTCGGACAGTAGGATCGCGCGATCCTGTACGCCGTACGCCTGCGCCAGCGATTCGGGAACACGGCCCGGAAAATCGGGGAGCGCCAGCCCGGCGCGGCGCGCGTCCGTGAAGGATCGGGCAATCATTTCCGCATTCGACTCCGGCGACACTATCGATCCCTCGCTGAACATTCGTGCAGCGCCCGTATCGGAAACCGGTGTCAGGGACAAGCATCCCGCAGAGGCTGGCTCGCGCCAATTTCAGCGACTATGCAAGGCCATGGAGAAGACCGGGCAGCCCACGATCAACGACGTCGCGCGGGTCGCCGGCGTTTCCAAGAAAACCGTCAGCCGCGTGATCAATCGCTCGCCGCTGCTGAACGAGGATACGCGCCGGCGGGTCGAGGGCGTGATCGGCGATCTCGGCTACATCCCCAACCCGCAGGCGCGCGCGCTGGCGCTGGGGCGCAATTTCCTGATCGGCCTCGTCCACGACAACCCCAATGCGCAGACCGTGATGAACGTGCAGCAGGGCATGCTGGAGGCGCTGTACGATACCGAATTCGAGATGGTGGTGCGCCCGCTCAACCGTGGTTCGGCGACGATGTTGCAGGACCTGCGGCACTTCCTCGAACGGCAGCGCCTGTTTGGCGTGCTGCTGATGCCGCCGATCAGCGAAAACGATGCGATCGCGCAAATCTGCATCGACATCGGCTGCCGGTACGTGCGGATGGGGTCGGCCGAACTCGACAGCGACGACCATATGGTCGCCTCGAACGATCGCGACGCGGTGCGCGAGGCGACCAAATATCTGATCGCGGAGGGGCATCGCCGCATCGGCCTGATCGCCGGGCCGCACGGCTTCCGCTCGGCGCGGGAGCGACGGCTGGGGTTCGAGGATGCGTTTCGCGATGCCGGCAT
>Ga0265798_10001045_pt1 | contig 44022 bp, 37 predicted proteins | sample P3T30metagenome_FD_192430 | JGI IMG/M metagenome (GOLD analysis project Ga0265798, IMG submission 192430) | Plant litter microbial communities from East Loma Ridge, Irvine, California - P3 T30 | ecosystem: Environmental > Terrestrial > Plant litter > Unclassified | place: USA: California... | reverse complement strand
ACAGCAGCAGCATGGTCACCAAACGGCGCACTACTTGCAACAACTTCGAGCGATTTGAGCCTCAGCCTATGGGACACCAAAACTCAAAAGTTGCTGAAGAAATACGACGATGTCAAAGCCACCATACTCGCCATGGCATGGCATCCTACAGAGAATATTCTGTCGTACACCAACAATGATGGCGAACTCTTCATGCACACCAACATCGTCCCCGAAGACCATGTCCCACTACTACAGAAGTCCACGGTCCCGGCACCCTTCTTCCATGATCCTTCAGAAGGTCGTGGTGGAGTTGCACCAGCTCCGAATGGCCAGAAGATGACATTACCAGAACGACAGCCCCGTCCAAGGGCGGGCACCCCGGACTCATTAGACGACCTACTTGGACCGGAGTTTGAGGACGATGGAGACGCTGATGAAGAGATGAACGACTTCGTTGTCGACGACGACGGCGCTGGCTATGCACAAGCCATCAACGGACACAGCAAGCGTCCAAACACACACCTCACTAACGGCCCCGAACGCCCCTTCAAGCGACAAGCAACCAGCACCGCTCTCTTCCGCCCTCAGGTCCACGAGTCCTTCCAACCTGGCGCTACCCCATGGCGTGGAAATCGCAGACTCTTGTGCTGTACCTTGACAGGCCATGTCGAGACAGTCTCCCAAGAAGGACGCCACCACACCGTCTCAGTCAACTTCTACGACCAACACACCTTCCGCAACTTCCACTTCACCGACATCTTCCTCTACGACAAAGCGTGCCTCAACTCGAACGGCACGCTCTTCGCCTGCCAGCCCAACAGCACGGGTGACGCTGGCCCAGCAATGATATACTACCGCCCACACGAAACATGGACCACGCGAACAGACTGGCGCACCTCGCTCCCAGCCGGAGAATCCGTGACCGCCATCGCGCTCTCAGATTCATACGTATGCGTTACCACATCCGCAAACTACGTGCGCATCTATTCTCTTTTCGGCCTGCCCGTACGCGTGTACCGCCAGAAATCTAGTCCAGCGGTAACGTGCGCAGCATGGCGCGACTACATCCTGACCATCGGCAATGGGCCCACTCAAGCAGATCTGTCCACGCAGCTCTTGTACACAATCGAAAACATCAAGCACGACACTATCTACCAGGATGCTGACATCCTTGCGCTCCCGCCAAACACGCAACTCACATCCGTGTTCTTCAGCGCCGAGGGCGATCCGTATATTTACGACTCGTCTGGTGTCCTGCTGACGTGTCTGGGCTGGCGGAACACCGGGCAGGCGCGCTGGGTCCCGATGCTCGACACTAAGTTACTCGCGCGCCTGGCAAGCGGCGGGAAAGAAGAAAGTTACTGGCCCGTCGGCGTTGCGTCGAGCGGGGAGAGCGCGGCAGATGTGAAATTCCATTGCATGATCATCAAGGGCAAAGAACAATATCCCTCCGCGCCAGTACCTCACCTCTCGGAATTCAGCTTTGAAATCCCACTATCCAGCGCGAAGAAACCCAGCGCACCACAGGAAATGGACGACGAAGAAACCTCAGCGGGCGCAGAGTCAAAAAGCACCGCGCACGAACAATCCTTCATCCTCTCATCTACGCTCCACACCCAGCTCAATCATACACTCCAGCACACGCGCCCCACGCCCTCTCAACGCCAAGCCCTCACTGAGCTCGAAGTCAGCATCGATCGCTCCTTATTGCAGCTGCTTGGTCTCGAATGTCTGGCCGGTGAAGATCACGGCATGAAGGCGCTGGAGATTGTGAGCTTGATGAGGGATGCGAATGGTAAGATGCTGGATCTTGCTGGTAAGGTGGCGGCGCGGTACGGGAGGGATGTGTTGGGTGAGAAGATTAGGGAGTTGGCGGAGAAGAAGGCGTTGGAGAGGGAGGGCGAGGGCGAGGATGAGTACTAGTGCAGTCGATACTCTCCGAGCGACCACTTGGCAAAAGCTGCAGGAAGAGCTATGTATGTGCTGTGCTAATAAGTCGGCAAGTGAGTAGTTTTGCGTTGTGTGGTTGGAGGGGGCTGAATGGTCTCACGTTGTAATCAGACGCCAATTGGCTGCGAGAAGATTATCGGCTGCAGCAGAGATTTAGAGGATCGGACGTAATGATGCATGATGTTGGAATGCGGTAGCATAGCGCTTTGGATAAAGGAGATTTTCTCTGCCCACACGTCACGGCATGTTAAAATATCAAAGATCGTAGTATGCCTGGTATGAGCGAACATGAATGAAAGTATACGCCTCAACTCAATTTATAGGCCATTACTAAAGTGTAGTAACATTAAAAGCAGAACGCTCCATCCCATCAAGACTCCATCGCTCATTGTCGCCAAAAGGTATGCATCCCCATCAAAGGCGTAGCTTCGAACAAGAACACACCAATCAACACTGCTGAACGGCTTCGCTTCTCCTCACACGTACATGCACAGCATGAACAAGCGTCTAGTACTCCGCCTCCACACCATGAGCTTCCGCAGAAACCTAGTACTCCGCCTCCACGCCTTCATCGTCACCGAGGCTGTCGGCTGCCACCTCCTCCTGTAAGTTGTTAGTGAAAGTTTCGTCAATAGGGGGCTGGGGAGCTTTACGTAGTCACGCTCGAGCGCTGCGAGATCTTCACGGGCCTCGGAAAACTCTCCCTCCTCCATACCCTCACCCACGTACCAGTGGACGAAGGCGCGCTTGGAGTACATGAGGTCGAACTTGTGCGAAAGCGCGGACCAGGCCTCACTAATGGCAGTGGTGTTGGACAACATGCACACGGCGCGGTTGACGGATGCGAGGTCGCCGTTGGGGACGTTCTGGGGTGGCTGGTAGCAGATACCAATCTTGAAGCCGGTAGGGCACCAGTCGACGAACTGCACGGTGCGCTTGGTTTTGAGGTGGGCGATGGCAGCGTGTGTGTCCTTGGGAACGACATCACCACGGTACAACAGGCAGGTAGCCATGTACTTTCCGTTGCGTGGATCACACTTAACCATCTGGTTGTTGGGCTCGAAGCAGGCGTTGGTGATCTCCATGACGGAGTTGGCCTCGTGGGCAGCCTTGGCGGCGGAAACGACGGGCGCATAGGCGACAAGAGGGAAGTGGATACGGGGGTATGGGACCAAGTTGGTCTGGAACTCGTTGAGATCGACGTTCAGGGAGCCGTCAAAGCGGAGCGAGGCCGTGATGGAGGAGACGACTGTAGATTGTCAGCAACGATGAATGGGAATGAACCCTAAGGGAACATACCCTGCGCGATAAGGCGGTTCAGGTTCTCGTAGTTGGGGCGCTCAATGCCGAGGTTCCTGCGGCAAATATCGTAGATGGCCTCGTTGTCGACCATGAAGGAGCAGTCTGAGTGCTCGAGCGTGGTGTGTGTGGTGAGGATGGAGTTGTACGGCTCGACCACCGAGGTGGCGACCTGCGGCGCAGGATAGACACAGAACTCGAGCTTGCACTTCTTGCCGTAGTCGACGGACAGACGCTCCATCAGCAGGGCACCGAAACCAGACCCGGTCCCACCGCCGAAGGAGTGGAAGACGAGGAAACCCTGCAGACCCGAGCAGTTGTCGGCGACGCGGCGGACCTTATCCAAGACCTGATCGATGAGCTCCTTGCCGACGGTGTAGTGGCCGCGGGCGTAGTTGTTCGAGGCGTCCTCCTTGCCGGTAATCATGTGCTCCGGGTGGAAGAGCGAGCGGTAGGGGCCGGTGCGGACCTCGTCGACGACGTTGGGCTCGAGGTCGGCGTAGATGGTGCGCGGGACGTACTTGCCCTGGCCTGCATAGCGTTAGCGCCGAGGTGCGGACATGGCGAGGAGTGTGAATGTGGTGTTGGACGTACCCGTCTCGGAGAAGAAGGTGCTGAAGCCATGGTCGTCGTCCTTGGCCTTGCGCTCCTCAGTGAGATAGCCGTCGGGCTGGATGCCGTGCTCGAGGCAGTAGAGCTGCGAGGGTGTTAGCAAATTCGCGCAATGGCGGTCAGGCACCCGCTGTTGCTACTGCCCCCTCCTTTCCGCCGTAGATGCGACGTGAAGAGGCCGCAGAGCGTGTATTCGTCTCAAACTCACCTCCCAGCACGAGTTGGCGATCTGGCAACCGGCCTGGCCGACTAAACGCGTTCAGGGTCAGCACATCAACAAATACGCAGGGATCCTCTCAAGCCCCTTCCGAGGCGGTCAGGCGCGTGAGTGCGGTAGAATGCATACCGTTCAAGCTGATGACTTCACGCATGGTGTGTGGTCGGAGGCGTATTAATTGGGTATCTGAATGGGGCAGCGAAGTCGCAGTGTGTTGAGCTGCGAGACTGGTGGGGCGGGGAGTCGTGTGTTGTGGTGGTCGTGGACTGGCGCGGATTTTATTAGCGGCACGCCAACAAAGTAGCCGGAAGGGGCCCAAGCGCTGATCGAGTACCGTCAATCGCAGCTGCCTTGAGCATGTCCACAAACAAACACAACGGCGCCGTACATATGCAACACTGTACATGTATTCACCCAATGGGATTGCGCTGGCCCACGTGATAGCATGAGCTTCCTCCTTTCATCTCACCACTTTCCACCAGACTCTGCACGCCAAAGATGCGCGTCCGGGCCGGGCTGCTTCTCGTCGTCACACAAGCCTGGACGGTGAATGCCAACGTCGAGAAGACCATCTTCCTCGGTCCACCCGCCATTGTCCTTCCCAATGTCCGTCCCAGCCTAGACAGCCTGCGTCTGCCCACCTTGACGCCCGCGCAATCAATTCTACCGACGCAGCTTCCCGTCCAGTTTCCCTCAAAGTCGGCGCCCCGCGGTCTTGAGTCGTGGTACCTTCTGCCGCATCTTGAAGCAGGCCGAAGGTACGAAGTCCGCATTTGCTGGCCAGCCACCGTAAGTGCAATCGTGCTTTTCTTACTGCAGTACTTGTGCATGAATATGGTCAAATTGTTGCCCTTCCCTTCGCAGATACGTAGTTGGTGTTTGCTAACATGTCTTAGCAACCAACCGACTTCTGGCTGGAGACATATACAGTATCCCACGTCCTTCATACGCCTGAACTCATAGCTTCTCTCGCGCAGTACAGTGAAAAGTTCCAACACTCCGACGACCAGACGAGAACGGTTCATTCTTCCACGGCGCCACAATCTGTTCTGTTTCTACGCGTCCAGGCTGCCGCATCTTACTATTCAACAAACCGCACATTGATGGAACATCCAGAGCCCGTGGACGTGGACATCAGTGGGTCAGGCCTCGTGACTATAGCTATCATTTGCTGACATCACCAGTCCTTGATCCCTTTGTACTAAATATCCTCCCGCAGTCCTTGGGACCAGTCGCAATCTACATCACCGCAGTCGCTGTAGGAGCCTGGTTCTTATCTGGATACATCTGTCGCTGGCTTCTTTCGGTCGCTGCTGAGCCTCTTGCGAAACCCCACACAGACTGAGGATACTTGTGGATCGGAGAAGGACAACTGGTATAGACGGAAAGGCAACCGTCAACGGCATGTCTGCTACTGCCGGAGCACCTCCACCTCCTCCTCCTCCGCCGCCGCCGCCGCCGTCGCCACCTCCTTCACCTCCTCGCAGTTCAGGCTTCGACGACCTACCCGCCGAGCTCCTTCTGATGATCTACGGGTACATCGGACTTAACCAGTTCTTGAACCTCGCAGTCGCCATCTACCCAACCCTGCTGCGCCATAGAATGGTACCCGAAATCACCCCAGAAACCGTCACCCGCATCATGACGGAAGGACGTTTGTTGACCTTTGGCGAGGGGTCAGCCATAGGCCGGATGCCAATGGAGCTGTGGCTCGAGATTGCAGATTACGGCGAGCCGGCCAACAGCGTGGCCTTGCACTGGGCGCTGGGACTGCACTTCTGGCGTTCCGAGCAGGTCCAACCTAGTGCTGAGCTAATGCAGCTTTTGAGGGTGTGGAGCCGACGGAGAAGAGAAAGAAGATAGGAACTAGAACAACGACGCACACGCATAGATGATTACGCATAAGATTACGAGATACCCGCTGGCTTGAATATGCCATGCATCACACGATATTTATTGAACAATCAATCCACACATGAATAGTAATGCGTCTTTGCAGCTTGAACATGCCATGCATTGAAATGAAATTGATACCACCCACATACGCCTCGCTATGCACATATAATTTCCCCAGCGCCAGATGATGCACACAATCCCACCCCATCGCAATTCAAACCACCTCCTCACGCTCCCCTACGTCTCCCGCGGAAACTCATCTGCCAGACCAATCGTAACCTTAACATTCATACTCCCCAGCTCCTGAATCAGCAGCTTCGCCGCATACGGCATCGTAATCCTGCGCACCGCCTTCTCAGACTCACACAGCTTACAGTACCCACTGTAACCCATTTGGCCGCCTACACAAAGATGAGTCAACCAGACATGAGAGTGAAAAAGGGGGTGTTGGACTTACACGTCTCACACACATCCACGTCATGCGCATCCGAACTAATCATCAGCCGCTCAAGCAACAACTGACTCGCCCCATACGCAATCAGACAATCGCGCTCCATTTCTCCAAGACGCAGTCCGCCGTCCCGCGCACGACCTTCTGTCGGTTGGCGCGTCAATATCGCCCTTGGCCCGCGCGACCGCGCATGCATCTTGTCTTGAACCATATGCTTCAGCTTCTGGTAGTATATCGGTCCGAAGAAGGTGTAATACACATGCGCCTCGCCGGTGATACCGCTGGTTAGGTAATCTTTTCCCGTGTACGAAAAACCCTGGCGCACGAGTATGTCGCCCATGTCTTCTACTTTGGACCCGCCGAACGCGGTGCCGTATTCGAGCGTGCCGTTTAGGACGCCTGCTTTGCCGGAGAGGAGTTCCATCATTTTGCCGACTGTCATGCGGGAGGGGAAACCGTGGGGGTTCATGATGATGTCGGGGCATATGCCGTCGTCGTTGAAGGGCATGTCTTCTTGGTTGACTATCAGGCCTGTGGTGCCCTTTTGTCCGTGGCGAGACGAGAATTTGTCGCCGAGTTCGGGGCGGCGCGTTTGCCGGTGCAGGAGCTTGATGAGCGTGGTTCCGGCTTCGTTTTCGGTGATGCATACTTTGTCGACGTATGTACAGTCGGGCGTCTTGTACCTTTCGTGCTTGTCTTTGTAGATGTTGGACGGTGGGCCCGCCGTGTCTTGCGGGATGGATTTGAGGAGGAAGGCGTCGTTGCTTTGGAGGCGGGCGCCTACTTGGGCGATGCCGTCCAGGCCGATTGCTTGGTGAGTTGGGTCTTCGACTTTCAGGGCGCCAGCGTTGATGCGGTCGGATGTGCCGTTGGCGTAGGACTTCAGTGGGTGCGAGGCTTTTTTGAGGACTTGGCAGCGGCCGAAGCCGCGGTCGCAGGAGGCTTTGTTGAGAATGAGCGCGTCCTCGATATCGTAGCCGGAGTAGGACATGACGGCGACGGTGGCGTTCTGTCCAGCGGGTAGCTTGTCGTATTTCGTGAGTTCAATTGTCCGTGTCTTGACCATAGGTTGTTGAGGGTATACCATGAGGTAGAGGAGGGTATCGATTCTGCTGAATTGATTGTATGCGATGGCGCCAATAGCTTGCTTACCCATAGCGCATTGGTATGTGTTACGCGGTGACTGGTTATGATGTGGGTAGGGGATGAGACCGGCAACAGCACCAAGGATCGTGAAAGGTTCAATCTCAAGATGGGTGGTATGTTGGTTTATGTCCGTCTCTTTCAGCGCGATGTTAGTGTCGTTCTCCTCGTTCGTATCCAGATACTCCACCAACCCACGACTCAAAAAGTCCTCGAACTCCATGGAGCCTTTGCGTAAAGCCTTCAAGTACCGAGAAGTGACTTTCGAACGCTGATTCTCAACGATGATCATCGGTCTACAAATGCGACCCTCGTCGGTGGCAACATGTACTTCGCAGAAGTCGTGGTTGATGTGGATGCTGGTGAACTCCGATATGCGACCCATTCGTCTCAGCTTTCGGAAGCTGTTCAGGAAACGCTTCGGCGTGTCTGTTACGGCGATGGGTGTGCCGTTCAGACATACACTGTACACGCCTTGCATGTGTATCTCTTCCCCCGTCTGTGAGCAAATGTCTTCGGCGCCAAGCAGGAAGATGATCTTCCGAACGGGATCTTCATCGTCTTCCGTAGTGATATGCGTCATAAGAGCCAAGTTCTTGACCAGACCACATGCTTCACCTTCGGGTGTATCTGAAGTACACAGCATGCCAAATTGTGAGGGCTGCAGCGCACGGGGTCCAGACACTTTACGTGTCTTCTCGAATTGCGAACTGATTCGAGTCATCATACCAAGCGCAGCAATATAACTCAATCTGCTCAAGACGTGCGTGACACCAGCGCGCTCCATCTTGAAACGCTTCAGACTCCAGTTTCCGGTAGCAATGGCTCGCTCGATACCCATCGTGATGTGGTTCTTGTGCACGCTGAAGTGCGAGAACGCATCGAATTCTTGCGCTCGATTTTGCTTCTTGAGCACCTTGTCGATGCTCAGCTTAAAATCGTGATTGAAGCGCTTGAAGTGGTCCTCGAAAAGAAGCGACAACATCTGGCCAGACAGTTCCAAACGCTTATTACCAACATAGTCACGGTCGTCTACCAGCTTCTTATCCTGCATGGCCATCAGGACTCTGCGAGCCATGAGAGCAACGTAGAGAGCCTTGGGTCGGTAATTTGTGCCTTCAACAGGGACGTGTGGTAGGACGACGTTGGCCAGACACTCGATGGCCTCAAGGTGGTAGTTGCGAATGCGTGACTGTCCAAGCGGCTTCTTTACTAGCCGCACACGGTGTCCGATATACTCCAATGCCTTTTCTTGCGTGTGTATGCCTTCTCGCGCGCATGCTTCGAAGTTGATGGCGAAGCTGTCTTGGTACGCGCTGTCCTCTCCAGCCACCATCAGCAAGATCTCCTTGTCAGAATGCACTCCAAGAGCCTTCAAAGCAAAGACGATAGGCACTTCTTCTGACAGCGTGTTGTGCCGCAGGAACATGAGGCCCTTCTTCTGGATGACATATGTCTTCGTTCGTCGTTCGTGAGTCGAACTTGTGACACTGGCTTGCATGATGCCCTTTGCGCTTTCGACGATGACTCGGTTCTTGTTCAGCTGCTCCTGGACCAGGATGACCTTCTCTTGGCCCCTTGTGATGAAGTAGCCTCCGGGATCGAGCGGGCACTCGTCCATGACCGACATCTCGCGATCGTTCTTGGAGGCCAGTACGCACTTGTTGCTCTTCAGCATGACCGGCATTCTGCCAATCTTGATCCCAGTCCGCTTGACCTTCGCATTGCCCCTCGTATACACAATATCCACCACTATCGGCGCGGCGTATGTCATATCGCGAAGGCGGCATTCGTTGGGCGTAATGGTACTGCGGTGGTGCTCCAGGTCATCTTCCTCCTGTCGATTGGGCGACAGTATCCTAATGTCCGTATACTCGAGAAGAAACTTGGGATCGAAATCGCTGCGCACAAACCGATTCGCCTTGATGATCTTCTTGAGCTCAACATCGACGAAATGGTTGTACGAGTCCACATGCTGCTTGACCAGACCCTTCACTTTCAGAAACGCCGGCAGTAGGTTCCACTTGTCGCGCGCAGTATTGATCGGGTCGGTGAGGTTCTTGCCGTAGTAGAAGGGCTCGAGGAGGGCAGCGAACTCATCTTTCCCGTGGGTCAGAGGCGCTCGTCGTTTTCGTGACTGCTCGGGCGCAGTCGATGCGCCGGGGTTGAGGTCTGGTTCCGCTTCTTGATTCCCTTCAGGTGGCGCAGGCGTCGCTTGCACAGCACCACCATCAACTTGCATAGGCTCCGAATCATCATCCACCTTTTGCACCTCTGGTGTGGGTGCGGGTGCTTGCGCTTTCGCCCTCGCCCCCGCGCGTGGGGCTCTCGGTTCAGGCTTCGCAGTCTCCTAGTCGCATGTTAATTCTTCGATCCATTTTGATCGTCATACACTTGTTACCTTCTTGCCCGCCATGTCGGCGACTGTAGTGAGCACAAGAGAGGAGAGCGCAAGTATTTGTGGCGCTGTTAGTGAGTTGACTCGAAAAGTTCGGCGAGTCAAAAGCTCGGGTGGGGAAATGTAGCTCACCGAAAAACAGCCAATCGGTAGTCCGCAGCAGTAACATTTATTGTCAGCGCAGGGTGAGGGACCAAACTATGCGTGAAGAATAGACTGAAGTGAATCTTGAAAGTACAGCCTGAATATCTTCGAGTTGACTTTCACTTATTTGTTCATGAATGCCGCACGGCAGAAGTAGGCAAAGCCACAACTGCAGATTTCTGCTACCAGATAGATTGAAGTCCCCACGATGTACTATGTTTTCAGTGCTCACTTTGGTGCTCACTTTGATGCCGGCTTTCCCATCGATCCTACAGTCTCGCAACCAAAAATCCACTTCATCCAGGCCTATTATACAAAAGTCATCCCATGAATCCAATCCCTCCCCACAACGATCTAGTCAACGAAAGCCCCTACTAGAAAGCATTCGCCATGTCGCTTTCGCCATCCAACTCCCTCAAAGACGTCTCCGCCAATTCAACCCTCAACTGCGCATTCGCCGCATCCCTCTCCAACGCATCCCACTCCCTCAACTTCATGCGCTTCTCATCCTCCTTCTTTTCAATCTGCTCCCGCAGTCTCCTCGCATCCTCCTCGAGCTTCATCAGCTTACTCCTCTCATACGGATCGGGCGCCTTCTGTCCACCAGGTACTTCCTTTGGTAGGTCGGACAGGTGGTCGCGGAAGCGCATGGTACGGGGATACGTAGTCGCCGTAGAGTTGCTCGAGCCGCGGAACGGAGGCGCAAAGGGCTCGCCGCCTCGACCGGAGCCGCGTGGGCCAGAGGGTGCGCCGCCGCCGCCGTAAAAACCTCCGCCTCGGGGTCCACCAGCCCAGGAGCCGCGGCGTGGTGGTGGGCCAGAAAAGTCACGGCCAGAGTCAAATCCGAAGCCGCCGCGGCCTCCACCTCGTGGCCTAGTAGGGGCGCCGAGGACTGGATTGTTGTTACCACGTGGGAAGGTCGGTGCTTGCGAAGGTGCTCCGGATGGTCCTGCTGGGGGTGAGATAGCAGGCGACGGATAGCCGCGGCCAGACGGACCTGTAGGCGGGGCTCGAAAGTTGTTGTTCTCGCCGCCGTTGCGGAAGGGCATTGAGGGTCCGGTTGGGGGAGCGAATTCTCTGTCTCCACGCGGTCCCGTAGGAGGCGAGTCTCGACGGCGTGGGGGAGATCGCTCTCGATCGCGGGCGCTAAAGTCGCGGCCTCTGTCGTTGTCTCGCTCACGGAAGGGCGACCTTGCGGGCGGAGCGTCTCTGGCTGAGCGGTCATCTACAAGAGCGGCTCTGCTGGGATGGATAGGGGGTGGCGAGGAGCGGCGAGACGTAGCGCCCGACTCTCGACCAGAAGCGTCGTTGGAGGCATAGGTAGGCTTGGCTGGAGAGGGCGATCGGCGCCTCCAGGTGTCTGCAGCGAGCGGCTCTGCACGGTCGCGTCTGGGTGAGGGCGAGCGACGGCGGTAGTCGCGGGGGTCACGGGCTGGCGAGTAGCGGCGTGGCGGGCTTCTGCAGTCAGCATGCATTTTGGTGGCCTAGAGCATGGGGACGGAAACGTACCTGTTAACACGCGAGCGCGGCTCTTCGTAGCGGGTGGAGCGCACAGGCGAGCGCACTCCGCGGCTGCGAGCTGGTGAGACCTGGCGCTCCCTAGGCGGAGGCGTCCTCTCGCGCGGCCGTGGTGACCGCGTGTACGAGTCGTATGCGTCCCGTCGAGGCGACCTTGCCCTATCCCCTCTAAACTCGTCACGCTTGGGGGAGAATGTGCGCCGAGGCGGCGATCGCGGACGGGCTCGCCAGTTGTCATCGCGACGCTGCGGGCTGCGCGACCGTCTCCTAAAAGCAGGTGAGCGACTGCGAGGACGAGACGAACGCGCACCAGCTGGAGTGTACGTGTCGGCAGAAGCTATGCCGCGGCGAGGAGGCGGCGAGGCACGGCGCGGAGGTGGAGAGCGGCCAGCGCGGTAGCTGTCGCCGCGTGGGGAGCGAGCTCGAGGAGAACGTGGGCGATATGTGTTGGAGAACCTATCGTCCCTGTTCGCTGTGTTAGGTGTTGAAGACATGTCTCGCCCCAGCGACACTACGCAGTATTGGACCTGACAAACCTTCGCTCGCGCTCCCTGTCCCTTTCGCGGTCCCTATCCATGATCGTGACGAAAGTACTGCTGTCGTTATCTGTGACTGTGGAAACAATGGGCCGTGAATTGATGCAGGTAGTGCTAGTGCTAGATCGATAGCTTGTGGGGAGCTGTGGGTGAGCAGACGTGCGTGCGTGTCTCGGTCGTAGCGCGTCCGGGGTTTGCAAAAAGTCAAGTTCGCTACCGTTCTCGCACGTGCCTCTGCTCCAGCAAACCGTGCATGAGCTTTCATTCTTGCAACGACGTGGCATAGCTTGAGCTAGATAACAGCCGTTGCTCATGTCATCTTGACGAGTACGCTTAAGACCTCTCTCTTATACTTCCATAGCTGCTTATCTTGAGTGCGTTCTTGAATGCGTCAGATGTCTTGATCTTATTATGTTCAATTGCGACGGCACACGTTATGCCACATGCAACGCCGAGTTCCAATGCTGTGATTCTGGCTTCGTGCCATTTGCTGTCCGGAACGCCAGTTCACTACGACAGCCCTGATTCTTTTGTACAAGTCCTCCTCTTCAATGCCTGCCTCCTTTGAAACTCCATCGCCTCGTCTTACTACGATATCTTACACTCATCGCCGCGCCTTCCTGTCATCGTCTCTCTTCAGCTTCTTCCTCGCCTCATTCGCTATCATCTCCGCCAAATCGTCTTGATCAATGCTCTGCCACTGTCCTGCCGCCTCAGCTCTTGTCTTGGACTCGTACTCCCTCCTCAGTGCATCCTTGTCCAGCTTGTCATTCTCACCCAACTGATCCACGTCCACCGACAGCTCCACCTCGCCAGCCTTTCGCTTCCGTGTTCCGAGCGTATCGCGGCGTGCAGCATCGAGATCGTACGCGTGCTCGCCGCCAAAGAATCCCGTTGCTGCAATGTTCTTCTCAGGCAACACCTGTCCAGCACTACGGGGCGGACCCGGCTCTTCTGTCTCGATGCCTTTCCGCTGTTTCCGGAGCGTGAACTCGCCGCCAATGCTCTCCGTACCACCCACCTCAGATGGCATAGCAGATGCAGTCGTCATAGACGTCTGTATGCCACTCGCGTCTTCCTCGCCATCTTCCTCATCCTCATCTTCCTCCTCTTCTTCGTCGATTTCCTCGTCTTCGCTCTCGCCCTCTGCTCGAAGTGCGCCCCAAATGTTGCGCTCCACGGGCTCGCCAGTATGTGTCGACTGCTGCTGCTCTTCCAGGACGCTCATGCCGTACAAATCTCCACCAAATAAGGCTTTACCCGCATCGTCGACCGGAGCCTTACCCCATTGGCCAGGTAGAAATCCCCAAGATGAACCAGGGGGGATGGGCGCATTCACGCCCGGTATGCGCATGCTCGGGTAGGAGGGTGAGGGTCCAAAGCGCTGCATGTTGATGAGCCAGGGCGGTGGGTGGCCAGGTGCCATGCTGAGAGCGTCGCGAAGCTCCTCACTGAGTTCGCCAGGCTTGAGGTTGACCAGATTTGTCTCAAACTCCTTGCCTTCGTAGTAAACCTCGCCATAACGCGTCAGCTCCGGCTTAGTTTGTCTTCGGAAGAAGGCATCGTAGAGTTTAGAGTAGTCGATGTCGAGCTTGCCGAGCTTTCCCTGCACACGCTCGCGCTGCTTCTGCCTCATGGTCATCTCGGCTTGCTTCTCCAAGACAGCATCTCGCATCTCCGCAATGCCAGTCTCTTGGATGAACTTTGGCAGCGCAAACGGCGGCTTCTCGATACCTCGCTTCGACGACAGGTACTCGCGCTTAAGCGACCAGTGCGTGGGTACGGGGATGACGTTCTTCGCGCCCTTGATAGCAATTAGAAGCCGTGGGTCTGTTGATGACACGTCTGTCCACTCGACGAGTTCCGGCTTTTGCACCATTGACTTGAGCTGGGCGACTGAGAGCTTGTTCATCTGTTTTCGCTGCTTCTTGGATATCTTGGGCGTCTCGTCATCTTCCTCGTCCGGAATGTCGTCGGCGTCGTAGAAGACCTCAGGCTTCTCGTCATCCTTGGTCGCTGCCTCTTCCTCGGTGCGCTCCCTGAACTTCTCGAAGACGCTCTTGTACTCCTCGAAGAGGGGGTTGTCTAGATCGTATTCGCCGGTGACATCTTCAACGTTGAGGAGCTCGGCTGGCTTGACCGCCTGTACATCGTTATTTGTGTTGTCGTCGGGTGCGGGAGATTCGCTCTCACGCTCAGAGTCGCCGATTTCAGACGGGGTCTCCTGTAGGATATTAGCGCTACAACACAGCTTCACGTGGCATGATGGAAGCTTACAGAGCGCTGCGCCTTCTTCTTCGCCCGCCTATAGGCGTTCTTATTCCCCTGCTTCTTCGCTTTGACAGTTGCGCCCGACATGGCTGCGGTGACGGCGCGTTGCGACTGCGCAGGTCGTGTGTCGAGTAACGGTCGAGGCAGATGGTTTCGAGTTGCGCGCTGTTAGGTTACAGCAGAGCGGATGAGTGCGGGTGTTGCGCGCAATGGAACGGTGGGCGTCGGGCGGGTGAGGTTGCTGATGCTGAGATTGGGTTTGAGAAATTGACCAGGCGCGACTCCACGGCTAGCGGCCTATTGTCTTGGCACCGGTCTGGCGTACATTTCGCAGTCACAACGCTATTAGGTTACATCAATCTTTCTTCAGAGATTAATCGTTCAGAGAGACGCCTTGTGAGGTAACGTTATAGACAATCTGTGGATCATGTTCTGTCTGTCATTAGAGTACTCTAGCCTTCTCAACTTAACACCAATGTCCTCAAGAAATTACTTTTTAGGTGAAGATGTCCGCTGGCTGCACTATTTGAAGATACTCATTGAATCTTTCGACAGCAGACTAGATCTCGAATTCCCACAATCCACCTCACTTCCATCTATCATTCTCCTACGTCCTATCCTTCTCATCAAACTTCACCTGCCAAAAACCCCTATAATGCTTCTCCATCCCCTTCTCATTAATCTCCTTAATCTCCGCAGGCGTCAACTTAAAGCTCGCAGCCCTCAAGTAATCGCTCAACCGCTGCTCCTTCGAGCTCGTCGTGATAGGCACAATGTCCTGATCAATGCACCACCTCAGCGAGATCTCATTCTCGCCGACCCCATACTTCTTCGCCAGGCGGCTCACATAGTCGTCGATAGGTCCGGGCGCTGCTTTGGTTGCCGCGCTCAGTGGGCCGAACGCCGTGGTCGCGATGCCGTGCTGTTTGTGCAGAGCGAGGAGCTCGTGGCGCTGCAGGTACGGGTGGAATTCGATTTGGTTGCATGCTGGGATTACTTTGGCGGTTTTGAGGATGGCGTTGAGGTGCGAGGGGAGGTAGTTGGACACGCCGATTGATTTTGTGAGGCCGGACTCTTTTAATGCTTCCATGGTGGCCCAGGTCTTTTGCAGATCGGCTTCGGAGGTGGTGAACCAGGGCTGGTGGATGAGGTAGCTATGTACTGTTAGAATATGCTACTGTAAGTACAACTTGAACTTACAGATCGACGTAGTCTAGTTGCAGCTTCTTCAGGCTCGTCTTGAGTGCGCTTTCGATGTCGTGCATGTTGTCCTTGTCGACTTTTGTTGTGATGAACAGCTTCGAGCGGTCTTTGCCGGACTCTTTGATGGCAGTTCCGAGCTCTGACTCGGTTTTGTACACTTAGTGTTGTTAGTCTTGCCTTACGCGACCATACTGAGGCTGGAAACATACTTTCTGCGCCATCCAGATGCGTGTAGCCCATGTCGATGGCTATCTTTACAGCATCAATTATAGCCTGGTCGATCTTGCTCTCTTCGCCTTGCTTGTACCACGCAGTCCCAGTTCCATAGCCTAGCATTGGCATTGAGGTACCATCGTTGAGCTTGAGGTTTGGGATACTGCGGTCGAGGTTTGCCATTTTGTCGCTCTTGAGGTTTCGTGGTAAGAACTATTGTGAGTGGACAGATCGAATTGGCTGTGAGATCAAATTTCAAATGCGAATGAAGTAGGAGTAGAAAGTAGATCCTTCAAAGCCGCCTTTACTTTGCGGATGTATGGTAGAGCTGCTTCCTGGCTGGCGCCATCACTCAAGGGTGGGGTGCGCTCGTACGTCATCCAGCCCCGCCATGGCATTTTACGGAAGCAACCACGAATACTGAGGTATCGTGACAATCTTTTGGGAAAATGAGAGAATGAGAGAATGTCTAGGGTCGGGATTCAAGGCATGTTAGCATGGCATACCTGGTATTCCCAGGCAATTTGCTTCTTACACAGTCAGATACATGATATGCCGGAGACTGTCCCGTCACCTTTCACAGCCTGATAGGTCAAAACAGTCTCTATAGCATTCCTACGCTGGTGTGGGTAGAAGCCTCGAGCCGAAAGAATCAAGGTCCGCTCACGTCGTCTTCTCATGCTGCGTCGACACCCTCTGCAACGAAACAACAAAATCCTCCAAGCTCCTCTGCTTCTGCTTCCTCGTAACCGCCTTCCCATGCATCAAATCATCGAACCCCTGACTCCCCTGCAACAAATAATACAAGCCCGCCATTACACAGAACACACCAAATGAGAATATCCAGACTCTCACAACAGCAACAATACTCGTCCGCCCACCAACAAACCAGCCAAAAATAGTGAACAGCGTAGCCAGGACGTCAACGAGGAAGATTGCGCCAGCGAGTTGCCACGACGGGAGAGATGACCAGAACGGGCCGTTAGCCCGCGTGATGAAAATGAGCCAGTTCTCAGTCAGACAGATCTCGAGGAAGAGGATCGGATCGCGGCGTGCGAAGTTTTGCACGATTCCTCCATTGACCTCCTGATCTCCGTCCATCTCGTGCGGGAACATTGTGGTAAGTGTGATCCATGTTCCTGCAGCCAGTACAACACCCAGCAGGATAGACATACCCCACAGTTTTCTCAGGTTCCACTTCACAGGAGTCTTGCTATATGGTGCGTTATCGTACGCAATGGCCAGTGTCGCAATGTCGGCGAAGATGGCGATGAAGAATATGAGTTGGAGATTGAGGGATTCGTTGAGGATAGCGATCCATAGGCCGAGGAAGATTTCCAGGTGTAGTGATAGAGCGATACGATAGACGACGTAGGCGTGCATGCGATGGAAAATTTGACGCGAAGTTTTGAGGACGTCGATGATGGCGGATAAGCCGGGAGCCATGAATACAATGTCGGCGGCTGAGCGTGCGGCGTCTGAGGCGCCTTGGACGGCAATTCCTGTGTCGGCTTTTTTCAAAGACGGTGCGTCGTTCACTCCATCTCCAGTCATCGCAACTAGATAACCACGTTGTTGCAAGATCTCTGGAAGATGTCAGTATCAGTATGCTTGGGACGAGATGTCGATACTGACCTATCGCATTGTACTTGTGCTGTGGGAAGACTTCTGCAAAGCCATTAGCTGCCTCAACAAAGTCGTAGACCTCACTACCAGGCATCACACCACCGCCCCCAAGGCCTAGCTTCTCCGCATCGAAAATGTTGGTCCCAAGTCCAAGTTGTCGCGAAGTCTCTCGAGCGATACCGACAGAGTCTCCAGTAAGCATCTTGATAGACAACCCCAAGGTCTTGGCTTCGTTGATCGTCCTGTATGTGTCATGTCTAGGAGGGCTATACACGGAGTCAGCATTCAAATCACACAGGGTCTATACATCGACACTTACTCGGCGCATGGCATGATGCCCAATATCTCCCAATTGCTGTTCTCGCGTTTCCGGGCAATGCCGAGTGCACGATATCCTCGGGTCGCGAACTCAGCGACCTTGTTCTTATACGCTTCTGCAATCGCCTCTGGGACTTGGTGCTCCTCTTCGACAGTTCTAAGGACGAACAGAGGAGAGCCTTTGACGCAGGTGATACGTTCGCCTTGAGGAGATTCCACAACGACCCGGACCTTTTTCGAGACTGGGTCGAAGGGGTGGAACTGTATGACCTTGTACCTGCCTGAGATATCACTGTATTAGCGATTGTCAGAGGGCATAGTACCCTAAAACTTACCAAGAACGTTCTTGGCTCGCGGGTAATGTCGCAGCGACTTCAAGAATGCTTTATCGATGGCGTCTATGCCCTTCTTCTTGCGCGATGCCGCTAGACAAGCAGTGAGCATAAGATCATCTGCCTCGACACCTGGCACAGTGTATGGCTCAGCCAAGGAAAGCTTGTTCTTTGTAAGCGTTCCGGTCTTGTCAGTGCAGAGAATCTCGACGCCGGCCAGGGACTCTATAGCAGACAGCTTCTGCACAATAGCTTTCTTCTTCGCCAGATAAGCGGCGCCCACCGCCATGGTAGTTGTCACAACCGCAGGCAGTCCAACGGGCACGCCGACGATCGTTATGGCGAGCGTGAACCGAAGGATTGTGATGATGCCGTTGGATCGGTAATATGAGCTTATCCATACGACCAACAATGTGATGATGACCAGTACCAATAAAGTGGTTCCAATGTTGTGTAGAACCTGGGTAAAGTGGCCTGTTCCTCCAGATGATCGAGCTACGAGAGACGCGGCATTCCCAACGTAAGTCAAGTCGCCAGTCGCTGTCACGACAATGAAAGCCTCGCCGCGCTTGACCGCAGAAGACGCATAGCATGTATCCTTCATATGCTTGTCGACAGCCAACGACTCGCCGGTAATCCCTGACTGGTCGACCTGGAGAAGTGCACCTTGCGTCACCACACGGCCATCTGCCGGGACAATCGTGCCCTCTTCGAGATACAGGATGTCGCCCGGTACCACTTCAGGTGCTTCGATCTCCACGAGGACACCGTCGCGGAGTACAGTCGCTTTGAGAGCTAGGGTCTTCTGCAGCTCGTCGACAATATTGCCCGCGTGGTATTCTTGGAAGAACCCGACACATGCGTTGAGTAGAAGGAGTCCACAGATACCGCCAAAGTCAACCCAGTCCTTTAGACCGGCGGCGAGGAGAGCCGCCAATTCCATGACCGTTTGGATGGGGCCGACGAAGAACATGAGGAACTTGACGAAGAGCTTCGGTTTCTCCTCTATTACAATTAGCCTGCGCTTACAGGGCACTTGGGCATCACATACCCGCCATCTGATTGTAGCCATACTTCTTCCGTCGAGCTAGCACTTCGGCTGAGTTGAGGCCCATTCGTGTATTAGTCTGTAAGAGCTCCTCCGGTATTATGCGCCCGCCCGATTGATCTGCTTCTTCCTCCTCAAAGTAGTCCGCATTATCGCCATCTTGTGATTCGAGCTCTTCAATGAGCGCGTCGAGATCGTCGTCTTCCTCTTCATATTCAAGCATGTCGTCGTCTTCTCTTGATACACGTCTCTCGTCAATGTAATCATGCTTCCCATTCTCCTTCTCCTGGTGGTAATCGGTGGATCCCTTTGCAACGGCACCATCGTACTAAAGTAGTTAGGTCCGGCTGTTCATAGGAAAGACAGCTTATTGTTACTTGCCTCAGCCATGGTGATGATGATTTATCAATATAAATGAAACTCAACGGCTGTACTACGTGCTGAATTGCCGGTGATACGTTTGCAATAATGTTGCAAGGTTGGCAATTCAAGCCTCAACGCTGCAAGTGCAGTCAGCTATGTCCTCCTTCCAGTGTAAGACGTGGTCCGTGCGTGCATTGACTCGACCTCGAAGGAGACGCCGCCATGCGCGCAACAGCATTACCCGGAGCTCAAAACTATTCTGTCATATCTATATCGTGGAGTAACGTACCTAAGAGCGCGACTTGCAGCGCGCGTCAGTCTCGTTGTCGCGTCGAGCCAAGCAGGAGATGACAAAGAGCTCAGAACGTGTGGTGAGGTCCTGGGATTCACACCTCTATGTAGCCACAAAATTGCACAACACAAGCCTCGTCCGATATGGAGTCAACCCGAAATCTGGCCATGTTGTCAAGATATCATGCACTACAGCGGAACGGTTGATGGCGTGGGTAAGGGGTGAACGTGAGCGATTTTAGCCTGCACGTGGTGATCCTTTGGCTTGGCGTCATCACACAACAATGAGACAACGAAACTTTAGATTCAAGGTAAGAGCACGACTAGAAGACTTTCCAAAGAAATTTCAAATAACTTAGGTTCTTTGGGAATGGACTGATCCGACCTCATCCTAATTTGACGGAGGTTTCGCTCATTAGAGAGATAGCTTTGTGCTATAGCAAAAGACTGAGAACACAGTAGCAATATCGATATAGCTATGGTTACTTAGATATTCTATCATGGCAACAAGCGCTTGATTGGATGCCCTTCCTCTCGTGTAAACAGGTATGCAAGAGCAACAATAAAACTTATCGGTCACAATTCGCATTGATCCTCGCACATCCTTCATAACCTCTATTTCTCAACCGGCACAGCGAAGACCTCAGTAGGGATGATATCCAGATCCGCGGGCGCGCCACCATGCGCAATCGTCCCATTACCAGTGTAAGTGTACCTGATCCCATTCCTACATCACCGTCAGTTTCTCACCCCATCCATCCCCTCAACGTCAACTTACTGCTCAAACGTATATCTCACACTAATACTCGCCCCAATATCGATCCCAGCATTGAACTCCTGGCTCAACGCATCACCCGGCACGTCCATGCCGACGACCGAACACGACTTGTAGCCGCCCTGGACACTGTTGCCGATGCAGCCCGTGGCATCGAAGGGAGGTTGGCCGCTAGGACCGGCAGGTCCAGAGACGTCGAATCCGTAGCGGCAGGTGGCTGCTGTGCAGGTGCTGGTGACGCCAGTGAGGTGCCAGACGTACTGATCGGGGAGGGCGGCTGCAGATGCGCTGGCGGCGAAGAGGACAACGGCGGAGGCTTTGGCGAACATGGTGATGTTGACTTTAGATCGAAAGGAATTTTGGAGGGTGTTGGTGTTGTCTGTCGATAAACTTGACGGAGGAAGTCGGTGTTGTTCTTCTCCCTCGACGACTGAGCATCTCTTTATACGTACACCGCACGAACACGACACAACACCGCTGTCTCCACCATCATTCATCGCAACCATTTCATACGGCATCGTACGAATCTCGAATACGAGAGATTGTCATCCGTTCAGGCTTGAAAACTGAGCCAAGCATCAGCGAGGTTGCCGTCGCACCCACGGCAATGCAACGGCATTCGTAATCTACGAGGCAGTGACGTAAAAGTGTGCTGCAAGAATGGCTTCGGGTATGGCGCCGCCACAGCCGCGATTTTAACAATTACCGATTGTGGGGTGCATGATGGGCGATCCGTGGGTACCGTTCGCGATGAGTGGGCGAGCGTCAGCAACTCGTCCCAAAATAGCTGCGACGCCTTCTCGTACGCTGGTTGATCAGTATTGCAGCTAAAGGACGTGTCTGAAAAACACGAGGACTGCTGACGACTTGAGAAACAGCGAGTACCTCCTTGGTTTCCCGAGTCTTGGGTAGGTGGCATAGTGTCAGATTCAGGCTGGTATCGCTGCATCCCTCACAGCTCTTCTGCTCACAGGCGACCCGGTAAAAACGAGGCCGTCGGTTTTCGCTCTCATCAAACCCGGCCTCGCTGCACTCGGGAGATCAAACGGACTAGCATGGCCGTTCGTGGAGCCAGGTACCCCAAGAAGAGATTTGGCCCCTGGTGTAGCCACCAGATCCTTTGGCTCAGCAGCCAGTAGTTCCGCAAGCGGATCGCTCAGGAAGATAGACAGAAGTTTCTCGACGACGTCACGCAATTGGTCCGGCTGAACATGGAGAGGCTTTTCCAAGATGTGCTTGCGCTGTGTGGTGTTAATTGATGGTGATTGGGGATGGAGTGTATTGGCATTGACTTACAAGTGCAAAGGCAGCGCCTTTGTAAGTCTGATGATATATGAGTTTGAATTCTTCGTCTTTGGCAGCCTCTTCAGCTTCGACCTCCTCGTTGCAATCCTGGCTTTCTCCCACACCCGGGGCGACTGAGGCACGTCTGGAACGAGTCTTCTTACGCTGTTGCAGACCGTGCATGCGCATTGCTGCCATGACGACACGTGAAAGAGCCTCCCTGTTTCTCCACTCTGTCGTTGGCTCCTCGGACTGCAAAGGTATGGTCGCAACCTGAGACAGCGTAGACCGCTTGTTGTTGCCATCAGTTCCTTTTCGACTGATTGGCCGCGTGTCAGATGTGATACTGGGCGCGCGAGACAATTGGCGAGAGGCCGGTCGAGACAGAGCGCCGTTTGCGGAGGGAGGCCGGCTGTCTGCTCGAGCAGCTGCAGCCGCAATAGCCGCTCCGCCCTTCCCTCTGGCTTTTTTGTTCGCAATGGTAGCCTCCTCGAAGAGATCTCGCTTTCGCTTGGGCGAGTCTGGGACTGACGGGGCATCGAGCTGCGGGGGCAGAAATTGCGCATCGATATTCGAAGGGACGTTGATGGTGCTCAGGGTTGGTGAGGCTGGCAGTGCGTCCAATGTAGGCTGGCGGTATAGAAGGTCGGAGGAAAGTGGCAGGGCATGCACTCGGAGCTCTGGCAGTTGGTCTTGAAGCGCATCGAAGTGTTCTGGCGACGAGGAAGGCGGTGTTGGCAGTGCTCCCGTCGCTGTAGGGGCAATCGTGCCATAGAAGAGTATTTCAGTCACTCCAGGCTTCTGTCCTTCTCCTACCGCATTCTGAACCTGTACCAGTATCCCAATGGGCGACTGCGAGCGTGCCATTGCCCACCACGACTGACCTGCACATGCAGCGCCTTCGTGTTGCAGCCCCGCCGGCTTGCTCAGCAATATCGACTCGAACCACGCTTCTGTAGCCTCACATGACGTCCACACGTCCAGACTCGGGCCTGCAGCGAGGTACAGCGGCATCTTGGCCGTCTCGACAGTGGCGAGGAAGCGTAGAGTGGTGCCGGTGCATGCGAGCGCTGGCGAAGACGCGACATTTGGCGACGCGAGGCCAACATCTGCGGCCCATTAGGTCTGCGTAAAGATGGTAGGGGGGAGGTTACCTTGTATAGTGGTTCCATCGGGGAGAACAATGTCTCCGCTCCATATGTCGGTCATGGCGATGGTCGTGGGCCTGGACGAGCGCGATGCGGCGGCGTGGAAATGTCTGGCGTGTGACGCGCCGAGGCGCCTTACGCCTCAGTCAAGCCGATCGCGACTCCACGTGCTTTTCACTTGATCCACTTCTACCACAACATTTACATTATTTGACAAGGCACATTATTGCTTTGTCGACAAGTCACAGGTTCAACTGTCTGTATTTCACATGCGACCCTCATCCCACCGCCCCCGCCATCACAGCACCCACCAGCACCATCAAGCCCCCATAACCCCAATGGTTCCACTCCCCCGTTCCAGCCTGCGCATTTACTACATACCCATCCACGCCCGCGCAAAGACCCCCTGCCAGCACAATCAATCCCGCGCTCCGTCGCGTGCCAAACCACGTTGAGCTGAGGATCGCCGCCGCCATGAACAAGTCCTTGGCCCCAAACAGCACCATCACGCGCTTCATCAGGTCCCAGTCATAGTCGCTGGGAAGGGGTGTGAAGCCAAAGTAGCTGAAGCCTTTGACGGGGTCGACTAATTAAATATGTGTTAGTGGGTGGTGGATTGGGAAAGGGAGCGGGGTGGAGTGGGAGTTTTACGCATGTAGGTACTTCCCATGAAGAGGAATATCCCGCCAAAGAGGGTGGAGATGTAGGGAAGGACAGGGCTGCGTGAGAGACCCATGATGATGCTATGCTCGTTGGGTCTGGTGTGGTAATGAAGGGTAAAGGTAGGTGATGAATTCGCGTCACAACGAAAGTGCAAGTCTAAGTGGGTCTTTGTTTGTTTGTTGTAATTGTTGTTTGTAGTTTACAAAGTCGGCCCAGAGTTCATGACAATCGCCCCTCAAAGCGTCCAAAGCCAGGCTTAAGTACGGTCCTAACTACTAGCTGCCTAACGCTGCGTCGCGCTGGCACGTTATCTTGCGCAACCCGAGGACACCGAGAACACCCAAAAACCGTGCCTCAACTTTTCCCAACCTGACTCCAGTCCCAACATTCACTTGCGCTCCGCCCTTCGATCGGCACTTCGAGGACATTCAGGCTCCGATATCAGCTGCCTGAAGAGCGGCGTCGGTTGGAGACTCGGACCCGTTGTAGACGGCGGGCTGCAGCATCTCCATCTTTTCGTCGCCAACCTTGGCATCCATGAGCTCGCCCTCTGCGGCGCAGTCGTCTTTGCTCGCAGATGCCAGCTTCTCCTTCTCGTCGTCAGCCGCATCCTCAGCTTCGCGCTTCTCTTGCACCTTGCGCAGGGCATCGTCCAGCAGCGCATTCATAACACCCATCTCAAATTTCTCCTCGTCCGCAAAATCAGGCATCGACCTGCTGACCTTCATGCTCTTGCGCACCGTCTGATGACTCTTGTTCTTCTTCATATCATCCATGCTCATTTTCCTCGGTCCCTTGATCGCGTTCCTCTTTTCCAGCGCCTCCATCCTTTTCGCGATCGCCTCCTGCTCCGTCGCCATCTCTTGCTTCTCCTTCTCCCGCGCCTTGCGCTTGCTCTCTGTAGCATTGCTGTTAATCCGGCTCCGGAAAGGAAAGCTATTGGTCCTCGTCTTACCAAACGCTGGGAACTGGTCCTCTGCTACTTTGAACACCGCGTGGCGCTCCACGTCAGACGTGTACCACTTGCGAATCGCGACGAACTCGTCTCGGCTGTAGAACAGCTCGATGTGCGCTTGCACGAAGTTGATGGCGGCGAGGCGCAGGATGACGTGGGCAGCTGGAAAGTGCTCCCATAGCTCGCGCATCTCGGTGAAGGTGACGGTGACGGGTGAACCCGTCATTAGGGTTGTCTGTATGTGGATGAGTAGTGCGTCGAGGCCAGCGGGCGCGAGCTCGAGCATTTGCCACGTCCTGCGGATGGAGATGGAGGTTGTTAGCGAAGGCTTGTGCTGGAACAGAGTCTTGGGGACAGCGAAGCCTGCGGTTTGCATCATCTTGGACATGATGCGTTGGAGGCTAGCAGGCCCAATGTCCAGGCGAATGTCGATGCCGACGTATGGAGTGCGAAGGGTTCCTTGAGCGACTGCAGGTGGGAGGTTCTCTGGAGCGGGCAAGACCCATTGGGCGAGCTTGGGTGCGAAGTGTAGTACCATGCTCAGTGGAATGCGCTGAGGTAGATGTTGCGTAACGCTGGTACCCATGATTGCAAAGATGACATACGGCGGTGTGCGAATATCGGCAGGCAGCATACTGGGTGGGAACTCGAGGAGATAGGCCATCGCTTCGTTGCGTGACCCAACGCTTTCGACTGAGTTGATTTGATCGATGTCGAAGAAACTGAAAACCAAAAAAATTGTTTCCTGCTTGGAGGAAGTCGAGGTGAATGGCGCTGGTACTTTTGCGTTTGCCAAAACAATAAGTTTGGTAGCGTACCATGGAAAATCAGCCTTCACCCAGAGTTGGAGGTTTCGCGGTCACCCCAAGTTTGAAAGACGATTTCAGGCATTCACCTGACAGGCTAGTAAGCTTTTTTTCCCTTTCAAAATTGAGTGTTGTGAGTACCTTTGAGAAGCACCATAAAGCTCTTTAACTTAGCTAGGTCCGTCAGGAGCAAGATCGCCGTCCATCTTGCACAACGCGACTGTGTAGGAGAACCTGCTCGAGACACCCCGCTTCACTTGCACGCGAACAGCGAACCTGTTCTCTCTGTCACGCGCGAGGATGGAGTAGAAGATTTTGTTGCGCGGGCCGTGGCATTGGAGTGTCTTTAATCCAGCCTTGTATGAACCTTCCCGAGCTTTCGAGGTAAGCTAGCGACCTTCGCCGACGGGTGGGTATAAGCTGGAGAGAAAGAAGCTTGCCTGATTCACTTCTCCGAGGGAAAGTATGATGGTTGGCGTATCCCCTTGCGCTCTCTCAAAGCTGAGTCTAGGGTACAGTGAGCCTGAACCGAGCGAGTCGCTGCTTTTCTCACTAGGCCTGAGCGAAGTCTCGCTATCGCCCTGTAAGTATATCATCCTCATGGCGGGCTTTCAGAAAATCATTGGATATGTTTTCGTGTCGAACACTCGCACTGGCGGATATCCACCTGCTCTTCTCAATATATCCGAGTTGGTTGTTCCAACCTGAGTCAGTACGATTGCGATACCAGTATTGTCGCGGCCGGCGGTTCTTTCAACGCACATAATGAGATCTCATGAACAAGATTCCGGGATGAAAAAGTGAGGATGGGTGGAAGAGAGCGATGCGGCAGTGGGGCTCACCAGCGCTACGCTCGCGCCTTCCTCCAGTTAGAGAAAGCGGCCATCATACCCAAACAACCAAGTTCTCAAACACAGTTTTCATTGTCGATTTATCATGTCAATTGTCCTTGGGTATTGTAATGCCCACATGCTAGCCTATTTCCCCCCTCAGCTCGACTGTCATTCTTGACTCTACACAACCCCCGCCCGCAACGCACTCATTGCGCTCGCCATAGCCGGCTCTAGATGGTTTCTAATCGGCACAGTCGCATGGCTCGTCAAGAAGAACATGTACCGCACTATAACGCTCTTCTCATCCGTGAGTACATGTACACCTGAGCTCACGTTCCTACCAATACCCAAGACCTCACAGCCGAGTAGCAACCGCATGTTCGTGAGCCCGCTGTTGCGCCAGCTCGTCGTAGCCGGCGCGTACGGCATCGATGTTGCGGGTTCCTCGGCCATGTATATGCCCTTTCCGTACGCGGCGCCGGTGCGCTGGAGAGATGTGCCTGAGTAGACTTTGAGACCCTGTGCTAGGATGGCCGGGAGTCGGTCGAATGTTGTGCCGTGGAAAAGGACGGTGGTCTTAGGGCTGTATTGTGGCAGTCTCGATACGAATTCGTGCTCGATCCTCGGACTTGCGTTCGCCAGAACAAACTGATGCGTCCCCATAGGCATTGTAGGTATTTTGCACAGACCGGTGGCGCTGGCGATGTACCCTCGATGGTGAACGCAAGCCCAAGATACAAGTCTTTCAGCGTCGATATGACAGTCCCTCAATGCCTTAGATATGTTGGTCACATGCTTGAGTGTTGACAGTTTCGGTAGCGAGTTGAGCACCGCCTTGACAGTTTCCAAGCCAGAAACAGGACAGCTGGGGAGAAGTTCAGCACGGCCGGACATGGCTGCGGCATAGACCGCCGTCAACATTGCATCGACGACGAACGTGTCTGTCCTCAGCTCCGGTATGCGAACCTCAAGAGGTAATTGATACCACAGCCTTGTGCAGGCCAGCATATTGCAAGGCGTAGAGCGTCTGAGTTGCGCATGTTTAGCATTATGGGATGTCTCACACGAGATGCATACGTGGCCCATCTCTCGCATCTTGGTGCTCACTACCTTGTGTAAGTCCTCGAGTCCACCAATGTGGTCCGCCCATTTGAGACGAGTGTGTATTATGCGATTTAGCTGCCATATGTACGCGGATTGAGGGGTCGAGCAAGACATCTCCCGCGGTACCTTTGAGTCAGCGGAACACGGCCAGGGTGTGTGCTTTACTGCCTCAAGACTTGTCTGGTTGTTGAAATGAAAGCAGAAGGACGAGGGTGATCCATCCTCATTCTTGGGTTTGTATCGTAGCAAGAGGCTGTCGGCTCCAACTGGTATACCCTGCGCGTCTCGCTGGAGTTCTGTAAACGCTGCAAGAGAAAAGCTGATTTCAACCTTATCTTCGCCTATTCGCTCGACCGCATCGATCAGGCCGGCTGGCAATGTTGAAATATCGTCGTCCAATAGGCTACTACTCTTGATCCCTAGACCCTGAAGTAGACGTCTAGTACCCAGGCGGTCTTTAGCTAGCAGTGCGTTCTGCAAGTCCTTTAGTCTGGCAGCTTCTTGCATGATCTCTTGCTCAATGCCTTCCCAGAACGCCATCGCCTCTATGACTTTTGCTGTCCACACGTCGTCACTATGTTGTTCGACGCCGACAGGAAGGAGACCGGCGATTGATGAGATTGCGGATCTGTCCTGCTCATTCATGTCGTCATTCAAAAGCCATCCTGCGGTCATGACTTCCAAAACAGCAGGTGTGATGTTGCGTTTGTCAATGTGTTCCACGGTAGCTTGAGAGACCATTGTCGGACTTTGACCAGGTCCAACGACGGAACGAGAATCGTTTGTATTTGCGATGGCGCTGCGTGTATCGGGAACAGTGGCGTGCACTACTCGCTGCGTTTTCGGTAAGCCTGGAATTTCCAGATAACCGTGAGTCGCGTTCCAGATGTTACTACATGCGTCAAGCGCAGCTGGTGTAGCACAAGCAAGATGGTAGAGACAGTCCTTTATCGCAAGGTCGTTCTTGGCAGCGATAGAGAGCTTGCCGACGACTTTCTGCATCAAATCTTCCTTCGGGGTACCTTCTGCTTTCTTCAGATGATCCAAGAGGAAGATGAGACAGCCTGCCTGGGAGTCATGGGTCAAGATGTACCGAACTGGCTCGCGGTTTCTGTCGTGTGCCTCTTCTAGCCGCGTCAGAGTGTGCGCGTATTTTGACACTTGCGATTTCCAACCACCCATGGCTAGTCGCAAGATTGCTGGCACGGGCTGAGATTCCTTCATTGTCGACACTACACCCTTGAATATCTCGCAGACGTTACCCATGAAAGATAACCATTCGCAAACTTTCATGACATTTAATGAGTGCGTGAGGACATCTCCGCTCTTGCATTCCGACTGACATTGTTCCTCGATCCACATATAGAGGAGGTCGACCCAGCATCGTGCTCTTATCTTGCCCGCGGAGAGAATTTTGACCAAAGAGATAATTGCCTCTGATTGCTCGTTCTCAGGGAGACGTAGAGTACTTATCAGGTCATCCTCAATGGTGTCGGTTCCAAACTTCTGCATATGCCTTTCTGTCACAATTTCGGCGAGGCATTTGTACCGCAGTAACGAGTTCTGATCGATGCAGTCGCATATTAGAAGGATCAGTTCGCGCTTCCTTTCATCGACCTGCGGTTGCGAAGTATGTTGCCAGAAATTCAATATTGTCGCTACGGTCCGTTGAGAGAGGTGATCAATTGAGCCGCCGTCGAGGAGGCGATTTATGCAATAATTTTCAATGTGTCGTTCGAGTGCATGTTTCCGGGGTCCAATGCCTTGCGTAGCGGAAGAATGTCGTGGCATTCGATGAGCCAGCGCAAGCGTTTCCTCTTCTTGGTCGCTACTTTTGGTCGACCTTTGGTTACCATTCAATCGCTGTGATTTCGCTGCGTCATACATCTCGAGAACCACCTTGAGATCATCCGCAGAAGTCCATCGAGTATATGTTCTCATATGCTGGTACTGCAATGGCCAGTGGTGCTCTGATCTCTTCACCACGGAACAAAAGGTGTAGAATTCGAATGCGAGCTGCGTCCATGGGAAACCATCGTGTATGCGTATCCTGATGGCGGCCTGGCATTCTTTTACGCATCGTTCGATCCCGCTCCGAAGCCAATCTTGAAGGAAAATCTGTTGCAACTGTTGACTGCGTTCGTCATCGCAAGCTTCAATTAAATGTTGCAGCGCTACTAGTTGCTGCACACCTATGGGATGAGTGATGCTGACTATCTCGTGTACTGCTTTGAAGATGTCTTTGTCTGGCCTGTAAGCGACTTTGCATGTGGCCTCGAATACATCCAGGTTAGCGCTTGAGATTGGACAAGCAACGATGAGCTCCTTGAATAGATTGAACACGCTTTGGCAGCCGGAACTGATGTTGGCTAATGCGTCCAAAGCTCGCCCTACTCTTTCTAGAATGGCTCGCAATCCAGCCTTGGTGCCGCCAGGAATCTCGACTATGAGCCCTCGCCATCGTAGCAACGCTTTTGTGGCGCCAAACTGCGTGATGAGCCCATCCCTTAAAGTAGGCTGTGTTCCAGTGATAATGTCTGGTCCTTCCAATGCCGTGAGTTCTGGCATAACTGCTAGCCACTCGCTCTTGAGTGCGGAGCGAAGCTTGATCCGATGCGTATCTGGCTGCCAATATGTCCATAATCGCCACGATGGTATTTGTGAGTCGAGTATCTGTTCTGGTGAGAGGTCACCAGAAGGCGTAGACGCCGGTGTGGTCCTCGCCAGCTCAATCATCCAAAGCACGGCATCGTAGGCGTCAACCCATTGGCACCGCAGTCTGTAGCCCTCGAGCTGAGCGAAATAGTCTGCGATGGCTCTTCGCGTGAGTATAGCGAAATCAGGCACGACTTCCATGTCGGAGATGCAGGCATCATGTCTGAGTGCTCCACACACTCCCGCCAAGAACCATTCTGCAGCTCTTGGACCCTGGATCGCAAACGGTATCAGGACACGTGCCCATCTTGCCTCCATATCCGTGACCGATGCCGGGTTGCCGTCATTGGCAGCTATGAGACATTGCAGCCAGATCTTCAAGCCGAAGTAGCTTCCATGCATGACGTTCAGGTCAGCGAGGAGCAGTGCTCTCAGGGGTGCTGCCGACATCGCATGGGCTACTGCTGCAACAGCAATGTGCCTTGCATCGTGGGCTCTGATGAGAATTGCGAGTCGAATGTCGGTATCAGTCTGGTTGAGTTTGTTCTTTTTGCTGAGATATGCGTCCGTATGGCTTCGTAGAGAAGTGTACGGGAATTTTGGATTGGAGGGGTTCAAGACACCGGCGGTGGCATCGATACTATGATGCCATGCTTCTTTATGCTTGGCCTTGTTGAAGAAAGTAGAGTGCCTCAGAGGAGTCGTATTCCGTGCCCAAGAAAGTTTGAGTAGAGTCTCCATAGTTTGTCCGCCGCTGGGGATTCGAAATGAAGCCTTGTGGGACACGTGGTACTATTCAACCATTCCAATCGAGGAGTGTATGGCGATGAGAGAAGCTTTGGATGCTAAAGCCTCGCCAGATGTCATAAGTTTCTTCCTTTCCTACACGTACGCAGAAAAGAAATGATGCGAGATCTAGGTTCGAATTTCCAACAAGAGATTTCGAAAGAGCAGGTACTGAACGTCACACAGCCAAGCTGTGTGTGGCTTACCCTCAGGTAGACAGTTCATGGAGTCAGGAATGCATTGAAAACTAGAGCTACGGCAAGGCTGAGCTCGCGAGGCTCGCATCTCACCGGGACTCAAAGCGGTTAGCTCAAGAGCGATCGTGAAAGACTAGCCAGGGTCTAGCGAGTACTACTCGAATGTGCGGTCGGTGGCTTACACTTCCAGATGCTTCTTGGCTGTGGCCTTGTTGGGACGGATTACCAACCCGAAAAGAATGAGGCACGGTGGGAGCGGCTGCGGGCTGAGTGGCAGTGCAATTTTCGCAACATGCGGATACGTCGGATCTGAAACAGCATGGCAGTAATGGACCGTGTGTAGATTGGTGGTCTACATGACATGGCAGCTCTCTGGATCCGCAGCGACGCCCTGGTTCTGTCTCAGATATACAGCTGCCTGGCCCAAGAAGTCGCCTGTCTTATGAAAGCATACTCGGTTACCTTTCGCATCCAGCACAGCCTCACCGATCGCAAAATCATAGGCCTGTCCAGTGTGGCTGTCCCTCGCGGGGCACTTGAGATGCTCGATAGCCTTTTGCTCGAGATCCGGTACTTCTTACGTTAGCCCATCATCTTCAGCGAAGATAGCTAGGAACAACTCACGTGTGGCGCAGTAGGCGAGAAACTCGTCGACAGCCTTGCGACTCGGGATAGTATCGGCGCTCTGATCCTCGAGTAACACCCGGGCTAGTGTCTCCATTTGAATGATGGTTGCCATGCGCACTCCCTTCGACATCTCCTTCTGCTGCACCGCAAGGGCGGCGAGAGACTTGCCGAGCGGATGCACAAGAATACCTCTGATGTCCTTGGGCGTAAACATTTCTTTGCTCAGTGGATTACGCATGATTCCTTTGCCCACACTGATAGCTTGAACTAACTCCTCCATGTCCCACGCATAATTATCTTCCGTAACGTAGAAGTTCGCGCGGGGAATGTCTTTGACCTCGTCGCCAAGCATCGTCTCGGTGTTGACATAGTTTCGATGGAGATACTCGTGTTCGACATGCATAAGGGCAAGCTCGCAGTGTAACTTCAGGTCGTCGGGCAGGGCGGATTGGACGGCGTCTACGCGCTTGACGAGCATGTCGCGTATTGCGTCGTCATCTGTGGCTGAAGGTTGACTGCGACGCCAGGTTATGATGCTCTCTAGATCTGTGATGGCCAGACCAGTCGCCTCGCTCGGTTCCTCTTTTACGACACGCGCCATCGAGCGGGCGCTACCTGGTGGTCCGGAAGCCGTAGATGTGGTGGTTGTGTGTCCTCCGGCTATTGCCTGGACTTTTGGAGTATTCGCTGAGTGCGGCAATCCAGCTTTCTTCTGGAGCGCTTTCAAATTGATTAGGTCCGCCATAACAAATTTGGCTTTTGCTCGTAGAACTTGATAACCTTGTGTTAGTTCTTTCTGCGCCGGCTTGAGATCGTCACCGCGAGAGACGTTCAATGAAACGGTGGTCTTCTTTTCCTGCTTCACGACACCCGGCTTCGCATATCTTCCAAGTTTCGGATCCCAAATTCGAGCTTCAACGACCGGTTTCGAATAAACAGATGGTGATTTCGAATGAATAGATACTGCTCTCTTCTCTGGCGCAGGAGGCTCGGGTTCCTTCTGCAGCACTTCCAGAAATTCCGTGACGTCTGAGTCCTTCGGCACCAAAGACTTGAGTTCCTTTGCGTGGTCTGTAGCAGCCTCGAGCCATCCAACGGCCATGTAGTGCTCTACCAGAAGCTTTCGGGCTCCTATTGCAGGTGGGTTCCGCGTTATTTCTTCCAGCAACTCGCCAATCAGTGCCATGTCAGGATCGCCCGAGCCAGCGACCCCAGAGGTAACGGCCATCGTTGGATGTCTTGAAGGGTTTCCTCGCATGCTCGTTCGTATTACAATCAGTCTATGTTAGTATGTCGGACCATCGAGAGACTGTTGTTGCGGTTGTGGTGAATCAGGCCACGGACTGCAGCAAATGTCACACTTGGCAGGAAGATGTGATTGGTGGTTCGTGAACGGGTTGTGCGGAGAGCCAGGCTGAACCAAAAGGCTTTGGAGTAGAAGCATGCGCCCTGCTCATCGTGCAGCGACTAGTGCATGCTGACAGAAGGCTGAGCGACGGTTACCATGGCGCACTAGACCATGCACGCGCAGGGCAGCCGGCTGTATAGTAGTGGGATTGATTCAGCCTTGGCACCTGGGAGGTGTGGTGAAGAAGGCAGCGGCAGTGCAAGCTAGGCCAGATGTGTGAGCCAATCATCGGATTTACATAGCCCAGATAACGAGCCCAACTAGTTAAAGCCACGGGCTGTTTTCGCGAAGGATTTGGATTGAAGAAGCAGTGCCAAGGTGCTCGCATTTGTAAATGACTTACATTGGCGTTCAGTATTTCTGACATCGGAGGGTTGACACAGCAGTTACGAGCACCCTTGTAGAATATCTACGCACAAGCAAATCCAAGCCAATGCCCGCTTGTGAACGGAATGCCTTCCATGCAAGATCGTTTTTCGTCAATCTTCGCCCCGGCGCCACATATCCTTGCGGCATCAACCTGTCATGCTTGAAGACTCCGGGTGCTGGTTGTGCTTCCAAGACTTGGGGAGACCCCGTCTCCAGCCTCTCATCGAAGGGTTCGCTAGTACATAACATTACTTCTTCTGCGTATTGGCTGTTCAAGGGCCATCGCTTTTGCACGCACTCATCGCGCGTGGGGTCAAAAGCTCCGAAGGTGTCCGTATTCTTTGAATTGCCAACTTGGCGAGTAGTGTGTCTCGAGGGCTGCCACAGTAGCTACGAGCGGCTTCGTCGGGAGATTTATCATCGTATGGCCTAATTTTCATCAACTTCCTGGCGGCAATCGAGGATTGACACTCGTTCGACCAGCAGTAGACGTGCTATCGCGCGCTACCTCCCGGAGAGCAGTCGCATAGTCCGACTCGGCAATCATGTCGTCAGACTCGTTCGCGTCCCCATTCTCGAAAAAGTGGCGCTGATGCTTCTTCTGCACCATTTGCGCAGTTGCACTAGTCCTAGGTGTGTCGTCCAGCGCGCTGGGTACCATGTCCTCCGGCTCAAGACCAGCATTCGGGTCGCGCAGCACCCCAACAACCGAGTCTTTCTGCGCCCGATGTGCGCGCTTTGGCTTAAGGGGAAAATTATTCGCGTGGATGTACTCGCCATCCGGACTGCGCACTTGTTGGAGTGCAGTCGCTTCGCGCTCCATTTCCTCCCACGTAGCCACCAAGTGTCCATCATTTCGACTCCGGCTATCGCTCATATCGCCCGAAAAACTTCCCAATCGACTAATCTTGAATGCGCGTAGCCTGTCCAGTGCCATCTTGAAGTCGTCTAAAACCACGGCATCTGTGAGACACTTGAACACAAAAGCCAGTTTCCAGAACGGGTTGATACCAGTTGCGCCGGTGAGTTTCCACGCGTTGGTGACGGTCAAAATGTCCAGGACGATGAATATGATGCTCAGCAGCATGGCGAGCAACATGATGCCAAAGCGAGGCGAGATGCGGACGATGTCCTTGACTGTCATTTCGTATTGCGTCTTGATGACCCAGAATAGAAAGACGGTGGTGAAGATCCACCACGGGTCGCGGCACAGCGCTTCGTATGGGCGTGTTCTCAGAAATACCTCATTGACCCCGTGGAAGTAGGCGAAGTTGGCGTATATCTCGGCTACCCAGTAGGGCTGGACAAGGATGACGGTTCCAATAAAGAAGTAGCTGGCTTTTTTGGAGAGGAAGGGCTTGATCTTCATCCAGGCGATGACGTTGTGTAAGGACCATGAGGCGTTTAGGAATACGGCGGCCACGGACAGCCACCACATGTCGACTGGAGATGGGAAAAATAGCCAGAAGCCCTGCCAGAGACCCATTACTAGTTCAAGTAAGATCAACTTGACGTTGTTAGCCAGCAAGTTTAAAGCTTGGATCTTGTACGCGCCTTGTGTAACAGAACGCCTCGCCTCATGTTGGCGAGTGTTATGAATGAGAGTATCACCAGCGAACCGACGAGAAGGCCTTGGGCCCATGCTTCGAGGATAACGGCGCCCTTGTCGTTTGGTTTCTGTCTTGTTTGCCCTCGCGCCACCATGTCCGGAATGGGGCTCATATTAAAAACGATGGCAGAGTTTTCCGGTGTTCGCTGCCGGATGTGCCGAGAAGGGAAGCGGGTGATGTCACCGCGAGAAAAGTAGATGCAATACTGTTAACATGATAGATGTGAGTTTAGGTAGTAGCAAGAAGGAAGGACAGAGGTGAGCACGATGAGGAACGAGCGCGCTGGGGTTCGCTCGTTCTCCGCATCATGACAGATGTGGGCTCTCCTCGTGCCTCACGGCCTCGAACGGTGACGGCGCATTGGCTCTGCAGGGTATAGTGCCGTATAAACGAGGCGTGGCGCACCAATTGTCAAGGGCCTTGGTGCGGTTACGACAGAGTTCTCGACCGGGGGAACAAAGCAGCGTCCAGGCCTGCGGCGCACAAGGCCAAAGAGTCGATGTGAATGCTTCAGGTGCGCGGCCATTGGTCCAATATCGGACCTGGTTCCGCGTGGCATGTTCGATCTTCAAACGGCAACGGGCCAGCCAAATGTCTGGGATCTGGAACCTGGAGTGCAGGTGCCGCTAGCCGGCGGTTCGCTGGAAGTTGTTGCGGTTTCCGGGTGATGAAGAAGTGATTGTATAGGGTCTGTGAGGACATGATACAGGGCGCGTCTTACAACGTACAGCTGGGTCACATACATCTACATGTCCTGTGATGCACCCTGACCGCCGTGGGTTAGATGCGATAAGATGAGATGCGATGAGGGACTTCGACTCAGGCGCAGGTGCAGCTCGTGGTGCGTCATCGACGACCCCACCAAAACATTCAAGTGCTCGATCGCGCGTTGCACAAATACCTTTGTAGCTAACTGTAAGCCTTTGCACACATCTTCCAAGCTTAATACCTTATTCTTTTATCATGTTCAAGAAGAAGCCGACGGTAGGTGCCTCTCGTGTATGCGCAGACATATAAACAAGCTAACAACACCAGATCAAGCCGCTTTCGCCACTCAAGTCGAGCGACCGCCGCCGGACCGCCGACCAGATCATCGCCGACTTTGGCATCCAAGTGCCCGTAGACTGTCATACAAATGCAGACCCCGAAGACAAGGCAGCTTCGACCGCTGGCCTTACCGCGCTACGGAAGTCGCTCCTTCCCGAGAATGCCCTCTCAGCGCGCTTCACAACTACAGCCGGCCCAGACCTGAAGCAGGTGTCCGGGACGATATACGTGGGCAGCCATGAGGGCACAAGTGGCGAGCCGCGGATACTCTGGGTCAAGGTGCACGATAAGACGTACCCTACCGTCTACACACTGTGGCACAACCCGCGGATAGTCCCTTTGCTGTATACGCCGTTGGTTGTGATAGAGAAGATGCAGGCTGGCGCGGATCTGATGACGCCAGGGCTGCAGCAAGGCCCTCCGTTCCCCGAGAAAGCTACCAAAGGCGCCATTGTAGCCATCGCCAGCCTCGAGGCGCCCACTGTTCCAATGGCTGTCGGCACATGTGAGATTGATGTGAGCGCGCTGGGCAAAGTGCAGGGAATGAAGGGCATGGCTGTGTCGACTTTTCATTGGGCGGGCGACGAGCTGTGGGCATGGAGTTCGACCAGCAAGCCAGGAATAGAGCCGCCAGATATCCTTCAGGGATGGGACGACGAGCAGAGTGAAGACCTCAGTCTTGCTGAGCGTACAGCGGCCGTGGACCTGGACGACCTAGAAGGGGGCGTCCCGCTCGATGCTGGCCTTACCGAGCGTTCTGAAGCAGAAAAGGCACAAGGCGTCGAAGGTGAAAAGGCTCCTTCAAACCACGACTTCGTAGACGTGCTTGATGACAAGGAGCTAAGCACCAAGGGTATGTTGACTTACCATCATCATACGTGTTGCCACTAACCCCGCTAGAAATCGACGACGCCTTCAAGAACGCCTTCCTCTACGGGGTGCGGCATCACATGGACCACAGCAAAGACCAGCCTAACTATGGCCTCGACTTCCCGTTGTCTCAATCCATCATCATGTCTCAGCTTGTGCAACCGTTCCTACCTGCCTACACACCCGCGCGCACCGCCTCCCTACAGATCAAGAAGTCAAGTTGGAAAAACGTCCGAAAGTTCCTCAAGTCGCTGGACAAGCAGCAAGTTGTGAAGTGCAAGGACCGCGGGGATGAGGTCGTCATTATGGACATCGACTTCAAGGACCGGCAGCTGGAGGCTTTCATGCCATACCGGCTACCCAAGAAAGACGCCCCAGCCGCAGCGAGCACGAATGGCAAGTTGGCCGCATCATCATCGACAGCTGAGTCTGCAGTAGGACAAAAGCTGAAGCTCGTGTCTTTATTGCGACCGAAGGAGAAGCTAGCTCCCATCCTCAATGCAAGCAAGGCCGACCCACGAGGTCTCTACACGTCAGCAGAGCTAAAGCACCTTCTGATCGCCTACATCGGAGCCGAGGACCTCATCGACGCGAAAAACAAGCGCCTCGTCAAGATCAGCCCTCAACTAGCTGACGCCCTATTGGGCTCCTCGGCCGCCGACAACGCCGCCCTATCGTCAGGCACAATGGCACGCGACAGTCTTGCGGAGCGCATGGTTGCCGCATCCTCGCCTTTCCACGCCATCCTGCGCAACGACGAGGATATCTCAAGTACAAAGCCCAAGGCCGGCGCGCCGCCAAAGATACAGATCACGCTCGAGACACGCAGCGGCAACAAGACGGTCTCAAAAGTCCACGGTCTGGAGCCGTACCATATATTACCACAACCACTGGCCGATGAGCTGAGGAAGACGTGCGCGGGGAGCACGAGTGTGGATAAGATGCAGGGGAGTAGTCCCAAGGCGCCGGTCATGGAGATTATGGTTCAAGGGCCGCAGAAGGATGCGATCATCAAGGCGTTGGAGAAGAGGGGAGTGCATAGGAATTGGGTTGAGGTTGTGGACAAGACGAAGGGAAAGAAGAAGTGAGCATCGCGTTGAGAAATGTTGGAATGATACCCACTGCCTTGCTCAGCAGCACAAGAGCCTTTTGATAGACTAGATGCATGTGATGTGAGACTAGTAGTCGATGCACAGTCTGTCATATGATAAAGTGGTTAGTGTGACGTGGCTCGGAAACAATTCGGAACCCGAGCCTCGGCTCCCTCAGACGATCATTATTGTTGCGACACCATGGCAGTCTTGTGATGCTCCTCTTACTATGAGGCTCCTTTTACCCTTCTGTTGTACATAACTCCCTTCTGTATCCGCATTGTCACTCATTCGTCCTCATGGCGCCCAACGCCCTCAGCGTCGTCCTCGCCGGCGCATCCATCGCAGCCCTCTACTCCCAACCTACCCTGCGCGAAACCCTCGTCGCAACACTCATACGATGGACAGGCTATGGCGTGCCGGGCGGTGTATGGAGAATAGCTGCGATTCTCCTTGCGCTGGCAAATTTGAAGAATTTGCCCTTTGTGTGGCATGTACGTCCGAACTCCCGTCCCCTTTCCCAAGCTTCCTCTCTTCACCATACTCTCCACATTCGCTGACACACTATTTACCAGCTGCGCGTCCTCGGTGCTTTAGTCTACCAAACCTATGTCCAACCCACGCCCATCCCTCCGCACGCGCTCTTCCAACCGTGTATCACATCCACGCGCGCGCCCCTACTCGAGTGCGACTACAACCTGCACAAATCAAACTCGACATACTTCAGCGACATGGACGCGAGCCGCGCGCACCTCTTCACCGCCATCATTCGCAACGCAATACGCAAGGATAGTGCCGCGAAAAGGGAAGGGGCGCGGCACATTGTCGCACTCGGTGGAATCATGTGTTTGTTCAAGAGGGAAGTGAAGCCGTATGCCAAGTACGAGATGTGGAGCAGAGTGCTGTGCTGGGATCGTAAGTGGTTCTACCTAATCACGCATCTCGTTAAGCCCGGGTACGGGAGGCCGAAGAATTGGACGTTACAGCCGTGGCGCAAGACTCGCTCTTCGACCCAAGGTGTGGATAGCGAGAAGCTCATGGGCGCAGTGTATGCGACGAGTATTGCGAAATACGTTGTTAAGAAAGGGAGGTTGACGATTAGTCCCGAGCAAGCACTCAGAGATGCAGACATGGTTCCTGTGAAGCCAGAAGGATGGGAATACCAACCGCAAACAACCCTCAATGGCCATGCGAATGGCGACGTGCTGCCGGAAAGTGTGAAGGCGGACGACTGGACTTGGGACGTTATTGAGAAAGAGCGGCAACGGGGACTGGCAATTGTCAAGGGTTTTGCGGACATGGAGGGATTGCATGAGGCTTTTGATGGGGGCAAAGATGGCGTATTGGGGGAATTTAAGGATTTGATCTTGTTCTAGATATACCTAGGTGTATATCTCGGCATTGCAACAACACCAAAGTCATGGAAAGCATGGTACACTGACTCTCATTAACTAGTGCACATGTCACGGGTGCGTCCGCCGGCTGCATGAATCGTACTTGGCGTACGGAGATGCGCGGCTTGTTAATTGCGACTGTTTCATCTGCCGTGGAACCCTCGAAGAGAGCAAAACAAAACAACAGCCTGCCTCGCAGAATCATCTCCAATTATTATCACGTCTCGTGGACCTGAATGCATCAAACAGCGGATGCGGCGAGAAGGAATCTGGGGTCCAAATCCCAGAGCATCTGGATACATGGGCGTCTAAGGTAACAAATACATCGGGCCAGCGCTCGGTGTAGAGGTCCAGGCTACTTAGCTGCACGCCTTACCAAGCCTAGTGTTTGGAAGAACTACTGCAATTCAACTTCACGATAAGTATATACTGCGGTCCTACAACAGAATCATTCTTCATCACGCTACAGTCGCTTTTACTCGTTGTCATTCATTTGCATTTCTCTTCCTACCTTCATTTATACAATGCGTTTCATTTCTACTGTAGTTGTCGGCCTCCTGGCTGGCCTCAGTGCGAGTCGAGTCGTGGCTCGGCAGGCCGTTACTAAACCAATGTCAGTATGCTTTAGTCATCACATTTGCTGCTTCTGACCCTGTAGCGTCGCTCATTACATGGTCGGTGAAATCTTCGAGGATCACGTAAGGCAAGACATAGTTGACGCCAAAGCGCTGGGTCTTGATGGCTTCGCCTTGAACTATAGTATGTCGGAATTACGTCCAAATCTCACGACGATCCTCTAATCCTCCAGATCAATTCGCACGGTGGTCAAACAGCACCGTTGAGTTCGCGTTCAAGCATGCCGACGATCTTGGCTTCAAGCTATTCTTTTCTTTCGATCATGCGGCTGGGTTCTTTTCAGACCCCGATCAATACGCAGACTACTTCAGATGGTACAGCGGTAGACCGTCGTACTTCCGGTCGAAAGACAAAAAGACCGGCAGAGACATGCCTTTGTTGTCTACCTTCGGCGGCGAAAACGTTCCGGACTACCAGTGGGCCGAGTTCAAACGAAAAGTAGGAGACGTACTTGTTGTCCCTGGCTTTTACCGAGCTCCTGCCAGCACGACGTTCTTTGATAATCGCGCCAACCTTGACGGCGTGATGAATTGGAACTCATGGATACACGAAAGCGCAGGTAAAGCACGCGTGTCTTCTGTCGATGACGCAAAGTTCCAGACCGCAGCGCGCAACGCCCAGAAGATTTTCATGATGGGCATTTCTCCACTTCAATTCAAAGCCCTCAACCCGCAGTTCAACTGGTATCGCCGCGGCGAAGACAACCTTGAGTACCGCTTCGGTCAAGCCCTTAACTTACAGCCCGATATCATTCAGCTGCAGAGCTGGAACGATGCCGGAGAGGGCCATCATATGGGCAACGTCTGGCAGGAGCCGTTAAACCAGCGAACAAAGGATCTCACGAACGACTACGCCCATCAGGGATACTGGCAGATTCTGCCGTCTTTCATCCAAGCGTGGAAGCGTGGCGATAGGACTACACAAAACATGCATCCTACATCCGGCAAATCGATCCAGGGAACATTTTGGCACCATACGTTGACAGTGGGCGCGACTTGTTATGATGATCCAGAGGTCGAGAAGTCTGAGCTCATCGGGCGATTAGCTGAGGACGCGGTGTCTGGCATTGTGCTTGTGCCCTGGGCCAAGACCAATCTTGTTGCTGTTGTCAGAGCCGGTGGATGGGAGCTTGGAAAGATGAACCTCGTGCCTGGGTATAATAGCTTCAAGTTCGGTGGAATGGGTACTGGTAAGGTGCAAGTCGAGGTTTGGGATTCCAGTACGATGGCGGCGGGCGGGTACGGGCCGCTTGAAGTGAGGAGCTGGGGGCCGTTGTGTAACTGGAACTTTCAGGTCGTTGGCTTCTCTGCGTGAAATTGGCTCTGAGGACTTCAGGTAGCTGTCGCAGTGTAGCATTGCGAAGTCTCAGTACTTTGGAATACATTTTTAGTGACGTGCTAGTCCCGTGCATACTTCACGCTTGGTTGATTTTCTGTGTTCTACAGCGCTATCGGGACGCATTCTCTCAGCGGTCGAAAGCCTTTCATCTATCGACGAGAGCCAAAATCCAGTTCCTTCGTGATCCGCTCTTTTCAGTTGGTCAGACTAGGTACCTTATCATGACTGATTTTAATACATGTCCACTGTCTATTCTCTCTAGAATAGCGATTGAGATTGCAGCCCTTGCATCATGCGATCGCTGACTGCGCTGCAATCTCCGCTTGGCGAAGTTGCTTGGTCAGGTACAAACATCGGACAAACAACGGCGGAGGAACGTCTTCTCATATACATACACACGTGCGCATTTTTCTTGTTCGCCGCATTCTCAACCCTCCGCTTCACACTCAGCCCACACTGCTTTTCACCATAATGTCGAGACCCCAAATACTCATCGCTGGCTGTGGAGCCGTTGGTCTCACTCAAGGATACATCTTGTCCTCCGGCGCCGATATCACATATCTTGTGCGACCCGGTCGTACCTCAGCCTTCCAAGGACCCAAGAAGCTTTAGGACTACAAAGAGAATGCACTACGCACTTTCGACAACTATCGCGTGATCGAGTCGCCAAGCGAGGTCGCGGACGAGGAATTCTACTGCATTCTGGACACGCTGTACGGGCACACAGCGCGCTCTGAAGGCGGACAAGCGACACTCAGAGCCGTGGGCGATTTGATCCGCGACCATCCCATGACGTTCGTCCTGTACGCCGCCATTGGCGTCGACATTGTAGAGCACTACGCCAGCACCATGGACATCTCGAAGGAGCGGCTCATCTTCTGCGCGAGTACACTTGCACATCAGCCGACAAAGAGCATTTCGATTCCGGCCTCAGCCGACCCCAAATTGATTGCCTAGGCCAATATGCTATACTCCTATAACACCGGAGACAAGGGCCTGATCATGATGAACACGAATTCGAAACTCGTTAAAGCGTTCAGCGAAGTGTATAGCAAGCAACCTAAGCTACGCATCATAGTTCTTCCGGGCTTCGTGGAATCGTCTGGCCTTGTGATGGTCGCAATGCTGCATCTGATGTCATGGTCGATTGACGGTTGGTACACGCTACCCGAGTTCCGCAAGAATACAGAGTTGTGGAACCTTATGATAAGGGCTCAAGGCGAAATCCTTGGCCTTTCGCGCTACGGATGGACAGGGAGGCTGATGGCGATGTGGTTCGGATCGTGGGTTACATGGAAGCTGATGGTGGCGCCAATGGAGGCTGCGCTGCCGTTGCAATTACACGAGTTCAACGCTTTTCACCATGGTAGCAAGGCCGTGAAGCAGGATCTCATGACTCTTGATGACTTAATCGCTGAGGGAGAGAAGGAGAAGCACAAGATGCCGGCGTTGCGCGAGGTTATAAAGAGGGCAAGGGAGAAGGTAACACAAGTCTAGAAGCTGTCTTCCTAAGTACTATATATTATCGTTCTTATAAAAGGCTAACCCCCTCCCCCCTGCTCCCCTCTCTCTACCCCTCTTCCTTAAAATTTATTTGGACAAGCATTTATAGTTATACTTAACGTGGTTCACCATCGAGTCGCCAGCCCCATCGAGTCGCCAGGCCGATTTTACTAGGGAAAAAAAAAATCGAGTCTTATAACTCGAGAACCACTTAATAAAATTCTCTAAAAAGTTTATCAAGTATTTGCATAACTTATATATAACCTTTCTATCCTTAGAATTGCTACGCTCTAGCTATTCTATATCCTAAGATATAAAGAAGTAACGTATTCCACCATCACGTCGGACAACCCATCACGTCGGACAAAATGGCTTGGCAGCACCATCTTCCCTATTAACGCGATATGTCTCAACAACAAGACGCGCAATTATCTAATCAAGAGGGCAGAATTCTGCTTGCGCTTTCTGCCTATAATAACCGCCAATTTAAAAGCCTCCGGCTCGCTGCTGAGGTGTTTAAGGTGCCTCTTTCAACGCTATTCGACCGATACAACGGAATCCCGTATATCTCTCACAGACGCAACGGCCGACAGAAGCTCACTGCGACTGAAGAGCAGACGATCGTTCAATACATCCTCGACCTCGATTCGCGAGGATTCGCGCCCCGGCTATGCGAGGTGGCAGATATGGCTGATAAACTGCTGGCTGTACGCGGTGGTAAGCCAGTTGGCAAGCACTGGGCTGAGCGCTTTGTAACGCGCTCAGCTGAGCTCAAAATGGCCTTCAATCGAGCGAAGGATAGGCAGAGGATACTGCAGGAGGATCCAGAGACAATTGGCGCGTGGTTTACGCTGGTAGAGGACACCAAAACCAAGTATGGCGTCTATGATGACGACGTGCACAACTTTGACGAAACTGGCTTCCAGATGGGCGTAATTGGCTCTATGAAGGTTGTTACAGGCTCAGAGAGACGCGTAAAGCCTGATCTTATTCAGCCAGGCGATCGCGAGTGGGTTACAGTGATCCAGAGCATCTGCGCTGCTGGGTACGCGATCCCGCCCTTCATCATCTACAAGGGACGCGTCCACATCTCTGCGTGGTACAAGGAGGAA
>Ga0265798_10001042_pt1 | contig 44108 bp, 37 predicted proteins | sample P3T30metagenome_FD_192430 | JGI IMG/M metagenome (GOLD analysis project Ga0265798, IMG submission 192430) | Plant litter microbial communities from East Loma Ridge, Irvine, California - P3 T30 | ecosystem: Environmental > Terrestrial > Plant litter > Unclassified | place: USA: California... | reverse complement strand
CTTCCTCGATCAGGGCCATCGGGCCGTGCTTGATCTCGGCGCCGGAGAAGGCTTCGGCCTGCAGGGCCGAGGTTTCCTTGAATTTCAGGCTCGATTCCAGCGCCACCGGGAAGCTGATGCCGCGGCCGACGACCATGATGTTGCGGGCCGGGGCCAGCACCTCGATCGCTTGTGACCAGTCGACCTTCGTCGCGGCGCGCAGGGCGTCGGGCAGGGCGGCGATGCCGGCCTTCAGTTCCGCATCATCCTGCCACTCGGACACCAGGCGCGCGCCTGCGACCAGGCTGGCGATGAAGCTCTTGGTGGCGGCCACGCTCTGCTCTTTACCCGCGTGCAGCGGCATGGTCCATTCGGCGGCCTCGGCAAGTGGGGATGTATCGTCGTTGACCAGCGCCACGGTGGTAGCGCCGCCGGCGCGGAAGTAGCTGATCGGTTCCACCACGTCCGGGCTCTGGCCCGATTGCGAGATCGAGATCGCCAAGGTGTCGCGCGTGATGAGCGGCGACTTGTACAGGGTCACCAGCGACATCGGCAGCGAGGTCACCAGGCGGCCCATGCGCGCCATGATCAGGTAGGCCAGGTAGCTCGAGGCGTGGTCGGAACTGCCGCGCGCCACAGTGACGGCGCTGTTGAAGGTGGTCGAGCGCAGCGCGCGGCCCAGGTCCGCATAGCGCTCGACGTCCTGCTCCAGCTGGCGCGCGATGCAGTCGCCGGCGGACAGGGCTTCCTGGTACATCAGGGACGTTGGGGTGGTGCTCACTGGGCTTCTCCTTCGATGAAGACGGCTTTGATGTTCAGGTCGCGGTCGAGCACGACGAAGTCGGCGTGGCAGCCCGGCGCCAGGCGCCCGCGCTGGGTTTCGCCGAGGTAGTCGGCGGCGTTGGTCGAGACGCGCAGGCTGGCTTCGCGCAGCGGCAGGCCGATTTTCACGAGGTTGCGCAGCGCCTGGTCCATGGTGAGGGTGGAGCCGGCCAGGGTGCCGTCCTGCAGCCGCACGCCGCCCATGCACTTGTGGACGGTCTGGCGGCCCAGCATGTATTCGCCGTCCGGCATGCCGGCGGCGGACGTGGAATCGGTCACGCAGAACAGCTTCGGAATGCAGCGCAGCGCGGTCTTGATCGCGCCCGGATGCACGTGCAGCAGGTCGGGGATGATCTCGGCGTATTCGGCGTGCGCCAGCGCGGCGCCGACCATGCCGGGTTCGCGGTGGTGCAGGCCGGGCATGGCGTTAAACAGGTGGGTGAAACCTGCCGCGCCGTGGGCGAGGGCCTTGACGCCATCCTCGTAGGAGCCGGTGGTGTGGCCGATCTGGACCCGGATGCCGGCGTCGGCGATCGCGCGCAGCAGTTCCATGTGGCCGTCGATCTCGGGCGCCACCGTGATCAGGCGCATCGGCGCGGCGGCGTTGAAGCGATTGACTTCATCGAGCGTGGCTTCGCGCGCATACGGCGGCTGGGCGCCCAGCTTGCCCGAATTGATGTAGGGGCCTTCCAGGTGCACGCCGAGGATGCGCGCCTCGCCCTTGGCGCGCGACTTGCAGGCCGCGCCGATGGCGCCGAGCGCGCGGTCGATGTCCTCGATCGGCGCGGTCATGGTGGTGGCCAGCAGCGCGGTGGTGCCGTGCTTGGCGTGCAGGGCGGCGATCACGTGCGGCGCGTCGCCGCCTTCCATCATGTCGCGCCCGGCGCCGCCGTGCACGTGCACGTCGATGAAGCCGGGCAGGATGTAGTCGTCGCCGTTGGCGGATGGATCGACCTCATGGCCGTCGACGCCTTCGATGAAGGCCCCGTAGCGCATCTCGCCGTGGATCCAGCCGTTGGGGGTGAGGATGTTGCCTTTCATTGCTGTGTCCTTTTCAGTTCGCGCGCGATCATGCGCAGTGCGCCGGCGGCGGAGTCGCCCTGGGCCGGGACGCAGCGCGCCAGTGTCTGCGCAGGCAGCCAGGCGCGCAGCACCTCGCCCAGGCCGCCGCACAGGGCCAGCGGCAGGGTGTGGGTGGGGTCGAGCGCGTCGGCGATGGCGGCCGCTTCCTGGCCGGCTTGTTCGAGAATGGCGCGCGCCACCGGGTCGCTCTCGCCGTGGGTGACCACGAAGCGCGCCAGGCTGGCGTAGGTGGTCTGGTTGGCGTTGCCGAGCCAGACCTGCAGCGCGTCACGCGATCCGCCGCAAAAATCGATGACCTCGCGCGCAAAGGCGCGGCCCTCGGCGCGGCCGTCCAGCACGTGCTCGACGTGGTTCAGGGCGCGCAGGCCCATCCAGGCGCCGCTGGCCTCGTCGCCGGCGGGGAAGCCCCAGCCGCCGACTTCGACCTTGGCGCCGTCGGCCAGCATCGCTTCGCCGACGCTGCCGGTGCCGATGGCGACGATGGCGCCGGGGCGGCCAGCATGGGCGCCCATCAGGGTGGTGAAGCCGTCGGTATCGAGCGCGATGGCGGCGTAGCCGGGATTGGCGGCGATGAAGGCGGCTTTCCACGTCTTGTTGTGGACGCCGGCCAGGCCGAGGCCGATGGCGCAATTCGCCCGTGGGACCGCAGTAATACCAATCTGGGAGAAAGCATGCTGGACGGCGCCGTCGACCGTGGCCCAGGCGTTATCGATGCCGCGCGCCAGGGCTGACGGGCCGCCGCTGGCCTGGGCCAGTGCAGTGCCGTCGAGGCGCGCGAGGCGCACGCGGGTACCGGTGCCGCCGCCGTCGACGCCGATGAGATAGTCGATCATGGAGTGTGCGTATTCTGCCGAGGAGGTCAGCGCACTATAGGCAGGCGGCCTTTACCTGTCAACAGGTATTTAACTGGTATGCAAACTTCCTTTGCCCATTACAGCCATATTGCACAGGGAATTTGCATAAGCCATTGATTACACAAATCTTTTTATTGGTACGTGAATTGGTATTGTCCGGGGCTGGTTTATCAAGGTGCGCGATAACGGCTGCCGCTGCGGTCGACCACCAGCATCTCGTCCTCGCCACGGCTGCGGCGCCTGCCTTGCTCGGGCACGTTGACGGTCGCATTCCCGGGACCGGTGACGGCGATCTCGGCGCGGTCGGCGCGCAGCTTGCGGCCGTTTAGCGCACCGGAGCCGCTCAGCTGCGCCTTCACCAGATGAACCTTGCCCGCCACCTGGGCGCCGCCCGGGCCGCTCATGCGCAGCAGCAGGCGCTTGCCGTCCATGCGTGCTTCCAATCCCCCCGAGCCGCGCAGGTCGGCGTCCAGGGTGTCGGACACGTTGTCCAGTTCGATGCCGCCGGGGCCGCGCGCCTTGAGCAGGGCGCGGCTGACAATCAGGCCGCCGCCTTCCAGGTCGCCCGAGCCGCTCAGTTCGGCCGTGAGTTCGCCGATCTCGCCGTTCAGTTCCACGTTGCCGGGGCCGCTCATGCGCAGCGTTGCTTTCGGTGCGCGCAGGCCGCTGGCCTGCAGCTCGCCCGAGCCGCTGACTTCGGCGTCGAACCGGGTGATGGTGCCGGCAACGCAGGCATTGCCGGGGCCGCGCTGGGTGGTGGACACCGCGTCGACCGCCAGCTCGCAGGCCTCGAAGTCGCCCGAGCCGCTGGCCTCGAGGCGCAGCTCGCGTGCGCGGCCGGCCAGCTTCATGCCGCCGGGGCCGGACAGGCGCGCGGTGAGGCGCGCCAGGCGCAAGTCGCTCGCTTCCAGGTCGCCCGAGCCGCTGACCGTTGCCCCCAAGACATTGCCGACGCCGGCCAGGCGCACGTCGCCGGGACCGGACATGCTCACGTCGACGTTGGCCGCCTTCAGGCGCTGCAGGTCGGCGTCGCCGCTGCCGCCGGCGCGCACCATGAGGTCGCGCACCGTGCCGGCGGCCTGCAGGTCGCCGGGACCGTCCACCGCGACGCTGAAGCGCTCGCCGGCTACCCCGCTCAGCTCGACGTCGCCGCTGCCTGCCATGGTCAAGCTCTTCAGTTGGCTGGCGGTGATGGCGATGGTGACGCTGTCGCGCCGCTTGCTCCAGTGCAGGCCGAAGCCGTTGCGCGCCGTCTGGCGCACCACCAGGGTGTCGCCGCGCACCACGGTCTCGATGTCGGCAAGCTGCTGCGGCTCGCCGCGCAGCTCGACCGCCTGGCGGCCCTGGGCCCGTACCACGACGTCGAACGGGCCATCGAGCTCGATGGCGCTGAAGGCGGCCAGCTGGCGCTGCTGGGTGACGGGGCGCGCCCCGGCCGGCGCTTCGGCGTGGCTGGCCTGGGTGGCGAGGAATGCGGCGCCGATGGCGGCGGCGAGCAGGGCTGGCTTCAGGCAGGTGCGCATGTTCTTTTTCTGGAGAGCTTAGTGGAGCCTGCACGATAGGCCAAACCCGTGCGGATCGCAGCCGCCAGCCGACAAACGCGCGAAAATGGCGCCCAGAATGCATGTTGGGCGGATGGACTGAAGCGGGTTCCGCCATGCCGAGCGGAACGTTGTTGCCATCGCCCGGCTTTTTCGCTTAGTCTGCCTGTACCGATATTGACTCGTACTGACGTCCCGATGAGCGAAAGTGGGCAAGCGCTGGCAGCGCCCGAAATCGATGCCCTCCATGCAAGGCCGGACCTGGTTGCCCGCCCCGCGCGTGCGCCGGACCATGCGGCCGAAAACCGCGCGCTCGCCGCGCTTGCCGAGTCACTGGCGCGCCAACCAGAGGTCGTGCCGCAGCGCCTGGCCGACCTGCTGCGCGCATTGTGCCGCGCCGGTTCGGCCGGCATCGCCGTGCCCGACGGCGACGGCTTCCACTGGAGCGCGACCAGCGGCGCACTTGCCGGCGCCAGCGGCCTGCGCCTGCCGCCCGCCGCCATCCCGGGCATGGCGGCGCTGGCGCGCGGCGAGGCGGTGCTGCTGCGCGCACCAGGCGACAGCTTCCCGGCGCTGCCCGACGCACCGCCGATCGAAGAAATGCTGCTGGCGCCATGGACCCTCGACGGCGAGCCGCCCGGCGCGGTCTGGGTTGCCAGCCATGGCCCCGAATGCCGCTTCGATGGCGAAGACGCACGCCTGCTGCGCAACCTGGCGCATTTCGCCGCCTGCGCGCAGCGCGCCAATGGCCGCGAGCGCGAACTCGAGGAAAGCCACGCCATCCTGCAGGCGGCGATGGACACCGAGACCGTCGGCCTGGCCTTCTACGCGCTGGACGGCCGCATCCTCGACAGCAACGGCGCGCTGCAGCGCATGACCGGCTACAGCCGCGACGAGCTGCGCGCGCTGCCCCACTGGGGCGATCTGGCGGCGCCGGAATTCGCCGAGATCACCGAGCGCGCGCTGCGTGAATTGCGCGAAGGCGGCCGTACCGCGCCCTACATGAAGCAATTGCTGCGCAAGGACGGCAGCAGCTGGTGGGCGATGGTCGCGCCGACCTGCTTGGCCGGCGAAGGCGACGCCCGCAAGTGCATCGCCTTCGTCATCGACATCACCGAATCGCGCCGCGCCGAAGCCGCGCTGGAGGCCAGCGAAGCGCGCTTCCAGGCCCTGGTGAAGGGCTTCGCCCAGGCGGTCTGGGAAACCGACGCCGACGGCGTGATGCGCACCGATTCCCCGAGCTGGCGCCGGCTCACCGGCCAGAGCGTCACCGAGACGCTGGGCTTTGGCTGGGCCGCGGCGGTGCATCCGGATGACCGCCATTTCGTCCTGCGCCACTGGCACGAGGCGCTGGCGCGCGGTTCGCCCCTGAACGCCGAGTACCGGCTGCGCCTGGCCGGCGGCGGCTGGCGCTGGACCAATGTGCGGGCGGCGCCGCTGCGCAATCCCGACGGCAGCGTGGCGCGCTGGATCGGCATGAACATCGACGTCGATGCCCGCCGCCAGGCGGAAAGCGCGCTGCGCGAGAGCGACGGCCGGTTCCGGGTGCTGGCCGAAGCCTCGCCGGCGCTGATCTACCAGTTCGACGACGGCGCGCGCCTCACCTACGCCAACCGCCGTTGCCAGGAGATGCTGGGGATGCAGGCCGGGACCGGTCCCGAGGAAGGTTGGTGCGCGGGACTGCACCCGGACGACGCCCCGCGCTACATCGAGCGGGTGCGCATCGCGGTCGCCACCCGCACCCCGTTCCAGCAGCGGATGCGGGCGCGCGCCGCCGATGGCCGCTGGCACTGGTTCGAGAGCCACGGCGCGCCGCTGTTCGGCCAGGGCGGCGCCTACCGCGGCCACGTCGGCATCGCGATCGACGTCACCGAGGCGGTCGAGGCCGAGGAAGCCTTGCTCCAGGCCGACCGCCGCAAGGACGAGTTCCTGGCCACCTTGGCGCACGAGCTGCGCAATCCGCTGGCGCCGATCAGCAATGCGGTGCACCTGATGCGCCGCCCGGACGGCCGCCGCAGCGCCGACCGCATGGTCGAGATGGTAGGGCGGCAGGTGCGCCAGATCGTGCGCCTGGTGGACGACCTGATGGACGTCTCGCGCATCACGCAAGGCAAGCTGGAGCTGCGGCGCGAGCCGCTGTCGCTGGCCGACGTGCTGTCGATGGCGGTCGAGACCAGCATGCCGGCGATCGAGGCCGGGCGCCACGAGCTGGTGGTGTCCCTGCCGGAAGAAACGCTGATGCTGGAAGCCGACAAGGTGCGCCTGACCCAGGTGTTCGGCAACATGCTCAACAACGCCGCCAAGTACACCGACCGCGGCGGGCGGATCTGGGTCGCCGCCTGGCGCGACGGCGGGCAGGTGGTGGTGTCGGTACGCGACACCGGCATCGGCATCCCGCTGGCGAAGCTGCCGCACGTGTTCGAGATGTTCGCCCAGGCCCACCGCGACAGCGCGCGCGGCCAGGCCGGGCTCGGGATCGGGCTGACCATGGTGAAGAGCCTGATCGAGCTGCATGGCGGCAGTGTCGAGGCCAGGAGCGAAGGGCCGGGCACGGGTAGCGAATTCATCGTCCGGTTGCCGCTGGCCGGCATGCCGGCGCCGGTGCAGCAGGGCGGCGGCGGCAGCGTGGAAGCGCTGCTGGGCGGGCGCCGGGTGCTGGTGGTGGACGACAATGGCGACGCCGCCGAGTCGCTCGCGCTGCTGCTGCACGCGGTCGGCGCCGAGGTGCGCACCGCCTACGACGGGCCGGCCGGCCTGGCCCAGGTCGCCGAGTTCCAGCCGCATGCGCTGCTGCTCGACCTCGGCATGCCGGGCATGGACGGCTTCGAGGTGGCGCACCGCCTGCGCGCAGACCCGGCCCACGCCGGCCTGCTGATCGTGGCCCTGACCGGCTGGGGGCAGGAAGAAGACCGGCGCCGCACCCAGGCCGGCGGGTTCGACCATCACCTGACCAAGCCGGTGGACGTCGATGCGCTGCTGCAGATTCTGGCGCATATCGCGGTGTGATGTTCAAATGGCGTGGGCGGGCCTGGCCGTGCAGTGTCATAATGTGGCCATGGAGGGAGAAAATCCGTGATTCGCTATATGGGCACCCGCAAGAACGAGCAGGGGACGGACCTGTACGTGTTCCTCGTGAACGGCATGCAGAAGGAAGTGCGTGAGCATTCGCTCAAGCAGCATCCTGGCTGCTACGAAGCCTTGCCGCCCGCGGTCAAGGCCCGGATCGCGGCGAACCGCGCCTGGCTGTCCAAGCTGTAGCCATGCCGGCTCTCAAGCGGCCGGCCGCGCTCGCCATGCTGGCGGCGGCATCCATGCTGGCCACCCCGGCCGGCGCCATGCCGACCACCTTCGGCACCGTGATCGGCAATGCGCTGCTGTGCCGCAGCCATCTCGACAACCGCTATTTTCATGATTACCTGACCACCTCCTTCGGCCCGGCCTACAAGCGCGAGGGCGGGGCGTACTGGTTCAAGCTCGAGGCCACCTTGTGGGGCGCCGAGGTCAAGGAAGTCATGGTCAGCGACGACAGCAACGAGCTGGTCTTCATCGCCGCCCGCACCGAAAGCACGCCCCAGGAGCTCGATGCCGCGATCCGCGCCGGGGCCGGCGTCGCCTTCACCCCGAAGGACGCCACCGCGTTTCCTTTGCGCGTATCGAACTCCGGCAGCACCATCGCTTACATGAATGACAAAAGCAAAATATACTGCGCGAAGTTCAAATCGCAGCCGGTGCGCTAAGCAAGCTCTTCCTTGAAGAATGTATAACCACTATTTCCACCTGAAGGGTGCGCCGTTTTCGATCGCGCCCGACCCGCGCTACCTGTTCATGAGCGAGCGCCACCGCGAGGCGCTGGCACACCTGCTGTACGGCATCGGCAGCGGCGGCGGCTTCGTGCTGCTGACGGGGGAAATCGGGGCCGGCAAGACCACGGTCTGCCGCGCCTTCATCGAGCAGATCCCCGAAAATTGCCGGCTCGCCTATATCTTCAACCCGCGCCTGAGCGTCGAGGAATTGCTGCAGAGCGTATGCGACGAACTCGGCATCGCGGTGGCGGGCGGCGGCCTCAAGGCCCATGTGGATGCGCTCAATCGCTATCTGCTGGAGTCGCACGCGCAAGGCCTGAACAATGTGCTGGTCATCGACGAAGCCCAGAACCTGTCGGCCGAGGTGCTGGAGCAGCTGCGCCTGCTCACCAACCTCGAGACCAATGAGCGCAAGCTGCTGCAGATCATCCTGATCGGCCAGCCCGAGCTGCGCACCATGCTGGCCCGTCCCGAGTTGGAACAATTGGCCCAACGTGTGATCGCGCGCTACCACCTGGGGCCGCTGTCGGTGCCGGAAACCGGCGCCTACGTCGCGCACCGGCTGGCGGTGGCGGGAGCCGGCGGCCAGCCGTTTCCGGCGGCGCTGACGCCGCGCATCCATGCACTGACCCACGGCGTGCCGCGCCGCATCAACCTGCTGTGCGACCGCGCGCTGCTCGGCGCCTATGTCGAGAACAGCCCGCAGGTGACGCGCCGCATCCTGGACAAGGCGGCGGACGAGGTGTTTGCGGGCGAGGCGGCGCCGCGCCGCGCGCTGCGGCTGCCGCTGGTGGCGGGCGGGGTGCTGGCGGCGGTGGCGCTGAGCGCCGCGGCCTGGCAGGCATTGCCGGCGCGGCAGGCTGCGCCAGTGGCTTCTGTGAAAGCGGCGCCGAAACCGGTGTTGCGCGCCGCGGCATCGAACGTGCCGCCGCTGCAAGCCGACGAGAACAATGCCTTGCGCGAACTGGCCGGCCTGTGGGGGCAGCCCCTGGCCGGCAGCGACCCCTGCGAGGCGGCGCTGCGCCTGAACCTGCGCTGTCACGCAGGCCGTGGTGGCCTGTACGAACTGCGCCTGCTGGACCGGCCGGCCGTCGTCACCCTGCACGACGGCCCGCGCACCGGCTACGCGGTCCTGAGCGCGATCGATGGCGACAGCGTCACCCTGAGCGCCGGTGCGCGGCGCGAACGCATCGACCTGGCCACGTTCGTTGCCCGCTTCGGCGGCGAGTTCACCACCTTCTGGCGCATGCCGCGCGGATTCCGCGAGCAGCTGGCCGAGGGCGACCACGGCCTCGACGTCGACTGGCTCAATGCCCGCCTGGCCCAGATCAACAAGGCGCCGGCGCCGAAAAGCGACCGCCCTTTTGACACCAACACCCGCGAGTGGCTGCGCCGCTTCCAGGCTGCGCAAGACCTCAAGGCGGACGGCGTGGCCGGTCCGCGCACCTTCATGCGCCTGAACCAGCTCACCGGCGTGCCGGAACCGCGCCTGCTCGCGGCCGCGAACGGAAAATAACGCATGTCCTATATCCTCGACGCCCTCAAGAAGGCCCAGGCGGAGCGCCAGCTCGGCAACGCCCCGACCATCCATGCGCCGCCGCCGGTGTATGCGGCGCAACCTGCGGGTGGCGGCCGCACGCCCTTGTACGTCGGACTGGGCCTGGCCGTGCTCGGGCTGGCGGCGGCCGGCGTGTTCCTGCTGCGCCAGCCGGCGCCGGTAGTGCCGGTCGTGCCGGTTGCTGTAGCGCCGGCTCCCGTGGCTGTGCCGCCGGTCGCTGTGCCCGTCGCTCCTGTACCGATGCCGGAGTCCGTCAAGGTCCGTGAAACCCCGGTGAAGCCGAAGCCGGCACCCGCACCTCTACCCAAGGCGGAGGCGCCTGCGCGCGTCGCGCCGGTGGTGACCGAGGCGCCGCCGCCTGCGGTGGACGACAACGTCGGCCCACTTGCCGCCTTGCCCGAGGCAGTGCAGCGCGACATCCCGAAGGTAAGCTTCGGCGGCTATATCTATTCACCGAATCCGGCCGAGCGTCTGCTACTGGTGGACAAGATGCTGCGCCGCGAAGGGGAAGAGGTCGCCCCCGGCCTGGTGCTGGAGCGCCTGCTGCCGAAGGCGGCCATCATGAATTACCGCGGCTATCGCTACCGTGTCGCGTACTGACCCGCAGTGGCGGACCAGCGGCCCAGTCCTCGGCGTGGTCGGCTGGTCCGGCAGCGGCAAGACTTCGCTGCTGGAGGGCCTGATCGGGCGCCTGGCGCAGCAGGGACTGCGCGTGAACGTCGTCAAGCACAGCCACCACGACGTCGAACTCGAGCCGCCGCGCAAGGACAGCGCGCGCCTGCGCATGGCCGGCGCCGCCGAAGTGATGCTGGCCTCGCCCTACCGGATCGCCATCCTGCAGGAATTGCGCGGCGGGGACGAACCGCCGCTGGCGGAACTGCTGGAGCGGCTGGCGCCGGCGGACCTGACCCTGGTCGAGGGCTATAAATGGGAGCGGATGCCGAAGCTGGAAGTGTTCCGGCCGGAGCTGGGGCGGACGGCGCTGTATCCGGAAGATCCGGACGTGGTGGCGGTGGCGTCCGATGCGCCGCGTCCCAGCGGCGAGGAGGGCCCGGCGTGGCTCGACCTGAATGATCTGGATCAGGTGCTGGGCTGGGTCCGGGAGTGGATGCGCGGATAAGGCTAAAGTTTTCCGAAACGCTGCCGTAACCGGGGGATACGCCTAAATGGGAGAGTGTCATGGACGTTTCCAGCATCGCCAAGCTGTCCACCAGCATCGCCGAAACCGGCCAACGCCAGGAAGTGAACCTGGCCGTCTTGAAGAAAGCCCAGCAGATCCAGGAGTCCACCGCGACCCAGCTGCTCGCGGCGCTGCCGCAGCCGAATTTGCCGCCGCATCTGGGGAACAAGATCAATACGACGGCTTGAGCGCCGCCGGCTTGCATCTTTGCCCCACCTGATAAATACTGGCGGCCTTATCCCCCGCCACCGGAGCACCGCATGACCCACCGCCACGCCCTGATCGCCGCCGCCCTTGCCAGCGTGTGCGCCGCCCAGGCCACCGCCCAGGACCAGATGGGCGCGCCGAAGGCCGACCAGGAAGCCTGCTACGGCGTCGCCAAGGCCGGCCAGAACGACTGCGGCACCGCCACCCACGGCTGCGCCGGCGTCGCTGCGGTCGACAAGGACCCTAACGAGTGGAAGTTCGTCGCCAAGGGCACTTGCACCAAGATCGGTGGCTCGCTCGAGCCGGGCAAGACCGCAAAACCGGCCCAGCCCGAACCGAAGAAGTAAGCCGTGCTGGCCGCCGGCGTGGGCTTGCGCACGCCGCATTACCGCGCCTTTCTCGAGGAACGGCCGCGGGTCGGCTTCCTCGAAGTCCATAGCGAAAACTACCTTGCCCGCGCCGGCTGGGACTGGCACGTCCTGGGCACGCTGCGGCGTGACTATCCGCTCAGCCTGCACGGCGTCGGGCTCGGTCTCGGCTCAACACATGGTTTTTCGACAAGCCACCTGGAGCGGGTGCGGGCGCTGGTGGATGCCGTCGATCCTTTTATCGTTTCCGAACACCTGAGTTGGGGCGCATTGGCGGACCGCCAGCTCAACGACCTGTTGCCCATTACCCTGGATGAAAGCATGCTCGATCTCGTGTGCGAGCGGGTCGGGCGGGTACAGGACCTGCTGCAACGGCGCCTGCTGATCGAGAACGTCTCGACCTATGTGCGTTTTCGCGCCGACACCATGAGCGAGGCTGAATTCCTGGCGCAACTGGTGCGCCGCACCGGCTGCGCCATCCTGCTGGACGTGAACAATCTCTACGTCAACCAGCACAACCACGGCGAGGATGCGCTGGCGGCGATCGCGGCGCTCCCGGTCGGCAGCATCGGCGAGATCCACCTGGCCGGCCACCTGGAAACGCCGCTGGCGCTGGTCGACCACCATGGGGCGGCAGTGGCCGAGCCGGTGTGGGACCTGTACCGCGCGGCGCTCGATCGCTTCGGCCGGGTGCCGACCCTGGTCGAGTGGGATGCCGACGTGCCTGCGCTTGATGTGCTGCTGGCCGAAGCGGCGCGAGCCGACCTTATCGCCGCCGCTTATCCCGAACCCCACGTCTCTTCTACGCCCCCAGTGCCGGCAGCATCGACGCAGCCTGGCGAGGCGCAGGCCGCCGTCCAGCAGCACTTTGGCGCGGCGTTGTTCGACCGCGGCCACGATGGGACGCTTGCGCCCCTCTTGCGGCAAGGCGGCGCGGCGCGCATGGCGCTGTACCGCGGCAACCTGCAGGCGGGCTGGGAGCGCGCACTGCTGGAAGCCTATCCGGTCATCCGGCAACTGGTCGGAGAGGAGTTTTTCGCTGGCCTGGCCCGGGCCTACGGCACGGCGGTTCCCTCGCAGGATCCGGACCTGGCCGGCTTCGGTGCGCGCCTGGCAAACTTCCTCGACGGTTTCGCGCCGGCGGCGCCGACTCCTTATCTGCCGGACATGGCCCGGCTGGAATGGGCGGTGCACGCAGCGTGTCTGGCGCCGGACGTGGCGCCGGCTGGTATCGGACTGCTGACCGGGCTGACGCCACAAGAACTGGATGCGGCGACCTTCACGCTGCATCCGGCGGTCGCGCTCCTGCCCAGCCGCTGGTCGACCGTAACGCTATGGCAGGCGCATCAACCGGGCGGCCCGGCGCTGCCGGAATACGTGGACAGGCCGTGCACGGCGCTGGTGACGCGGGCGCGCTGGCAAGTCGAGGTAGTGGAAATCGATACGGTGGAGGCGAAGATGCTGGCCGGACTGGCAGCCGGCGCATCGTTCGGAGAGGCGCTGGACGCAGGCTTGGAAGGCGAGGTGGCGCCGGATATCGGCGCCATGCTGCAGCGCTGGTTCAGGCTCGGCGTGTTCGCCGCCTGAAGCGTTTGAACCCGGGATTCAGTGGAAGGCGCGCAGGATGCGCTGCTCGCCGGTGAAGTCGCGGAAGCGCTCGTTGGCCACGCGGGTCGCGGCCATCATGCGTTCCAGCTGGGCGTCTTCGAAACGCGCCAGTTCCTCGTTGGCCGCTTCCAGCGCCAGCGCCAGCTTGGCGCGCGCGTTCTGGTACAGCGTGCTGCTGTAGTGGTCGGTATTCTTGAGGAGCTCTTCCGCGTTCTCGATCACGAGGCGCAAGTCGCCGATCAGTTGTTCTTGCGCTTGCGCGCGTGGTGCCGGGGTTTCCATCGCTTCACCTTTAGCCGAATGTTTGCTGAACCATCACGACTTAAAATATAAACAAGGAATCCCCGTTCTGTTTGTTAGCGCGCAAACATAAGCCCGCCGTTTTTTCGCCCGATTTCGATGTTATTGCACGCGAATCTGGATGTCGCCCACGGTCACGAGCTGGCCGGTACGGATCTTGGCGGTCTTGCGGAGTTCCTGTTTCCCATCGACCGACACCACGCCGCTGGCGACCATGTTCTTGCCGGCGCCGCCGCTATCGACCAGGCCGACCAGCTTCAGCAGCTGGTTGACTTCGACGAATTCTGATGTCAAATCGAAAACTATTTTTTGCATTCTATCCTCGGATTGGGTAAAGGCGGCGTCCGCTTCGCGCGGCGCCGCCGGTGCTGCTGCTGTCTGTTGCTTAGCCGACCTGGTCCGGACGGGTCATGTCGATCGGGACGATCCACTGGTCAAACTGCTGCTCGTCCAGGAAACCGGACTGGAGCGCGGCCTGGCGCAAGGTCAGGCCTTCCTTCGACGCGGTCTTGGCGATCTGCGCGGCGCGATCATACCCGATGTGCGGGGCCAGTGCGGTCACCAGCATCAGCGATTTTTCCATCAGCTCGGCGATGCGCGTGTGGTTCGGCTCGATGCCCTGGGCGCAATGTTCGTCGAACGAACGCATGCCGTCGGCCAGCAGCCGCGCGCTCTGCAGGAAATTGTGCGCGATCATCGGCTTGAACACATTCAGCTCGAAATTGCCCTGCGAACCGCCGACCGTGATGGCGACGTCGTTGCCGAACACCTGGCAGCACAGCATCGTCAGCGCCTCGCACTGGGTTGGATTGACCTTGCCCGGCATGATCGAGCTGCCCGGTTCGTTCTCGGGAATCGTGATCTCGCCCAGGCCGGAGCGCGGGCCGGACGCCATCCAGCGCACGTCGTTGGCGATCTTCATCAGTGCCGTGGCCAGGGTCTTGAAGGCGCCGTGGGCAAGGACCAGGGCGTCGTGCCCGGCCAGGGCCATGAACTTGTTCGGCGCGCTCTTGAAAGGCAGGCCGGTGCGCGAACCGAGCTCGGCCGCGATGCGCGGGGCGAATTCCGGATGCGCGTTGAGGCCGGTGCCGACCGCGGTGCCGCCGGCCGCCAGGGCCAGCAGGCCGGGCAGGGTGGCGCGGATCGCGCTTTCCGAAAATTCCAGCTGGGCCACGTAGCCGGAGAATTCCTGGCCCAGGGTCAGCGGGGTGGCGTCCTGCAGGTGGGTGCGGCCGATCTTGACGATGTCCTCGAACGCGCGCGACTTGTGCAGCAGGGTCGCGCGCAGCTTGGCCAGCGCCGGCAGTACGTTTTGCGCGACGGCGGCGGCGGCGGCCACGTGCATGGCGGTGGGAAAGATGTCGTTCGACGATTGCCCCATATTGACGTGGTCGTTCGGATGCAGCTGGCGCGCCTCGCCGCGCTCGCCGCCCATCAGCTCGGAGCCGCGGTTGGCCAGCACCTCGTTCATGTTCATATTGCTCTGGGTGCCGGAACCGGTCTGCCACACGGCCAGCGGGAATTCCGCGGGGTGCTTACCTTCCAGCACCTCATCGGCGGCGCGGATGATGGCCTCGGCCTTGTCTACCGGCAGTTTGCCGAGCGAGCGGTTGACGGCCGCGGCAGCGCGCTTGACTTGGGCCAGGGCGGCGACCAGTTCGGGCGCCATGCGCTCGCTCGAGATGTGGAAATGGTGCAGGGAACGCTGGGTCTGGGCGCCCCAGAGGTGATCCGCGGGAACCTCGATCGGGCCGAAACTGTCCTTTTCAATCCTGTTTTCCATGATGTCCTGTTCGATAAGGGGCTGCGATGCTAAAGAGTTTATCGCATTGTCCGTTAACGACGCTTGGGCTACCTTTTTCGCATTCTCCTATGGCTTGCCGCCTCTCTCTTTTATTGATCAGCGCGCTGCTGGCCGGCGCTTCCCAGGCGGCCGAGCTCGGCGAACCACGGGTGACTTCCTACGTCGGCCAGCCGCTGGTGGCGGATGTCGAACTCCTGATGCTGGAAGACGGCAGCAAGCCGGTGGCCGTGCGCCTGGCCCATCCCGACGTCTACCGCGGCGCCAATATCGGCATGGCGCCGGTGCTGTCGACCTTGAGCATGTCCGTGATGCGGCGCGATGGCCGCCAGTTCCTGCATGTGACCTCGCTCAAGCCGGTCGACACGCCGCACCTGCACCTGTATCTCGAGATGGCCGACGGCAGCCAGCGCAACGTGCGCCTGGCGACATTGTGGCTATCGCCGGACCCGAATCCGGCGCCGCCTGCGCCTGTTCCAGTGCCCATTCCAGCGCCAGCGCCGGTTGCCGAGCCCGTGAAGCCGCCGGTGGTGGCGGTCGCCAGGCAGAAGCCGGCGGCGCCGAAGCCGCCCGCACCCAAGCCGATCCCGAAGGCGGAACCGCCCAAGGCAGCGCCGGTCGTGGACAAGCCGGTGGCCGCCGAGGCGCCCGCGGCATGCGCGCCGCAGCCCCAGCCGGACACCAATGCCTGCGCCGTGCTCGGCGCCAAAAATGTCATGCTGCGCGAGGAACTCGGCCAGCTCGAGGACAAGGTCAAGGTGCTGCAGGTGGCGATGGGTGCCTCCGCCTCGTCGGTCATGCCGCCGGTGAAACCCTACAAGCCGAAGAAAAAGAAGGCCGAGCCGCCTCCGCCAGAAGCTGAGACGCCCTGGGGCTTGATCGGCGCGGGCGTCGCCGCCGTGCTGGCCCTGCTGGCCGGACTGTGGATGCTGGGCCGCAGGAAGGGCGCCCGCCCGGTGCGCCATGCGGAGCCGAAGGTCGGCCTCGCAACGCGCCTGAAAGCGCGTTTCAAGCGCAAGCCTGCGCCTGCGAAAGTGGCCGAACCGACCCTGGAAGAGGGCGCGCACGAGTCGTCTACACAAGTCTAGGAATTGCGCTATACTCGTTTCGTGCTCGCGAGAGTACAGACGGCACGGCGACCTGGCGCAGCCACCACCGATAGCGTGGCGCGACACCCGGGTAACGTTGAAGAAACGCCCGTGTCCGGAAGCAGTTCGCCCGCCAACTGAGGCAGCGGACGCCGGCAGCAACCGGCAAGAGACGACACCAGGAGATACCTGGCGGTCGTTCTCCCCACATTCCGTGGCCGAGCTTCCTGCTCGGCTGCATTCGAAAGCGCCTGCGGGCGCTTTCTTTCTTTCCAGTCCCTGTACAGGCTACAATCGCCCAGCGGAATTTTGGGCGACCTATGAAAAATTGGATCAATCGTTTGTTGAGCAGTGCTGACAGCCAGGCTGATGCAGCCGTCGTCGCGCAGGAGTCGTCGGCGGGCGACGCGGCGGCCGATGGCGCCGCCATCGACGCGCTGTATTACGGCTGGCTGGCCGGACCTGCTACCTTTGACGCCCCGGCGGAAACCGAACGCCAGATCCTCGATGCGGTGCACCAGCTGGCGCAGAACCCGTCGGTGGCGGCCGAACTGGTCCCCCGTATCCCTGAACTGATTCCCAAGCTGCTGCGCAGCCTGCGCGACGAGAACGTCACCACCGGCGAGCTGTCCAGCCAGGTGGCGCAAGACCTGGTGCTCGTGGCCGAGGTGCTGCGCGAGGCGAACAGCGCCTATTACCGGCCGATGACCCCGATCAAGACCCTCGATGCCGCCATCATGCTGCTGGGCCAGAACGGCCTGCGCATGCTGCTGGCGCGGGTCGCTTTCCGTCCCATCATCCACATGCACGAGAACGGCTTCGCACGCCGCGCCGCGCCGCTGGTCTGGAACCACTCCGAGAAATCCGCCGTCGCCGCCAGCCTGATGGCGCCGGGGGTGACGGCCGACATCTTCGAATCCTGCCTGGCCGGGCTAATGCAGGACGTCGGGCTGATCGTGGCGTTTCGGCTGGCTGACCGGGTGTGCCCGAACGGCAAGGTTCCCGCGTCGCGCGATTTCGGCGTCGAGCTGCTGGCGCGCAGCCGGATCCTGTCCGGCGTGATCGCGACGCATTGGGATTTCCCGAACAACGTGGCAGAGGCGATTACCATGGCGGGCGAACCGGACGGGACGCCGCTGGCGCAGGCGCTGGCGCAAGGGGATCGGATCGCCAAGCTGCGCTTGCTGATCGATGCCGGGAAGGTGGAAGAGGACGACGCGCTGGTGATGGAGGGCTTGAATGGCTTCCAGCGGCGCTGTCTTGGAAAGCTGAGCAGCCTGGACGCGTAGGGTGGTCGGGTTCGCCGCCCACCGCCACAAAAGCAAAGGGCGCCGATGGCGCCCTTGATTCATGCAGGTAGCTGAATTAGTGCGCGCACAGCGCACGATCCACTTGTCCCATCCACGGCTCGGTCACGTCGCGAATCGCGCGGTCGTTCGCCATCAGCTGCTTGATCAGGTCGATCTTGCGCTGGCGCTTGGCGCCGTCCAGCGCCGGCACGCCGCCGATCGCCGCACCGGCTGCAACGCTGGCCTGCACGTTCAGCTTGTCGAAACCGTTCCAGTCGCCGGCCTGGGCCGCGACCTTCATCTGGCCCGTCAGGCCGTTGAGGTTTTCGTACATTGCGAGGACGTCGTTCGAGGTCATGTTGCTGCCTTGCCAAGTTTCACCGGCCGGATTGCCGGTTGTCTTTCCTTTTACGACCGTGATTTCCAGAACTTTAGGGTTTCCTGTAAAAATAATTCAAAAATTTTTTACCGGGATATGAATCTTGTCAGTCTTTCATGGTCAACCGACCTGCATTTGCCCAGAATGCTCTCCGCCATCCCGCGGATTCAACAGTCCAGCGGCGTTTCTTGCAGTCTGTCGCAATCAAGGCGCATCGGCCCGGCGGCCCACGTAGAGTGCGTGCTGGGTCGTTGCGCCATCCGTACGACCGCCATATCAAAAAATCAAAAGTTTTGCGAGAGAGAGAATGATGAGAGACATGCCAGTCGCACGCACCGCGGCCGCGGTCGCGTTTGCGCTGACCACGGCCGTCGCCCAGGCCGAGGCGCCGTATGCGTTCGCCACGACCCAAGGTAAGTTGCCGAAAGATGTGGTGCCTCTGCAGTACTCGGCGCACCTCATGCCCGACGTGGCCGGCAACAGCTTCCGCGGCACCCAGACCGTCGAGATCGAGGTCCTCAAGACCACCTCGACCATCATGCTGAACGCCGACAACCTGGACATCGACTCCGCCAAGCTCAGCGGCAAGGACATTGGCAAGCTCACTCTCACGCCCATCCTCGACAAGGCCGGGCAAACCCTGCGCTTCGACCTGGCCCGGCCGCTGGCGCCCGGCAAATATGCGCTCGACCTGGCCTTCACCGGCCAGATCAACCGTGAGGCGCGCGGCCTGTTCTACGTGAACTACAAGGCCGCCGGCGCGGATAAAAAACTGATCGCCACCACCATGGCCCCGACCGATGCGCGCCGCATGCTGCCGAGCTGGGACGAGCCCGCCTTCCGCGCCCGTTTCAAGCTGACGGTCGACGTGCCGGACAATTTCACCGCCTACTCGACCACCCCGATCGAAAAGCGGGAACCGCTGGCCAAGGGCATGCAGCGGGTCACCTTCGGCAACACGCCGAAGATGCCGAGCTACCTGGTGGTGCTGGTGGCGGGCGAGATGGAACGGGTGACGGCGAAGCAGGACGGCGTCGAGATCGGCGTCGTCACCACCGAGGGCAAGGGCGCTTCGACCGCTTTCCCACTGCAAGCCTCGCGCGACCTGCTGCGCTACTACAACCATTACTTCGGCATTCCCTATCCGCTGCCCAAGCTCGACCAGATCGCCATCCCCGGCGGGTTCAATGGGGCGATGGAAAACTGGGGCGCGGTCGTCTACAACGAGCCGACGCTGCTGTATGACCCGAAGAAGAGCCCGGAGCGGGTCAAGAAATTCACCTTCAACATCAATGCCCACGAACTGGCCCACCAGTGGTTCGGTAATCTGGTGACCATGGCCTGGTGGGACAATCTCTGGCTCAACGAGGGTTTTGCGTCCTGGATGGCGGCCAAGGCGACCCAGCACTTCCATCCGGAGTGGCGCCCCTACCTGGACGACATCGCCGAGCGCGAATACGTGATGAACCTGGACGCGCGCAAGACCACGCACCCGATCCAGGCCCCGATCGACAACGAAGAGCAGGCCGCCGCGGCGTTTGACGCGATCACCTATTCGAAGGGACAGGCTTTCCTGCGCATGCTCGAGGCCTACCTCGGCGAGGATGACTTCCGCAAGGGGATCCGCGCCTACATGGCCAAGCACCAGTATTCGAATACCACGTCCGCCGACCTGTGGGCGGCGCTGGAAAAAGCCTCCGGCAAGCCGGTGGAAAAGGTCGCCTCGGACTGGACCACCCAGCCGGGCTTCCCCCTGATCACCGTCGAGCAAGCCTGCGCGGAGGGCAAGCGCCGCATCACGCTATCGCAGGAACAATATCGCCTCGACGAGCCGGCTGTCGAGAAACGCCTGTGGAACGTGCCGCTGCAAATCGGCACCGTCAACGGCAAGGCCTGGACCACGCTGCTCTCCGGCGCCTCGACCACCATCACTCAGGCCAGCTGCGAAGGCGCCCTGGTGATCGACCCCTATAGCGTGGGCTATTTCCGCGTGCATTACGATCCGGCCAGCTTCCACGCCCTGGCCGAACAGGCGCCGCGCCTGCCCGACAGCACCCGCCTGCGCCTGCTGGCCGACAGCTGGAGCCTGGTGCTGGCCGGCCGCATGCAGCTGGACGGCTACCTCGACCTGGCGCGCCGCTATGGCAACGAGCCGCGCCCGGCCGTGTGGGAAGCGCTGCTGTCGCACTTGCGCACCGTGAGCACCCTGATGCGCGGCGAGCCGGAGCAAGCCATGATCCGCCGCTTCTTCATCAACCTGGCGCGTCCGAAACTTACCGCCCTCGGCTGGGACGAGAAGCCGGGCGAGAGCAGCGAGGACGCCCAGTTGCGCGGCATGCTGGCGACCTCGCTGGCGCGTGCCGGCGACCTTGACGCCATTGCCCAGGGCAAGGCCCGGTTCGCGCGCTACCTGGAAGATCCGTCCTCGGTGCCGCCGTCGCTGATCGACTTCGTCACCCTGACCGCCGGCCGTTACGCCGATGCCGCCACCTACGATGCACTCAGCACGCGCGCCGCCGCCGCCCACAACAGCGAGGAACGCAACCGCTTCGGCCGCGCCCTGACCAGCGCCGAAGACCCGAAACTGGCCGCGCGCACCCTGCAGATGCTGCTCTCGCCGCAGACCCCGCCCGATCTGGTGCCCTACATCCTCAGCGGGGTGTCAACCGAGCACCTGGACCAGACCTGGACCTTCGCCGTCGCCAACCGCGACGCGCTGCTGAACAATATGGAAGCGCTCGGCCGCCATGCTTTGTTCGCCAGCATCGTGGCCGGCTCGGCCAATCCGGTGCATGCCGACATGATCGAAACCTATATGCGCAAGAACTTCGGCCCGGATGGCGTTGTCGAAGCCGAGCGCGCCGCGAATGGCGTGCGCATCCGTGCCGCCCAAAAGGCGCGCCTGTTGCCGCAGGTGCGGGCCGCGCTGCAATAGTTTTACAAGAATCACTCCCCTCCCCAAGAGAAAAGGAAGCCATGAATACCAGCTGGACACCGATCAAGACCGCCGTCGCGCTGGCGCTGTGCGGCGCCGCCTTCGCCTTCGCTCCCGCCCACGCCGCAGGACAAGCCGCCACCACCGCCGCGCCTGTCAAGCCGGCCGGCGCCGTCATGCTGCCGGGCGACGATTTCTATGCTTACGCCAACGGCGAATGGATGGCCAAGACCGAGATCCCGGCCGACCGCGGCTCCTGGGGCGCGATGGCCGCACTGGCTGACGAGACCAATGCCCGCATCGTGAAGTTGATCGAAGAAGCCTCTAGCAACAAATCGGCCAATGCCGACGCGCGCAAGGTGGCCGATTTCTACAATGCCTACATGAATGAAACCGCAATCGAAGCGGCCGGCCTGACTGCGCTGAAACCGCGCCTGGCGACGATCGAGGCGATTAAGGACCGCGCCGGCCTTTCGCGCGTGCTGGGCGAATTCCTGCGCGCCGACGTCGACCCGCTGAACGCCACCAATTTCAACACCCCGAATTTGTTTGGCGTCTGGATCAACCAGGGTTTGACCGATCCGTCGCGCAACGTCCCCTACATCCTGCAGGGCGGTATCGGCTTGCCGGACCGCGCCTACTACCTGGACAACAGCCCGAAGATGGCCGAGCTGCGCAGCAAATACCAGGCCTACATCGCCGCCGTCCTGAAGCAGGCCGGCTACAAGGATGCCGAGGCGCGCGCCGCGAAGATCTTCGCGCTCGAATCGGAACTGGCGCAGAGCCACGCCACCCGCGAGGAATCGGCCGACATCCAGAAGGCGAACAATCCCTGGTCCATGAAGGACTTCGCCGCCAAGGCGCCGGGCATGGACTGGGCCGCCTTCATGCAGGGTGCGCGCTTGAGCGGCCAGGACCGCTTCATCGCCTACCACCCGGGCGCGATCGCCGGCGCCGCGCGCCAGGTGGCCGCCACCGACCTCGCTACCTGGAAGGATTACCTGGCCTTCCACAGCCTGAACCAGTTCGCCAGCACCTTGCCGAAGGCATACAACGACTTGCGCTTCGACTTCTTCGGCAAGACCCTGACCGGCAGCCCGCAGCAGTCGGTACGCTGGAAGCGCGCCTTGGCCGCCACCAATGGCGCGATGGAAGAGGCGGTCGGCAAGATGTACGTCGCCAAGTACTTCCCGGCCCAGGACAAGCAGCGCATCCTGAAAATGGTCGCCGACATCAAGACCGCCTTCGAGCGCCGCATCGACAAGCTGGACTGGATGACGCCGTCGACCCGCACCCAGGCCAAGGAAAAAGTCCGCACCATGTACGTGGGCGTGGGCTATCCGGACGAGTGGAAGTCCTATGCCGGCCTGCAGGTTTCGCCGAAGGATGCGCTGGGTAATGTGATCCATGCCCAGGAATTCCATTACACCCAAGAGCTTGCCAAGCTCAAGCAGAAGCCGAAGAAGACCGACTGGGCCATGCCGCCGCAGCTGGTCAACGCCGTCAACCTGCCGCTGCAGAACGCGCTGAACTTCCCGGCCGCGATCCTGCAGGCGCCGTTCTATGATCCGAAAGGATCAAGCGCCCAGAACTACGGCGCGCTCGGCTCGGTGATCGGCCACGAGATCAGCCACAGCTTCGACGACATGGGCGCCCAGTTCGACGCCCAGGGCCGCCTGCGCGACTGGTGGACCAAGGAAGACCTGGCCCACTTCAAACAAGCCTCGCAAAAGCTGGTCGAGCAGTACAACGGCTACAAACCCTTCGACGACCTGGCGATCAACGGCCAATTGACCCTGAGCGAAAACCTGTCCGACCTGGCCGGCCTGGCCGCGGCCTACGACGCGCTCAAGGCCACGCCGAGCGGCAAGACGATGGAGGCCGACCGCGAATTCTTCACCGGCTTCGCCCGCAGCTGGCGCACCAAGGCTAGAGAAGCATCGCTGCGCCGCGCGGTGCTGACCGATGGGCATGCGCCGGGGCAGTGGCGCACGTACACGGTCCGCAACCTGGATGCGTGGTACAAGGCGTTTGATGTGAAGCCGGGGCAGCAGTTGTATCTGGCGCCCGAACAGCGCGTGCGCGTCTGGTAATCGAAGACCTCAAGACCGTCGTTCCGGCGAAGGCCGGAACCCAAGTTCCCTCGATCCGTCGAGACGCGTGCGTTAGCTGATACGCACGCAAACTCGGGCCCCGGCCTGCGCCGGGGCGACGTGCTGGCGCAGGAGGCCGAAGGTTGCGGTACGATGCGTCACGCCGTATCACAACCGACTTCCGATGACTCCTGACGACATCTCCCGCCGCACCCTGGCCCACTACAACCTCACCGCCGACGCCTTCTTCGCCGGTACCATCGACCACGACGTCCGCCAGAACATCGAGGCCTTGCTCGGCGCCATCGAGGCCCCAGCCCCCTGGACCATCCTCGACCTCGGCTGCGGCCCCGGCCGCGACCTGAAAACCTTCACCGCGCTCGGCCACACCGCCATCGGCCTCGATGGCAGCGAGCGCTTCGCCGAGATGGCGCGCGCCTACAGTGGCTGTGAAGTCTGGCAGCAAGACTTCCTGCACCTTGATCTGCCTGAAAAAACATTCGACGGCATCTACGCCAACGCCTCCCTGTTCCACGTCCCCAGCGCCGAACTGCCGGGCGTGCTGGAAAAACTGAACACCACATTGAAACCCGGTGGCGTCCTGTTCAGCTCGAACCCGCGCGGACAGAACCAGGAAGGGTGGAACGGCCCGCGCTACGGCAGCTATCACGACCTCGACGCCTGGACGCGTTACCTGAGCGCGGCAGGCTTCGCGCCGATCCACCATTACTACCGCCCAGCCGGCCTGCCGCGCGAGCAGCAGCCCTGGCTGGCCAGCGTCTGGCGCAAACCGGTGTGTTAACTAGCGCACAGAATCTCTCGTCAATGCGGCCTAAGGTGGGATTTCGATCCACTCCACAGACGAGGTACCGTGATGAACGAGGACCAAATCAAAGGCAAAGCGAAAGATATTGGCGGCAAGATCCAGCAAAAGGTGGGCGAAGCCACCGGCAACCGTCAAACCCAACGCGACGGGCAGTCCAAGCAAGTCGAAGGCAAGGTGCAGGAAAAGGCCGGCGACGTGAAGGATGTCTTGAAGGGCAATAACTAAGTTTCCCTGAACCAGCAACAAGCCGCGCATCGCGCGGCTTTTTTTATTGCAACCGTGAACGAAGTACTCAGGTCTTGCGTGCCGACCGGTCGCCCAGGATGTCTTCGATGTAGAGCATCTTGACGATAATGGCCAGGGCGGCGGCGAGCGGCGTCGCCAGGGCCACGCCGGCGAAGCCGAACAGCGTGCCGAAGATCAGCTGCATGACGATCACGAGCGCCGGCGGCAGGTCGACTGCCTTGGCTTCGATCATCGGCTGCAGCACATAGCCTTCCACCATCTGCACGCCGAGGAAGAGCAGGGCGGTGTAGAGCGCCAGGTCCGGGCTGATCGACAGCGCCAGCAGCACCGCCGGGATGCCGGCCATGATCGGTCCCAGGTAGGGGATGAAATCGAGCAGGCCGGCAATAATGCCCAGGATCAGGGCGAGCGGCACGTCCAGCATCATCAGGCCGGCCGTGGTGGCGACGCCGACGATCAGCATCGATGCGGCCTTGCCGAGCAGCCAGCTGGCCAGGGTCTTGCCGAGTTCCTGCTGCACTTCCTTCGCGCGCGGCCGTTTCGCCGGCGGCACCAGGCGCAGGGCGCCCTGCGTGTACAGGTGTGGCGAGGTGGCGAAATAGATGCCGACGAACAGGATGATGACGACGTTACCGAGCGCGCCGATCACGCCGCCGAAGAACAGCCCGGCGTTCGGCACCATATTGCCCATCTGCTTGACGATCTGCTCGGGCGGCGGCAGTTCGTCAACCACGCGTTTCAATAGCGGATGCTGCTGGACTTCACTCTGCAGGCGTTCGACCGCGGCCGGGATTTCCTGCGCCAGCTTGGTCGACTGTTCGGAAATTTGCGGCGCCATCGCCCAGCCGCCGACGCCGATGATGGCGGTCAGCGCCAGCACGACAATCGTCAGCGATACCTTGCGGTTCATGTGCAGGCGGCGTGCCGTGATCTCGCTCAGCTTGTACAACAGGATCGCCATCAAGATGCAGGCGAATACCAGCAGCAACGCATCGGCCGCCAGCACCACCGCGGCGGCGATCGCGATGAACAGGATGGCGATGCCGCTGATGACCGTCGTGCGCCTGGCGACGCGGCGCTGAGTGGCTGGTGGGTCGGCTGGGTAGTGATCTGGCTGTTCTTGTTCGTGCATGGCTAAGCTCGTCGAATACGTCGTTGCGTTGACAAAAGATTAGCACCCACAGCGTCTTGACGTCGCGCGAATCGTAACATTTGTACAATGTGAGAACGCGAACAGAAGAGATGAACCAGTAGTCGTAATCTGTACCCAATGCATGGCCATCCGGACATGTGAATTCAAGGAGAAGACCATGATTAACGAAAATCAAGTTAAAGGTAAACTGAAAGAAATCGGTGGCAAGATCCAAGAAGAATTCGGTGATGCGATCGACAGCTCGACCCAAGAAGCCAAAGGCAAAGCGACCAAGGTCGAAGGCCAGGCTCAGAAGAAGGTGGGCGATGCGCAGCAGAACGTGGAAGAAAAGCTGGACGACGTTACCCGCCGCCCGTAATCATCCGCTTTCAAGCGTAGACAGCAGCTGCCTTGAGGCAGCTGTTGTCGTTTACAAGGCGAGATCAACCAGCTTGATCGACCACCGACATGTGCCTGCAAAAAAAAACAGCCGCCTGACTGGCGGCTGTCTCTCGGCGAAAACGCCAGCTTAGTTAGCCGCCGTCCCACTCAGATTTTTCTTGAAGAAGCCTTCAATCATCCCATACACGTGACGCTGGCTGACCTTGCCCGAGATGCCGTGCTTGGCGCCCGGGTAGGTCATCAGGTCGAACTGGACATTGCGCTTCACCAGCTCGTCGATCAGGCGGGTAGTGTTGGTGAACAGCACGTTGTCGTCGGCCATGCCATGCACCAGCAGCAGCGGCGACTTCAGGCCGTCCAGGTGCGCGAACACGCCGCTACGCTTGTAGGCTTCCGGATCCGACTTCGGCGTGCCGCCGACGAATTGCTCGGTGTAGTGGGTGTCGTATAGTGCCCAGTCGGTCACCGGCGCCACCGACACGCCCATGGCGATCTTGTCCGACGCCGCGGCCAGCAGGCGAAGGGTCATGAAGCCGCCGTAGCTCCAGCCGAACACGCCGACGCGCTTCGAATCGACATAGCTCTGCTTGCCCAGCCACTCGATGCCGGTCAGCTGGTCTTCGACTTCGACCTTGCCGAGGTTGTTGTACAGGGCGTCGGTGAAGACGCGCTCGCGGCGGCTCGAGCCGCGGTTATCCAGGGTGAACACCACGAAGCCCTGCTGCGCCATGTACTGGTTGAAGTAGCTGCCCCAGCCGCGGGTCACGCGCTGCGAGTGCGGGCCGCCGTAGGTGAACAGGAACACCGGGTAGCGCTTGGTGGCATCGAAGTTGGCCGGCTTGATCAGCGAGTAGTACAGGGTCTGGCCATCCTTGGCCTTGATCGAACCGAACTCGGTTGGCAGGTGGTCCGGCAGGTACTTGGCGTATGGGTGGTTCGCGTTCAGCTCGTTCTTCTCGAGCCATTCCACCATCGAACCGTCGGCGCGGCGGATCGACACCTGCGGCGGGGTCTGCGGGTTCGAATAGGTATCGACGAAGATCTTGCCATTGCCGGCGAACGCGGCATCGTGCATGCCGTCGCCGCTGGTGATGCGCACCGGCTTGTCGGCGTTCTTGCCGTCCAGGTTCAGCGCGTAGGTCTGCTTGTCGATCACGGCGTCCTTGTTCGACGCGATGTAGACCTTGCCGGCGCCTTCATCGACGGCGAGGATATTGTCCACGCCCCATTCGCCTTTGGTCAGCGGATACTGCAGCTTGCCGTCCATGCCGTACACGTACAAGTGGTTGCGGCCGCTACGTTCCGATGCCCAGATGAAGGATTTCTTGTTTTTCAGGAAGCGCAGGTCGTTGTGGATGCTAACCCAGGTCTTCGAGGTTTCCGACAGCAGCGGACGCTGGGCCAGGGTGTCGACATCGACGGCGACCAGGTCGAGGCGCTTCTGGTCGCGGGTCTGGCGCTGGTAGACCAGGGTTTTCGCATCGGCGCTGAAGTCGGCGCGCACCAGGTAGATGTCCTTCTCGGCGCCGAGGTCGATCTTGCGTTGCTGGCCGGTGGCCGGGTTGACGACCATCAGCTCGATCAGCACGTTCGGATCGCCGGCGGCAGGGTAGTGCTGGTCGATCACTTCGGTACGGTCGGCGAAGATCTCGAAGCGGCGCACCACCGGCACCGGTTTTTCGTCGTAGCGGCGGTAGGCGATCGCGGAATCGTCCGGCGCCCAGTAGTAGCCGGTGTGCTGGTCCATCTCTTCCTGCGCGACGAATTCCGCCTCGCCATTGTGGATGGTGCCCTTGCCGTCCGTGGTCAGCTGGCGCTCGGCGCCGGTCTGCAGGTCGATCACGACCAGGTTCTGGTTGCGCACGAAGGAAACGTAGCGGCCCTTCGGCGAGATCTTCGGATCGATCACATTGCCCGACGCGACCTTGCGCGGCGCGTCCGGGGTGGCGACGTTGACCAGGTAGAGGTCGCCGGCGATCGGGACCAGCAGCTGCTTGCCGTCCGGCGACCAGTTATAGCTGATGATGCCCGACAGGCCCGCGGTACGGGCGCGTTCGCGGCGCGCTTTCTCCTCGAGCGACAGTTCCTCGTTCGGCACCAGGCGCTTGGAGTCGACAAGGCGCTGGATGGCCTTGCTCTTCATATTGTATTCCCACAGGTCCAGCTGGTACTGGTTGTCGGCACTGCCGCGCAGGAAGGTGACGCGCTCGCCGTCCGGCGACACGCGCAGGCTGCGCACGCCGGGACCGGACAGGGAGGTGTCGCCGTAGATACGGTCCAGCGTCAGGCGTTCGGCCGATGCGGGAGCGACTGCCAGGGTAGTCGCGGCGGCGACCAGGAGGGACAGGAGAGGGCGCATGAATGTCTCTTGGTAAGTTAATTTATGACAACGGCGGAACGATACCAGAGTCAGCCGTGAAAAGCTGTAACTACGCCGCTTCTCGGATGCGTCGGCGCGCCAGCTTCTCGAACGACCAGGTCAGCAGCACCGCCGCCACCGTCAGCGCGATCACCAGCCCGATCCAGAACCCGGTATTCGCCATCGGCGCGCTCGGCGCCCATGGGAACCACTGCGGCGCCAGGCCCAGGATGCAGCCGAGCGGCAAGGACACGCCCCAGAACGCCACCAGCTGGATGAGCATCGGCGCCCGCGTCACCTGGTAGCCGCGGATCGCCGAGGCGGTCGCGACTTGCGTCGCATCCGACAACTGGAACAGGGCGGCCAGCAGCAGCAGGTCGGCGCAGGCGGCCTGCACCGTAGGATCGGAGGTATAGGCCGCCGCGATCTGCCAGCGGAACAGGGCGATGCCGAGCGCCGACACGGCGCCGAAGGCGACCGAAACGCCAACGCCCACCCAGCCGACGAAACGCGCGCGCACCGGATTGCCTTCGCCCATGGCCTGGCCGACGCGGGTCATCATGCCGATCGAAAAACTCAGCGGCACCATGAACACCAGCGAGGCGAAGTTCAGGGCGATCTGGTGCGAGGACACGGCGACCACGCCGAAGCGCGCCACCAGCAGGCTGATCAGGCCGAAAGCGCTGACCTCGGCGAAATAGGTGACGCCGATCGGCAGGCCCAGGCGCAGCATGGACCCGATCGACTTCCAGTCGGGGCCTTCCCAGCCGGTGAAGGGATAGGTCAGGCGGTAGGCCGACGAGTGCCGTACCCACAGGATCATGGCGCCCAGCATCAGCCACATGCCCAGGGCGGTCGAGACCGCGCAGCCGACGGCGCCCAGCATCGGAAAGCCCCAGTTGCCGTACACCAGCAGCCAGTTCGAAATAACATTGAAGACCAGGCCGAAGATCGCGATCCACATGATCGGCTTGGTCTGGTTGATGCTGGTCGTGTAGCCGTACAGCGCGCGGTAGCAGGCGAAGGCCGGCATGCCGAGGCTGATCACGTGCAGGAACAGGGAGGCGCGGTCGGCCACGTGCTGGTCGAGGCCGACGTGGTCGAACAGCAGGGTGCACAGGTTGGCGAAAATCATCGCCGCCAGGCCGACCAGCAAGCCCTTCCACAAGGATTGGCGCACCGAATGCGGCACCTGGTCGTGGCGCGCCGCGCCGATCTCGTGCGCGACGACGGTGTTAATCGCCATCATCGTTCCCATTACCGTCACCAGCACGATCGACCACACCGAGGTGCCGAGCGACACGGCGGCGAGTTCCTCGGCACTGACGTGGCCGGTCATTGCGACGTCGGCCACGCCCATGCCGACGGTCGCCAGCTGGCCGACCAGCATCGGCCAGGACAGGCGCCACAGGGTGGAGATTTCGGTGCGGACCGGGGAGGCGGTGGAGGGAGATGTGACGGCGGTCATGAAGGGCAGGCGTGATACGGAAAGCCTGCCATTCTACTGCGACATTGCTAAGGCCGCGTGACGGGCAAGGCTCCCGTGCACGCGGATGGTGCGCTTAGACGCGGACCAGTTCGACGCGGCGGTTTTTCGCCTTGCCTTCTTCGCTGCCGTTATCGGCCAGCGGCTGGTCCGGGCCCTTCCCGGCGGCGCTGAGGCGCTGCGCCGCGATGTTCTTCGCGGTGATCGCCTGCACCACCGATTCCGCGCGCGCCAGCGACAGCTTGCGGTTGTGGGCAGCGTCGCCGGTGGCATCGGTATGGCCTTCGACGCGCAACTTGAGGGCCGGCTCGCCCTGCATCAGTTTAACGACCTCATCCACCGCCGGCAGGCTGTCCTGGCGGATGACCTTGCTGTCGGTGTCGAAATTCAGGTACAGGGCCACGTGGCCGTCCTGCTTCAGCGCGCTGGAGAGCTTGGCGGCCGGCAGGGTTTCCACCAGCTGTTGCATGGCTTTTTCCTCGACGGTCAGCAGATGCAGCTCGTCGTCGCCCTTGAGGAAGAAGGACAGCCAGATATTGGTCGTTGGCGTGCGGATGAGCCATTGCTCGTATCCTGGCACCTCGGGATCTTTCAGATCGTCCAGGCGGCCGACACCCATCTTCTTGAGCATCTCCGATTCGTTGCCACCATTGCGCTCGACCAGCTGTGGGTTGGTCGGATGGATCTTGTCGACCCGGGTCGCGCCCATCGCTTTCAGGGCCGCTTCGTAGTTGCGGTGCGCCGCCAGCGGCGACCATTTCAAATTGTGGATGTAGAACAGGCGCTCGTTGACCTTGCCTTCGACCGGGCGCAGTTCTTCGCCGGCGAGGACGAACACGCGATCGAACTCCAGGTCCTTACTCGTCGACAGGTCGTTTTCCTTCAGGCCGGTCGGCGTCGCCAGGTAAGGGAAGGCCGGCAAGGCCTTGTCCGTGACCGACACCGACTGCAGGTCGAATTTCGCGCCAGGCGCTGCTGCCGTCGCGGGGGCGGCTGGCGCCGGAGCAGCCTCGGGCGCGGTCGCAACGGCCGCAGCCGGCGTCTCTTGCGCGCTGGCAGGCGCTTGCTGCGCCTCGTTCTGTTTGGACTTGCAGGCAGCCAGGCTGGCAACGACGAGCAGAGGAAGGACGAGGGTCGATAAACGCTTCATGAGGTGTCTGTCTCCAGCAACATTGGGCGCGCCAGAATAGCAGAGTTCGTCAATATATCCGCCCAACCGGCGGGCTGCCGTGCAAGATCATGCGCGCTGGATAAGCGTGTGGTGCGCACTTGGCTCGAACGTGCTTGCACATCGGTTCTTGAGCATGAACAAGGTCACTTACGCAAAAGTGCACCACCTTACAGAGTCATGACAGGAGAACGCCATGGAAGAACTGCTGCCGTACTACGAGCGCGAACTGGTCTACCTGAACACGGTCGGGCGCGAGCTGGCCAGCCAGTATCCGCGCCTGGCGAACGAGCTGGGCATGGGAGCGGAAGGCAGCGAAGACCCGCACATCCGGCGCCTGATCCAGGCCTGCGCGCTGCTCAATGCGCGCACCGCGAAAAAGCTCGACGACGACTATCCCGAATTCACCGAAGCCCTGCTGGGCAGCCTGTATCCGACCTTCCTGCAGGGGATCCCCGCATGCTCGGTGGTGCGCCTGTTCGACGCCAATGCACAGGGCGCCGGCGGCCAGGTCGAGACGGTGCAATCGCTGCCGCGCGGCACTGAGATGAGCGCGCTGCACGGCAAGGGCACGCCCTGCCGCTTCCGCACCGCCAGCCCGCTGAGCCTGGCGCCGGCCAGCGTGGTGCGCGCGCGCTATGAACCAGTGGTGCACGCGCCCGCCAACGTGCGCCTTCCGTCGCGCGCCACTGGCCAGATCGCGATCACGATCGAGAGCGCGGCGCCGCTTCGCCTGCTGCACCAGCGCGGCATGGCGCGCGTACGCCTGTTCGTGGACACCGATCCACTGTTATCCAGCGCGCTGATCGACACCTTGTTTTTGCACGTCGGCGCCAGCTTCATGGAGGCGGGCGAGGGCGGGGCGTGGCGCCGGCTCGAACGCATGCCGCTGGCGCTGGGTGGGTTCGGCGACGAAGACGCGCTGGCGCCGCTGCGGCCGGGCGAACATCCCGCCTACCGCCTGCTCAGCGAATATTTTGCCTTTCCCGACAAGTTCCACTTCCTTGACATCGACCTGGCGCCGCTGGCGCCGATGCTGCCGGCCGGCGCCCAGCGTTTTACTTTGCACCTGATCGTGAATGGCCTGCACGGCGACAGCGGCGCCGCGCGCCTGCTGGGCACGCTCGGCGCCCAGCACCTGGCGCCTGGCTGCGCCACCGTGGTCAACCTGTTCCACCAGGCCGCCATGCCGGTGCGCATCACCCACCGCAGCGCGATGTACGACGTGGTGCCGGGACGCCATGAGGACGACGTCGAGGTCTACAGCATCGATGCGGTGCGCGTGCTGCGCACGGTCGAAGGCCGGCTGCAGTCGATGGACTATCGGCCCTATTACGGGCTGCGTCACGGCGAGGGTAGCGAGCTGCGCGAGCGTTACTGGTTCGCGCGCCGCGACGACCGCGCCGTGCAGCGTCACCGCATGAAGATCGGCTTCACCGAAGGCGGCCACGGCGACACCGGCTTCGCCGCCAGCGCCGACGAGCAGAGCGTGGCCTCGATCGAGCTGACCTGCACCAACGGCCTACACGCCGCCAGCACCGTCGTCGGCGCACCCGGCGGCGACCTGGTCAGCGAGACGGCGGCCGGCGGCCTGCTGCTGCGCCTGCTGCGCAAACCGACCCCGCCGCACCGCTTCGCCTCGTCCGGCGGCGCCCACTGGCGCCTGGTGGCGCAACTTGCGCTGAACCACCGTTCGCTGGGCGACCTGGACGCCTTGCGCGACGTGCTGACCCTGTACGACGTGGCGCGCTCGAACGCGACCCAGCGCCAGATCGCCGGCGTCACCGCGTTGGAAACCCTGTCGTCGACGGCCTGGATGCGCAGCCCGATCGGCACCACGCTGGTCCATGGCACCGAGGTACGCATGACGGTCGACGAAGAGGCCTTCGCCGGCGCCAGCCTGGCCGTGTTTGCGGAAGTGGTCAACCGCTTCTTCGGCCTCTACGTACACGTGAACAGTTTCACCCGGCTGGTGTTGCGTTCGAGCCAGTCCGACCGGGAGCTGCTGCGCTGCGCGCCCCGCAACGGCAGCCTGACCTTGCTGTGATCGAGCGCCTGCTACAGGAACCCTGGCGCTACGAGCTGTTCCAGGCAGTGCGCCTGCTGGCGCGCTGGCTGCGCCGCCAGGGCCATGGTGTGGACATCGAGTCCGCGCTGCGTTTCGAGAACGTGCTGTCGCTGGGTTTTCCCGGCGCCGAGATCGACAGCGTGCGCATCGAGCAGGATAGCGAAGGTGCGCCGCGCCTGCGGCTGCGCACCGCCGTCACGGGCCTGCTCGGCGTCAATGGCGCGCTGCCATTTCACTACACCGAGCGCATCGCGGCCTGGGAACACGCCACCCACGACGCCGGACCGCGCGCCTTCTACGATGCCTTCTCGAACCGGCAGGTGGCGCTGTTCTACCGCGCCTGGTCCAAGTACCGCGTGCGCGGCAACGCGATTGAAGACGGCCGCGACCGTTTCCTGGCCCAGCTGGCAGCCCTCGGCGGCGCGCTGGGAGAGCCGGGGGGCGGCCTGCCCTTGGAGAGCATGGCCTACTTCGCGGCCCAGCTGCGCAGCCGCGTAGTGCCGGCCGGCCTCATCGCGAGCGTGCTGGGCGACTACCTGCAGGCGCCGGTCGCGGTCGAGCAATTCACCGGACGCTGGGACGTGCTGCCACTCGGCGAGCGCAACCGGCTGGGCGAGCACAACTGCGAGATCGGTGTCGTCGCCACCCTGGGCGAGCGTCTGCCGCGGCCCGAACTCGGGATCCGCGTCCGGGTGGGGCCGGTGCCCGCCGGCGTGTTCGAGCGTTTCCTGCCGGGCGCGCCGGGGTCGCTGGCGATCGCGGCCATGCTGCGCCAGTTCGCGATCGAGATCCCCTACTGCGAGCTGCGGGTGGTGCTGCGCCGCGAGGACGTGTCGGGGGTGACACTGGACGGCCGCATGCGCCTGGGCCTGGACGGGTTCCTTTGTACGCGGCCACCCGGCCGCGACCGCGACGACGTCTGTTATCTGTTGCCTTGAACTTCCCCGATCCGCTTGGCGATCCGCGCGACGTCGGCCATGCGGGCGACCTACAATTGTCCCGACTGATGGTTGAACCGGACAGGAGGATATATGGGTGAAGAAGTCGATCTGGTAAGCGAAGAAGATGTGTTGGGCAAGCGCGTCGCGGTCCTGATGACCGACGGCGTGGAGCAGGTCGAGTACACCGGCCCGCGCACCTTCCTGGAAGGGAAGGGAGTGCGCGTCACGCTGATCTCGCCGAAGGCGGTGGGCGAGGAGGTGCAGGGCATGAACCATGACCAGCCGGGCGACAAGTTCAAGGTGGACCTGAGCCTGTCGGACGCGCAGGTGGCGGACTACGACATGCTGCTGCTGCCGGGCGGCGAGGAAAATCCGAAGAAGCTGCGCCAGATTCCGGAGGCGATCGCCTTCATCAAGGCATTCGATGACGCGGACAAGCCGATCGCGGCGATCTGCCATGGGCCGTGGCCGCTGATCGATGCGGGGATTGCGGAGTCGAAGCACCTGACCAGCTATCCGGCGATCAAGGATGACCTGGTGAATGCAGGGGCGGAATGGACGGACGATGAGGTGGTCGTGGACGACAAGCTGATCACGAGCCGTAAGCCGGATGATATTCCGGCGTTCAATGATGCGATGTTCAAGGAGCTGATGGTGATTCAGCAGGCGGGGGCGGATCCGGGGCCGACGTCGTAATGATTTCGTCGTGCCCGGCAGGTTCCGGGCACGGCTTTCTAGCTTCCTCGCACAGGAAGAATCAAACGCATTTGAACTGGATTTCGGCCGAGGATGTTCGGGCGAATGGAATAGCATTTTTCGAGTCGGCACTGAGCAATTGAATTTGCTTACCGGACTTCGAGCAGAACTCATTCGCCTCGATCAGCAGATCAGCTTTGACACTTGCCCCAGCCTTGAAAACACCGCCTGCGCTTTGCTTTGTCAGTAGAAATGCGCCGTCACCGGTTGGTATTGGTCCACTTGATGCACAACCAAACAAGCAGGTCGTCACAACGCTCATTAAAACAATCTTTTTCATTATTTCCCTTACCAGGCATCGAAGCGTGCCTCTCGCCCGCGCATCATACGCGTTTATGTGGGCGACATTTTCCCGAAGCGTAACAACATCGCAAGATCATTCTGGTCGAATCTTACGTTCGTCAATCGCTTCGCGAATCCGCCCCATAACGGCTGAAGGCGCGAACTGCAAGACCTTGGAATAGACCGGATTTGCTCTGCCGTTCAATGCCCATGCACGGTGCGCCATGCTGCGTACTCGGATGGCCGCAGGCCGTAGCGCGCCAGCACACCCTCATGCATCCGTCGCAGCTCCTCGATGACCAGGGCCTGCACGTCCGGTTGCTGCGACTCTGGAATATTTTCCAGCACCGATGACCGAATGCAAGCAAGCGGATCCTGTTCGGGATGCAGGACGACTTCAAGTAGCGTCTGCTTGATGAAATCTCGCCAGGCCAAGCGAAGCGGATCGGGCTCCGCCAGATCTTGTTTGATTGCCAGATATTCCTGCGTCGAACGTTCGTATGCCCAGACATACAAGTCCCTCAAGAGCTCGACGCGGGTCATTTCGTAGACGCCGAGCGTCGCGCGGCTATAGGCCTGGGCCGGCACATCAAGGAATGTCAGTGGACAAAGGTTCGCGCGAAACAGGGGAAGATTCGCCGCGAGTCGAGACGTGCGTTTGTTGACGTCCGCAAACGGTTGCAGATAGGGCAGATGCACCATCATGAAGAAGGACTGCTCAAAAGGATCGAGAATCTGGTTGGCCTTGTCCAGCAAGGTATCCAGCTCGTCCGCAATTTGCTGGGGCGTGGAGAGCGGCCGATATGTGCTCTTCCAGATATCGACACCATGCTGGCGGATACGGCCTTCATCCGCTGGATTCGGCAAAAGGTTTTCCGACAACGCGCTGTGCAGATTCATGACGAAGTAGCGGTTGAGCTCGGCACTGTCGATATTATCGACCAACAGTTCGATCGCCGTTTTGTGATTCAGGATCATCTGGGTTTCGACAGCCGCCTTGCCACGTGCGGCCTTGCCATGTTCGATCAACTCTCGCGTGTCGAGCCGCGAATAGGTGTTGCCTTCCAAGTGACTGGAGGCCCAGGACAGATCGATCAGCAAACGATTGATGATGGCGCGGCTGTAAGTGCCTGCAGGCGCAGCGATGTCGCCGGTCCTGCCTATTGCGTGCAATTGGCGGCGTAACGACTCAGACAGGTACCACGTTTGATTGGGACGGTAAGCATCCAGAAAATCGGGTTGGTAGCCTACTGGCTTGCGCGCTTCAGGGATTTGGTCGATATAGGCGAGGATGTCTTGGCTATCGGCCGACAATGCAATAAAAGCAGGGAATTTTTCATCCGCTGCTGCTGGATCAGCGCCACTACTTCGACGAGCGACACTGAAATACCGTCGAGCCCTTGCATTACCATGAACGACGATTGCGCCGCTATCGAGGAGAGTTGCAAGCAGACGCTGGGCGGTACGTCGGAGGAGGTTCGGATGCGCGGTTAATAGCTCGGACAATGACATGCCCTCGGCAGAGTCGCGAATGCTATTCAATACTTGAGTTGAGATCGTCATACCGTTCAGGCACTAGTACGTCATGTGATGGCACTATTCTGACACTATTCGAACGTGCTGTTGACACTATTTTGTCACTATCCTTGCACGACTCGTGCAAATTCAAGTCAAGGCCACTAGGATAAACGCGCGAACCAACGCCAGAAAAGAAAAAGCCGCTGACGAATCAGCGGCTTTTTGGAAGAGGTTGGTGGAGGCGGAGGGAATCGAACCCTCGTCCGCAAGCACTCTACAGACAGTTCTACATACTTAGCACTATCAATTAATTTAACCTGTACAACGGGGATGTGCACCCTTTGGACAAGCGAGTCACCTATTATTTAACAGTCGACCAAGTGACCCGGCCTACTGCGAGCCCCTGTAAATGACTCTACTGCCTTGCGGCCACCCCAGGGGCGAGGTGTTGTAGAGCTAGCAGCAATTAAGCTGCGAGTGCGTACGAGTTATCGTTTGCAGTTATGGTTTTCTGGATGTATTTACGAGGTAACCAGTCCTCGGTATGCCCTGCGCTGCTTTGCAACCCACGTCGAAACCAGGTCGCCCCCAACGAAAGAAGCTTCATTGTACTCCACTTTGCCGCGCCATGCAGCCGCAATGCTGGAACTGCGCTCGATGTCAAGCAGTCAAAGGATATCCGCACAGCATGCGAAAACTACAATACCATGGCGCGGCTACACAGTCTGCTTCACGTTCTTCGACAAAGGAATCGGCATGGTCTGTATCGTCTGCGGCAACACCAAACTGGCGGGGATCGCCTCATGGCATGCGACTTGTCCCGCATGTCACTACGAAAGCGCGGACCTGTCCGTCGCCATCAACCAGCATACCGGTCTCGAACTGAACGAAGCCGAGCGGGAAGCCGGCCTGAAGGCGCTGCGGCTCGAGAACTTCCGCGCCATTGTCCAGTTCGCCAAACGGCACGTGCGGCCCGGCGGTCGCAGCCTGCTCGACGTCGGCAGCGCCCATGGCTGGTTCCTCGAAACGGCGCGTGGCGAATTCGATGTGCTCGGCGTCGAGCCGGATGCGGTAGTCGGCGGCCGTGCCGCGGCGCGCGGCCTGCCGGTGCGGGCCGGGTTCTTTCCCGGCGTGCTGCGCGAGGACGAGCGCTTCGACGTCATCGTTTTCAACGACGTCATCGAACACATCCCGGACATCCGCAGCGCGCTCGACGATTGCCGCCAGCGCCTGACCGACGAGGGCATCCTCATCCTCAACCTGCCCAGCAGCCGCGGCTTCTTTTACCGCCTGTCCAAGCTGCTCGCGCGCGTCGGCTGGCGCACGCCCTTCGAGCGGCTGTGGCAAAAAGACCTGCCGTCGCCGCACGTGCATTACTTCAGCCCGGACAACCTGTCGACCCTGGTCGCCGGCCGCGGCTTCGACCTGGTCGACAGCGCCGAGCTGCCGGCCTTGCGCGCCAAGGGCCTGCGCGAGCGCCTGAGTTGCGTCGGCAATGTGCCGCCACTAACGCTCTGGCTGCAGTACATCGCGATCATGTGCGCGATCCCCGTGCTGAAGATCTTCCCGAGCGACATCATCGTCTGCATTTTCCGAAAAAAAACCGCAGGCTAAACAAGCGCCTGCGGTTTTTTAAGAGCGAGTTATTCAACGGTTGCGGTTGGCGACTTCGTTGCCGATCATGCCGCCGCCGATGATGCCGGCGACCGTCGCCAGCTTTTTACCATTGCCGCCGCCGATCTGATTGCCGATCAGGCCGCCGATCACGGCGCCGGTACCGATGCCGACATAGTTCGGCTGGGCGGGAGCCGGGGCCGGCTGCGGATAGTAGCGCGGCTCGGCCGGCTTGGCGTGCACCACGCGGGTTTTCTCGACCACCTTCACAACTGGTTTTTCGCGGATGACTTCCCGAATCACCACCGGGGCCGGTTGCGGCGCCGGCTGGGCGTAGGCGACCGGCTGGGCCATGAGCGGTGCGGTGCCGGCGGCCAGCTGGCTGGCCAGCTGCGGCGTCACCGGTGTCGCGGCCAATGCAGTCGGGGCAAGGCCCTGCACGGTAGCGGCCGGCACCATGACGACCTGGCCCTGCGCATTCGTCATCGGCACCATGCCGGCATACGGCGATGCTGCCAGGGCTTCCGGTGCGCTCTTCGAGCTCGGCAGCAGGCCACCGATGGCGGCGGCGCCGGTCAGGCTGACGATCACGACCGACACGGCGGCGGCGGCCATCAGCGGGTGGATGCGGGTGTTGCTGCGTGCGGTGGTTTCCATGATCTGCTCCCTAAGACGTTGTGTTGTCGTGCAGGAGTAGATTAACGGCGAGCCCGTCCCAAGCCTAGACCGCAGGCTGTATCAGTCGTAATGAGATGTAAGCACAGGGATCAAGCTGCGCGTTCGGCCTCGCGCGCCGCATCCACCACGCTGCGCAGGGTCTGCAGCAGGTCGGCCGGGGTGTCGAGCAGGTAGTCGGCGCCCCAGGTCGATGGTTCGATCGCGCCGCAATAACCCCAGTTGCAGGCGACGGTCACCATGCCGGCGGCGACGCCGGCTTCGATGTCGCGCTTGTCGTCGCCCACGTACCAGCAGTGGGTCGGATCGATGCCGAGGCGGCGTGCGCCTTCCAGCAGCGGGGCAGGGTGCGGCTTGGCGTGCGGCGTGGTGTCGCCCGACACGATGCAGCCCGCGTGCGACAGGCCGATTTGCGGGATCAATGGGTCGGTGAAACGCGCCGGCTTGTTGGTGACGACGCCCCAGGCCATGCCGGCCTGCTCGATCCCGAGCAGGAGTTCGGCGATGCCGCCGAACAGCGTGCTGTGCACGGCCATGTTGTCCTGGTAGCGGTCGAACCACTGCAGGCGCAGCTCTTCATAGCCCTCGTCGCCCGGCGCCAGGCCGAAGGCGGCGCCGATCATGCCGCGCGCGCCGGCCGAGGCGGTCGGACGCAGCACCGCATACGGGGTCGGCGGCAGGCCGCGCTCGGTACGCAGCCAGTTGACGGCGGCGGCCAGGTCGGGCGCGGTGTCGGCCAGCGTGCCATCGAGGTCGAACAGGATGGCACGCGGTGCCGGCAGGACGGTCGGGAGGGTCATGGGAATTAAAGCGGTTTGGTGCACGCCACCATGTAGTTCACATCGGTGTCGTTGTTGAGCGAGTAGATCTTGGTCAGCGGATTGTAGGTCAGGCCCTTCAAGCCGTCGACCTGCAGGCCGGCCAGGCGTGCAAACTGCGCCAGCTCGGCCGGCGTGATGAACTTGGCGTAGTCGTGGGTCCCGCGCGGCAGCATGCGCAGCACGTACTCGGCGCCGATGACGGCGAACAGGTAGGACTTTGGATTGCGGTTCAGGGTCGAGAAGAACACGTGGCCGCCCGGTTTCACCAGGGTAGCCGCGGCCTGCACGATCGCGGCCGGGTCCGGCACGTGCTCGAGCATTTCCATGCAGGTCACCACATCGAACTGGCCGGGCTCGGCCGCCGCCATCTCTTCGGCCGCGATGTGCTTGTAGCGCACTTCGACGCCCGATTCCAGGCTGTGCAGGTCGGCCACTTTCAGGGCCTTCTTCGACAGGTCGATGCCGGTCACCTTGGCGCCTTTGCGCGCCATCGCCTCCGACAGCACACCGCCGCCGCAGCCGATGTCGATCACGTTCTTGCCGTGCAGCGGGGCGCGCGCGTTGATCCACTCCAGGCGCAATGGGTTGATTTCATGCAGCGGACGGAATTCCGACGTCGGGTCCCACCAGCGGTGGGCCAGTTCGCTGAATTTCTGGATTTCTAAGGGGTCTGCGTTCGTAGTCATGGGGTGGATGATACTGGAAATGCTGCGGGGTTCGGAGTGCCGCACGGAAAATTTGTAGAGGGTGTTTCGAGAGCACTTGGGCACCGGCCTGCGCCGGTGCGACGGTCTCAAGGCTAACGGCAAACTCAACCAGCGTCATACGCGCCACTGGCGCCTACGACTCCCGGCGCAGGCCGGGATCCAAGTTTGCCTGCGCAGAGCTGACGCAGGCGCTCGCCACAATGAAAAAACCCCGCCGCAGCGGGGTTTCATGAAGCAATCCGCGAAGGATTACTTGTTGACGGTACGCGTACCCACAACTTCGATCTCCACGCGACGATTCTTCGCGCGACCGCTTGACGTCTTGTTGTCGGCTTCCGGCTGCTTCTCGCCTTTGCCTTCGGTGTAGATACGGTTTTCTTCCACGCCCTTGCCCTTCAGGTAGGTCTTGACGGCTTCAGCGCGGCGGATCGACAGTTTCTGGTTGTAGGCATCGGTGCCGATCGAGTCGGTGTGGCCGACGGCGATGATGACTTCCAGGTTCATGTCGCCCAGTTTCGAGGTCAGGTCGTCGAGCGCTGCCTTGCCGGCTGGTTTCAGGACAGCCTTGTCGAAGTCGAAGAAGGCGTCAGCCGAGTACGATACTTTTTCCGAGGTTGGGACTGGCGCGGGTGCTGGAGCAGGCGCTGCTTCAGGAGCCGGGGCCGGAGCCGGGGCCACTGGCGGCGGCGGTGCGACGCACTTGCCGTTTTCCAGTTTCTCAGGCGCGACGCAGAGCGGCGCGTCGCAGCCCGGGACCGCGTCGGCCGGGGTCCAGTAGCCGGTGCGCCAGCACAGGCCGAAAGGATTGCGGGCGATCACGCCGCGGCTGTCCTGCACATAGGCGCTGTACGGGGTACGGGCCTGGATGTCGGTGGTCAGCGGTGCATACGGCGCATCGCTCTGGGCAAACACATTGCCTGCGAACGCGGCCGAAGCTGCGAGCATGAGGGTTACCAGTTTTTTCATGTTCTTTTTTCCTTTCGGGGTAAATGCCTTGCGAAACTCAGCTGGGGCGTTATGGTCAAGAGATTAACATGCCTTGGGAAGGGGCTAGTTTCGCATTGTGAAACAAACAATTAATTTCCTGTCCATTTTGCCACATGCACCAAAAACGCACGACTGCACCTAAATCAAACATGGAGCATATTTTTTTAACGTTGTTTTGTTGCAACGTAACTTCAAGCGGACTCGGCTGGCATCGACAAGCCTGGAATCGTCCGCACCAAACCGGTGCCCTGTCGAGGAATTGTGCTGTCGATAAGTCCCCCATGGTAGAATCATCCGTTGAAATCAATAACCTACGCCTGAAAGCAGTCGACCCGCACAATGGATCAATTTGCAAAAGAAACAGTTCCCATTTCCCTAGAAGAAGAAATGCGCAAGAGCTACCTCGATTACGCGATGAGCGTGATCGTGGGCCGCGCATTGCCGGATGCACGTGACGGCCTCAAGCCGGTGCACCGCCGCGTGCTGTTCGCGATGCAGGAAATGAATAACGTGTGGAACCGCCCGTACCTCAAGTGCGCGCGTGTGGTCGGCGAGACCATGGGCAAGTTCCACCCGCACGGCGACGCGTCGATCTACGACACGCTGGTGCGCATGGCCCAGGACTTCTCGCTGCGCTACACCCTGGTGGATGGGCAGGGCAACTTCGGCTCGATCGACGGCGACTCCGCTGCCGCGATGCGTTATACCGAGTGCCGCCTGGACAAGATTGCCCAGGAGCTGCTGGCCGACATCGACAAGGACACCGTCGACTTCCAGCCGAACTATGACGGCAAGGAAAAAGAACCAACCGTCCTGCCGACCAAGATCCCGAACCTGCTCATCAATGGTTCGTCGGGCATCGCGGTCGGCATGGCCACCAACATCCCGCCGCACAACCTGTCGGAAGTCATCAACGGCGCCCAGCACCTGCTGAAGAATCCGGATTGCACGATCGACGAGCTGATCGAGATCATTCCGGCGCCGGACTTCCCGACCGCCGGCATCATCTATGGCGTCTCGGGCGTGCGCGATGGTTACCGCACCGGCCGCGGCCGCGTGGTGATGCGCGCCAAGACCCACTTCGAGGAATACGGCAAGGACGGCGGCCGCGTCGCGATCATCGTCGACGAGCTGCCATACCAGGTCAACAAGAAGTCCCTGCTCGAGCGTATCGCCGAGAACGTGCGCGACAAGAAGCTGGAAGGCATCAGCGACATCCGCGACGAGTCCGATAAATCGGGCATGCGCGTGGTCATCGAGCTCAAGCGCGGCGAAGTGCCGGAAGTGGTGCTGAACAATCTGTACAAGCAGACCCAGCTGCAAGACACCTTCGGCATGAACATGGTTGCGCTGGTCAACGGCCAGCCGAAGCTGCTGAACCTCAAGCAAATGCTCGAGTGCTTCCTGTCGCACCGCCGCGAAGTGGTCACCCGCCGCACCGTGTTCGAGCTGCGCAAGGCGCGCGAGCGCGGCCACATGCTGGAAGGCCTGGCGGTCGCACTGGCCAACATCGACGATTTCATCGCCATCATCAAGGCCGCGCCGACGCCGCCGATCGCGAAGATGGAGCTGATGCAACGCGCCTGGGATTCGTCCCTGGTGCGCGAAATGCTGAACCGTACCGAGCTGGCCGGCGCCGGCGGCATCGAGGCTTTCCGTCCGGAGCACCTGCCGAAGCACTACGGCATGCAGCAGGATGGCCTGTACAAGCTGTCCGACGAGCAGGCCCAGGAAATCCTGCAGATGCGCCTGCAACGCCTGACCGGCCTGGAGCAGGACAAGATCGTCAACGAGTACAAGGAGGTGATGGATCACATCGCCGACCTGCTCGACATCCTGTCGAAACCGGAGCGCGTCACCACCATCATCAGCGACGAGATGGTGCAGATCAAGAGCGACTACGCCGACAACGGCAAGGACACGCGCCGCTCGGTGATCGAACACAATGCCAGCGACCTGGAAACCGAAGACCTGATCACCCCGCAGGACATGGTGGTCACCCTGTCGCACTCGGGCTACATGAAGTCGCAGCCGATCGCCGAATACCGCGCCCAGAAGCGCGGCGGCCGCGGCAAGCAGGCAATGGCGACGAAAGACGAAGACTGGATCGACCAGCTGTTCATCGCCAACACCCACGACTACATGCTGTGCTTCTCGAACCGCGGCCGGATGTACTGGCTGAAGGTGTGGGAAGTGCCGCAGGGTTCGCGCAATTCGCGTGGTAAACCGATCGTCAACATGTTCCCGTTGCAGGACAACGAGAAGATCACCGTGATCCTGCCGCTGTCGGGCGAGAACCGGACCTTCCCGGAAGACCACTACGTGTTTATGGCGACCTCGCTGGGCACTGTCAAGAAGACGCCGCTGAAGGACTTCAGCAACCCGCGCAAGGCCGGCATCATCGCGGTCGACCTCGACGACGGCGACTTCCTGATCGGCGCCGCGCTGACGGATGGCCAGCACGACGTGATGCTGTTCTCGGACGGCGGCAAGGCGGTGCGCTTCGACGAGAACGACGTGCGTCCGATGGGCCGTACCGCGCGCGGCGTGCGCGGCATGAACCTGGAAGAGGGCCAGCAAGTCATCGCCCTGCTGGTGGCCGAGAACGAGCAGCAGTCGGTGCTCACGGCGACCGAGAACGGCTTCGGCAAGCGTACTCCGATCCTCGAATACACCCGCCACGGCCGCGGCACCAAGGGCATGATCGCGATCCAGACCTCCGAACGTAACGGCAAGGTCGTGGCCGCGACGCTGGTCGACACCACCGACGAGATCATGCTGATCACGACCGGCGGCGTCTTGATCCGCACCCGTGTGTCCGAGATCCGCGAGATGGGCCGCGCGACCCAGGGCGTGACCCTGATCGCAGTGGAAGACGGCACCAAGCTGTCCGGCCTGCAGCGCATCGTCGAGACCGACCTGGAAGAGGTTGAGCTCGAACAGGCGCCCGAGTAATCGTCTCCCGACGGGCCGCGTTCGAGCGGCCCGTTTTTTTACCTGCTGAACAACACCATGAAAAAATTCGTACTCTCCCTGGCGCTTGCCGCCTCGTTCACCGCGGCGCCGGCCTTCGCCCAATCGGCGCCCGCAGCCAATCCGCAAGCCGTCGCCGCTACCAAGGCGATGCTCGATGCGATGGAAATCCGCAAGAACATGGTGGGCATGTATGCGGAAATGCAGAAGACGCTGCCCGCCATGATGCGCCAGCAGCTCGTCGCCATGATCCAGGCCG
>Ga0265798_10001041_pt1 | contig 44109 bp, 42 predicted proteins | sample P3T30metagenome_FD_192430 | JGI IMG/M metagenome (GOLD analysis project Ga0265798, IMG submission 192430) | Plant litter microbial communities from East Loma Ridge, Irvine, California - P3 T30 | ecosystem: Environmental > Terrestrial > Plant litter > Unclassified | place: USA: California... | reverse complement strand
CGAAATGACCAAGCTGATTTCGGACCACCTGAAATAAGCACTGGCTGGCTGTCCAGTAGCCTTGTAAATGAAAAGCCCCGTCGGATGACGGGGCTTTTTGTTTTTCATTGTTAGCAGATGATCCGTCGTTCCGGCGAAGGCCGGAATCCAAGTTCGCGGATTAGCCGATAGCGCGACTTCGGATAAGAAATTGGATCCCGGCCTGCGCCGGGATGACGTTGATTAGATGGGTCGGATAAATCTTATATCCGGACTTCGGTCAAAGACCTGCCGCCGCCTTCATCAGGTGAAACACCTGCGTATTCTCCATCGTCCCCTTGAACGGCGCCGATCCCGCCCCCACCGCATACAGCTTCACGTCCCCGCCGCCGTGCGATTCGTACACCGTGTGCACGCCCGCCTCCTGCTGGTAATCGTCACGTAGCGCCGTAGCGCTGTCGACATCCGCACGCACGTCCGGCCGCACCTTGCCGTTGCCGAAGACCAGCGCGGTGAAAGTCTTGCCATCGGCGTCCTTCTTCGGCTGGCCGGTGGCGTAGTCGTGGACGATGTCGAGGACCTGGCTGCCGCGCTGCGGGTAGCCGTTCAGGACCATCGTGTGGTCATGGTCGGCGGTGATCACGATCAGGGTGTTCTGCAGGCCCGGATCAATCTGGCGCATCCTGTCGATCGCCGCCTGGATCGCTTCGTCGAAAGCCACCGTGTCGGCCAGCGCGTTCTTGGCGTTGTTGTCGTGCAGGGCGTGGTCGATCTTGCCGCCTTCGACCATCAGGAAGAAGCCGTCCGGATCCTTGGACAGCAGATCGATCGCCTTGAGCGCCATGTCGCTCAGGGTCGGCTGCTCGGGGCGGCGCGCCAGCGAATAATCGAGGTGGTCATCGGCGCTGTAGATGCCGACGAACTTGCGGCCCGGACGCGCCGACATCATGTCCGCGCGGGTGCGGCCGACGGCGTAGCCCTGCGCTGCGAATTCGGCCATCAGGTCGCGGCCGTCGGCGCGGCCCTTCGGATTGGCGGCCTTGTCGAAGGGCGTGAAGTGGTGGCGACCGCCGCCCATCAGCACGTCCACGCCATCCTTCAGCGCGCCGTTGTAGCCCTCCCCGCCCGGCACGATCTGGCGCGCGATGGTGTAGGCCGCGTCGCGGTGGCAGACGTGCGAGAAGGTCGATGCCGGCGTGGCGTGGGTCAGTTCGGTGGTGGTCACCGCGCCGACCGATTTGCCGCGCGCCTTGGCCAGTTCCAGGATGGTCGGGGCGACATGGCCGTTGTCGACGCCGCACTGGTCGACCGTGCGGTTGCCGTTGGCGTCCTTGGCCGGGTCGATGGCGCGCGCATCCTTCATCGAGATGCCGTCCTGGTTGATCTTCACGCCGGTCATGTAGGCGCCCATCGAGGGTGCGCTGTCGGTGGTCTGGAAGTCGTTCGAATAAGTCTTGATGCGCGCGGTGCGCTCCAGGCGTTCGAAGTTCAGGAAGCCCGCTTCGCCATGCTTGAAGATGCGTGCGGCGGCGATGGTGGTCGGGCCCATGCCGTCGCCGAGGAAGAAGATGATGTTCTTCGCTTGCGGCGCGGCGCAAGCGGAAGTCGTGAACAGGCTGGCGGCCAGCAGGATCGGGAGTCGTTTATTCATGGTGGTTCCTTACAGGCCGGCGGCGTTCTTGATCAGGCTGAAGACCCGGGTGTTGTCGATGGTCCCGCGGAACAGCTCCGCGCCTGCTCCGGTAGCGCCCAGGAAGACGTCGCTGCCGCCGTGGGTCTCGGCGCCGGTCCGGGTGCGCACCACGGCTTCCTGGTGGTAGTCGTCGCGCGTCACGATCTCGTCGGTGAGCGCCGGCTGCGCGCCGCGCGGGCCGTTGGTGCGGTTCTCGCCGGTGCCGAAGCCGATGATGGTGAAGGGGCGGCCGTTCTTGTCCAGTTTTGGTGTGCCGTCGAGGTTGCGCACCAGGCCCAGCACGCCGGGATTGGTGGGCGTGGTCTTGCCGGTGCGGACCGCGTAGCCGTTCAGCAGCAGGGTGTGGTCATGGTCGGCGGTGGAGACGATCAGGGTGTTCTTGAGGCCCGGGTCGAGCCGTTCCATCCTGTCGATCGCGGCCTGCATGGCGTCGTTGAAGGAGACGGTCTCCTGCAGCGCGCGTTTGCCCAGCGTGGCGTGCAGCGCGTGGTCGATCAGGCCGCCCTCCACCACCAGGAAGAAGCCCTTGCCGTCCTTGCCGGCGTGCGGCGCCAGCAGGTCGATCGCCTTGCGCGTCATCTCGGTCAAACTCGGTTGGCTAGCAGGTTTGCGCGCGGCGTCGTAGTCCATGTGGCTGGGCGCGAACAGGCCGATGGCGGGCTGGCCCGCATTGAGCGCGTTGAAGCCGGCGGTGTCGGTGGCGACGCGGAAGCCCTGCTGCCCCAGTTCCGCCAGCAGGTCGCGGTTGTCCGCACGCTTGCCGCCGCGTGCGAACGGCGTGAAGTATTGCGCGCCGCCGCCGAACAGCACGTCCAGGCCGCGCGCGCCGAGCGCCGCGTTGTAGCCGGCGCCGCCCGGCACCACCATCGCGGCGAAATCGGTTTCCAGTTTGCGGTGGCAGCCGTGGCCGTAAGCGGATGCTGGGGTGGCGTCGGTGACGCTGGTGGTGGTGACGACGCCGAGCGCCATGCCGCGCCGTTTCGCCAGTTCCAGAAGAGTGGGCGATGGCGCGCCGTTGGCGCCGGCCTCATTGCAGCGGCTCACCAGGGCGTTGCCGTTGGCGTCCTTGGCTGGCGCCACCGCGCGGGTACCGAAGGACATCGAGATCACGCCGTTGTTGTGCTTCACGCCGGTCATGTAGGCGGCCATGCCGGCCGCGCTGTCGGTGACCATGGCGTCGTTCGAGAAGGTTTTCACGAAGGCCGATTCGGGCAGGCGGTCGATGGTCAGCTGGCCCTCTTCGCCAGCGTGGAAGATGCGGGCAGCAGTCAGGGTGTTGACGCCGAGGCCGTCGCCGAGGAAGAAGATGACGTTTTTGGCGGGCGGGTCGAAGGGGGTGCTGGCTTGCCGGGACGCCGGCGGAGCGGTGGCGCAGCCGGCCAGCGCGATGGCGAGCGCAACGCTGGCGAGGGGAGACAGTCGCATGAAGACCTCTGGAATCGGAAAGCGAAGAGGATACACCGCCCGAAGAGACCATGACATGTTTGTTACACGGCCGGATTGAACTCCCATTTCTTCCACGCCGCCAGCACCGCGTTCGGGTATTGCGGCTTGCCGCGGCTGCCGTTGTAGCGGCCGAGGGCGAGGTAGAGGTTACCCTTCTCCATGTCGATGTACATGCGCAGGATCGAGCAGCCGTAGCGCAGGTTGGTCTGCATGTTGAACAGCATGCGGCGGTCGCTGTCGCCGATGACCTTGGTCCAGAACGGCATCACCTGCATGTAGCCGCGCGCGCCGGCGATCGAGATGGCGTACTTGCGGTAGGCCGATTCGACCTGGATCAGGCCCAGTACCATGGCCGGATCGAGCCCGGAGCGGGTCGATTCATACCAGACCGTCTCGAGGAATTCGGTGCGCGAGAGCTGGTCCGGGATGCGCTTGGCGAGACGCTTCGACATCTCATCGAACCAGGCCTGGTAACGCGCCCGCGCCTGCGCATCGCGCAGCACGGGCTTCGGCGGCCGGGTGTCGTGGATGGCGTTGGCCAGGGCCAGGCGCACCGAGTCGGCCAGCTGTTCTTCCTTCTGGTTGCCCGCGTACGCCGAGGCGCCGAACAACAGTCCGGCGGCCAGCAGCGCACCTGCGGTAAAGGGGAGCAGCGCCGACTGGATCACTTGCCCAGCTTGCCCTTGATGAAGGCGACCATGCCGTCGACCGGCACGCTGGATGCGGCGTCGTCGCGGCGGCCCTGGTATTCCAGGTTGCCTTCCTTGAGGCCGCGTTCGCCGATGACGACGCGGTGCGGCACGCCGATCAGTTCCCAGTCGGCGAACATCGCGCCCGGACGCAGGCCGCGGTCGTCGACGATGACGTCGACGCCGGCCGCTTGCAGGTCGGCGTACAGCTTCTCGGTCTGCTCCTTGACCATCTCGCTGCGGTCCAGGCCCATCGGGCACAGCACCAGTTCGAACGGCGCGATCGAATCCGGCCAGATGATGCCCTTGTCGTCGAAGTTCTGCTCGATCGCCGCGCCCAGGATGCGGGTCACGCCGATACCGTAGCAGCCCATCTGCAGCGGGGCCGGTTTGCCGCCTTCGTCGAGGAAGGTAGCGCCCATCTTTTCCGAATAGGCGGTGCCGAGCTGGAACACGTGGCCCACTTCGATGCCGCGCTCGATCGCCAGCTTGCCCTTGCCGTCCGGCGAAGCGTCGCCCTCGACCACGTTGCGCAGGTCGGCAACGATCGGCTCGGCCACGTCGCGGCCCCAGTTGGCGCCGACGTGGTGGTAGTCCACCTCGTTCGCGCCGCAGACGAAATCGGCCATGTTGGCGACGGTGCGGTCGGCCACGACGGTGACCGGCTGTTTGGTCCCGATCGGGCCCAGGTAGCCCGGCACGGTGCCGTAGACTTCCTGGATCTCGGCTTCGGTCGAGAAGCGGAAGTCCTTGAGGCCGGCGACCTTGCTCACCTTGATCTCGTTGAGTTCATGGTCGGCGCGCAGCAGCAGCAGGAAGTAGGTCTTCTTGCCCTCTTCTTCGACGGTCAGGGCGATGCTCTTGACGTGCTTTTCCAGCGGGATCGACAGCAGTTCGGCCACCGCTTCGCACTTGGTCTTGCCAGGGGTCGAGGTCTTGGTCAACGCTTGCGTGGCCGCGCCGCGCTCGCCGATGGCCAGCGCTTCCGCGGCTTCCATATTGGCAGCGTAGTCCGAATCCGGGCAGTACACCAGCGCGTCTTCGCCGGTGCTGGCGATCACGTGGAATTCATGCGAGCCGGTGCCGCCGATGGCGCCATTGTCGGCCGCCACCGCGCGGAACTTCAGGCCGAAGCGGGTGAACACCTGCTTGTACGCTTCGAACATGGTCGCGTAGGACTTCTGCATGCCCTCGACGTCGCGGTCGAACGAGTAGGCATCCTTCATGGTGAACTCGCGGCCGCGCATCAGGCCGAAGCGCGGACGGCGTTCGTCGCGGAACTTGGTCTGGATGTGATAGAAGTTGATCGGCAGCTGGCGATAGGATTTCAGCTCGCTGCGCACGACGTCGGTCACGACTTCTTCCGAGGTCGGCTGGATCGCGAATTCGCGGCCGTGGCGGTCTTTCACGCGCATCAGCTCGGGGCCCATCTTGTCCCAGCGGCCGGTTTCCTGCCACAGTTCGGCCGGCTGCACGAGCGGCATCAGCAGTTCGACGGCGCCCGCCTTGTTCATCTCTTCGCGGATGATGTTCTCGACCTTGCGGATGATCCGCAAGCCGGTCGGCATGTACGTATAGATGCCGGAACCGAGCCGTTTGATCATCCCGGCGCGCATCATCAGCTGGTGGCTGACGATTTCAGCGTCGGAAGGCGCTTCTTTAAGCGTAGAAATAAAAAATCGTGAGGCGCGCATATCCGTGAATTCTTTTTAAAAAGAGAGAGTTATAATCAACCTAATTTTAAAGGATTAGCTGGCTGATGCGACCAATCTTTCTACAAATGGGTCCGGAACACGCACTACCTGCTAAGCCGGCAACTTGCCGGCGGCGCGGGCACGCCGATTTGTGGGTAAAAATATAAGGATCGTACGGCCGGCAGAAAGTTTCGAGGTGCACTTATGCTCGATCGTGAAGGGTTTCGGCCCAACGTCGGCATCATCCTGCTGAACGCCAACAACGAGGTGTGGTGGGGCAAGCGGGTGCGTGAGCACTCGTGGCAATTTCCGCAAGGGGGTATCAAATACGGCGAGACGCCGGAGCAGGCGATGTACCGCGAGCTCGAGGAAGAGATCGGCTTGCGGCAGGAGCACGTCAAGATCGTGGGCCGCACCCGCGACTGGCTGCGCTATGAGGTGCCGGATCACTTCATCAAGCGCGAGATCCGCGGCCACTACCGTGGCCAGAAGCAGATCTGGTTCCTGTTGCGGATGACGGCGCGCGACAACGACGTCAACCTGCGCCTGACCGACCATCCCGAATTCGATGCCTGGCGCTGGCACGACTACTGGGTGCCGCTGGACGTGGTCATCGAGTTCAAGCGCGATGTCTACCAGCGGGCATTGCAGGAGCTGTCGCGCTTCATCACCTGGCCGGCCAAGGGCCAGCACGGCGAGCGCCGCCACAGCGCGCGCTACCTGCGCCAGCCGCACGGCCGCGCCCAGGGCGGCAAGGGCGCGCAGCAGGGGGCTGCAGCGGTGTCGAACGCGGTGGCGCAACCGGCCACGCCGGATGCGCTGGTGCTGGCGCCGGACAAGTAATTCCCACGAAGGGACGAGCTTCGCCTCGTCCCTTTTTTTATGCCGCAGGAATTGTCAGCCGCGGGAGCCGGCCCGACAATGCTTGCATGCGCCCCTCCTCCCTTGCCGCGCTCGCCTGCGCCGCCCTGCTCTCCCTTCCAGCCCACGCCCAGGACATCGATCCCAAGGGCTGCCTGTACGTCAACGTCGCCAGCGTCCCGGTGCACTACACCGGCCCCGGGCTTGTCCTGACCATGGATGGTTCGATCAACGGCACCCCGGCCCAGCTGCTGGTCGACACCGGCGCCAGCGACACCGCGCTGACCCGCACCGGCACCGAGCCGCGCGGCATGACGCTGTGGATGACCGGCGCCAGCAGCGTCGGTATCGGCGGACATACCCGCGTCTACCGCACCCGCTACAAGGAATTCCGCGCCGGCCCGGCCTCCTCGAAGTCGGGCGAGCTGCGTGTGCTGCACGACTTCGGCGTGCCGCCCTCCTTCGACGGCCTGGTCGGCGCGCCCTTCCTGCTGCAGAGCGACTTCGAAATCTCGCTGGCCGAGAAGGAAGTGCGCTTCTTCCGTCCCAGGAACTGCAGCGACCGCTTCCTGGCCTACTGGGACAAGGACGCCGTGGTGGTGCCCTTCGAATCGAGCTGGTCGTCCAGCCCGAACCCGCAGTTCACCGTGCTACTGAACGGCAAGAAACTGAACGCGATCATCGACAGCGGCGCCAGCGTCACCTCGGTCACGCTCGACGCCGCCAAGCGCGCCGGCATCAAGCTCGATGCGCCGAACGTCCAGCGCCTGGGCGAAAGCGCCGGCGTGGGCGACACAAGGGTCGCGCGCTGGGGCGCCACCTTCGACACCTTGCAGATCGGCGGCGAGATCATCCGCAATGCCGAAGTCGGCGTCCTCGACGCCAGCTTCGGCCAGATCGACCTCCTGCTCGGCGCCGACTTCCTGCGCGCGCACCGGGTGCTGTTCGCGATGAGCCAGCGCAAGCTCTACATCAGCTATATCGGCGGCGAACCGCTGGGCCAGCGCCGCGGCATCGAAGCCTGGATGCAGAAGGAAGCCGAGGCCGGCAACAGCGACGCCCAGATGATGCTGTATTCGATGTACCGGAGCGGGCGCGGCGTAGCGGCCGACCCGGTCCAGGCCAAGGCCTGGTTCGACCGCGCCGCCGTGGCCGGCAACCCGCGCGCCAACTTCACCATCGGCCGCGCGGCGATGGGCCGCGGCGACTACGAGGAAGCGGCGCGGCGCCTGCGGGTGGGCCTGCGCGGCCTGCCGGGCGACCGCATCGCCGCGCTCTGGCTGTACGTGGTGCGCCTGCGCCTGGGCGAAGGCGAGGCGGCGCGCGCCGACCTGGAAAAGGCCTTCGCGCGCGACGACAACGACCAGTGGCCGAAACCGGTGGCCCGCTACCTGCTCGGCAAGCGCAGCCTGGACGACGTGCTGGACGATGCGCGCGAGGACAAGCCGCGCGCGAATGGCCAGGCCTGCTTCGCCCGGACCGCGATCGCCGAATATCACGCCGCGCTGGGCGAGGCGGACAAGGCGAAAACCATGCTGGCGCAACGGCCGGAATGCGGACCGCCGCCGAAGGCGACGTAAGCAGGCCGGGGCAGGACGCGCTAGAATGCCGGCTTCCTGCCTTTTATCGCCCCTCCCCCATCATGTTCACACCGTCCTCGCACGACGTGCGCCGCTTTTTCTGCGACGCCCTGCGCAAGCAGCGCAATGCCGAAGTCCTGACCCCGATGGACGCCATCGCGGCCGACTGGATCGTCCAGCATCCCGAATACCACGCCGAGCTGGAAAACGTGGACGAGGCGATCGCGCGCGACTATTCGGTCGAAGGCGGCAAGCCGAACCCCTTCCTGCACCTGTCGATGCACCTGTCGATCGTGGAACAGGTCTCGATCGACCAGCCGCGCGGTATCAAGGCCGCCCACGACCTGCTGGTCGCCCGCCGCGGCGAGCATGAGGCGCATCACGAGATCATGGAATGCCTGGGCGAGATGATCTGGGCGTCGCAGAGGAATGGCTTGCCGCCGGATACCGAGGCGTATATCGAGTGCGTACGGCAGCGCGCGACGCGCTGAAACCTGTTGCAGGGGTGTAACGGAAATCCTTCACCCCGCTGTATTTATGCATGGCAGATTGCACTCTAGGCAACTTTCCTCCTAGAATTTCTGTATGCACATCTCCCTACTCCGCCCCCTCCCGCGCCTGCTGCTCGGCGCCGCCTGCGCCCTCGCGCCCCTGTCCCACGCCATCGCCCAGAGCGAGTGCAAGTACACCCCGATCGGCAAGCTGCCACTGCGCTACAGCGGGCCCGGGCTGGAGATCACCACCGAAGGTACCATCAACGGCGTGCCGGCCGAGCTGCTGGTCGATACCGGCGCGTCCCAGACCTACCTGACGCGCACTGGCACCGAGCGCCGTAATATCCGGCTGTACGCAACCGGCCGACGTTCGTCCGGCATTGGCGGCACCTCGCCGATCTACGCCTCGATCGTCAACGAATTCATCGTCGGCCCGGTGCGCGCCGGTCGCAGCAACATGCCGGTGGTCGGCAGCATGGGCGACACGCCGCCGTATGACGGTATCCTCGGCTCGCCCTTCCTGTTCCAGACCGACGTCGAGATCTCGCTCGCCACCAAGCAGCTGACCTTCTTCGTGCCGCAGAAGTGCGGCGGCACCTGGCTCGGGTATTGGGGCAAGGATGTGCAATCGGTGCCGATGCGGATGCACGGCGGCGAGCACCACAGGAATCCCAAGTTCTTCGTGCGCATCAACGGCAAGGAGCTCGAAGCCATGATCGACACCGGCGCCACGACCAGCTCGATCACCAGCGACGCCGCGCGGCGCGCCGGCATTTCGATCGACGGGCCGGGCGCCGAGCGTGGCGCGGACGTGGTCGGGATCGGCAGCCACACGGCCTCGAGCTGGTACGTGACGGTGAAGACCTTCCAGATCGGCGAAGAAACCGTCCAGAACGCCCGCATGTCGGTGGAAAACTCGGGCCTGAACATGGCCGACGTGCTGCTCGGCGCCGACTTTGTGCGCGCCCACCGCTTGCTGTTCGCGATGAGCCAGGACAAGCTGTATTTTTCCTATGTGGGCGGCGAACCGTTCGGCCAGCGGCGCACACTCGAACCCTGGGTGCTGGCCGAGGCGGAAGGCGGCAATGCTGACGCCCAGTACGCACTGGCCCGCTCGCTCTACAGCGGCGAACACGGTGATCAAGACAAGGAGCGCGGCGCCGAATGGCTGGAAAAGGCCGCCAAGGGCGGCAGCCCCTACGCCAACCTGTACACCGGACGCAGCCTGCTGGCGCAGCGCGATTATGCGGGCGCCGCCACTCGCCTGCGCAGCGCGCTCGACAAGCTGCCGGCCGAACGTCACGGCGCCGTCTGGCTCTACCTGGCGCGGGTGCGCGCCGGCCAGGCCGAGCTGGCGAAGTCGGAACTCGCCACCATCTTCGCGCGCACCCAGAACGACGAGTGGCCTAAGCCGATCGGCGAGTTCTACCTCGGCAAACTCAGCGCCGAAAAACTGTTGTCCGAAGCAGATGAGGGCGACGGCAAGGAACGCCACTGCGAAGCGCTGGCCGCGATGCGCGACTTCCACCGCGCCCACGCGCAACCTGAGAAGGAAGGGGCGATCGAGGCCCAGATCAAGGCCAGCTGCACTACGCCGGAACTGATCTATACGAAGCTGGGCGGCTGATTCAGGTCAACTGTCCCGCATCTCGACATGTACAACGCTTTTCCCCGCGCTTTTCTGCGCCTGCTCCTTGGCGCCGCCTTTGCCTTCGCGCCGCTTTCTCACGCCATCGCCCAAAGCGAGTGCAAGTACACGCCGATCAGCAAGCTGCCGCTGCGCTACAGCGGGCCAAGGCTGGTGATCACAACCCAGGGATCCATCAATGGCACGCCAGCCGAGCTAATGGTCGACACCGGTACCTCTGCGACCAAGCTGACGCGCACCGGCACCGAGCGGCGCGGTATCCGCCTGTACGCGACTGGCAACTATGCCAGGGGCCGTGGTGGCGCTTTGCCGATCTATGTGTCTACCGTCAATGAGTTCATTGTCGGCCCGGTGCGCGCTGGTCGCAGCAGCATGCCGGTAGTCCTCAGTATGTACAATACGCCGTCCCACGACGCAATTATCGGTGCATCCGCGCTACTCCAGGCTGACATGGAAATCTCGCTCGCGGAAAAGCACCTGCTTTTTTTCGCGCCCAAGAAATGCGCTAGCACCCACCTGGCTTATTGGAGCAAGGACGCATTAGGTGTTCCGATGCGGCGACATGATATCGATAACATGAATCCGAAGTTCTTGGTGCGAATTAACGGCGTGGAGCTGGAAGCCGCAATCGACACAGGAAGCGCTGTCAGCACCATGTCCATCGACGCGGCCAAGCGTTCCGGCATCGCGCTCGATGGCCCGAACGTCACGCGCAGCGGAGATATAGTCGGTGCCGGTAGCTACTCCACCTCTCTCTTGATCGCGAAAGCCAGGTTCCAGATCGGCGAGGAAACCGTCGAGAACGCCCAAATCGGGATAGAAAATCCACGCTGGAACGGTGCCGACGTCACCCTCGGTGCCGACTTCCTGCGCGCCCACCGCGTACTCTTCGCAACGAGTCAGAACAAACTGTACTTCTCTTATATTGGCGGTGAACCTTTCCGCGAGCGCCACAAGATCGAACCCTGGATGATCGCTGAAGCAGAAGCCGGCAACGCGGACGCTCAGCTCGCCATTTCGCGCGCTTACCGCAGAGGCGAATTCGGCGTGCCGGACAAAAACAAGGCGAGCGACTGGCTGGAAAAAGCGGCCATCAGCGGCAGTGCCGATGCAAACCTTTCCACCGGCGTCCAGCTGTTGGCAAACCGCGACTATGCGATCGCCGCCGTGCGCCTGCGCTACGCACTGGACCGGCTGCCAGCCGAACGCGACGGTGCGCTTTGGCTGTACCTGGCCCGCGTGCGCGTCGGCCAGGCTGACTTGGCCAAATCCGAACTGGACGCTATCTTTGCGCGTACCGAAAGCGGCGAGTGGCCCAAGCCGATCGGCGAGTTCTACCTCGGCAAACTGTCAGCCGAAAAATTGCTGGCGGAAGCATCGGGCGGCCGCAGCGACGGTAAGGAGCGCCTTTGCGAAGCGCTGGCAGCAATGGGCGACTTCCACCGCGCGCATCGACAGCCCGAGAAGGAACAGGCGATCGAGACTCAGATCAAAGCCAGCTGTACCACGCCGGAGCTGACCTACAGGAAGCTGGGCGGCTGAGTTCAAGCTGCTGACTCAGGCCAGCTTGTCATCCGCGACCCGGTAGCGCGGGTCTTCCGCCAGGTTGACTTCGATGGTCTCGCCGGCGCGCTCGAGCAACTCGCGGCAGTCCGGGCTCAGGTGGCGCAGGTGCAGGCGCTTGCCTGCGGCCCGGTAGCGCTCCGCCAGCGCATCGATGGCCTGGATCGCTGAGTGGTCGGCCACGCGCGCGCGGCGGAATTCGATGACCACGTCCTGCGGGTCGTCTTTTGGTGCGAACAGCCCCTGGAATCCGCTCACCGAGGCGAAGAACAGGGTTCCTTCCAGCTCGTAGACCTTCCAGCCCTGCGCATCGACGCCGCTCGATACGCGGATCTGCTTCGCGTGCTGCCAGGCGAACACCAGCGCCGACACGATCACGCCGACCAGCACCGCCACCGCCAGGTCGAAGGCCAGCGTGATGCCGGCCACCAGCACGATCACCAGCGCGTCGGCGCGCGGCACCTTGCCGAACAGGCGGAAGGTGCCCCACTCGAAGGTCTTCTCGCACACCACGAACATCACACCGATCAGGGCCGCCAGCGGGATCTGCTCGATCCAGCTGGAGCCGACCAGGATGAAGGACGCCAGGAACAGGGCCGCGACGATGCCCGACAGGCGGCCGGTCGCTCCGCTGTTCACGTTGATCATGCTCTGGCCGATCAGGGCGCAGCCGCCCATCCCGCCGAAGAAACCGGTGATGACGTTGGCCGCGCCCAGCGCCAGGCATTCGCGGTTCGGCTGGCCGCGGGTGTCGGTGATCTCGTCGATCAGGGTGAGTGTCAGCAGCGATTCGATCAGGCCGACGCCGGCCAGCACCAGCGCGTAGGGGAAGACGATGCGCAGGGTGTCGAGGTTCCACGGCACGTCCGGCAGCGCGAAGCTGGGCAGGCCGCCGGCGATCGAACCGAGGTCGCCGACGGTCTTGGTGTCGACGCCGAGCAGCGCGCAGCCCGCCGTGGCGAGCAGGATCCCGACCAGGGTCGCCGGCACGGCCTTGGTGATGCGCGGAGTCAGGTAGATGACGGCCATGGTGACCGCGACCACCGCCAGCATGGTCCACAGCTGGGCGCCGGCCATCCACAGGCCACCGCTCTTGAAGTGGCCGAACTGGGCGACAAAAATCACTAGCGCCAGGCCGTTGACGAAGCCGAGCATCACCGGATGCGGCACCATGCGGATGAATTTACCCAGCCTGAATGCGGCGAACAGCAGCTGCAGCACGCCCATCAGCACCACCGCCGCGAACAGGTACTGCGCCCCATGCTGCACCACCAGCGCCGTCATCACCACCGCCAGCGACCCGGCCGCCGCCGAGATCATGCCGGGGCGGCCGCCGAAGCTCGAAGTGATGAGGGCGACCAGCACGGCCGCATACAGGCCGGTGAGCGGCGAAACCTGGGCGACCAGGGCGAAGGCGATGGCTTCGGGGACCAGGGCCAGGGCGACGGTGAGGCCGCTGAGGAGGTTGGTTTTGAGGTGGGAGGGGGTGAGCATGGGGATTCCAGAAATGGCGGTGGCGTGCGTGCAAACTTGGATCCCGGCCTTCGCCGGGATGACGGCTCAACATGGTGTGGTTAACCCAAAGACCGTCGTTCCGGCGAAGGCCGGAACCCAATTTCGCGTGCGTACCACGGCGCAAGCAGCAGTCAATACACAAAACAAAATCCCCCCGCCGGCTGCCCGGTCGGGGGGATCGCTAGTTTACCAGCGCCGGGCCGGTAACGCTTTATTTACTGACGACGAACTGCGACGGCAAGCTCGCCAGGTAGGCGCTGATGTCTTCCATATCCTTGTTCGACAGCGGCTGCACCTGCCCCGCCATGATCGGATTGCTACGGCCGTTGGCGGCGTTGCCGCGCTTGTAGGCGCGCAAGGCGTGGGCCAGGTAGTCGGCGTGCTGGCCAGCCAGTTTCGGGTAGGTCGGGTCGATCGGCTTGTTGTAGTCGGCGCCGTGGCAGGACGCGCAGTTGTATTTCTTGGCCAGCGTCTCGCCCTTGGAGACGTCGGCGGCCGAAGCGGCGAACGAAACGGCGCAGGCCAGCAAAGTGAAAACGAATTTCTTCATGTCGGTCCTCAGCGCTTCACGGTGGCGGGAGTCTGCTGCGCGTAGTACGCGGCGACGTCGGCGATGTCCTGGTCGCTCAGGCTGACGGCGATGCCGCGCATCGACGGGTGCTTGCGGTCGCCCTTCTTGTAGGCGTGCAGCGCGGCTTCGATGTACTTGGCGGACTGGCCGCCGATCATCGGCACGCGGTAGACCTCGGGGAACGCCGCCTTGTAGCCGGGGATGCCGTGGCAGCCGATGCACATCTCGATCTTGCTCGGTGCAGCCTTGGGATTGCCGACGACTTCCGCCGCCGTGGCGGTACCGGCAAACGCCGCCAGTACCAGTAGTGCTAAGGATTTTTTCATGGGTGTGGCTCGTTAGTTGTAATTCGAATACCGCAAACGCACAAAAAGTTAGCAAATGGACTACCAACCTGTCGATTCTATCTGAAGAGTTGTCACCAGTCTACAAACGCACGCAGCCTGTCCGGCCTGGTGTTCTGACTTATACTCGGCTTCATTTCACTCGATTCCGACACCGCCCATGCACCCTCAAGCACGCTTCGAAGGCAGCGACAACTACGTCGCCACCCCCGACCTGAAACTGGCCATCAACGCCGCCCTCACCCTTGGCCGCCCGCTCCTGATCAAGGGCGAACCGGGCACCGGCAAGACCATGCTGGCCGAGGAAGTCGCGGCGGCGCTCGACATGCCGCTGCTGCAGTGGCACGTGAAATCGACCACCAAGGCCCAGCAGGGCCTGTACGAATACGATGCGGTGTCGCGCCTGCGCGATTCGCAACTGGGCGACGAACGGGTGCGCGACATCCACAACTACATTGTCAAGGGCGTGCTGTGGCAGGCCTTCACGGCGCCCGAACCGGTGGTGCTACTGATCGACGAGATCGACAAGGCCGACATCGAGTTCCCGAACGACCTGCTGCGCGAACTGGACCGGATGGAGTTCTACGTCTACGAGACGCGCGAGATGGTGGTGGCGAAGAACCGCCCGCTGGTGATCATCACCTCGAACAACGAGAAGGAACTGCCGGACGCTTTCCTGCGCCGCTGCTTCTTCCACTACATCACCTTCCCCGACCGCGAGACCATGGCCGACATCGTCAAGGTCCACTTCCCGACCCTGAAGCAGGACCTGCTCGCCGCCGCCCTGCACAGCTTCTACGAGCTGCGCGACGTCGCCGGCATCAAGAAGAAGCCATCGACCTCGGAATTCCTCGACTGGCTCAAGTTGCTGCTGGCCGAGGACATCCCGGCGGCAGCCCTGCGCAGCAAGGATAGCCGCGCGATCGTGCCGCCGCTGCACGGCGCCCTGCTCAAGAACGAGCAGGACGTGCACCTGTTCGAGCGCCTGGTCCAGATGTCGAGGAACAACCGATGATCGCTGTCGCGCCACTCACGCTGGAATTCAACGGCCTGCGCCTCGAACCGCTGGCGCCGCACCATGAAGAAGGCCTGCGCGCCGCGGCGGTTGACGGCGAACTGTGGAACCTGCGCGTGACCAGCGTGCCGGAACCGCACAATGCGGCGCAGTACATCGCCACCGCGCTCGAGACGCGCGACCGCGTGGCGTTCGCCGTGGTCGACACCCGCAGCAGCATGGTCCTCGGCACCACCAGCTACCACGACATCGTGCCCGCGGCCGACCGCGTCGAGATCGGCTACACCTGGTACGCCAAGCGCGTCCAGCGCAGCCACGTGAACACCAGCTGCAAACTGCTGCTGCTGTCGCACGCCTTCGACACGCTCGGCTGCGCCGTAGTCGGCCTGCGCACCGACGGCGAGAACTTCGCTTCGCAGGCGGCGATCGAAAAGCTCGGCGCGCACAAGGACGGCCGCATCCGCCACCACATCGTGCGCCGCGACGGCACCCCGCGCGACACCGTCATCTACAGCATCCTGCGCAGCGAATGGCCCGCCATCAAACGCGCCCTGCACGAGCGGCTGGAGCGGCATGCCCGGGGCTGAACCATGCTGATCGATTTCTTCTACACCCTGCGCGATGCGAAAGTTCCGGTCACGATCCGGGAATTCCTGACCCTACTCGAGGCCATGCAGCGCCAGGTGATCGCACCCTCGCTCGACGAGTTTTATTATCTGGCGCGCCTGACCCTGGTGAAGGACGAAGCCCACTTCGACAAGTTCGACCGCGCCTTCGGCGCCTACTTCCGGGGCGTCGATGCGGTGTTCGACCAGAAGGCCGAGATTCCGCTCGACTGGCTGCTCAAGCGCTTCGAGCGCGAGCTGACGCCGGAGCAGAAGGCGGCGCTGCAAAAACTCGGCTACGACAAGCTGCAGCAGCGCCTCGAAGAACTTTTAAAGGAGCAGAAGGAGCGCCATGCGGGCGGTAGCAAGTGGATCGGCACCGGCGGCACCTCGCCCTTCGGACACGGCGGCACCAATCCGGAAGGCATCCGCATCGGCGGCCAGAGCCGCAACCGCACGGCGGTGAAGGTGTGGGAACAGCGCAGCTACCGCGACTACGACGACGAGCGCGAACTGGGCACCCGCAACATCAAGGTCGCGCTGCGCCGCCTGCGCCGCTTCGCGCGCACGGGTGCGGCGGAAGAACTCGCGCTGGACGACACCATCCGCGCCACCGCCAGTAACGCCGGCTACCTCGACATCCGCATGCAGCCCGAGCGCAAGAACCGCATCAAGGTGGTGATGCTGCTGGATGTCGGCGGCTCGATGGACGACCACATCGAGCGCGTCGAGGAACTGTTCTCGGCGGCCAAGAACGAATTCAAGAACATGGAGTTCTACTACTTCCACAACTGCGTCTACGACTACCTGTGGAAGAACAACCGGCGCCGCCACAGCGAGCGCTTCCCGACCTGGGACGTGCTGCGCACCTACCCGCCCGACACCCGGGTGCTGTTCGTCGGCGACGCCACCATGAGCCCCTACGAGGTGCTGGCGCCGGGCGGCTCGGTCGAGTACAACAACGAGGAAGCCGGGGCCGAATGGCTGGCGCGCTTCACCCGCGCGTTTCCGAAATTCGCCTGGCTCAATCCGGAGCCGGAGAACCTGTGGCCCTACCGGCAATCGATCGCGGTGGTACGGCAAATCATGAACAACCGGATGTTCCCGATCACGCTCGACGGGCTGGAACGGGCGATGCGGCTACTGAGCAAGTAGGACTGTTCGCACATCAATCGTGCGCGTTTACAGGCCTTGTAGAATTGCCAATAAATCAATTCGACATGGGGATCCCGAATGCCTGACCTGCTGCCCATCCTGACCAGCCTCGCATGGCCGATCGCGCTCGCCGTCGCCTGGCTGGCCGGCGAATTCGGGCAGCGCTGGACCGGCCTGCCGCGCATCAGCTTCTACGGCCTGGTCGGCTTCGCGCTGGGCGCCTCGCAGATCGGCGTGCTGCCGGCGCCGGACGCCGGCCCGGTCTCGCTGCTGGCCGACATCGCCTTCGGCCTGATCCTGTTCGAACTCGGCTACCGCATCAACCTGCGCTGGCTGCGCGTGAATCCCTGGGTCGGCGTGGCCGGCCTGGCCGAAGCCCTGCTGACTTTCGTTGCGGTGTACCTGGTGGCGCTGGCCTTCGGCACCTCGCAGATGATCGCCCTCATGATGGCCGCGCTGTCGATGGGCACCTCGCCCGCCACCATCGTCCGCGTCATCAACGAACAGCGCAGCTCGGGCCAGGTAACGGAACGCGTGCTGCACCTGACCGCGCAAAATTCGGTGCTGGCGGTATTCGCCTTCAACGCCATCATCGGCTTCTGGATCTTCCGCACCTTCGACGCCGTCGGCGAGGCGCTGTGGCAGAGCCTCGTGGTGCTGCTTGGTTCGCTGCTTATCGGCGCCGTGTTCGGCCTGGTGGTGCCGGCCCTGCTGCGCGCGATCCACAATCCGCGCCAGGACGCCACCGTCGCCTACGCGCTGGCGGTGGTGCTGCTGGTGGCCGTGTGCGACGCCGGCACCTTGTCGCCCTATATCGCGACGCTGGCCTTCGGCCTGACCGCCCGCCACCGCCGCGTCGCCTTCAGCCAGGCGCAGCGCAACTTCGGGCCGCTGGGCGAACTGCTCACCGTGCTGCTGTTCCTGTACGCCGCCTCGACCCTGGACTGGCGCCAGATCGCCACCGGCAGCGCGCTCGCCGTGGTCGTGGTGCTGGTGCGGCAGATCACCAAGACTGCGGGCGTGACGGCCTTCGCCCATCTGTCCGGGGTCTCGTGGCGCAAGGGCGCCCTCACCGGCCTGGGTCTCGCCCCGCTGTCGGTGTTCGTGATCCTGCTGATCGAGCATGCGCGCCACGCCGGCGTGCACGTGGTCGAGGAACTGCGCGCGATGGCGGCGGTGACCATGCTGCTCGAAGTGTTCGGCCCCGTCATCATCCAGCGCGCCCTGGTCTGGGCCAACGAATCGTCCACCCGCGAGCCGGAGCAACAGCATGCCCCTTGAAGCATTCAACACTTCCCAGCCGCTCACCTTCGGCGTCGAACTCGAACTGCAGCTGGTCAGCCTGTCCGACTTCGACCTGACCGCGGCCGCACCCGACCTGCTGCACCTATTGAAACGAAAACCCTTTCCGGGCAACGTGACGCCCGAGATCACCGAGAGCATGATCGAGATTAACTCGAGCGTGCACTCGTCCTACGGCCCGCTTCTGGCGGAACTGGTCGACATCCGCGACACCCTGGTGGCGGCCGGCGACCAGCTCAATGTCGGCATCGCCGGCGGCGGGACGCACCCGTTCCAGCACTGGTCGGAACAGAAAATCTCGAGCAAGCCGCGCTACGAATACCTGTCGCAGCTGTATGGTTATCTCGCCAAGCAGTTCACGGTGTTCGGCCAGCACGTGCACATCGGCTGCGCCAACGGCGACGATGCCTTGTACCTGCTGCATGCGCTGAACCGCTACCTGCCGCACTTCATCGCCTTGTCCGCCTCCTCGCCCTTCGTACAGGGACACGATTCCGGCTTCGATTCGGCGCGCCTGAATTCCGTGTTCGCCTTCCCGATGAGCGGGCGCGCGCCGTTCGTGCACACCTGGCAGGAGTTCACCGACGTGTACTTCGCCAAGATGGAGCGCACCAACATCATCAAGAGCATGAAGGACTTTTACTGGGACCTGCGGCCCAAGCCCGAATACGGCACCATCGAGCTGCGCGTGTGCGACACGCCGCTCACGGTAGAACGGGCCGCCGCGATCGCCGGCTACCTGCAGGCCCTGTGCCGCTACCTGCTCACGCGCGCCGAGGAAGCGCCCGCCGAGGACGACTACCTGGTCTACAACTACAACCGCTTCCAGGCCTGCCGCTTCGGGCTGGATGGATCGATGACGCATCCGAAGACCTACGAATCGCTGTCGATCCGCGACGACATCCTCATGACGCTGGAGAAGATGATGCCGCATGCCGAGGCGCTGGGCAGCGTGGATGCGCTGAACCACCTGGCCCTGGCGGCGCGCGAAGGCAGCGACGCCGCCCAACTGCGGCGCGTGTTCGAGCGCGAGGGCAGCGTCGAGGGCATGGTGAATGCGGCGATCCAGCGCTTCCGCGGGGACCGGCGCATGCGCGTGCGGTAGACTCCCCGGACGCGCGACTCACAGACACGCGCGATGACAGGGAGAGAGACAATGATCGCCACGCCTTACCTGCATGCGACGGACCAGCGCGCATACCCGATTCGATCGCTTGCCGTACCAGGCGCCGCCATTCTGGGGGCGTGCGCGGTCCAGGCGCCTTACGGCCACCTGCTGGTGTTGACGTCGGATGGCGGCATCTGCGGCGCGGACCTGGACCAGGGCACGGTCACGCGCTTGTGCACGGTCCGTCTGCCCGAACTGCCGGCCCGGGACGCCGCCGCGCATTTCGGCCCGCCCACCTGGCGGCTGCACGCAAACGCAAGCGGAACATTCTGCGCGATTGTCGTCGACAAGGGACGGCAAGGCATCGTCGTCGAGACTTCGTCCGGCAAGATCACGATGACCCTTGATGGCGGCGACTACTATGACGAGACGGTCCCGTTCAGCGCCTGCTTCCTGCGCGTGGATGGCCAGGACGTATTTGTCCATCGTACCGACTGGAACCGCCTGGATGCAACGGATCCCGCCACCGGACAATCGCTGACCGAGCGCCATGCCGCGCCTCGCGAGGAAGATGGCCCGAACCCGCTGCACTACCTGGATTATTTCCAGGGCCGTCTATGGCCCAGCCCCGATGGCAGCCGCATCCTCGACGATGGATGGGTCTGGCATCCCGTTTCCGTTCCACGGATCTGGTCGGCCCTGGACTGGCTGCGCGCCAATCCATGGGAAACCGAGGATGGCGCATCCGTTGTCGAACTCTCCCTGCGCGACGACTGGAACACGCCTGCGTGCTGGATCGACAATCGCCGCGTTGCCATATGGGGCGTGGTCGACCGGCACGAGGAAAGTTTCGACGAAGTGGGGCAGCGTCCGGGCGTGGAAATCTCCGATGCGGCGTCGCGCGACCGCGCTTCCGACGAACGATGGCCGATCGACGTCGACGGGCGCCCTCGCGCGCTGTTCTGCGATGGGAAGCGGTTGTTCATAGTCGGGGAATCCGGCACCGCGGTCTGGGATATTCCATCGCACTCGATGTTGCCCGCCCTGCCCGGATTTTCGGCGCACTTGCACGATGCAAGGCGCGGGACGCTGCTTGCGATCGATGATGGCGTGTTGACGGAATTGACGCTTCCCTGACTTTCATACACACACATGCCCGGGCCGACATGTGGCCTGCCGCATCAGCGAGGAACCGAGTGCTGTCCTATACCATCGACGATCCGATCGCATCGCCACTACAGCATTCGGTGGAAGTGACGATCGACTTTCCTTCCGGGCCAAGGTGGCTTTTTTTCATCACGCCTGACTTGCTGGGACGCGTCGGCAATACCGTCGGAAACACTTCCGTCCGGGTCCATCTGGGCGTGCCGCACATGGTCATCGTCAGCGAAATCAGCGCCGAGATCATCGATTCCGTGCTAAGGCAACTGGACGCTGACGAAGACCTGGAAAAGCGGACAGTTGCCCTGGATTCGTGATCGCCCGATGATGTGCAATGTCAGACGCGACCCTGTTTCATGAGGTGACATCGCTCTCGGACAGCTGCATGGTCTCCGGCGAGCGCATCTTCAGCGCATTCAACAGCTTTTCCTGCTTGTTCTGCTTGTAGAAGAACAGCGCCGCCGTCGCACTCGCGAACAGCAGGATCACGCTGGCCGCGTCGACGCCGACATTCACGCGCACATCCACTTTGACGTCTTTCATACATTTTCTCCTGGTACGTGTGTTGGTTTCGCGGTTCAAGGCCTCGGCCTTGGTCTTACAAAAAGCTTAACACGCACCTGCCTCCATCCGCGTTCCGGATCGGCGCCGTCTAGCCGTGCGCGCCGCGCGAATCCGCCGGCGCTCCAGCGCGTTCGTGCAGGCCGTAGTCGCGCACGACCTGCGTCACCCGCAGCCGGTAGTCGCGAAAGATTCCAGCACGGCCCTGCGCCTGCGCCGCGCGGTGCGCTTCAAGACCACGCCAGCGCGCCACCGCCGCCTCGTCGCGCCAGAACGACAGCGACAGGATACGTCCGGGGCGCGACAGCGATTCGAAGCGCTCGATAGACACAAAGCCGTCGATGGCGTCGAGTTCGGCGCGCAGGCCGGCGGCGATGTCGAGGTAGGCCTGGCGCTGGCCTTCCGCCGGCTCGACCTCGAAGATCACGGCGATCATGCCAGCGCCTCACGACCCAGTGTGCCCTCGACCGCTTCGGTGAAGCTGCGCCACTCGCGCAGGATGAAGCGCTGTTCCTGCGCCAATGCGAAGTTGGCGCGCGCCTCCGGGTCCTGTTTCAGGCGCATGCGGTAGGTCTCGTAGGCGGCCAGGCTGTCGAAGGCGACCAGGCCCCAGGCTTCATCGTTGCTGCCCTCGTGCGGCAGGAAGTAGCCGAGCAGTTGGCCGCCGAGGCGCGGGATGATGCGGCCCCAGTTCTCTGCGTAGCGGCGGAAGTTCTCGCGCTGGAAAGGATCGATCTGGTAGCGGATGAAACAGGTGATGGTCATGCGGCCTCCTCGTGTGGTGAATGCGGCCATTCTGACCATTTGCAGGCCCGGATGCTTCGGCTAAGATCGAAGCATGGGACCCAACATCACCACCATCGCCGCACTTGTCGGCGACCAGGCGCGCAGCCAGGCGCTCACCGCCCTCATGGCCGGCCGCGCGCTCACCGCCACCGAACTGGCGGACACGGCCGGCGTCACGCGCCAGACCATCAGCACCCATTTGGCGCAGCTGGTCGAGGCCGGGCTGCTCGCCGTCGAGAAACAGGGTCGGCACCGTTACTTTCGCATCGCAGATGCCGAGATCGCGCAGATGCTCGAGACGCTGATGGGGGCCGCCGCGCTGGCCCAGCCGCTGCGGGTGGGGCCGCGCGAGCCGGCGCTGCGCAAGGCGCGGGTTTGCTACGACCACCTGGCAGGGGAGCTTGGGGTGCTGGTCTACGAGAAGCTGGCCGAGCGCGGTGCGTTTGCGCTGGGGGCGGAGGGGATTGTTCTCACGCCCGAAGGAAAGCAGGCAGTGGAACTACTTGGCGTGACGCCGACTGCGCATGGACGCCGGCCGTTCTGTCGCACTTGCCTGGACTGGAGCGAGCGGCGGCATCACTTGGCCGGCACGCTGGGCGCGGCGCTGCTCGATCGATTCGAGCAGCTGGGGTGGGCGAAGCGGGTACCGGATTCGCGGGTGCTGGCCTTCAGCGACGCGGGGGAAGCCGCGCTGCGGGCTTGGCTGTCGTAGGTCAGCCGGCGGCGATCGGCTTGGACGCCCACTGCCCCTTCATGAAGCGCGCCAGCAATGGCTGCTTCGTCGGCTGCGGACGCGGCATCTTTTCATCGACCAGCATCGCCCAGCGATCCGCCAGCTGCTCGCAGGTGGCGCGCAGCACCGGGTCGACGTCCGGCAGGCGCGACAACGCGCACAGGTGGCGCTCGATCACCGAGGCCAGTTTCACGCAGGGCTGTTCGCCGTCGCCGCGCGCGGTGTAATGCGACATCAGGTGCAGCAGTGACGCCACCAGCATCACGTCCTGGCTGCGCGGTTCCTGCGAGGTCATTGCCGGGTCTGCGAAAGAAATCGTCATACACATGTCTCCTGAACGGTCGCAAATCAAATGAGAATCATTCTCATTCAATTATTGTCCGGTCATCGGATGAAAGCAAGCGTTTTCGGCACGCGTGTGCGTCCACATTGATTGATCGCAACATCGCACTTACACTGAATTCATGCGATCAACAGTCCATCCATCAAACGAGTACAGCGTGCGCAGTGCGCCAGCGAAGCCGAACCAGGTCTTGTGGCGCAGCCGCTTGCTGCGCGCTGGCCGAGCACTGCCCGTGATGCTCAATGGCGATGCACTGGACCTGCAGGTGACGATGGGAAGACTGACGGTGCTGGCCACAAGCTACGACTACTTCGATGCCTGCAACCACTGGATCTATCTGCTAGGGGAAGACGGCCGCCCGATCGATCAGCTGTGCATGCCGACGCAATTCGGTTTCATCGAACAGGTGGAGATCCTGTCGGATCGCGAAATGTCGTTCGGCTATTTCGGCAGCAACGACAGATGGCGCCTGCTCATCGACGATCCAGGCTTCCGGTCTTTTTCGATGAACGCGCTGCGTTATCGGCCGAACCGCTTCTTGCTCGGCAAGCGTCACCTGAGCATTGTCCGGACCAAGGGTCCGGCCTGGAAATCGAGCATTCCTGAAGCGGATTAGAGCCGCGTCTCGCGCGCAGCGCGCAGGAATTCGTCCAGCACCGGCGTGCAATCGAGCAGCTCGGTACCGCCGGCACGGTGGAATTCCGGGTGCCATTGCAGGCCCATCACGAAATCGGCGCGCTCGTAGCGGATCGCCTCGACGATGCCATCTGGCTCGGAATATGCCTCGACACGAATGTCGCGCCCCAGTTCCTTCACCGCCTGATGGTGTATCGAGTTCACGATCGGCCGATCGACGGTGCCGAACATCTTGCCGAGCGTGGAGCCGGCCGGGAAGCGGATCGCGTGACGGTGGGCGTCGTAGATATCCTGCACGTGGGCGAGTGCCTCCGGCACATTGGTGGCGACGTCCTGGTAGAGCGTGCCGCCGAAGGCGACATTGATCAGCTGGCAGCCGCGGCACACGCCCAGCACCGGCTTGCCGGCGTCGACGAATTCATGCAGCAGTTCGAGTTCGTACACGTCGCGCGCGCGGTCGCCGCTCCATTCGGGCTTGGTCGGCACTTCGGAATAAGTCTGCGGCGCCACGTCGGCCCCGCCCTGCAGCACCAGGCCGTCGAGGTGGCGCGCGTAGTGGCGCAGCGTGATATTGCTGGGGTGGAGCAGCCCGTTGGTATTCACCGTTGGGATCATGAACACCAGCACGTCGCGCGACATCACCCACTGGGCGATCGACTCCTCGAGATACTGGAGATTCTTGCTGAGCAGTCCGCGCGCGCCGGCTTCGGGATGGAAGATGCGGGCCGACACGCCGATGTGCAGCGTGCGGTTCATGAAGTCGCGGTTGAAGCGGTCCCGGAACGCGCGCCAGCGTGAGGTCAGCACCCGGCCCGCCAGCGCCAGCGGGGTATCGCCGTCGCGCTGGTATTTCGCATAGCCGCGCATGGTCTGCCCTTGCGTCGCGCGCCGGTCCGGCACCCGCACTGGCGTCTCCGGACGCTTGTCTTGCGGCGGGCCTGAAGCTTCTTCTGGGGGTTTTCTATCGTCTTGCGCCATGACTCACAATATAGCCGGGCCACGACCGCGCACGATTCGCAATTGTTACAAAAATCCTATCATCGCCTGATGCCGTGTGGCGAAAACGGCAGCTTGCGGGATTTTGGAATTCGGTTGATACTGTATGCAATTACAGTAGTTTTTTAGCGAGACAGGGCCAGCAGCTTCTGGAAAGTGGCCACCAGATGACGGTCGGCCACCGGTTTGTCGAGCAGGCCGCGCACGCCGGCATCGCGGGCGCGCAGGCTGTCGTACTTGAAGGATTGCCCAACGAGGAAGAGCACGGCGGTACGCCCTGCCCCTTCCTGGGATTTGATGGCGCTGCTCAGGCTATACGGTTCGATGCCGGGCGCGCAGGTGTTGATCATGACCAGCGACACCGGGGTTTCGTCGCACAGGCGCACGGCGGCGCGGCTGCTGTCGGTCCATTCCACCGGTCGGCCACCGCCTGGTCGGCCACCGCCTGGTCGGCCACCGCCGGGCCGGCTGGCGCCGTAGTGGCTGGCGTTGGCGCTGGCGTCGAACTCGGCGCCGAGTTTCTTGCGCACGATGCGGGCGACATGGTCGCGGAAGGCGCCGCCTTTGTCGATGATGAGCACTGCGCCATCCGGCGGTCCCTGGCGCATGCGCTGGTAGTGCGCGGAGGCCTCGGTATCGGGCCCCAGCCGCGGCCTTCGTCGTCGCTCGGGCAGGCTACATCGCCCGCTGGCGGCCAGCACGGCCTGGGCCTGTACCCGCGAGTCGAGCAGTTCGGCCAGGGCCAGGTAGAGGCGGGCCGCATCGACCGGGCGCGGCAGGGTGCGCCGGCAGCTGGCGCCGTCGCCGCCGATCAGGAGGATGGGCTGCAGGGCGCCGGGCGGCAGGCACGACAGGCGCGCCAGGGCGGCGGGGTTGCCGCCGTCGGCGAGATACAGGTCGGGTTCTTGCAAACTGTCGTCGTGCAGGCAAAAATACGACGGCCCCGAAAGCGGGGCTTGCGCAAGCAGGTGTTCCAGTTGCGCGCATTCAGCTTGGGCGAACCCGACCAGGCGGATGGTGAATGGATATCTGGGTGCGTGCATCGCTTTCCAGCCTTCCTTGGCATCTTCCTGACTATATCGTTTTAATCTAGCACAATGGTGCGGACTAACAAGCACGTTTGGGTTCGCGTAAAAGACAAATTTTTTCCCCGCGACAAGATAGAAGTTAGAATGCGCAAGCATTAATTTAAGAATATCCAGCATGGCTTCCAAGAAACCCGCATCCGACTACAGCGAATCATCCATCCGCGTCCTCAAGGGACTCGAACCTGTGAAACAGCGTCCGGGCATGTATACCCGGACCGAAAACCCGCTGCACATCATCCAGGAAGTGATCGACAACGCCTCCGATGAGGCATTGGGCGGACACTGCAAGAACATCGCCGTCACGATGAATACGGACGGCTCGGTCACGGTCGAAGACGATGGCCGCGGCATCCCGGTTGGACTGCATCCGGAAGAAAACGTGCCCACCGTCGAGATCGTGTTCACCCGCCTGCACGCGGGCGGCAAGTTCGACAAGGGATCGGGCGGCGCCTATGCCTTCTCGGGCGGCCTGCACGGTGTCGGCGTGTCCGTCACCAATGCGCTGTCGACGCGCCTCGAGATCACGGTCTGGCGCAAGGAAGAAGACGGCAATGGCGTGCACGACCTGGCGTTCGAGAACGGCGACCTGGTCGAGCCGCTGACATCGCGTCCGGCGGAGCGCGGCGGCAAGAAGAACGGTACCCGCGTCACCGCCCGCCCCGACCCGAAGTACTTCGATTCGCCGAACATCCCGCTGGGCGACATGCAGCGCCTGCTGCGCTCCAAGGCCGTGCTGCTGCCGGGCGTCACCGTCACGCTCACCAACGCCAAGACCGGCGACGTCCAGACCTGGCGCTATGACGAAGGCCTGCGCGGCTACCTGCTGGAAGCGCTGAACGCGACGGCCGGTGGCGGCCAGACCGTGATCCCGCTGTTCGAAGGCGCGCAATACGCCGCCAGCGGCGACGAAGGTTTCGCCGAAGGTGAAGGCGCGGCCTGGGTGGTGGCCTGGACCGAAGAAGGCGGCGTGGTGCGCGAGTCCTACGTCAACCTGATCCCTACCGTCAGCGGCGGCACCCACGAATCCGGCCTGCGCGACGGCCTGTTCGGCGCCGTCAAGGGCTTCGTCGAGATGCACTCGCTGCTGCCGAAGGGCGTCAAGCTGCTGCCGGAAGACGTGTTCGCACGGGTCTCGTTCGTGCTGTCCGCGAAGGTGCTGGACCCGCAGTTCCAGGGCCAGACCAAGGAACGCCTGAACTCGCGCGACGCGGTCAAGCTGGTCTCGACCTTCACCAAGCCGCCGCTCGAACTGTGGCTGAACCAGCACGTCGAGTACGGCAAGAAGCTGGCCGAACTGGTCATCAAGCAAGCGCAATCGCGCCTGCGTTCGCTGCAGAAGGTCGAGAAGAAGAAATCCTCGGGCGTGGCGGTGTTGCCGGGCAAACTCACCGATTGCGAATCGACCGACATCACCCGCAACGAACTGTTCCTGGTCGAGGGCGACTCGGCCGGCGGTTCCGCGAAGATGGGCCGCGACAAGGAATTCCAGGCCATCCTGCCGCTGCGCGGCAAGGTGCTCAATTCCTGGGAAACCGACCGCGATCGCCTGTTCGCCAACAACGAAATCCACGACATCGCGGTCGCGATCGGCGTCGACCCGCACGGCGTGGACGACAACCCGGACCTGACCGGCCTGCGCTACGGGAAGATCTGCATCCTGTCCGATGCGGACGTCGATGGTTCGCACATCCAGGTCTTGCTGCTGACCCTGTTCTTCAAGCACTTCCCTGCCCTGTTCCGCAGCGGCCACATCTGCGTTGCCCGTCCGCCGCTGTACCGCGTCGACGTGCCGGCGCGCGGCAAGAAGCCGATCCAGAAGCTGTACGCGCTGGACGACGGCGAACTGCTGGCGATCGAGGACAAGCTGAAGAAAGAAGGCCTGAAGGAAGGCGTGTGGAGCATTTCCCGCTTCAAGGGCCTGGGCGAGATGAACGCCGAACAGCTGTGGGAAACCACCATGAATCCGGATACCCGTCGTCTGCTGCCGGTCGCGTTTGGCCAGTACAACCTGGCGGAATCGGCGTCGCGCTTCAATATGCTGATGGGTAAGGGCGAAGCGGCTGCGCGGCGTGCGTGGCTTGAAGAGCATGGGAATGAAACTGAGGCGGATATTTGATGAGGTAGTGGTTTGTCAGCAAACTTGGATTCCCGCCTGCGCGGGAATGACGTGCATAAGTTAGCGGTGAAAGCACCATTAACCTCAAGACCGTCGTTCCGGCGAAGGCCGGAACCCAATTTTGCTTGAGTAGCCAATAGCCCCGCCAAGAAACGAACGAACAAAATCATGACGTCACAAGCAAGCCTCTTCGAACAACAAAACGTGCCTTCGGACGACACCGAAACGCTCACCCTTTCCACCTTCGCCGAGCGCGCTTACCTCGACTACGCCGTTTCGGTGGTCAAGGGCCGCGCGCTGCCGGACGTGTCGGACGGCCAGAAGCCGGTCCAGCGCCGCATCCTGTTCTCGATGCACGAACTGGGCCTGGGCCATACCGCCAAGCCGCGCAAATCGGCCACCGTGGTCGGCGACGTGCTCGGTAAACTCCACCCGCACGGCGACCAGTCGGTCTACGACGCGCTGGTGCGCATGGCGCAGGATTTCTCGCTGCGCTATCCGCTGATCGACGGCCAGGGCAACTTCGGGTCGCGCGACGGCGACGGCGCGGCGGCGATGCGATATACCGAAGCGCGCCTGACGCCGGTATCGCGCCTGCTGCTCGACGAACTCGACATGGGCACGGTGGACTTCCAGCCGAACTACGACGGCTCGTCCCAGGAACCGCGCCAGCTGCCGGCGCGCCTGCCGATGGTGCTGCTCAACGGCGCCTCCGGCATCGCGGTCGGCATGGCCACCGAGATCCCGTCGCACAACCTGCGCGAAGTCGCCTCGGCGGCGGTGACCCTGATCCGCAATCCGAAGGTGACCCACGCCGAGCTGATGACCATCATCACCGGCCCCGATTTCCCGGGCGGCGGCCAGATCATCACCCCGGCCTCGAACATCGCCGACATGTACGCCACCGGCCGCGGTTCGATGAAGGTGCGCGCGCGCTGGAAGATCGAAGAGCTGGCGCGCGGCCAGTGGCAGGCGGTGGTGACCGAACTGCCGCCGGGCTGCTCCGCCCAGCGCGTGCTGGAAGAGATCGAAGAACTCACCAATCCGAAGGTCAAGGCCGGCAAGAAGGCGCTGCTGCCCGAGCAGCTGGCCCTGAAGCAGACCATCCTCGGTGCGCTCGACACCGTGCGCGACGAGTCGGGTCGCGAAGCCGCGGTGCGCCTGGTGTTCGAGCCGAAGTCGAAGAACCAGGACCAGAACGAATTCATGCTGATGCTGCTCGCGCATACCTCGCTCGAGACCTCCAGCCCGATGAACCTGGTGATGATCGGCGGCGACGGCCGTCCGCGCCAGAAGGGCCTGCTGGAGATCCTGCAGGAGTGGATCGACTTCCGCTTCGTAACGGTGCGGCGCCGGACCGAGTTCAAGCTGGGCAAGGTCAACGACCGCATCCACATCCTGGAGGGCCGCGAGACCGTCCTGCTGAACATCGACGAAGTCATCGCCATCATCCGCAATTCGGACGAGCCGAAGGCGGCGCTGATCGAACGCTTCCGCCTGTCCGAACGCCAGGCCGAGGACATCCTCGAGATCCGCCTGCGCCAGTTGGCGCGCCTGGAAGCGATCAAGATCCAGCAGGAGCTGGCAGAACTGCGCGGCGAGAAGGAAAAGCTGGAAGACATCCTCGAGAACCCGTCGAGCATGAAGCGCCTGATCATCCGCGAGATCGAATCGGACGCCAAGCAGTATGGCGACGAGCGCCGCACCGTGATCGAGGAAGCCGAGCGCGCCGTGGCCGAACAGAAGATCATCGACGAGCCGGTGACGGTGATCGTGTCCGAAAAAGGCTGGGTGCGCGCGCGTACCGGCATCGGCCACGACCCGGCGCAATTCACCTTCAAGGCCGGCGACTCGCTGCTGCAAGCCTTCGAGTGCCGCACGGTCGACTCGCTGATCGGGATCGGCAGCAACGGCAAGTCGTTCTCGGTGCCGGTGGCGGCCCTGCCGGGCGCGCGCGGCGACGGCGTGCCGATCACGACCCTGGTCGATCTGTCGGGCGGCGTGCGCATCCTGCACTACTTCGCGGGCAATCCGGATACGCGCCTGCTGCTGGCGACCTCGAACGGCTTCGGTTTCATTGCGAAGGCCGGTGACATGGTCAGCCGACTCAAGGGCGGCAAGTCCTTCATCACGCTGGACGACGGCGCCACGCCGCTGCCGCCGCGGATCGTGGTCGACACCGCCGGCGCGGTGGCCTGCCTGTCCGAGAAGGGCCGCGTGCTGGTGTTCGGCATCGACGAGATGAAGGTGCTGACCAATGGCGGACGCGGCGTGATCCTGATGGAGCTGGAGCCGAAAGAGACCCTGCTGGCGGTGCAGCCGATTACGCAGAAGGGTGTGAACGTGATCGGCACCTGGGCGGGCTCGAAGCCGCGCACGGTGGAGTTGTTTGCGTCGGGGCTGGAGCCGCACTTCGGGAAGCGGGCGCGCAAGGGTAAAACGTTGTCGGCGAAGTTGAAGGCGATGGATTTGGCGATGCGGGCTACTGAGGCGTAAGCGAGCTTTAGTGGTGTGCGACGAAATTGGGTTCCGGCCTTCGCCGGAAGTCGTAGGCCCCAGTGGGGCGTACGACGGTCTTTAGTATGTTGGCTTTAAGACCGTCGTTCCCGCGTAGGCGGGAACCTGAGTTCCCCGCATACCGACAACGTAAACAAAAAACGCCGGCTGCAAAGCCGGCGTTTTTCATTTACAGCGTACGCTGCTTAGTGCTTGGCCGCAGCCTTATGGACATCAGCGGTCGCTTCAGCACGCACCTGCTCGGTCTTGGCCGCAGCTTGTGCCTTGTCAGCCGCCGCATCGACCTGGGTCTTCAGCAGCTTTTCATCGGCCTTGATGAATTTCTTGTCGGCCTTCAGGTTCGCATCAGCGATCTTTTCTTCAGCCTTGGCAACCGCTTTCGCGCGGTCTTCCGGATCGGCCTTGGCGACTTTCTCGACCGCGTTGGCGTGCGATTTCACGGCGTCAGCATGCGCTTCGGCTTTCTTCTCGTTGGCCTTGGCGGCTGCCTTGTTCACTTTTTCGTCAGCTTTAGCTGCCTTCTTGATTTCCTTGGATTCGGCCTTCACGACTTCCTTCTCGGCCTTGGCTTCGGCTTTCACGACCGCGTTGGTGGCGGCCGGGGTGGTGGTGGTCTGGGCCGAAGCAGCGGTGGCGAACAGGCCGGCGATGAGGGTGGCGATCAGTTTGTTCATGATGTTTCCTTTCCGGTGGGTGGTCACGCAGCCTGGTGGCTTGCGTTGATGTTCTTGTTTGACGACGATTCCAGAATAAGCTGCCTTCGAAACCGGGTCTGTTAGCCAGCCCACGCAGAAATAGTGACAGTTGTAAGCAAACTTTACTGCCGAGCTGGCCCCGCATACAGGTCGATGATCTCGCTCACACCGTCACTGCACACCGGGCAGAAAGCCTCGCTGCGGTCGAACATCAGGCACTGCATCGCCGGGCGGTAGTAGCCGCTTGCCTCGTAGTTGGCGCCCTCAAAGGCGCCGACATCGTGACGGTGTGGCTTGTTCGCGAACAGCGCTTCGGTGGTCTTGAGGTCTTCGCGGAACAGCGCATTCATCTCGCTCTCCGGACGGTTCGCGCTGCGCAGCGCGGCACGCTTCTTCTGGTAGGCGCGCGAGGCTTCTTCATACTCCGCCTTCGGCCACGGCGTCGGCAGCGGCGTGCCGGCCTTCACGTGGCGCTTCCATTTCAGATTCGCGGGATCACGCAACGCCGTCGCATTCGGCTCCCATGGCTCCATGCGCGCACCACCCGTCGCATACGCCACCGGCGAGGTGTAGTACTCGTCGGCCAGGCCTGCGAAGTGATGGCCGAATTCGTGCACGAACAGGTAGTTGGCCCACTCGTTGCCCGCCGCCGCAGTGCTGAACTGGCCATAGACACCGCCGCCGCCGTAGGTCTCGTTGTTCACCAGGATCTCGATGAATTCGTAGGGCGCGTGTTGGGCGATGTCGCGCAGCGCGCGGTTATCCAGCGTGAGCACGTAGCGCTCGCTGCCGAAGATGTCATAGCGCGTGCCAAGCGCGGAGGCATGGTGCACGCCGGTCGATGGACGGCTCACGCCCGACTGCGGGGTCGGCACCGCCAGGCCCCAGACGTTGAAGTCCTTGGCGCGCTCCTTGAACGGCGACACGGTGAACAGGTGCTTCACCAGGCGCCGCGCGTCGGCTTCGAACTTCTTCATCTCGCCAGCTGTGTAGCCGTCACCCAGCACCAGCAGGTCGACCTTGTCAGGTGATGGTCCGCTCACGTGGATCGGGATCGGCTTCGCGGGCGCTGCCGGCTGCTGCTTCACCACGTCCTGGGCGTCTGCATCGATCTCGACGCTCCACGCGACCGAAAACTGGTTGCGCTCGTCGCGCTTGAGGATGCGCACGCGCACCGGGCGATCCTGCTTGGGGAAGCGCACCGATTCGTGGAAGGCGCGGCTGATGCGGTTCGCTTCTTCCGTCGTGCGCCACTCGCCGAAGACGGTCGAGAAGCCGCGCGAATACAGCAGGTCGCCGGTTTTCGCATCGACCACCTCGACCCGGTTCTGGCCGCGATTGGTGTCGTCGAGATTGCGCGCCGTGTCGCCCGGCCAGGGCAGCGGCTCGATCACGACGCGTTCGAGCGCGTAGTTGTCAGCCAGTGCGTTGCCGCTGTGGGCGTAGTCGACGCGCACAGCGGCCGGCTGCGGGCCTGCCGCGGCGATGCCGGACATGAGCGCCAGCGCGGCGGCGAAGAATGGCGGTAAGAGACGGAACATGATGATCCTCGTTCGATGAAGAAGCTGCATTGTAAGACCTGTCATTGTTGACAGTTGCGCTATCAGGCGCTTCGCCCCAGAATGGTTCGATCATTCAGCCGGAGACGATATGCACCTGTTCGTACGCAGCACCCTGGCCGCGCTGGCGCTGGCTTCCCCCTTCGCGCAAGCCGCCTCCCCTGCCGCCTGCAAGCCCGGGCAGCCGATCCACGACAGCGGCTACGTCAAGATCGGCGGCATCGAGCAATGGATCTCGATCGACGGCGAGGACTGCGGCAAGCCGGCGCTGCTGCTGGTGCACGGCGGCCCGGGCAATCCTCTCTCGATCTACAAGACCGACCCGTATGCGGCCTGGTCGAAGGACTACGTCATCGTCCACTGGGACCAGCGCGCCACGGGGCTCACCTGGTCGCGCAACGCGCCGGACGAAGACACGCCCCTGACCCTGGCGCAGATGCGCGACGACGGCACCGAATTGTCGCGCCATCTCCTCCAACGCCTGGGCAAGCGCAAGCTGGTCCTGCTGGGCAGCTCCTGGGGCTCGATCCTGGGCGGGCACATGGCCGCCACCAGCCCGGAACTGTACTGCGCCTGGATGCCGGTGGCGCAGGTCGTCAACGAAGCCGAGAACGGGCGCCTCTCGCGCGACGCGATCCTGGCGCGTGCCCGCGCGGCCGGCGACCAGGAGACGCTCACGAAGATCGAAGCGCTCGGCGCCCCGCCCTGGACCAACCCGCGCAACTTCGGCATCCTGCGCCGCGCGACGCGCAAGTACGAGGCCATGGTGACCGAGCCGATGCCGGCCGCCTGGGGGCAGTGGAAAGAAGAACGCGCCACGCCGAAGGGGCGCGCCGACTACGAGGCGGCCGAGGATTATTCGTACATCCAGTTCGTCGGCTACAAGGGCGACGGCATCGCCTCGAAAGTCGACATGGCCGCGCAAGCCGCGCAGTTCAAGATGCCGGTCTATATGGTGCACGGCGATCAGGACCTGGTGGCGCCGAAGGAAATCGCGCAACGCTATTTCGAGAAGATCTCGGCGCCGCGCAAGCAGTTGGTGATCGTGCAGCGCGCCGGCCACGATCCGAACGTGCCGCTGATCGACGCACAGGCGCGCCTGCTGGCGAGCCAGCTGGGCGGCCGCTGCGAGTGATCGGACGGTCGATTACTTGGCGCCGCCGGTGCTCTCGAGTGGCCGGTACTGGTACAGCGGGCGCTGCACCACGATCGGCCGGATGTCGAGCCGCATGTTGTAGACCGAATAGCCTTCGGTGAGCACCGACATGTAGCCCACGCTGTCATTGGTGCGTGTCAGCCTGAACTCGAAACCGAGGTCGGGCTGCGGCCCGTTGGGGCTGTCGAGAGAGAGGCCGATGGCGTCCTGCTGGTCGCTGTCGATCAGCCGGGCCATCAGGTCGACCACCGTGCTGTTGCCGAGGATGTCGGCCGAGAACAGCGGCTCGCGGAAGTAAGGTTTGGCCGGGTCGAGCTTGTTGTCGACCTTGTCGCTGGCCGGGGTGAAGGCATGGGTCTGCAGGTTGAAGCGGTCGCCGTTATCCAGGTAGCTCAGGCGCACATTGCTGACATTGAGCGGCCCATCCTGCGCCACCGCCTTCGACAGATCGACCAGCAGCGCGCCGCGGTAGCCGATGACTTCGACGTCGCGGTTCGGCCCCACCACCATGGCGGTGTTCTCGTCGATGCCGAGGCCCAGCTTGTAGCCCTTCTTGAGCATGGCCGGCACCATGCGCGCGAAACGGCCGCGCACCAGGAGGTGCTGGTCGACGAACACGTCCTCGCCGATGAAGCCCAGGCCCGGCGCGATTTCGCGGCTGTCGTCCAGGCCCAGCCTGAGCGTGGCGAAGATCTGCTTGGGGTATCCGAACATGGTGCTGCTCATGATGGCGGCGCCGGCGCTGGACCCGGCCAGCATGCCGCCGCGCCGGTACATGTCCCACAAGGCGTCGAGCATGCGGGTGTTGCCGCCGTCGGCGCGCTTGAGTGCGCGCGTGATGCGGGCCTGGTCGCCGCCGGCGAAGAAGGCGCCGCCGGCCGAGCGCACCGCGTCGGCCAGCGCCGGATCTTCGGCCGCTACCTGGTAGTCGGTGCCGTCCAGGCGCACCGCGACCGGCACGAAGAAGGCTTGCGCGCCGTAGGCGTTGAAACGGTCGACCAGGAATTTGCCGGCTTTATCCGGACTGGCGGAAGCGGAAGCGAAGACCGCGATGCGGGCGCCCTTGCCGCCGGCGAGCTGCACCATGCGTTCCCACACGGCCGCATTGTCGCCGCGCAGGGCGCCGCCGATGATCACCAGGGAACCCTTGGGCTGGGCGGCGGGGTCGGCCTTGGCGGCCCAGCAGGCATTGCTCGCCACCAGCAGGAAGACGAGCAAGACGCGGTTGAGAATGTTAGCTGCGGCTTGGGGCATGACGGCTTCCTTCTCGATGAGGACAATCGTAAGCCTGATTCGAGAAGGACGTCGCCGTGTTGAGTATGCTCAGGACAAATATATGTTCGGAAAGTAACGCTCCATCAGCGTTTCCGGGCGTTGCGGCGCGGTGAAACCGAAGCGTTCGTAGAGGCTGTGGGAATCGGCGGTGGCAAGGGTGAAGCGGCGCAATTTCTGCAGGCTCGGATGGCGCAGCACGACGCCGATCAATTGCTTGCCGTAGCCATGGCCACGGTATTCCGGCACCACGAACACGTCCACCAGGTTGGCGAAGGTGGCGAAATCGGTGATCACGCGCGCGAAGGCGATCTGGCGGCCGTCGAGGTAGCCGCCGAAGCACAGCGAATTCTCGATCGCGCGCTCGACCACCGGGCGCGAGATGCCGATCGCCCAGGTGCTCTGCTCGCTGAGGAAGCGGTAGATCATCGGAATGTCGAGCTTCGTCTGGTCGGTGCTGACCTGGAAGCTGGAGTCGTTGGTAATCATGGGCCCGTATCTGGTTCTGGCTTAAAAGTGAATTCTAACGCCGTTTGCCAGCTTTACAACACGCGCTTGGACATCCTTGCGCTGCGCGTCGGCACGCAGCTCAGCCTTTGCGCAGGTAGCGCTCAGGCAGCTGCAGCTTGGCGTCTTCGGCGCGCCAGATCAGGTTCAGCACGTACCAGCGCTTGCCGTCGTGGATCAGCTGGATGCTATTGATGCCGCGCATAAACGGCTTGGCGTCATCTTTCGCGTGGCGCGCCTCGTAGGTGCTGAACACGTGGGCGATCTGGCCGAAGGTTTCGACCGTGCGCGTCACCTCGCTTTCGAAGAAGCCGGTGGTGGCGAAGGCCTTGCTGTTGCGCGCAATATAGTCTTCCGGCGTGAGGCTGCGCAGCGCATAGCTGCCGTCGGGACGCATGCCGACCGTGCCCATCCGGCCCTCGGGCGCGAACAGCGAGCGCATCCGGTCCCAGTCGCGCGGCGCACCGGCTGCGCCGGAGATCACGTCGTACAAGGCGGCGACGATGGCTTCGACCGAGGCGACGTCGGCGGGACGGGCGGCCGGCAGGCCGGGCGCGGCCTGGGGTGGCGGCGGGGCGATGGCGGTCGGGGTCGCCGTTTGTTGTGCCGCTGCCGTTGTGCAAGTCGCTGCCAGCAGCAAGCTTGCTGCTGCGAATTGGGTCAATCGCTTCATGTCTCCGCCTTGTTGTCTTTTGATGAAGTATGTCCGCATCATCAGGCATTTCCAGGCGCTTGTCATCCTCCACGGATAGGGGCACGGTCGGCCCAGTTATAATCGCAGGATCCCCAATCTGGATTCCACCATGACCGATCAATTCTCCAAGAAAGCCGAGGCCTGGTCCGCGCGCTTCACCGAACCCGTCTCCGACCTCGTCAAGCGCTACACCGCCTCCGTGTTCTTCGACAAGCGCCTGGCCCCCTACGACATCGAAGGTTCGCTTGCCCACGCCGAAATGCTGGCCGCGCAAGGCATCATCAGCGCCCAGGACCGCGCGGAGATCGAGCGCGGCATGGCCCAGATCAAGAGCGAGATCGACGCCGGCACCTTCGAGTGGCTGCTCGACCTTGAAGACGTGCACCTGAACATCGAAAAGCGCCTGACCGAGCTGGTCGGCGACGCCGGCAAGCGCCTGCACACCGGCCGCTCGCGCAACGACCAGGTGGCGACCGATATCCGCCTGTACGTGCGCGCCGCGATCGACGACATCGCCGGCCTGCTGAACAGCCTGCGCGGCGCCCTGACGGATCTGGCGGAGAAGCATGCCGACACCATCATGCCGGGCTTTACCCACCTGCAGGTGGCCCAGCCGATCACCTTCGGCCACCACATGCTGGCCTACGTCGAGATGTTCGGCCGCGATCTCGAGCGCATGCAGGACGCGCGCCGCCGCGTGAATCGCCTGCCGCTGGGCGCCGCCGCATTGGCCGGCACCACCTTCCCGATCGACCGCCTGCGCGTGGCGCAAACGCTGGGCTTCGACGACGTCTGCCATAACTCGCTCGATGCTGTGTCTGACCGCGATTTCGCGATCGAGTTCACGGCGGCAGCCTCCCTCATCATGATGCACGTCTCGCGCTTCTCGGAAGAGCTGGTGATGTGGATCAGCCCGCGCATCGGCTTCATCGACATCGCCGACCGCTTCTGCACCGGCTCGTCGATCATGCCGCAGAAGAAGAACCCGGACGTGCCGGAACTGGCGCGCGGCAAGACCGGCCGCGTCTACGGCCACCTGAACGGCCTACTGGTCTTGATGAAAGGCCAGCCGCTGGCCTACAACAAGGACAACCAGGAAGACAAGGAACCGCTGTTCGACACCATCGATACCGTGACCGACACCCTGCGCATCTTCGCCGACATGGCGGGCGGCATCACGGTCAAGGCCGACAACATGCGCGCCGCCGCGCTGCAGGGCTACGCCACCGCGACCGACCTGGCCGACTACCTGGTCAAGAAGGGCCTGCCGTTCCGCGACGCGCACGAAGCAGTGGCGCACGCGGTGCGGGCGTGCGATATCGCCGGTTGTGATTTGTCGGAGATGGCGCTGGAGAAGCTGCGTGAATTTTCCCCGCTGATCGAGCAGGATGTGTTCGAGGTGCTGTCGCTGGAAGGGTCGGTGGCGGCGCGGGATCATGTTGGCGGCACCGCACCGAATCAAGTCCGTGAAGCCATTGAACGCGTGCGCAAGCAGTTGGCTGAATGATGTGATGGGGTGGGCGGGGCAACCGTCCACCCCGATTGAAGCATGCGATCCTCTGTCACGGTTTCCGCTATGCTGTTTGCTCGTATCATCAACCGACAACGAGCATTCCGTGACGCCAACTAATCCTACCGTCCTCCCCTCCCGCGAATACGCTGCTTTCCTGTTCGACATGGACGGCACCATCCTCACCTCGATCAAGTCCGCCGAGCGCGTCTGGAGCGCATGGGCGGTGCGCCAGGGACTCGACCCGGTCACCTTCGTGCCCACCGTGCACGGCAAGCGCACCGAGGACACCATCCGCAAGCTGGGCCTGCCCGGCCTCGATCCGGTGGCGGAAGCACTCGGCATTGCTCTGGCGGAAATCGCGGACGTGGCCGACATCGAGGAGATCGCCGGCGTGGGTCGTTTCCTGGCGAGCTTGCCGACCGACCGCTGGGCCATCGTCACTTCGGCGTCGCGTCCGCTGGCGACGGCACGCATCGCCGCAGCCGGGCTGCCGCTGCCGCCGTTGCTGGTGACGGCCGAGGACGTGAAGAACGGCAAGCCCGCGCCGGATCCCTTCCTGCTCGGCGCGCAGAAGCTGGGCGTGAATCCGCAGGATTGCCTGGTGTTCGAGGACACGCTGATCGGTCTCGCCGCAGCGGAAGCCGCGGGCATGGACAGCATCGTCGTTACGGCGACGCACACGCATCCGGTGGAGACAAGCTCGGCCCCGGTGCCCGACTACGCCGACCTGGTGGTCGTGCGTCTGGACAATGGCATGATGAAAGTGCAGAAGAAGATCGGCCACTGACATGGAGGTGCCCATGCACCGCTACCGCAACACCAGCGGCGACTCCGGCGTGGTCGCCTACGACATCGACAGCGGCTCGATCACCGTAAAGTTCAGCAGCGGTGACCGTTATCTCTACACCGAGCACAGCGCCGGCGCAGAGAACATTGCCACGATGCAGGAACTAGCCCGCGCAGGCCGCGGGCTGTCCACCTTTATCAGCCAGCACGTCGGCTCGCGCTACGAGCGCAAGCTGAACTAGCCGCTAGCCGCGCTTCGGATACGGCGTACCGTCCTTGTGCACATAGGAATCGGTCGCGTTATCGTAGCGCAGGTCGATGTCGGGATACTCCACCGCATCTTCCGGAATACGCGAGCCGACGCACACGAACACACCCGCGCCCCAGCTGCGGTTGATCAGCTGATGGCCATTCGGCTTTCCACCCGGGAAAGCCGCATAGTCCCCTGCCCGCATGATGGTCTCGCCCTCGTCGGTGACCAGCACCAACTCACCCGAGACGATCATCACGAACTCGTCCTCGTGCGTGTGCCAGTGGCGCTGCGACGATGCCGCGCCCGGCTGCAGCTCGACCAGGTTGACGCCGAACTGGCTCAGGCCGCCGGCCTCGCCCAGCGCTTGCCTGGAGCGTCCGTCGACCAGCTCGGCGAACGGGTCCGGATAGCCGGTGCCTTTCAATACGGGAATGCTGCTCAGGTCCAGTCTCGACATGCGGTGCTCTCCTTGGTTGGCCGCGGGTGGAATCAGCCGCGCTTCTGTACCAGCGTCAGGATATCGTAACTCGCCACCAGTTCGTCGTTCTGGTTGGTGACCTGCACGTCCCACGCCACCACGCCCTGGCCGCGACCCTGTTCGTCGGTACGGTTACGGTCGACCTTGCGCTTGCAAGTGAGCCTTGCGCGGATGGTGTCGCCGATCGCCACCGGCGCCACGAAGCGCAGGTTATCCAGGCCGTAGTTGGCCAGCACCGGCCCCGGCGCCGGCGACACGAACAGCCCCGCCGCCGCCGACAGCACGAAGTAGCCGTGCGCGATACGCTTGCCGAACTGCGTGTCCTTGGCCGCGATCTCGTCGAAGTGCATGTAGAAGTAGTCGCCCGAGACGCCGCCGAAGTTGACGATGTCGGCTTCGCTGACGGTGCGGCGGTGGGTCAGCAGCGAGTGGCCGACTTCGAGGTCTTCGAACCAGCGGCGGAACGGGTGCACCTCGGTTTCCTTGACCGCACCGCCGCGCACGTATTCGCCCGTGACGGCGCTCAGCATGGTCGGCGAGCCCTGCACCGCGGCGCGCTGCAGGAAGTGCTTGACGGCGCGGATGCCGCCCAGCTCTTCGCCGCCGCCGGCGCGGCCCGGGCCGCCGTGCTTCAGTTGCGGCAGCGGCGAGCCGTGGCCGGTGGAGTCGACCGCCGATTCGCGCTCGAGGATGTGGACGCGCCCGTGCGAGGCGGCGGCGATCGGCACCGCGTAGGCGGCGGTCAAAGGGTCCTTCGTCACCAGCGTCGTCACCAGGCTGCCCTTGCCACGTGCGGCGAGGTGCAGGGCTTCGTCGATGTCACGGTAGGTCATCAGCGTGCTCACCGGGCCGAAGGCTTCGATGTCGTGGACGGCGTCGTTTACCATCGCGTTGCGGCACAGGAGCAGGGTCGGCGCGAAGAAGGCGCCGTTCGCGACGCCCTCGCCCACCGGATTGAATCCGTCGCGGGCGCTGAACAGGATCTCGTTGCCGCGCGCGAGCATTTCAACGCGCTCGGACACGTCGCGGTGCTGGTCCATCGAGGCCAGTGCGCCCATGCGCACGCCTTCCATCTTCGGATTGCCAACGGTGATCTTGGCCAGTCGCTCGCGCAGGCGCGCGCCCACCGCTTCGGCATGCTGCTCGGGCACGATCACGCGGCGGATCGCCGTACACTTCTGGCCGGCCTTGCCGGTCATCTCGCGCGCGACTTCCTTCACGAACAGGTCGAACTCGGGATCGTCGGGCGTCACGTCCGGCGCCAGGATCGCGCAGTTGAGCGAATCCGCTTCGGCGGTGAACGGGACCGATTCGCGAATCAGGTTCTGGTTGGCCTTCAGCCTGGCGGCCGTGTCGGCCGAGCCGGTAAAGGTGACGGCGTCGAAGCCGCCCAGGCGGTCGAGCAGGTCGCCGGTACTGCCGATAACGAGCTGCAGCGCGCCTTCCGGCAGCAGGTTCGACTCCATCATCATCTTGACGGTGGCGTGAGTCAGGTAGCTGGTGGCGGTGGCCGGCTTGACGATGCAGGGCATCGCGGCCAGGAAGCTCGGCGCGAATTTTTCCAGCATGCCCCAGATCGGGAAGTTGAAGGCGTTGATGTGCACCGCCAGGCCGCCGCGCGGCACCAGGATGTGGGTGCCGGCGAAGCCGCCGCGCTTGCCCAGCGCCATGGCAGGGCCTTCGTGCAGCACGTTCGACGAGGGCAGCTCGCGCGAGCCCATGCTGGCGTAGGCGAACAGCGTGCCGAAGCCGCCTTCGACGTCGACCCAGCTGTCGGGACGGGTGGCGCCGGTCAGGTGCGAGATCTCGTACAGCTCTTCCTTGCGCTCCATGAGGTACATCGCCAGCGCTTTCAGGCGCTGGGCGCGCTGCTGGAAATCGAGCCGCATCAGGGCCGGGATGCCGGTCTTGCGGCCGTAGGTGACGGCTTCGTCGAAGTCGATCTTCTCCGCGTGGGTGTGGAAGATCAGGTCGTTGTTCAGGGCGCTGTGCAGCGGCGTGTGCGCTTCGGTGCCGTGCCAGCGGCCGGCGATCAGGCTTTGCAGGGTGGCGATGTTGGCCATGTTTGTCTCCGTTCAGTTATCTCTTCAGTCCACCGTTAGCCGTCAATCCGTCGTACGCGCCACTGGCGCCTACGACTTCCGGCGAAGGCCGGAACCCAATTTTGCGTGCAGGGTGCTAACGCATCCTTTGGCTACGGTACTAACTTGGGTACCGGCCTTCGCCGGTACGACGAGCTAGTGGTGCAATCAGGCTTTCGGTTTGTGCATGCCGCTGGCGTCGAACTCGATGCGCTTGCGGTCCGGCTCCACCTCGGTCGACGCTTCGACTTCACGCATCGTCTCGAGCGAGCGCACGGCTAGCTCGTGGTACTGGCGCGTGCCGAAGCTCTTCCACTTCACATCCTCGTCGGTCAGCTCCCGCATGACCTTCGCCGGCGTCCCCATCACCATGCTGCGCGGCGGGATCACCATCCCGGCCTTCACGAAGCTCATCGCGGCGACGATCGACTCCTCGCCCACGACCGCCTTGTCCATCACGACCGCATTCATCCCCACCATCGCATTGCGCTTGATGCGGCAGCCATGCAGCACCGCCCCATGCCCGATATGCCCATCCACTTCGACCACCGTGTCCTCGCCGGGGAAGCCATGCATCACGCAGGTATCCTGCAGATTCGCCCCCTCCTCCAGGATCAGCCGACCGAAGTCGCCGCGCAGCGAGGCGAGCGGACCGATGTAGCAGCGCGGCCCGACGATGACGTCGCCGATCAGCACCGCGCTCGGGTGCACGTAGGCGGTGGGATGCACCACCGGCCGTACGCCGTCGATCTCGTAGACCTTGACCATGATTTACACCCGCTCGACGATCAGGGCGATGCCCTGGCCGACGCCGATGCACATGGTGCACAGGGCGTAGCGACCGCCGGTGCGGTGCAGCTGGTTGACGGCAGTGGTGACCAGGCGCGCGCCGGAGGCGCCGAGCGGGTGGCCGAGGGCGATGGCGCCGCCGTTCGGGTTCACGTGCTCGGCATCGTCCGGCAGGCCGAGGTCACGGGTCACGGCCAGGCCCTGGGCGGCGAAGGCTTCGTTCAGTTCGATCACGTCCATCTGGTCGAGCCGCAGGCCGGTCTGCGCCAGCAGCTTTTTCACCGCTGGCGCCGGGCCGAAGCCCATGATGCGCGGGGCCAGGCCGACAGTCGCCATGCCGACCACGCGGGCGCGCGGCGTCAGGCCGTGGCGCAGGGCGGCGTCGCTTGACGCCAGCAGCAGCGCGCAGGCGCCGTCGTTCAGGCTGGAGGCGTTGCCGGCGGTGACCGAGCCTTCCGGCGTGACCACGCCCTTCAGCTTGGCCAGCGCGACCAGGCTGGTCTCGCGCGGCTGCTCGTCGGTGTCGACCACGTGCGATTCGCCCTTGCGGCCTGCGATCGTGACCGGCACGATCTCGTCGCGGAAGAAGCCCTTCGCATGGGCGCGCGCCCAGCGCTCCTGGCTGCGCAGCGCGAAAGCATCCTGGTCGTCGCGGCTGACGCCGAAGTCGCGCGCCACGTTTTCGGCGGTCTCCGGCATGCTGTCGATGCCGTAGCGCGCCTTCATCAGCGGGTTGACGAAGCGCCAACCGAGGGTGGTGTCTTCCATCTTGACGCCGCGCGAGAAGGCGCTGTCGGCCTTGCCCATCACGAAGGGCGCGCGGCTCATGCTCTCCACGCCACCGGCGATCAGCAGCTGCGCCTCGCCGGCGCGGATCGCGCGCGCGGCGGTACCGACCGCGTCCAGGCCCGAACCGCACAAGCGGTTGATGGTGTTGGCCGGGACCGCCGAGGGCAAGCCGGCCAGCAGCGCGGCCATGCGGCCGACGTTGCGGTTGTCCTCGCCGGCCTGGTTGGCGCAGCCATAGAACAGGTCGTCGACGGCGGCCCAGTCCACGGACTGGTTACGGGCCATCAGCGCGACGATCGGCAGCGCGCCCAGATCGTCGGCGCGCACGGTGGCGAGTGCGCCGCCGTAGCGGCCGAAGGGGGTGCGGATAGCGTCGCAGATGAATGCGTCAGTCATGAAAATCTCCTCTTATTCAGTTCTTGGAGCGCTTGTCGACCACGCGCCGGGCCTTGCCGGTCAGCGTGCGTTCGATGCCGCCGGGCGGGGTCAGGGTCACGCGCGTGGTCACGCCGACAAGGGTCTTGATGCGGTGCTGGAGTTCGCGCGACAGCAGTTCGGTGTCGCCTTGCGACAGCGCACCGTCGCGCAGCTCGCCCAGCACCTCGAGCGTGTCGAGATGCCCGTCACGCGCCACCACCAGCTGGTACTGTGGTGCCAGCGCCGGCATTTGCAGGACGATCTCCTCGATCTGGCTCGGGAACACATTCACGCCGCGGATGATCAGCATGTCGTCCGAGCGGCCCGTGATGCGGCCCATGCGGCGCATCGAACGGGAAGTGGGCGGCAACAGGCGCGTGAGGTCGCGCGTGCGGTAGCGGATGATCGGCAGCGCTTCCTTGGAGAGCGACGTGAATACCAGCTCGCCCTCAGCGCCGTCCGGCAGCACCTCGCCGGTGTCGGGGTCGATGATCTCGGGGTAGAAATGGTCTTCCCAGATCACCGGGCCATCCTTGCTCTCGATGCACTCGCTCGCCACGCCCGGGCCCATCACTTCGGACAGGCCGTAGATGTCGACCGCGTCGATGCCGGCGCGCGCTTCGATCTCGCTGCGCATGGCGTCGGTCCACGGCTCGGCGCCGAAGATGCCGATCTTCAGCGAAGTTTTGGATGGGTCGATGCCCTGGCGCGTGAATTCCTCGACGATGTTCAGCATGTACGAGGGCGTGACCATGATGATCGACGGTTTGAAATCCTGGATCAGCTGCACCTGTTTCTCGGTCTGGCCGCCCGACATCGGGATCACCGTGCAGCCCAGCTTCTCGGCGCCGTAGTGCGCGCCCAGGCCGCCGGTGAACAGGCCGTAGCCGTAGGAGATGTGGACCATGTCGCCCGCCCGGC
>Ga0265798_10001040_pt1 | contig 44142 bp, 63 predicted proteins | sample P3T30metagenome_FD_192430 | JGI IMG/M metagenome (GOLD analysis project Ga0265798, IMG submission 192430) | Plant litter microbial communities from East Loma Ridge, Irvine, California - P3 T30 | ecosystem: Environmental > Terrestrial > Plant litter > Unclassified | place: USA: California... | reverse complement strand
TATACTGGTGGTACACCGGGACGGACACCCCCCCCAGTCTGGACCGGTCAGCAGGGCCGGGGATACTTCCCCCCCTTGGTCCCCGGCCCTGCGATCCCATCCACACAAATAAGGAGCAAACCAGTGCAGGACAACGACTACAACGGCCACACCCCCGACGACTCGACGGCGGAGGACGCCCCGAAGATCAGTCCCGACACGAAGATGTCCTTCACGGACTTCGCTCAGTGGCTGTTCAAAGACCACGAGGGGGACACGCAGGTTCCTCCCCTCGAAGAGTTCATGCTGACGATGCAGCAGGTCGCCGACATGTCGACCATCACGAAGTTCAGCGTCTACGACCTCGTCCCGACCGACGACGGCCTGGGGCTGGAGGTCCACATCTTCGAGCGCTCACTCGACGACTGGATGACGCTGGTGAGCACCGTCGCCTTCGCCCAGATCACCAAGAGCCACGAAATCCTGCGTCCCATCCTCCGCACCGACCGCGCCACCAAGGCGGAGAAGGAAGAGCAGGAGCACGCGGAGGACCTCTCGAAGGCTCTGCGCAACCTCTTCGGCTGACACACACAGGGCAGGGAGGCGACCCGAACGCTTCCCTGCCCTGACCTGTACTTGACACATACGTATACCGCATGGTAGGATAGATTATGCCCGCAATTAGCCAGCTTCGCATCCCCGCGCGACACCGCGCCACACTGCCCGAGCCGAAGGACGCGCGGTTCCCGTGCAACTTCTGCCGCACGAACGACCACAACCTGTGCCCTCGGGTGTACAGGAACGGGTCGGGATCCATCCACTTCTGCCCCTGCAACACTCAGCACGACCCTCGCGTGGTCCGGTGCACCGAGTGCTACAACACGAACGAGGGCGAGGTGGACACGAAGGTCTGGCTCTGCAACGACGTCGAGGCGTGCGGCGAGCGGATCATGCGCCGGGTCGAGAAGACCGAGGTGTACCAGCAGATCACGCAGGCTCAGGACTCCGCCCGCGAGAAGCAGATCGCGGAGGGCAAGCGCAAGCCCGCACGCCCGCGCGGCGAGGGTCGGCCCAAGACCGGCCAGTGCCTCTGCTGCGGCGAAACCACGGGCGGCGGCAAGTTCAAGCCCGGGCACGACGCGCGCATGGTCAGCCAGCTCGCGACCAAGGTCCAGGAGGGTGCCGACGCGGACAAGGTCAAAGCCGACTTCGCCGCGCTCGGTGTCTCCGACGCACTCCAAGCCAAACTCGCCAAGCGGATCGGAAACCTGTGATGAACATCGAAGAGCACGAGGCCGAGTGGGCCAAGAAACGAGACGCGGAGGACGCGCAGAAGGCGGACGGCATGCTGAAATTGCTGTCGTTCCTCATGTTCGTCAGCTTCTGGATCTTCGCCGCGCTGGTCGTGAACAAGCTAGCCGACATCGTCGGTGCGAACGGCCCTGGCGTCGCCCTCATGCACGTCCTGGCGTGCGGGTTCTCTGGCATCATCGCCTTCGCCTTCTACGCCACGCGCGCGGGTGGTGGCCGGTAAATGCCCAAGATAGCAGGACGCAGGACCTACAAGCAAGAGCGACCGTACCAGGACCTCTATGAGGCTCCCAAGGGTGACGGCCTCGACCCGCAGATCGACTACGACCACGCGGTCTACTTCGACCCGGGCAACCGGTATACCGGGGTCGCGATCTTCCAGCGTGACCCGCTCGATGACACCTGGGACTGCGTGGACGCGTTCACCTGGGACATCGAAGCCGAGGGCGCGAACATCGAGAAGCTGTGGAACTGGCTGTCGGCCTGCCTGGGTCGCGGTGAGTACGACATCGTCGGGTACGAGAAGTTCCGCCTGTTCGAGGACAAGGCCAAAGAGCAGACCGGCTCGGAGTTCGGCGCGTCGCAGCTCATCGGCGTGATCAAGTACCTTCACCACCGCAACATCACGATGAACCGGTGGCCTCGTCAGCCGGTGGAGCTGGTGCAGTTTCTCCCGGAAAACAAGAAGGCCGTCGCAGGTATAATGAAGAAGCGGGGGATCAGCTCGGAGGCCCGCCGTCGCGGCACCTTCGGTGATCACGCGTGGGACGCCGAACTCCAGGGCTACTACGACATCATCAAGAACCGAGGGTGGAACACCGCCCGCAAAGCACCGACAGAGAAGGAATAATAGCCTCCCTCTGCGGTGGCGTAACCATCATGGCTTTTTCACCTCAAACACATCACACGCTGCGGGGGCAGGTTGGCCTCGCGTACCAGCCCGAGACTCAGGCTAAGACCTACGACAGCAAGTGCCGCAAGTCTTGCTGCTGGACCCCGTTCAAGTGCGCCAAAGACCTAAACTGCAACTGCCACAAGAAAGAGAGCAACTAATGCAAGGCACCGACACCGCCACTGACCTGCCGTCCATCAAGGACGCGCCGAACCGCCCGACTCACGCGATGCTCAAGGTGGGCAAGTCCGTGATCAAGACGAAGATCGACTGGGAGGCGTACGACCCCAAGAAGCCGGACCGGTTCACGGTGTGGGGCTTCAACAAGAAGTACGACGTCAGCCGCGCTCGCATCACCTTCTGCAAGAAGATCAAGTGAGCGCCCACGAGTCCCCGATGCCGGGGCAGGTGTACCAGACCGTCCAGGCCTTCACGTCGTACGACGCCGAGGTCGGGCGGTTTGAGACGCTCGACCTGGACAAGGCCCAGGTCATCACGTCCATGGTTGCCGGTGAAAGCGGTAACCACAAGGTGATCCTGGACATCGACCTCCCGGCACAGTTGATCCCGTCTACGACTCCTGGCCACTTTCACCTGTACATCGACGTAGAGGTGCCCGAACCTGAGTACGTAAACATGCTGGAAGCCATGGCTAAGGCGGGCGTGATCGAAAAGGGTTACTACGGTGCCAGCAAAGAGCGTGGGTTCACTGCCGTGCGGCTCCCCTGGGTGAAGAAAGAGGCCCCGGTTGAACACCCCGGCGCCTAAGGGCTGGTTCAACTGCTACTGCGGTCGCGTACACCCTTTGTCCTGGTTGGGGCGCACCGTGCCGTCCCACGAGCAGACTCTCAAATCCCAATCCCACACAATCAAGGAGATAAACCGTGCCAAAGAAAACCCCGGGTCCAGTCCTGCTCCCAGCGATCCCGCTGGTGAAGGACAACGTCCAACGTCTGCCTGAGTTCGCAGGGGAGGGCGGCACTCAGATCGTGTCGTACTCCGAGCTGGACTCGTACCGGCAGTGCCCGCTCAAGCACATGCTCTCGTACAAGGAGCGATGGAAGAAACCGGTGGTCGAGGGTTCGCCCCTCCGACGCGGTTCGCTCTGGCACCTCGTGATGGAGGAGCACTACGGCGTGATCATGGCGTCGTACCCCAACGGTCGCGACCCGATCCCCGACTACCAGGTCGACCTGGTGCTGGAGAACGCCTGGGAGAAGATCAAGCCCCTGCTGTTCGACCCCCAGACCGGCAACCAGTCCCCCGACCAAGAACTCATCCAGTGGATGTACGAGGGTTACGTGGAGAAGTGGGGGGTGGACAACGACTGGCGCATCGTCGCAATCGAGTACGCCTTCGAGGTCCCACTGCCCGACAACCAGGGCCAGGTTTCGCGCTACATCCTAAAGGGCAAGATCGACATCATCGCCCAGTCCCGCGAGAACGGCGGTCTGTGGATCTGGGACCACAAGTCGGGCAAGGACCTGCCGACCGCCATGGCCCTCGAAATCGACGACCAGTTCGGTGGCTACACCTACGCGCTGAACACCCTCGGCTACAAGGTTCGCGGCTCGATGCACAACGCAGCGCGCACGACCCAGAACAAGGGCGACCTCCCCGGAGCGATCATCAAGGGCGCGGTCAAGAAGCAGACCCTCGAACAGCGCATGGGCCGGACCTTCCTCAACCGCACCGCGCGGGAGGCGCAGAACCTGGCCCAGGACGCGTGGGCGGTCGCGAGCAACGCGTACCCGGAGCCGGGGGCCGAACTCCCGCTGTACTCGTCGCCGGACGCCCGGTCGTGCGGGTGGAAGTGCGACTACAAGGAGATCCACATCATCGCGCGCCAGGGTCGGGACATCCACGAACTCATGGACGAGTACGGGTTCTCCCAGGACTTCACGAGGCACTGATGAGTCTCGCTACGAAGTTGGCGCTGAAAGACGCGATCCAAGCCCACCTGGCCGACGAGGTACCCGGTGCCCAGCTCGCGGAGTACGTCATCCAGGCGACTCACACGGACGGCACCGCCGACACGGTGGGCGCGGTCGCGTACTGGCGGGACGTGGACGCCGCCACGTTCCACTCGGTCCTCGGAATAGTGACCTACGCTTACGTGAGCGTCTCGACCGCAGCAGCGAGGAATGAGGGCTACGGTGATTAAGTACATCGCGGTGACGGTCTCGCACACCGGCACGACCCCGCCCAACGTGGTCCGCACCATGGCTTACGCCGAGGCCAAGCAACAGGCCAAGCGGGAGCACGCACTACTGTTGACTGACGCTGACGCGGCGAAGTCCGCCACAGTGGAGAGAATCCCTTTCATGCCGGGCGTCTCGCAAGTCACAAGCTTCACCTACGAGATTGAGATTGAGGATGGGGAAGCGTAACCCGTTCTGGGTGACGTCTCATCGTGAGCGCGGGCGTGACCTGCACACGTGGCACTGCCGCCTCTGCCCCCGGCGCAAGGGCGGCTACCTCACTCAGTCCGAGGCTAACCTGAAAGCCAAGTCTCACTTCCGCTTCTCGCATCGCTGAACTGGCGCGCGCCCCAACCCCTATGGTATACTAGCCGTAGGGCGCGGGGCGCGCGCCTTTAGAGTTAGGACAGCCATGAGCAACACCAGCTACACCACGCACGAGAAGTCAGCGAGAGAGATACACGTCCTCCCGGTGGCGGATCTCATGGTCCACGAAGAAACCGAGGACTGCATCTGCGGTCCCCTGGTGCAAGTGGGTCCCGAAGGGGTGGTCGTCGGTCACCGCTCGCTCGACGGGCGAGAAGTACTTGACAAGCACTAACCCCGCATGATATACTAGTACTATCCCGCCCGATCCAGCAGAGGAAGATATATGCCAAAAGCCGCACCGACCGGGGACAAGACCCCGGCCAAGACCAAGAACGCCCAGCTCGAACTGGGAGGCGTGGAGTCCACGGCCTCCAGCCAGGACCTGTTCGGGGACATGGAAGACGTCGTCGAGTACGTCCGCGCCCTGTTCTACGGACAAGAGGGGTCGGGTAAGACCACCGCCGCTCTGCTCATGACCAAGTACGGCAAGGTGCTGGTGGTCGACGCTGAGGGTGGCCTCAAGAAGAAGGCCCTCGCGTCGCAGGGCGTGGACCTCAGCCTGGTCCGCACGTGGCCCCCCAAGGGTACTGCGGTCACGGCAGGCGGACTCGACAAGGTGTACGACACCCTCAAGGCGGACCTCGAGAAGGACCCCGAGTCGTGGGCCGGGATCGTCATCGACTCCGCCACCGACACGGTTCAGGCGCTCACCGCCCAGGTGTCGAACAAGCGCATCGAGCGCAACCGCAATAAGGGTGCCGAAATCGAAGAGGTCGACGAGTACTTCACTGATGTCGCCGACTACGGCACCATGTCGAAGATGTTCGTGGACAAGCTCCGCAAGTTCCGCGACCTGCCGCTCCACGTGGTCTACACGGCCCTGGAGCGCCGCGACGTCGACAAGAACACGAGTGAGGTGAGCTTCGGTCCCGCCGTCACGCCGGGTGTCGCGACTCCGCTCCTCGGCTACGTCGACATCGTGATGCATTTCTCGGCGGACGACGGCGACGCCCCGTTCCGCTCGATCAGCAAGCAGTCGGGCAAGTACCGGACCAAGGACCGGTTCGGCACCCTGCCTCGTGTGCTGGCCTACCCGACGATGCCTCGCATCATCGACTACATCGAGTGCAACCTCGACGCAGCCACCGATCCGCTGCAAAAAGAACTTCCCGCTCCTCGGACGGGCAAGAAGAAAAAGGCGTCAGCCGACGACGCCCAGGTCGAGGAAACCACCCCGACCGACGCCACCGCCTGATCCAGGCAACGAACAGAGAGAACCAGAATGCCCAAGCTCAGCAAGAAGCTCACCAAGTCCGTCGCCAAGGCCGAGGCCCTCCAGGGGTTCAGCCTCATCGAGCCCGGCAAGTACTTCGCCAAGCTCAAAGACGTCGAGGTCCGCGAGACGAACGCGGGCGGCACGATGTGGGTCGCGGTGTGGCACGACATCCGCCACGTCAAGACCGGCAAGAAGGTCCCCGGCCAGCAGTGGCAGAACCTCAACCTGCCCATGGACACCATGCCCGAGGGCTACACCAAGGGCGAAGAGAAGTTCAAGCAGGCCCAGGACATCTCGGCGGGTCGTCTCAAGGCGTTCTTCGAGGCGCTCGGCTACGAGGTCGACAGCGACACCGACGAGATGATCGGTGAGGTCGCGGTCATCCAGATCGCGGTCCGCACGATCAGCTCCGGCTCGCGCCAGGGTGAGAAGGCCAACGAGGTCAACGGCGTCGAGTCGGCCGAGGAGTTCGGCGACATCCCCGAGTCGGACGACGACGAGGGCGACGCCGACAGCGACTACTGAGCGCTGACTCAGTAACACAGTAACACCCGGGGTGGCTACCGGTCCCAGCGTCACTCGCCCATGTGGGCTTCACCACTGGCTGGCGAACTGGTAGCCACCCCATCCATGTACCATCCCGATCAGGAGTCCCATGAAACTGAGCGCCTCAACCACAAGCCGACTGCGGTCGGCGGAGGCTCCCACCACTCTCACAACTTCGATGCTCGACTCAGCCCTGTCCCTCGCGGAGCAGGGCTGGAATGTTTTCCCCCTGCGACCTGGATCCAAGGTACCGCTCCTCCCGCGCGCCCACCCCAAGGGTGAGAAGTGCAAGGGTGAGTGTGGACGGGACGGTCACGGTGCCTATGACGGCACGACGGACGTCGCGAAGATCAGGCGCTGGTGGAGCGAGAACCCGCAAGCGGGCGTCGGCGCTAACCTAGGAGAAGATCGTGTCGCATTCGACATCGATATCAATCACGGAGCACCCAATCTTGCGTCCTTTCCAGACACTCGTCGCCACCTATCTGGACGGGGCAACGGCAACCACCACAAGATCTACCGAGTCGAGCCTGGCACGGCTGGCGGAGCTATTCGACCAGCTGTCGGAAGCATGTCGTTCGTGGCAGGTATCGACATTCGAGCGGGCCGTGGATCCTACATCGTCATGCCCCCCAGCCTTCACGAGGAGACGCGCCGACCGTACACCGCCGACGCCGTTCCCGAACACACCCTCACCGACGACGAGGTCGCTGCAATCTGGGCTGAGGCGGGTGTCGAGCAGTCGGCCACGTCTAGAGCTGCCGCCCGGGGACTCAGCATCGTGGGTGGTGCTTCACGGTCAGGTCCGGGCGGTACGGGCAAGCCTGGGCACCTCTCGTCTCTGCTCGCTGACCCCCCTGCGGAGGGGGGCCGCAATGAGTGGTTGGCTCGTGTCGCCGGGCACTACGCTAAGATTTACCGCGACAAGCGCGACCTTTACGACGCCCACGTGTATCAGGCAAACCAACTCCTCAGTCCGCCACTCCCAGACGAGGAATACTCCAAAACCCTAGAGTCGATCTGGGACACGGAGGTAGTTTCCCACCCCGAGCGTGGCGCATCGCTGGAGAACGGCTGGTTGGTCGGGAACAAGCGCACCCTGTTCTGCCAGATCGTGGTTCAGGAGGGCGAGGACAAGCGAACGGACCTGGCTCCGTGGGGCGACTTCGACATCGAGGCACTGGGTGTCGCGGTGGATGAGGTGGACAACCGCATGTACTGGGTCAGGATCTACTGGCGCGACCGGGTCATGGACACCACGCTAGACGCCTCCGTACTGGGGGACGACCGCGCGATCCGCAAGTGGCTGGCCTCCCGTGGTCCCACCTTCGACCCGCCGTTCCAGGCCGCGCCTAAGACGCCTCCGGGCGTGCGCCTGTCGCGGTACCTTGAGAGCCAGCGTCCGCCTCAGGTTTCCATCGTGGAGACGCTGGGCTGGCACGAGGACCTCAAGAAGTTTGTGACCCACGACGGCGGCATCACGCCGGACGGTCCGATCACCAAGGAGGAGGCGGAGGTGGTGGCCGACCCGAAGCTGGTCGAGCGCGACCTCGCCCCTTACACGTACGGTTTCGCCAAGGACTGGGATGAGGCCCAGCGCGTATTGAATGAGGTGCTGTCATTCCAGGACACGACAATCACATCGATCTTCGGAGCCTGGTGGGCGGCTTGTTTGCTCAAGCCCCAGATCCAGGAGCGAACCTCTCTGTTCCCGTTCTTCGGAGTGGAAGCGACCTCGGAGTCCGGGAAGACGAATGGCTTCTTCGACCTGATGGTGGCGATGAACGGGAACACTCGCGGACAGATCGTCCCCACCCGCCCCGTCCTGCGAGACTACGCGTCGGCGAACAAGAACGGGATCGTGTGGGCGGACGACCTGGACGACCTCAGCGCCTACGGCGAGCTATTGCGCGCCTCCACCTCGAACGGCACGGCGTCGAAGATGGACATCGACCGGTCGGGGATCAAGAACACGCAGGTGGTCGCGCCGATCCTGATCACGGGTGAAGCCCTTGGTATGAACTCGCAGAAGGCGCTGGCCGACCGGTCGGTGGTGGTGAACGTGCCGTCGCCTAAGGGTCGCAAGTCGGTGCACGGCAACTACCCTCAGTGGGATGACGTGCTCGACCTTCAAGCAAAGTACCCCCGCCACAATGGGGGACTCTCCCAGCTCGCGGGTCATTACGTGCAGGCCGCGCTCGGGTACCGCGACGAGGTCATGTCCGCGCTGAAAATGGCGAAGCGCCAGGGCAGCGGGCGGCACGCGGACAAGCTGGCGGTACTGCGGGCGGGCGCGTGCCTGCTGGACGCCCTCTGCGGTCACGACGGGGCGTGGGAGGGCCAGGGAGAACACTACGGGCGGGTGCAGGCGTGGGCGGAGGAGGACGGCGCGCAGTCGCTCGCAGCCGACAACGCCCTCACGCTCAAGATCTTGCCGTGGGCGTGCCAGATCTTCACTGGTGACAAGCCGGTCGAGCACACGATGGGCCGGTGGCAGGGAATTGATGCCCCGGTATTCGTACGCAAGACTAAGCGTCGCACCGACGGTGGGGAGGGTCTTTCTTCTCCTGACGAGCCGACACACGAGGTGTGGTTCAGCGTGCCGCTCCTGTCCCTGGCGTGGGCGCGGGATCACGCGAACCGGATCGAGGTCCGCACGGAGTCGAAGGACGCGTTGACGCAGCAGGCGACGGCGCTGGGTGTGGATCGCGGGAAGGCGGTTATGGTGTCGGGCACGGGTCGTCGTGGTTGGTACCGGCAGTTGCCTCCTGAGTACGCGAGGGTTGTGCTGGAGCGCGCGGGGGGTTAGCGGCGCTACAGCGGGCGCGGTGCTGCAGTGGCTCGGGAGCTGGGAAACCAACTCTCGGGCCACAGTAGTATATACGGTATCTAGAGATCAACCTCTGATTCCAATTACCCCTCTCCCACGGGGTATGCAGCACCCTACTCAGCACTCTCCGGCAACCGCCGCTGTATCGCTGCCAACATTACCTTACCCCCCAATCCCCCGGAACGACGGGATCTCATAAATCATCTTCAAAAACATATACAGCACTACAGCACTACAGCACTACCTACGGCCCCCCACGTACGCCCTGGCCCGGGTACGCTCACGGGCGTGCCCGCCCAACCCCTGCCGCTCCGGGGCGCTGCTGCACCCCTATTGCGGTCCTCATAACCTATATGGTATACTCGTGGTATGGCAGACTACACTACACCTTGGGACCGAATTGACGACCTTGAGTCGGCTACCACCAGTGAGATCCTCACGTCGGTCCGCAAGGTGTCCAACACCCTGAACTCGATGCGTAACAAGATCGACTACGCGAACCAGACTGAGGTTCATTCTCGGCTGGGCCTGCGGCAGATCGACGAGCACAACGTTCGCGTCGCTCAGTACCGGGCGGGGTTGGTGTACATCGCGGAAATGATCCGCGAGCTGCTCGCCCGCTAATGCTTCACGCGAGCCGCAGGACCTACTACGCGGGGTGCCGTTGCCAGATGTGCGTAGATGCTCACGCTTACTACAAGCGTGCAATGCGCAAGCAGCGTCGCGAGCGGCTGGCGCGGGAGGTCCCTGACCACGTGCACGGCACGGTCAACGGGTACAATAACTACAACTGCCGGTGTGATCGTTGCCTTACCGCATACTCTGAGTTCTGCAGGTCGGACACACTTGCGCCGGAGTCCTGAGTGTGGTAGGCTAGGGGTATGACAGTCCGCACGGTTCCCACCGCGCTCGTGTCGAAGCAGCACCCGAATGAGGCGCAGCTGAACCCCGAGTCGGTGGCAGCATTTGAAGCTCTCCAGAAGGACCCACACACGTGGGTTGTCTGGCAGAGCGGCTTTGCCCATCACAAGGCAAGCAAGGCGCAGGCCTACAACCTGCGTAACGGCAAGCGCCAGAAGCTCCTCACGGCTGGCCACGACCTGGAGTTCAAGGCTTGGAAGGATCCCGACACGGGTGACTACCAGGTGATCGCCCGGTTCGCAGGAGGCGACGAGTAGTGCCACTCCCGATCCAGGAAGCTCGTCGCACTGGCACCATCCTTCCGTCCGAGCTGCTTGAGGCGTACGTCCACGCGTGGAACATCGAGTCCCCCGTTGCCGTCGACACTGAGACTTCTGGTCTGTTTGTGGACGACGGCGCTCGCGTGTCCACGGTCTCGCTTGCGTTCGCTGACCCGCTGGGCGTCTGGGCCAATCTCTTCGAGGGTCGCAGCTGCGAGGGCGCACTCGACGGCTGGTTCACGTACCGAGTGGAGGAGGTGGCACCTGGCTACAGTGTCCCCGTCGCGTCGTTCGCTTGGCCCTTCGACCAGGGAGTATCCTTCACGGATAAGCCCGAGGACGATGGGTATGCCACTATGTGGCCGGACGCCGAGAACCTCAGCCGCGAAGAGTGGGCGGCGCTGTTCGAGTTCCTGAGGCTAGCGGGCCAGGAGACTGGCTTGGTGTTCCACAATGCCAAGTTCGACCTGCACATGCTTGAGGCGGGGACCCGTCGTTGGCCCGGCCTGGGGTGGGACCTCTCCCGCCTTGTGGTGGCGGACACGCAGAACACGGTCGCGTTGCTCTACCCCACACTGGCGCTGGTTTCCCGGATGGGCAAGCTGGCCCCTACTACTTCGCTCAAGCCGAACTCGGCTGCGTTCTGGGGTGAGGCTGAGACGGACGAGCAGAAGGTGATCAAGGATTACCTCCGACGCAAGAAGCTTCCGAACGGGCGCTGGGACCTGATGCCGTGGGATGTGATAGCGAAGTACGCTGACCAGGACCCCCGACTCACCTTGCGCATCCACCTCCGCGCCGAGCATGACATCCAGCAGGGACTGGTTGGCACGTGGCTGACGGGCACCGGCAATAAGTTGTCGATCCAGCAGGCGCTCGACCGTCGCCTCGACACGACGAAGTTCCTGTACCGGATGGAGCGGCGCGGGTTGCCGTTCGACACCCAGGGTGCGTTGGTCGCGTCGAAGGAGTTGCGGTACCGGTCGGCGCAGATCGAGGACCTGTTGCCGTTCTCCCCTGCTACACTTCCCCGGGCCAAGCAGTACTGGTTCGGGGACCGAGACGAGGGCAACTTGGGGTTCCCGCCTTACGCGGAGACTGACAAGGGTGCCCCTAAGGTCGACGGCACCGTCGTCGATTACATGGTGCGTGACAACATTCCGGGAGCAAAGGAATGGAAAGATTTGCAGAAGCTCGCGACCGCCGACTCCAGGTGGTACGCGGGCTACGCCGACCTCGCAGGATCCGATGGGCGCTTGAGAACCTCAGTCCGGCAGAACGGGACAGTTTCTGGTCGGTTCTCCGTCGAGCGCGTGCAACTGCAGGCGATCCCCCAGAACTACAAGTTGTCTTCGTTTACCGTATTGGACGGCGTTCCTACTCCCCGCGCCTTGATTGGCTCAGGAATATCCTCTGGCTGGAAGATGTGGGAACTGGACTTGGCTCAAGCCGAACTCCGGGTCGCCGCGATGTACGCCAAGTGCCAGACGATGCTGGACTTGATCGATCAAGGCGCAGATTTGCACGGCGAAACCGCCAAGCAGCTGTTCGACATTTCCCCCGACGATCCTCGCTGGGATCAGATGCGGTCCGTCGCAAAGCGATCAAACTTCAGCCTCATCTTCGGTACGGGGTGGGAGACGTTGCAGGCGGCAATCGAAGAGCAAGTCGGTATCCGGTTGTCGGACGCGGAGGCCGAGTCGCTGGTACGCGACTGGAACAGGCTGTACCCCGAGTACAAGCGGGCGATCTACGAAACCAAGGCAGTCGTGGAGCGGCGCATGCGTTCGCCCCAACATGGCCGTGGAGTGGGCTGGATCGACACGGTCAATGGCGAACGGCGCTGGTTCGTTCCCGGCGAGGACACGCACAAAGCCTTCAACCAGCGGGTCCAGCCCAACCTCGCCCAATTCGGGATCGACTGGTGGCTCAAGGTCGAGCGACGCCTAGTCAAGAAGTTCGGCGACGATCCGGTTACCCTGGACGGCGTGTACGTCGGCAGAGTGGGCATGGTTATGACCATCCATGACTCGATGGTTCTGCTTCTGCCGGACACGCCTGAGTCCCTCAAGATCGTCGAGCATGCTCAGAACACGGGTCGCAAGCTCTGGGCGAAGAGGTTTCCTGGGGTCCCTGGCGACATCGACGCCAAGCCCTGGAACAAGTAGTCCCGCACCTGCGGGCACACTAAGGAGGAATAATGGCAACAGCATTCAAGGTGACGGACGAGCTGGTCGAGGTGTTCACCGAGGCCTTCATCGCGTACGACGGCGGCGGGGACCCCGCGACCCGTGCCGGACTCGAAGCGGTGTCCGCCGCACTGTAACCAGTACTTGACAGTATACTAAATGGTATGCTAGACTGGTCACAGGTCCGGAGGCGAGAGGTATCACGCACTGTCGATGTGGGAGCAAACTAGCGGCTGACGAGTCGCCGTCCCTGAATCCCCCCCAGATAGAAGTTCGCAGGTTCGAACCCTGCCTGGACCCCGATACCGCAGAGTGCGGATCAAGAAGGAGCAAAATGAGTATCATCGACGTGGTCGCGGGAGCGGCCTTCGGTTCGGAGGGCAAGGGCCACATCACGGCCCAGCTCGTCAAGCGTCGCCTCCGCCAGGAGCAGCGCACGGTCGTCAACGTCCGTGTCGCCGGTCCGAACGCGGGGCACACGGTCATCGACGACCGGAACCAGGCGTTCGCGCTGCGATGCGTGCCGGTGGGTGCGGCAATCGCGGCTGAGGTCTGGCTGTACATCGCGCCCGGGTCGGAGGTCGAGCTGGAGGTCCTAGCGAAGGAGGTCCACGAGCTGCGCGAGGCTGGCCACGCGGTCGGTCGGCTGTACGTGTCCGGCGAGGCCACCCTGCTCGAAGATCACCACAAGCAGGAAGAGACCGACGCAGCACTGACGCAGCGCATCGGCTCGACCGGCAAGGGGATCGGCGCGGCTCGCGTGGACCGGCTCATGCGGTCGGCCAAGCGCATCTGCGACGACCCCGCTGCGGTGGACTTCATCGAAGCCCTCGGCGCGACGGTCGTGGACGAGGCCGAGGCCAACTGGCTGGTGTCGTGGGCGGAGACGCGCAACGCGGCGATCATCATCGAGGGCACGCAGGGTTACGGCCTGGGCCTGCACGCGGGGATGTACCCGACCACGACCTCGTCGGACTGCCGCGGGATCGACTTCCTGGCCATGGCGGGCATCATGCCGTGGCACCGGGGCGTCACCGAGACGAACATCGTCCTGGTCGCAAGGGTCTTCCCCATCCGTGTGGCGGGCAATTCGGGTCCGCTCAAGAACGAGCGCACCTGGGACGAGCTGGGTCTGCCCGAGGAGCGCACGACCGTCACGCAGAAGATCCGGCGCGTCGGTGAGTGGGACGGCGAACTCGTCGCCCGCGCGGTCAAGGCTAACGGCGGCGGTCAGCGCGGCATGAGCATGGTGAACGTGGGAATCGCCCTGACCATGGTCGACCAGAAGTTCCCGTTCATGAAGGACCGCACGTCGATCCGGCTCATGTTGAAGGAGGCGGAGCAGTCGGAGCTGAACGCGATGACGAACTTCCTCAAGCAGGTCGAGTTCGAGTCCGGCGCGGAGGTCATGGCCATGACCACCGGCCCCAACCACATCATCTGGAGGTAATCATGGCTGGACACGAGAACGGCAGGGAATACTCCGTCGCACCCGAGCCGTTGGAGAACGCGGCTCAGACCCCGGGTTACCAACCGCCCGAGAAGATGTACACCCTGGCGGAGGCGATTTCGATCATCGACTCCCGCCCCGTCCCCGGCGTCGCTGAGGAAATGAACGAGCGTCGGGCCGACTGGGGTGCTCAAGCCTCCGCGAAGGGCCAGTTCATCAAGACGGCTGAGCGTCTGCTCACCAGCCGTGATGAGTTCGACGCCCGTGACTCGGCGGCGGACATCGCGGACAGTCTGCGGTCGTGGTGGCTGGACGTCGCGTCGCAGGAGGTCGAGCCGCTCATCGCGAAGATGTTCGAGTACGGCGGCGTGGGTCGGTCGAGCGACCTGGTCGAAATCGGCAAGAAGATGGTGCGGCTCGGCGTCACGAGGCAGAAGTCCTTCGGCCCGAACGACGACCACACGTCGTACGCCGAGCTGGGCATCTACTTCTACATCGAGGGCAAAATGGCGCGCTGGTCGGCTGCAATCGCGGAGGGTCGGCCCGTCTCGGACGACACCCTCCTCGACATCGGCATCTACGTTCGCATGGTTCAGCGGATCCGTACGGTCGGGGGGTGGCCGGTATGAGTCCCTCCGCCGAAACCGACGCTGAGTACGAAGAGCGTCACCGCAAAGAGTGGAACGCCCGGTACAGCCGGGCACTCGCCCAAGCGCGCCAGAGCCAGGAGTTCCTCAAGCTGCTCCAGTCCAAGCTGATCGAGGACGACCTGGACATGCTCGCGGCCCAGAACTCGCGGGCGGTCATCCTGTCGGTTACCGATCGCCTGGACGACATGACGGTCAAGGAGGTCAAGACCATGGACGGTCGGCTGATGGACGAGTTGATCCGTCTGGAGGCGCGTCGCGACCTGATCAACCTCACACGCGAGACGATGCGCAAACACTCGGGCGTGGGTGCCCCACTCACCGACTAGTCCGGGTTACGCCTACGTCGAGCGCAACGTGCGCACGATGTCGGCAATCGGCGGCGTATATGATATGCTGACGGACCAGATAGTACACGACCACGGCGAAATCCTCCGCGAGGGGGGTTTCGCCGTGGATCTGTACTGGAGGTACCGAAGCATGGGTCACACACCAGACTACACATATCGAGAGATAAGGGCAAGAATGAGCGACGAAATCCTGATCGAGCTGCTGAACGCGGACGCGACGTTCCCCACGCGCGGGTACGACGACGACGCGGGCATCGACCTGTACACCTCCACGGACATGTGGATCAATCCGGGTGACTCGGTGGACGTGCCGACCGCCGTCGCGATGCAGTTCCCGCCCTCGGTCTGGGGCATGCTGGTCGGTCGGTCCTCGACCCTCCGCAAGCACGACCTGCTGGTGAACACGGGGATCATCGACACCGGCTACCGGGGCGAGCTGTTCATCAACGTGCACAACCTGGGCAAGCGGGCGTTCAGCGTCCACAAGGGTATGCGCCTGGCTCAGATCATCCCGATGTCGAACCTCGCGCCGAAGCTCCCGATGCGCATGGTCGACTTCCTCGACGAGCACGAGCGCGGTGCGCACGGGTTCGGGTCCACTGGTGTTTGAGGGCGTGGTGTTCGATCCTCGGCCCGAGGACCGCGACTTCGAGCTGTACGTGAACATGTTGGCCATGGATCGCGAGGCGGAGTTGCGGGAGCGATTTGTACAGGCGCTGGAGGGCGTGTACCCGGGACGGCCCCGCGAGGTCCTGGAGAATGCCGTCGCGGAGCGCGTGCGCATGCTGGGGCGTCCGCTGTGGCTGGACGAGGTGCTAGCTATGGTGGGGGTTCTCCTGGACCGTTACTACACCTACGGCCCGCCCACCACGCCGTGCGTACTCCGGACTTGTGCCCCGGTCCCGGATGTGCTAGACTAGTTCTACAAGCACCGCCCCCCTTCCCGATTCAGAAAGGCAATACCGTGGCTGACACCATCACCCCCGAGACCGAAGCCGAAGCCGTCGCGACCCCCGCGAAGGTCAAGGAGCCGATCAACCCCCAGGTCCCCGCCGAGTTCAAGAACGCCGAGTCCGGTCGCTACCTCCCCGGCAAGGACGCCGCCCACAAGTCGCAGGTCGCCAAGGCGATCGTCGCCGGTGGCAACCGCGACAAGCTCCTCGCCGAACTCGGGTCGGACAAGCTCCGCGAGGGCGCCCTCAAGCAGGTCGAGAACTTCTACCAGAAGATCGGCAGCAAGGGCACCGCCGGGTTCGTCAAGGTCAAGACCGACGAGTTCGAGGCCCGCAAGCTGCGCGGCGACGGCGGCGTCTGGTTCGACGGCGACAAGGGCTGGGAGCACGTCGCTTCCGACTCCAAGATCGCCAAGACCTTCGAGTCCCTCGCCGACCGTGACAAGGCCGTCGAGGCCGAGGCAGCCGCCAGCGAGGCCGACGCCAGCTGACCTCGCCGTCAACGCGTCTGTGGTGCCCCGGGGCTAAGGTCCCGGGGCATTGCAGTCTCTTTGAAGGACAAAGCGAGGGATACTGTGCTGGAGCAAATCAAGACGCAGGTGCAACTCCTGACGTCACCCATTCGTCACGCGTTTTGGCAGGACCCCGAGGTCGAGGGCGACGCCCGGGTGTTGCGTACCACGTTCGCGCCTTCGCTCATCGACCAGCTCGACGCCTCCATCGGTTCAGGTGGGGGCACAGGCGCGGGCGGTGTCGGTGAGAAGCGGACAAGAAATATCCTAGATTCCGCTGCGGTGGAACTACTGACAGAGATAAAAACAGGTATAGGTGCCCTGTGGATAGAAGAATATAGGGGTAGGGACAGAAAGATATATACTGTTCCCCCGAAGCTTCTACTGAACGACTGGTTCCGGCTGCACGCGCGTCGGTACGTTCAGGACGGGTTCGTGCCGGACCCGCACGAGGGTGAACGCCAGTTGCGTATCCTCCGAGGCTGGGTCAGTGCGATCGAGTCCAAGTTCGACCCGCCCCGCAAGATCGAGCTGCTGGTCCACTGCCCGGGCCTGATCGAGGTCGACGGTCTGTGGTACGACTGCCAGGAGCGGTTCTACTACGACCCAGCTGGAGATAGATCCTCCGCCGTTGTGGCGTCAGTGACTTCGGACGGTCGAGTCTACGTGGCGTGCAAGGTGTGTAAGTCCTCGTGGCACGGCCCCCGTGAGCTGGGCGAGCTGGGCGGTGCTCTGGGCCTGGACGTGGCGGCGGCGCTCACGGCGGTGTCGTCGGAGGCGGACGAGAACGCAGCCGCAGCTGGGGCGGAGTCGTAAGGTGGCCCGGCTTCGAGGTGGCCCGGCTTCGACGACATCAAAATGGCCCGGCTTCAAAATGGCCCGGCTTCGACGGACCTTCTGGTCGATCGCGTTCAGCCCTCGGTCTTGGTCAATATTCGGCTATTCGGGTATGGGCGCGTTCTGCGCATGGATATACCTCAAACTGAGTGGACTGTTATAGACATACAGATGTGCCCCGGCCGTTTCGGACCGGGGCTTCTGCTTAGTCGTTGTACAGCTTGGACTGGATCCCTCGCACGACCATGCTGAGGTGTCGGCGCGTTGTGACGCTGGTCGAGTGCGGGAACAGAACCATCCAGGTGCCCTCGCCGGGCGCGTCGAGGTCGGGTTGGAAGATCGCTATGACTGTGCTGTACGAGGTGACCTGCAGCTGCTCGTAGTCGGCGTCGTCGGGCGTCATCCACTCTGCCCGTAGGTTACCCGCGTCGAACGGGATGTTCTTGCGGATCAGCTCGGGGACGTCGGACTGGTACACTTTGCCGGACATGTACTGCTCCTTGTTGTCTGCGCGCGCCGTGTGCGCGCGTCTGCCACGAGTATACCACACATATTGCCCGTGCCGCAAGCAGGTCCACGACACGCCCGGGCTGCACGGGGACTTGCGGACTCAGAGAGGGCGTGGTATACTAGTTGTAGACAGGGTGGAGGTACCGCCCGCAGAGAACCAGGAGCACACCATGACTGAGAACACCGTCACCCTCGCCAACTGCAAGTGCGGCTGCAAGCAGCAGGTCGGAAGCGTCGACAGCTTCTACCGCCCCGGCCACGACGCCCGCCACGCTGGAGACGTCGCCCGCAGCATCCTCGACGACGGCGACCGCAAGCACCTCGACGCGCTCCCCACGGACGCACTCAAGGCCAAGTCCGAGGCCCTCGCGGTGAAGTGGATGACCGCCGCCGAGGCCAAGGCCGCGAAGAAGGCCGAACGCGAGGCAGCCAAGGTCGCCAAGGAGGCCGAGGCCAAGGGCGAGCAGCCCGAGGCCCCCAACAAGACCCGCGCCCGCCGCGAGCTGGCGAGCATGAAGGAGCGGTCCGAGAAGGCAGCTGAGAAGGCCGGTGCGACCAAGTGATGACGGTCTACGGGTACCGGTTCAACTCGACGTCCCCCGTGGTCTGGACTGACTGGACCAGCGAGGAAGCTATCGCCATGGCCAAGCAGCACAACCTGATGATCGTCGCCCAGGAGCAGGCCGCGCTCCGGATCGTGAGCATCCGATGAGGTTCCGCACAGGGTTCCAAGTCCAGGTGAAGATCAGCAGCGCCGTCTGGTGGACGGTCAAGGAGGTCGACGGTGTCGCAGCGAGTGCAAGGATCGCAGAAGAAACAGCCCAAGACGAGCGGCGAGATGTCAGGGTGGTTAGCCGCGAGGGTAAGGTGACCCACAAGATCGTCCAGTCGAAGTAACACCCAGGAAGCCCCGGACTTGCGCCGGGGCTAACCTGTGTGGTATACTAGGTGTAGACAGGGCGGAGAGCCGCCCGCAGAGCACAAGGAGCAGAGCATGGACGAGAAGCCCAACACCAAGACCAGCACCCTGATCGAGTTCATAGAAACCGAAGTGGTGCGCGAGTTCGTCGAAGTCATGGGTTACAACGAGGAAGACTTCGAAGAGACCGACCTCATCCACGTGACCATGTTCTACACCCACCGCATGACCAAGCAGGGGTGGACCCTGGAGCAGCTGCGAGAGGTGAAGTGGGACGCGGACACCTGGAAGCAGGTGCTCAACTGGGGCGAGGGGTACAGCGCATGACCGAGGAGCAGAAGGCAGCAGAGGTCGCGGACCGCGAGCGCCGACTCGAAGAGAACCACGGGATGATGCCCGAAGAACACGAACCGAAGGAGAAGACTCCCCCGCCTGGCCGTGGCGAAAAGGGCTACGACCCCAACCTCCAGGCGAAGCCGAAGCCATGGCCGATGGGACGGGTGCTCGCGGTCGCGGCAGTGCTGGCGGGACTGATACTGGGCCTGGCCAACTGCCAGGGATGGAACTACCAAGACACCCCGCCCGTGGGCGACACGCAACAGACCATAGATTGCGAACTGAGGGGGATGTGCTGAGGGAGGGATAAAGACAAGGATAGATAGGGATAGAGATAGGGATAGATATAGGTATAGTACCCGACACGCCCGGGCTTCACGTGGCTTGTGCTGGGGCGAACTGATCTGATAGACTAGCTCTTGCACAGGTGACGAGTACCTCCTGGATCGGGACGCACGGCACGACGCACGACCCCCAACCCTCATTGCTCCGAGGGTTGGGGGTCGACCTGTACCCGGGGGTGACAAGATGAGCGCCACTAGCGCCCGCAGCCGACGCTACCGCCAGATCTTCAAGGCGGAAAAGGAACGGTGCCGCACGACTGGCGGCAAGTGCTGGATCTGCCACCGCAAGATCGACTGCTCAATACCGAGCGTCGAGAAGTGGGGATTCAGCCTGGACCACGTAGACCCGACGGTGTTCGGCGGCGACCTGGAGCGACTGGCCAACCTCAAGTGGGCACACAAGCGGTGCAACAGCAGGCGAGGCGACGGTACGAACAAGAACGTACTGATCACCAGCCGCAAGTGGTAAGAAAAAAGAAATAATAAAAAATAAAATGGCCCGGCTTAAAATGGCCCGGCTTCGAACGGTCTTCTTGCCAATCTCCACTCAGCCGGGTCGAGACAACATATGTTGTTGGGCCGGTCGAGTCAGTGACTCCCAGCTGGCATTCAGCTAAGGCTCAGCAAGCTCAGGGTTGCGCCGACGCCCGCGATGTGGTACAATCGCGCGCCCGCGCCCGCTCGCGCCGCGCGGACAGAGAGGTCCGGCGACACTCAGCGAACTCACAGCAACCCGTTATCAGCTAGTTATCTCCCGGACTTGCGCGGTGGTCCCCGGGGTGATAGACTGGTGGTACACCGGATCGAGGGACAGGCCCTCGGCAGGACACCACAGGAGCACACAATGGCCACCACCGCCCGCACCCCCCGCAAGACCGCCGCCACCAAGACCGCCGCGAAGACCCCCGCGACCGCCCCCGCCGCCGCCCAGTGCCTGTGCGGCTGCGGCCTCCGAGTCGCCCCCCGCCGCTCGTGGCTCCCGGGTCACGACGCCCGCGCCGCTGGCGTCGCCGCCCGCGCCGCACTCACCGGGGACACAGCAGCCATTCAGGCGCTCCCCAGCGAGGCCCTCCGCACCAAGGCCGCCAACCTGGCAGCCCGCTGGGAGGCCGCTGCGAAGGACAAGGCCGACCGCGCCGCCGAGCGCGCCGCCGCCCGCGAGGCGAAGCTCGCAGCCGCCGCCAAGTAGACTCACAGCTGAGTCACAGCAAGCCGTTACAGACCCGTTATCGGCGGGGGGGTTGCGAGACCCCCCGCCGGTATGGTAGACTGGTGTTAACAGATCGGGGGAGCCCCCCCGGCAGGACGCAAGGAGTAAGACCATGAGCCCCCAGACCATCGCGAACGCCCTGATCCACGCGATCCAGGACTACGAACGAGACGGCGGCGACAGCCCGCTCCTCGACACGGCTGTGACGGAGCTGAAAGACCTCTGGAACGAAGCTATGGACAACCTGGACGCCGACGCCACGCGCGACGCCCACGCGACAGTGATCATGGCCCTCGGCATCGAGGCCGTCGACGCGTACGGGATCGACGCGTGAGCGCCGTCCGCCGCGTCGCGGCCTCCGTCGCCGTCGCCGCCGTCCTCGCAGCCGGGATCACCGGTCTCCTCACGTCCGCTCCCGTCGAGTCCGTCGACGGGCCGTCCGCCCCCGTCTCCGAGTCGATCCCCCGATGCCACCACGACGACTACAACGACGGCAGCCAGGACCGATGCTTCACAGTCAACGTCCAGACGGGACAGATCCTCGTCATCGACAGTTCGGATGAGGTCATCAGCTAACATACAGCGGAGACACAGCGACCCCCACCCCCACTCGCGGGGTGGGGGTCAGCCGTGTCCCATCCAGAACACAGGATACACACAGACACGACCCAGTGGACGTACAGCTAGGACTCAGTTCCCACGCTGTCCGTCCGCTGGGTCGCAGTTGTGTTCGCGCTGTGCGTTCGCTGGTCGTTAGCTGAACGTGAGTTGGACGTCGTACTACCGATCGGATCTGAGTCCCGACCGTACGTCACCTGAACGTGAGCTGGGCGTGGTACTACCGACCCCATCTGCACGTGGACTGTACGTTGTCTGAATGCGGGCTGTGCGTGCGGTCACTGACCGCGGACCGTACGTCCGCTGAGTGTGGGCTGTGGGTTGGCTGATTGCGAGCTGCGTTCGCTTAGCTGTGAGTTGGGTGTGTGCAGTCTGTGAATCCCCCGTGTGGGTTCTGTGCGTTCGCTTTGCTTTTGCTGAGTTCGTTCTACTGAGTTTCCGCTGTGTGTTTGCTGAATGCGCGTTGGGTGTGACCTGGGTGACCCAATACCCGGGGGATAACCCGAAAAGAAGCGCGCGCGGCTGACCCCCTGGGAGGGAGCCTTTCTCTCCCCGATAGCTGTTGAAATGGTTGGAGGTCAAACCTTGGCTGGTCCCAGTGCAGGTTCATTTAACCTTGGCCCCCGAGGCAAACATCTTTACAAAGAGATGCACCGAACGTACAACTTCGACCCCATCCAGCAGGAGCTGTTGGTCGAGGCTTGCCGCATCGCGGACACTCTCGAAGAACTCAATAAGATGATGACAGGCGACAAGTCGGCCTGGATGTGGATCAAGATGCCACGCAACGCCGACGAGCTGATCCTGAACATCGACGACGTGGCCAACCAACGACGACAGTTGCAGTTGGCCTTCAAGACCATCACTGCAACCTTGACCGTGGCCGGGGAGGGAGCGGGCCGAAAGGACGTACCCAGTGACCCTGTTGATGACATCACCCGAAGGCGCGAGGCTCGCATCGCTGAGAGACGAGCAGGGCGTGCTGTGGGGGAGCCAAACTCCTAGGGTTCGACTCGCTCCTGAGTACAGCTACTCGGACGGCTACGACGCAATCGAGCTGGCCGAGTCGGCTGGCTTGTTCCTCGACCCATGGCAGCAAGACGCCGTGATCGACACTCTGGCCCACGACGACAACTCGATAGCAGAGAAGTGGGCCTCCTTCGAGGTGGCGTACCTCGTCGCTCGACAGAACGGCAAGGGCTCAATTCTTGAGTGCCTGGAGTTGGCTGGACTGTTCCTCCTGGGTGAGCGTCTCATCATTCACACCGCCCACGAGTTCAAGACCGCCGCCGAGGCTTACCTTCGAGTATCGACGCTCGTCAAGAACACGCCGTCTCTAGACAAGAAGGTCAAGGGTTACCACGGCTCGCACGGTGAAGAAGGTATCACCCTCAAGAACGGGCAGCGACTGCGGTTCCTGGCCCGCTCCAAGGGTTCGGGTCGTGGCTTCACCTGTGACCGTCTGATCTACGACGAGGCGTATGAACTGCCCCGCTCGTCGGTCGCCGCGTCACTCCCGACGATGTCGGCTCGGCCGAACCCCCAGCTGATCTACGCTTCGTCGGCTCCCCTGGACTCCTCCGAGGTGCTCAAGGGCGTCCGGGACCGGGGTCACGGCAAGCAAGGCACCTCCGCCAAGCGCCTGCTGTACATCGAGTTCTCAGCCGACCCCAAGGGGTACGACCTGGACGACGAGGGAAAAAGGATCCCTCTCGACCTGGACGACCCACGGGGACTGGCTGCGGCCAACCCGGGAATGGGTCGTCGCACCTCCGAGGAGTTCGCGGAGTCCGAGCGTGCGGCCATGGGCGACATCGAGTACGCCCGAGAGCGCCTCGGAGTGGTGGACGACGCCGAGGTCAACGCGATCCTCAAGCCTGAGAAGTGGGAGACACTCCGTGACCCCCGTTCCACGCTCCTCGATCCCGTCTCGTTCGCCTTCGACACGAACCCCGAACGAACCTGGTCCACAGTATCAGTGGCTGGTCGTCGTACTGACGGCCGCATTCATACTGAGGTGGTTGAGCGACAGCGCGGAACAGGCTGGTTGGTTGACCGGCTCGTAGAGCTGACCGACGACTGGGAGCCTGCTAACCTGCTGGTTGATGCGATGTCCCCGGCAGCGTCGCTGATCCCGCAACTGGCCGAGCGCGGTGTCGAGGTCACCACGACCAACACCCAGCAGTACGGTCGGGCGTGCGGTAACTACTTCGACCTGTACGACCAGAACCGACTCCGCCACACCGGCCAAGCTCCCCTCACCGCCGCCTCCGAGATTGCCACCAAGCGCATCCTCGGCGACACGGGGTTGTGGGGCTGGGCGCGCAGAGATTCCACCGACATCACCCCGCTAGTGTCATCGACGCTGGCGGTTTACGGGCACGACCTAGCGCTCGCAGAACCCGATGAAGAAGAAGTCGACTCCACAGTGGTGGTGTTCCGGCGTTAACGAAAGGAGGCCGCGTTGGTAGACCGACTGAGCCGGGAGCTTGAATCCCTGGTCGACACTCACATGCAGCGTCTCACGACGGCACGACCGGAATACAGGCGACTCGACAAGTACTACGAGGGCCTCAACCGACTCTCCCAGCTCCAACTGGCGATCCCGCCCGAGCTGGAGCAGTTCGTGGTGTTCGTGAACTGGTGCCGCAAGGCGGTCGATTCCGTCGAGCACCGGCTCAACCTGATCGGCTTCCAGCTCCCCGGCACTTCCAAGATCGACGAGAGCCTCCAGGAAACCTGGGACTACAACAACATGGGCGCTGACGTGACCATGGCGTTCCTCGACGCGCTGTCGCTGTCCGCAGGGTACATCGCGGTCGGCGCGAACGAAGAGGACCCCGAGCACCCGTTGATCACGGTCGAGTCGCCGGATGAGATTACTCACATCCGCGACACCCGCACTCGCAAGCTGTCGTCGGCCTTCCGGTCGTACGCACCGGTCAACGGGATCGACCAGTCCGCCACGCTCTACCTCCCGAACGAAACGTTCTGGCTGGAGCGCGACGGCAACATGCGCTGGTACATCGGCGACTACGACCAGCACAACCTCGGTCGCGTGCCGGTCGTCCCGCTGATCAACCGACCCCGGTCGCACCAGCTTCCGAACTGGAAGATCCCGGGCGTCAGCCAGATGCACGACGTCATTCCCATCGTGGATGCCGCCGCACGTGCCCTGACCAACGCTCAGGTCGCTCAGGAGGTCATCGCGACCCCCCAGCGCGGCATCATCGGTGCTACCAAGGGTGACTTCGTCGACGAGTCGGGTCAGCCACTGCCGATGTGGGAAGCCTACTTCGGTTCCGTGTGGGCCGTCAGCAACCCCGCCGCTCGCAGCTTCGAGTTCTCCGCTGGAGACATGAAGAACTTCGAGACGATCGTCAACCTGTACGCCCGTCAGGCGTCCGGGGTGACCGGCCTCCCGCCGAACTACTTCGGTCTGGTGTCGGACGACGCGGCTTCGGACGCGGCAATCCGGTCCCGGGAGACGCAGCTCGTGAAGCTCTCGGAGCGCCAGATCGCGAACCTGTCGAACGACATCAAGTCCGTTGGACAGATCGTCGACCGGTTCAAGACGGGCGACTGGAACCCGGACCTGCGCAAGCTGACGCCGGTCTGGCTCGACGCGGGTACTCCGACCAAGGGCCAGGCGACGGACGCAGCGGTGAAGCTCTACGAGGGCGACATCCTCGACCGCGAGTCCACGTGGGAGGAGCTGAACTACTCCCCGGCCAAGATCGAGATTCTCAAGAAGCGGTTCGAGGAGCGCGACAAGCTCCAGCTCGCCCAAGCTCAGCAGATCGGCGTGAACGGCCTGCTGGACGAGGTCGGACTCGACGAGAACGGAGAGCCGCGTGCAGACGCTGGAGACACTCGCACGGGATCACTACAGCCGACGCCTTAAACTCTCGGAGAGGGTTACGACCCACACCCTGAGGCTTTGGCAGACGGTGAACTTCAACGAGTTGGACGCGAGCTGGGATGGACTCAGCCCGAGCTTCAACGACTTGGTGAGTAACGGTGCGGTCGCTTCGGCCACACTAGCTCAGCCGTTCGTGGAGCGCGCGGCGTCCGTGCAACAGTTCGCAGGCCAGTCCGGCGTTACCGACCCACTGCTGTACGGTGAGGTAGCGCCGGACGGGCGGGCACTGAGGCCGCTCCTGTACGGCGCGGTCACTACCACGAAGACGGCGACCGGCGCGGGGTACTCCCTGGAGCGCGCGGCGGCTAGCGGCGCGGCCTTCTTGGCTGCAGCCGTCAAGACCGTTATTCAGGACATGGGCCGACAGGCCGACATGGTAGCGTCGAACGCACGCGGGTTCAAGCACTACACCCGAGCTATCAGCCCGGGCGCTTGCTCCCGATGCGCCGTACTGGCGGGAATATACTCCTCCGCCGTGGCGTTCCCCCGGCATCCAAACTGCAAGTGCGTCGCGGTCCCAGTGCCCGACGACCCCAACAAGCGCGGGTCGGTCGGCTACGAGTCCGTGGACGATTACTTCGACTCGCTGTCGCGGGCCGAGCAGAACCGGATCTTCACCAACGCAGGCGCTCAGGCGATCCGCGACGGTGCAGACCCCAACCAGGTCGTGAACGCTCGACGCGGGGCCGCTGGAATCCAGTACGGTTCCCGAGACAACCAGCCGCAACCCCCCGGGCGTCGGCTGCAGCGTTCGATGATCGGCGTTCGCGCGGACGGCACCCCGCTCATGGTCTACACCACGGGCGAGGGTTCGACGCGGCGCAGCAGCTTCCGCCGTCAGGAAGGTCGACTCTTGGACGAGTCGCGCCGGACGACGCGGTACCGGCTAATGCCGGAACAGATTTACGTGATGGCAGGGAACGACCCCGAGAGGGCGCGTGAACTGCTCATCAGGTATGGGTACATCTTCCAGTAAGATGGACCTGGGCTGGGGAGGGATTCCCCAGCCAACCCTGACTTACGGGATGTTTGTCAGGTTTCACCCTCCAAAGGAGAAGCAACATGAGCAAGCAGAACCAGCACTTCGGCCCGGAGTTCAACGACACCCCACTGTACGGACCGGCTTCGGTCTCGTTCGCCCTGCGCGGGATGCGCTTGGAGAACGGTGAGGGTGGCGACGGCACCGGGACCGGTGGAGAGCCGAAGGACGACCCCAAGGACGACCCGAAGGACGGCGAGGACCTCACCTCGCTCAAGTCGGCGTTGGCCACGGAGCGTACCGCTCGGCGTGCCGCTGAGAAGAAGATCGCGGACGACGCCAAGGAGGCCCAGAAGAAGGCCGACGCGGAGCTGTCCGAGGTCGACCGACTCAAGAAGGAGCTGGCCGAGAAGGACGGCGAACTGTCGACCTTCAAGATGGGCAAGCTCCGGGCGGATGCCGCCAAGGAGGCCAAGCTTCCGACCGAGTGGGCGAACCGCATCAGCGGCGACACCTACGAGGACATGCTGGCCGACGCGAAGGAGCTGGTGAAGCTCGTTCCGGGGGCCAAGCCCCCCAAGGCCGACCCTTCCCAGGGACGCAAGCAGGACCCGTCGGGCCTGAACAAGCGTGACCAGTTCGTCGACACCATCGACGACCTGTTCGGCAAGTAACACCCCACTTCCCAACACTACAGAAAAGGAACAACATGGTTGACATGGCAACCACCACGAACGGCGTTCTCCTGCCGTTCGAGGTGTCGGGTGAGATCTGGCAGAAGACCCTGGAGGCCTCGGTCGTCCAGCAGCTGACGCCCCAGATCGACCTCCCTGGTGGCGGCGTGGCCGTCGACATCATCACGGGTGACCCCGTGGCCGAGTTCGTCGCGGAGACGGCCCTCAAGCCCGTCTCGAACGCGTCGGTCAGCTCGAAGCTGATGTACCCGCACACCATCGCGGTCATCGAGACGTTCTCGAACAAGTTCAAGCGGGACAAGGGCGCGCTCTACAACGCGCTCCTCTCGCGTCTGCCCCGTGCCCTCGGTACGGCGTTCGACCGCGCGGTGCTCTTCGGTGAGGGTGCTCCCGTCACCAACTTCGACACCTTCAAGAACGTGTCGACGGTGAACATCTCGACCGACCCCTACAGCGGCCTCCTGACCGCCCTGGGTTCGGTCGTCGACGCCGAGTCGGACGTCACCGGCTGGGCGCTCAGCCCCGCCGCTGAAATCCTGCTCATGGGTGAGGTCGACAACCAGGGTCGCCCGCTCTTCATCGACGGCGTCAACAACGCCCGAGGCGTCGGCAACCTCCTCGGTCGTCCGTCGTACAAGCAGCGCGCCGTCGGTCGTGCCGGAAGCACCGGGGTCGCTTCGACCCTCGGCTTCGGTGGCGACTGGGAGTCCGCCGCGTGGGGTGTCGCCGACGGCATCTCGATCGACATCAACGAGAAGGGTTCGGTGACGATGCCCAACGGCGACGTCATCAACCTCTGGCAGCGGAACATGTTCGCCGTCCGGACGGAAATCGAGATCGGTTTCCGCTACCGCGACGACGACCGGTTCGTCCGCCTGACCGGCCCCGTCCCGGCCTGAGAGAAGGAGAACTAAATGGCTCCCTCGATCCTGCCCCCCAAGATGGGTACCCGCCGCGAGGCGGTTCCCATGCAGGTCAGCGACGAGCGAGCCGCGAAGTTCCTCGGCCTCGGCTGGACCCTCAGCGACGAGGACTCGGACTGGAAGGCTCCCGAGCCGCCCAAGTCCGAGCCTCGTGAGCTGGAGGTCAAGAAGATCAACGACGGTGAGGACTCCAAGACCGGCAACGGTCTGGACCTCACCGCGTTGCCTTCGGGACACGCGGTCACCGCTCCCATCGTGCAGGACGACCGCCGCAAGGTGGCCCCTGCCGACCCCACCAACGAGAACCTCCCGGGACTCGCTGGTAAGACGCGCGAGGTCCTCCTGGGCATCGCCGCCGCCGAGGGCATCGAAGTCCCCGACGCAATCACCAAGCCGCAGCTCAAGGCGCTCATCGAGTCCAAGCGCAGCGGCGAAGAGGTCGTCCCCGACGAGTCCGACACGGACGACGAGGACACGGACGGCCTCGAACCGATCGACGACGACGAGTCCTCGGACGACAAGTAACACCTAACGGAAGGACCGCTTCAATGGTAGTCAACAACCCCGCCAGCGTCGAAGACGTCAAGAAGCGGTCCTTCCGTCCCCTCACTTCCGCCGAACAGACCACGGCAACCACGCTCATCGAAGATGCGTGGTACCTGCTCATCGGCTACCGCTCCGTCGTCGTTGAGAAGCTCACCGACGAGACTCAGCCCGAGTACGCGGCATTCAAGCACAACGTCGTGCGACTGCTCGCCAACTCGGTGCTCCGAGTGATCAACAACCCGGACGGCGTGTTCGAGGAGCAAGGCGACGACTACCGGTACCGGCGCGACCAGGCGGTGTCGTCGGGTCGGCTCTACTTCCTCAACGAGGAAATCTCGGAGCTGCTACCGACCGGCACGGACGGCGCGTTCACCATCCGACCTGCACGGGTGCCGGGCGTGCGCCCGCCCCTGCCGGACGACGCGTATTGGGACACGCTCAACGCGTACGGATCGAGGTACTAGTGAGCCAGCGCACGACGATCATCCGGGGCCGCATCTTCAACGAGCGGCTCATGACCTCGACCTGCATCATCGAGCGGGTCACCAGCAAGAGCCTGAACCCAGCGTCGCTCCGCAACGAGGACTCCAAGCAGTTGATCTACGGCGACCCCGACAACCCCACTGACCTCGAAAAGGGCAAGTGCAAGATCAGGATCGCAGCTGCGTCGGCGGGCATCCAAGAGCGCGAACCCATCGGTCAGCAGATCGCGATGCAGGAAAGAGTGCTCTCTCTGCCGGTGGCGGGAACCGAGTTGGTTCGCAAGAACGACATCGTGACTATCCTCACCAACCCTGACGACGAGGGCCTCGTCGGCCACACCTTCCGCATCAAAGGGTTCGGCACGCAGACCTCGGCCACGGCGCGGAGGTTCTCAGTCGAGGAGGCCAGCTAATGGCAGACATCGAGTTCGACGTCACAGAGCTTACCACGCTCGCGGCAGACATCAATACGATGTCGGTACGCGCAGTGGACAACGTCGGTAAGGCGCTGGAGGTCACGGCCAACAAGGTCAAGGCCATGGCAGCCTCGGGCTACGGCGGTGGCCACTTCAAGCACGTCGGCAGGGCGATCAACTACGACATCAAGTCGAACCGCGACGGGGTCGAGGTCGAAATCGGTGCGGACCGTGGAGCAGTACAGGGCCGGTTGGCTCACTTCGCGGAGGGTACCGGAGGCGACTGGACCGGTGCCCGCAACTTCGGCGGGTACCACTCGCTTGAGCGGTCGTTGGCCAAGAACCTGGAAGACTTCCAGTCGGGACTAGCAAAGGCGGTACTCGGTGGGTTTGGTAGCTGACGTCAACAGGGTGTTCCTGGAGCGCCTGCGGTCCGACTCGCGTCTCACCGACAAGGTGTACATGGGTCGCGCGAACGACATGGACGCCGACGAGCCGAACGACGGCGACGAGTTCCCGCCGATCCCGCTCCCGTACGTGATGGTTTTCTCGGACGACGGGGAGTTCAAGTCCGACCGGGCGAGCGACGACGCGGTAAACGCCGAGTTCACGTTTACGGTCAACTTGGTGGGAGACACCACCATTCAGATCCAAGCCATGGCGGATGTCGTGAACGACCTGCTGCTGGACTGGCGACCGAATGTCCCCGGGCGTCGGTCGTGGAAGGCGAGAAAGAGTTTCTCGACTCCGAACAACATGCAGGACGAGCTGATGCCCGCCCTCATTTACACAGTGGCCGACTGGTCGCTCCGTTCAACGAAGGGAAAGACCGATGTACGTCCGAGTCCGTGACAAGGAGACGCGTCACCAGTTCGACATCCTCGAAGAGAGCTTCGACGACAGCAAGCACGAGTACGTGAAGACCGGTACCCTCAAGGGCACCCGCGCTCGACCCAAGCCGCCGAAGCTCAATCAGAGCTACCTCGGCAAAAAGACCACCTCGCCCGCCGACGCCGAACCCGACGTCGACGAGGACGAGGACGAGAACCCCGGCGAACCGTCCGGTGGCAACGAAGAGAAGAAGGAGGTCCACTAATGGCAGGTGGAGCAATCCCGGAGAGCATGCCCTCGGACGGTACCCTCAAGGTGACGTTCGTTCCGGTGTGGGACGGCAAGGTGGCCACGCTCGAAGGCGCGACGGCGCAGGACCTGTCCTGCTACCTGACCGCTGACGGCTGGGCACCCGGCACCGACGAGGCGGTCGTGACCGACTCGCGACTCTGCACCAAGCAGGAGTTCGAGCAGCCCGGTCGCGTCACCGAGACGCTGGAAATCACCTACGTCTGGAACACGGACGTCGAGGAGGACGAGGCCCGCCAGACGCTCAAGCGCGGCACGGTCGGCTACCTCGTCACCCGATGGGGCATCGACTACCAGGACGCGTACACCGCGACCCAGGAAGTCGACGTCTACCCGATCAAGACCGGCATCGCGCGGAAGCAGCCGCCCGAGGCCAACACCGTCCACAAGATCATGCAGAAGGCCTTCGTCACCGGCGAGGTCCTCCGCGACCAGAAGCTCGCCGCCTGACCTGACCGCACTTGCGGTAGGCTAGCCGGTCTGCTATACTGGGGGGTGCGCGTTTTCAGCCACGGGGCGCGCACCTCCCGCTTCACCCCTACCGTGGCACTACCCGTGGAAGGTACCAATGTCATCCCTTGACGCAAAACTCGAAAAGGCGCAGTTCGCCTATCGGGACCTCAACTTCTGCCTGGACGGACGCCTGAACAAGCTCCGTGACAAGGCACTCGCGGAGCTGTCCGCCGCGACCGGTCGCGCCGCAGCGACCGACGAGCGCAAAGACCCGGATGCTCGCCTGAGCAGCAACCCGGTCGCCGCCGCCAAGAAGAAGCTCGACCAGATCGAAGAGCAGATGAAAGACCTGCTCGTCACGATCCGCTTCACGGCGGTCAACAACGGGGTCTGGCAGAAGCTCATCATCCAGAACCCGCCCCGCAAGGGCAACGCCGTCGACCAGGGCCTCGGGTTCAACACCCAGACCTTCTTCGACCGCGTCTGCCGGGAGACGGGCAAGCTCGTCGAGGAAATCGACCTCGACAACCCCGACGACGCCACGCTCGAACCGATCAGCGACTCGCAGTGGGACAAGCTCAGCGAGTCCTTCACCGCTGGTGACTGGGACCGCGTCGACATGACGCTCATCGAGCTGAACCAGCGCGACGGCCAGAAGGACGTCGGCCATTTCGTGCGCGCCTCAAAGGAAACCCGCGACTCCGAGCCGACCTCGGACTAGCGCGCGACCTCGGGATCGCCCCACGGCGTCTCTGGGGCTGGGAGCCGACCATCACCACCGAGTACCACTACGGTGATGATGGTCGGCTTCTGCGTACCACCTCGCAGTCCGAGCCTGAATGGGACGACGAGCAGTACAACCTGATGATCGCGTTTGTCGATTATCAGGGCAGCATCCATGAGTGTGGGCACCCGCTGGACGAGACAACGTCCATTGAGGCTGACCGTGACAACATCAACGGCGAGTATTACTACGAAGCCGGACTGCCAATTCGGTGCCACGCGTGCACCGCGATTGCGCGGAAGCAAAAAGAGTACCCGGAACATGATTCCGCCCGCCTGTGGGTGGCGAACCGGATCGAACGAGATTAACTAAACAGCTGGGAGGCTACCGTTCATGGAACGTACCGTCAAAGTTCGCCTCCTAGCACAGGTCAACGGCTTCGTTGGTGGCATGGCGGAAGCCAAGAGGTCCATCAGCGACGCCCGCACCGAGATGCAGAAGATGTCGGAGGAGCGCCGCGCTACCTTCACCGACATCGGCGGTGGTATGGCGGCTGTTGGTGCCGCCGTTCTCGGCGTTACCGGCCTGGCCGTCAAGAGGTTCGCGGACTTCGACGAGCAGATGTCGTACGTCGAGGCGACAACCCGAGAATCGGCGGGGGCCATGAACCTGCTGAGGGCTGCGGCCCTCCAGGCAGGTCAAGACACGGTGTTCACCGCCGTGGAGTCCGCCGCCGCCGTGAACGAGCTGGCCAAGGCTGGTGTCTCGACCGCCGACATCCTGAGCGGTGGCCTCACCGCCGCCCTCGACCTCGCGGCTTCGTCCGGCATGGGCGTCGCCCGCGCGGCTGAGGTCATGGCCGGTGGTATGGGGATGTTCCGCCTGGCGGGAACGGACGCGGCGCAAGTCGCGGACCTCCTGTCGGCGGGTGCCAACAAGTCCATCGGTGAAGTCGACGACCTCGCCCTGGCCCTCCGCCAGGTCGGCCCCGTCGCGAACCTCACCGGCCTCTCCATTCAGGACACGGTCGGCACGCTCGCCGCGTTCGCTTCGACGGGTCGTATCGGTCTTGACGCCGGTACTTCGTTCAAGCGTATGCTCCAGCTCCTCACCCCCCAGTCGGCTGCGGCTGCTGCGGAAATGAAGCGCCTGGGGATCTCGGGTTACGACGCTGCTGGTGAGTTCATCGGTATCGTGCCTCTGGCCGAGAACCTCAAGACCTCACTCCGCGGCCTTACCGACGAGCAGCGGAACGCGGCCCTCTCGACCATCTTCGGTTCGGACGCTATCGCCGCCGCCTCGGAGCTTTACCGCCTCGGCGGTGACGGGGTCCAGGAGTGGATCAACAAGGTCAACGACACGGGCTACGCGTCCGAGAACGCTGCGCTGCGACTCGGCAACCTCAAGGGTGACATCGAGCAGTTCGGTGGCGCGCTTGATACCGCTCTCGTCAACGCGGGTTCGAACGCTGACGGCCCGCTGCGGTCGTTGGTCCAGGGCGCAACTGACCTGGTCAACGCGTACTCGAACGCTTCGGACCAGATGCAGGGTTCGGTGTTCTGGATCGCTGCGGTCACGGGCGGTATCGCGCTGCTGGCCGGTGCGTTCTTCCTCGCGGTGCCTCGCATCGCGGCGTACAACGAAGCGGTCGGTATTCTGACCCGTTCGATGCCCCGACTCGGCTCCGCTATCTCGGCGGTCGGCAAGGTCGGCGGCTGGGTTGCGGTGTTCGTTACGGCGTTCGCGGCGATTCAGACCTGGAGTGACTCCGTTAGGGAGTCGCTGCGGATGAACGCGTCGGAGCTGAACAACCTGGTGTCGACCTCGACCTCGGGTGCCAACACGCTCAAGAACGTCCTGACTGGGATGTCCGAAATTCAGTGGACCAAGAACGACAACAAGGACTTCCGTACGTTCAGCTACGGACAGAAGGAAGTCATCGACAATTTCGGCATGATGATCACCATGCTGGATCGCTACAACGGTACGATGGAACAGGGACAGTGGTGGAAGAAGAACAACCAGCTGGAAGACTTCAACACCCGCATTCAGGGGTTGGGCCAGTCGCTGGCCGACCTCGCCGTCTCTGACCTGCCCGCCGCTCAGAAGTCGTTCGCCCAGCTCGCAGAGCAGACGGACGGCTCCGAAGAGCAGATCATGGCGTTGCTCAACACAATGCCCGCTTACCGGGATGCAGTGGTCGACTTGGCCACCACTCTCGGTGTGGACGCCACCGACGCTCAGTCCATGATGAACCTGGCCATGGGCGAGGGAGTCGAGGGTGCCGCCGCTCAGGTGGTTTCGCTCGGTGAAGTCTCGGCTGCGGCTGAGGACACCTCGGGCAAGGTCGCCGACCTGGCGGAGCAGATCACCAACTTCGGTAAGGCTACATTCGACACTCGCGGCGCGCAGCAGGACTTCAACTCGGCCCTGCTCAACCTGCAAGAGAACTTCGACGCCTCGACCGAAGCCGGTCTGGCCACCACGGACATGCTGGGCCTCAACACCAAGCAGGGCATCGAGAACAACGGTGCCCTCGACACGCTGGCCAACACGACCAACAAGTACGCGGCTGCAATCTGGTCGCAGACGGGTTCGTTGGAGCAGACGGGTGCGGCGCTCGACGCCGGTCGTGCTAAGCTCCGCGAGTGGGCCATTCAGATGGGTTACCCCATCGACCAGGTCGACTCGTTCGTGGACTCGCTTATCGCGACTCCGGCCACGGTCAGCACCCAGGTGCAGGTCAACGGTATCCCCGCCGCTGAGGAAGCGATCAACAACGTTGCTCGTTCCCGCGCGGTGGCGCTCAACATCCGGGTCAACGAGTCCATCAGCGCTGAGAACCGAGCTGGTGGTGCGAAGTCGACGGTGGGTGGCGTGCCTTACGCTACCGGTGGTGCAATTTACGGCCCCGGTACCGGCACGTCGGACGAGGCGGGCCTGTTCCGGCTCTCGAACGGTGAGCACGTGCTAACCGCGAGAGAGGTCGCCGCGATGGGCGGACAGGCGGGCGTTTACGCGTTCCGCAGGTCCATCCGCAACGGCGGCTCCGTGACCGACGCCCCGCTCTCGGCTGTGGGTAGCCAGGGCCTGGGAGCGCTTGCGGCGGCAAGTCCCGTGGTGTCCTCCGGCCCGCCCATGGTGCCGGGGGGTGCCGCGCCTGTCACTACCGTCGTCCACGTCCCCGCCGCTGAGGTGCAGGTCATGATCGACGGCAAGGGTCTTCCGCTGGAGGACATGATCGACGCTCGCATCGCTAAGAACAACCAGGACCGGAAGATGGTCGTCAGTAACGGAAAGGCAAGGAACTTCTAAATGCTGATCAACACCGTCAAGAACCCGTCTGCAGAAACCAACACCGCATCGCTCGCCCCTGGTTCGAACGGTGCAGTAGGAATCTCAACAGACGCGGTGACCGGCCTGGGTGCCAGGTCGTACTATCTGCAGTCGAACACGGCAGCGCAATCCTCGTTCGGCTTGGTCGCCTCCGACTACGGGGTGGCCAAGCCGGGCGAGCGTTGGCACTTCCGGTGCCGCGCTCGTCTCGGGGGCATGATCGGCGCTCGTCGCCTCCGAACAGACCTGATCTTCAGGAACGCTTCGGGGGCTGCGTTGGCGTACATCCCAGCTGCGGTGGACTTCATCCCTGACGGGGTGTTCCACCGTTGGCTAGGCACGGCCAACGCGTCAGCGTCGGAGCGGTTGGAAGCCGGTGCTCGCCGGGTCAACGACATCACCGACCCACTGTTCACGAACTCGAACGCGTGGTACCGCAACCCCAGCGCGACCTACGACTTCGCTTCAGTTCCGGGCGCGGTAGTCATCGGAGTCACCACCGCTTTCCCTGCTAACGGTGCCTTGGTGACGTACCCTGCACAGGGTCAGGCCGTGGGCGAGTTTGGCTCGCCGAAAGCTTCGTCCTACCGCATTACGAACAAGGGTCCCACCGCGGTCAGTTTCTACGGCAACACCCGCGCGTACGGTTCGACGGCGTCCACGGACGGTCCCTCCAGTGCGGATCTTCTGTTGGAACCGGGCGCTTCGGGCGTACTCAGGATCCCCGCTGTGGTGCCCACCGGGGACAACCTGCTGGGTTACCGACCGCTGATCCGGACGCGCAGTGTTATCCCCGCTGGGCATGTCATCCAGGTGTCCGAGGCTATAGGTGAAACCGTAGCCACTAGCAACGACATCACAGGTTCGTTCTTCTCGGGAGCATCGGCCAACACCGGCACCGGTAAGAGCACTGACGTCCTAGACCTGGTGGTTTCCGCTGTCGCGCCCGCTGGTACTGCGTCCGTCAGTTTCTCGCTGTACCGTATGACGGACTACCAGCCCGGGGCCAACGACATCATCTACGTCGACAACCTCATGCTGGTGGAGCAGGACGGTCCGACCCCACCTTACGGGGATGGGTCGATAGCGGGTTGGAACTGGGAGGGCGCGCCTAACGCTTCGCGCTCGCTGAAGCTGGAGACGGCCCCGGTCGTGACCCTCGTTGAGGGTGACAACCTGGCCGGTCCCCGGGCGCGCTTGGCGTTCAACGAACTCCTGCCGGGTACGGTTCGTCTCACGGTGTACCGCAACTCGGACCGCCGACTGTGGAAGGTCCGGGACGCGGTCGATGTGTCGGTCAACGGCAGTATCGAGCGCCCCGACTACGAGATTCCGTTCAACGTCGACTCGGCTTACTACGCGATGCAGTACGACGCGCAGGGAGGCGAGCTGGGGTACACGGAGTCGACCACGGTCAACTTCCAGCAGGACGAAGACGTGGTGTGGTTCCACTACCCGCTCGACCCGAAGCAACGAGTCCGTACCGCATACCGGTCCACGGCTGCTCAGTCCATCGTGCGCCCGTCGCGCGGTGAAGTGGTGCAGATCGAGGGCCGGTCGGTGGGCGTACTGGTGGCGCGCGGTCGCCAGGGCCTGACGGGTGTGAACCTGGACATCGTCACGGAGACGCACGCTGACGCGGACGCCTTCTCTGACATGTTCGGCACGTACTCCGAGCGGCGCATTCCGATTGCCGTAGTGCGCAGCGCGGGTCCGACCCGCATCCCGAAGACCCTGTTCGCGGCGATCATGTCGCCCGAGGAGCAGGACGCCACCGTCCACCTGGGTGGCGCACTGGTGAACTGGGAACTCAAGGCGGACGAGGTTACGCCACCGGCAGAGAGTCTCATTATTCCGCTGTTGACGTACAACGACTTCAACGCCTACTACGCCAACTCCAACTACGCGAAGTTCAACTCGGACTACGCAACGTACGCTCAGGCGAACGTCGATTACTCGAAGGCAGGTACTTACAGTGCGCAGTAGTTCAGCACAGCTGGCTCAGGTCCTGCAGGGGTCATTCCAGACCCGCTTCTGGGCCGACGTCTACTACGACGGAACCCGGGTCCTGGAGGACGCGCCGCTCACCGAGTGCGCGCCGTCGTTCAGCGACTCGGGGGACGTCGAGGGGTCGGCTGAGGCGACCATCGTCTACTCGTCCTCGATTGGTGAGTCGTTCTCGCCTACCGAGGTGTCGGACCTGTTCGCCCCGTTCGGCACGAAGGTCGCGATCTACGTTGAGATCTTCGTGGGGAACGAGTTCAGCGAGCGGGTGCTCGTCGGCTTCTTCCGCATCACGTCGGTCCCGCAGTCGTACGACATGGACGTCCCGTTCCTGGGGCGTTCGATCACGATCAACTCGTCCATACAGCTCTCGTTGCAGGACTCGATGATCGGCATCATCCGTGACAAGTTCACGCGTCCGGCCCTGCCCCTCCCGGGTAACGGGGTGTACGAGGAACTCAAGCGGCTCTCGAACGGTATGTCGATCACTCGGTCGGTGCCGGACGCGGGCATCCCGATTTCGGCGGTCGTCTACGACGAGTCCCGGATGAAGGCGGTTCAGGAGCTGGCCGAGTTGCTCGACGCCAAGCCGTACATCCTGCCGAACGACACGCTCGGGGTTCGCTCCAAGACACCGGGGGAGGTCGTGACCCGCCTGACGTTGGGCGAGTACGGCACGGTGTCGGACCTCGGTAACGCCATGGACTCAGAGGACGTCTACAATGGTGTTTACATCGTCGGCGAGAACGACAAGAACGAAACGGTCGTTCTCGCCGAACGGTGGATCTACGGCGGGCCGCTCCGGTGCGTGAACGGGGACGGTTCGGCGTCGCCCATGGGGCGGGTGCCGTACAAGTACAAGTCCGACCGGGTTACGACGGTCGCACAGGCCGAGGCCATGATCGATGCGCTGCTCGTGCGGGTGTCGTCGGTCCGGTCCGTGGTCGTGCCGGTTACCTGCGTTCTCGACCCCCGGCTGGAGCTGGGGGACGTGGTGGAGGTCGAGAAGGACAACAAGATCGTCAAGGGCCGCATCAAGAACATCAGTTACGGTGCCGGGTCCACGATGAACCTGTCAATGGAAGTCCTGGAGGTGAGCAACAAGTGAGCGACGACCTCGACCTAGTCCTCGACATGATCGGCAGTGTCGTGGACGTCGACCAGTCGGTCGGCACTTACGCCGGTATCATCGACGGCCTCCCGCGCGTCGACTACCAGGGCGTCCGGGTTCCCGCTGCACTGACCGGCACCACGGCGCTGATCATCGGTAGCCAGGTTCGCGTGGTCCGGGTCGCGAACAAGTTCCTGGTGCTGGGCAACTCGGAGCAGAAAGAGCCGGTGGGAAAGGTCCTCTCCCCCTCCAGTGGCGGAAAGGTCTTGATCGAGAACCCGGTCGGCTCCGGCCTCCAGGTCATGCTGCTCTGCACCCCGGACATCGCGTTCAAGGCGGGCGACACGGTGGTCATCGACTGGGCGGCAGGTGGAATCGTCGGGTACCGGCTCACGGCGGCACCGCCTCCCCCGACCCCGGTCACCCCGCCCCCCGGACCGGACACTGGGCCGAAGCCGTTCGAGTACACGTTCCAGGCCGCAGGGTCGGGGTCGTGGCGCTCGGGCCGGTGGGCGTCCGATTCCGTGTACTACGCTCAGTCGTACGGCGTGGGAATGTGGCACTACGGCGCGCAGATCCGCAACACGTTGGCCGACAACGCGCAGATCAGTTCGCTGGAAATCTTCGTCACCGTACTGGAGTCGAGCGGGTCCAACCCGGTTTTCGGCTGGCATGGGTTCGACGACAAACCTGGCGGTGACTTCGGCCTCAACGACGCGTTCACGATCAACGGGCTAACTCGTGGGTTCAGTGGGTGGGTCGGCCTCCCGGCTTCGTGGATCAACGCGGGCCGCGAGGGTGGTTTCGGCGTCGCAGTCAAGGGCGCGGGTTATCGCGTTTTCAAGGGTAGAGGTTCAGACGGTGAGTCTGGGCGTCTCAGAGTTCGAGGAGTGGTATGACCAGACAACAGCAGCTCGGCCCGTGGGGCGAGCCGGTTTACCCGAACGGCTTGGGTGCCGACTTCGGTGGTGACCTCAGCGACATCTCGACCTGGTACGCCCAACGCACGGTTCGTCGGTTCCCGACTATGCTCGCGCTGTCGCAAGCCACCACGATGCAGGACGGGTACCTCGCTCGCGTGGACACGCTCTCGGGCGGCACGTTCATCTACCTGAACAACATCTGGCAGATGGTCCAGCCCGCGACCGTGGCTACGACCGCCGCCCGAGACGCCGCGTTCTCCGGTGGCACTCGCGGGCTGGTCCAGGGTGACCGCGTGTACAACGCTCAGACCGGGCAGTACGAGACGTACTACGGCCTGTACAACGCGGCGACCAACCCCCGAGGGTTGTACACCGCTGGTTGGCTCGCAGACACGGCCACGGCCACCCTCGGCACGGTCGGCATCTACAACAACTCCGGTGGGATCCAGGCGTGGTCGCCCCGGTGGAGCCTAAACGCCGACGACCAGAACACCCCGGACGGTTGGTGGAGCGACGCGGGGGCACTCGTCGGCGGCGGTGACGCTTCGTCGGTTATCAAGCTCCTGCCGGGTCGGTACTCCCTGTTCTACCGAGTGGGCTTCGGCGCTCAGGCCGGTAACGACGCACGTAACATCGCGTTGCTCACGGTCCGCCGCGACCCGTCCGTTAGTTCCGCATCCACGGAGCTGATCCGGGCCACCGCTGCGAACGACGACTCGGGAATGGCGTCGAACTTGCTCACGCTGAGCAAGGAAGCCTACCTCTGGGCGGGCATCATCAAGCAGACGACGGTGACCAACACCACCGCTCGCCTCACCCTCGCACTCCAGAGGCACTCATGAGTAACGCGTGGGGTGGCCACCGCAACGGCCAGATCCCGTTGGGAGCCATGACGGCAGTCCCGGGCGTTCAGAAGGGCGGGTTCATCCGCTCCGACCTCGCAGCTCCGCTTGCGGCCCTGCGAGCGGCGTTCAAGGCCCGGTTCGGGTACGACGTCATCATCCTGGAAATCTACAGGAGCTTCGCGGAGCAGACCCGACTGCACGACGGCTGGGTACGGCGCCTGCCGGGGTTCAACTTGGCGGCGATCCCGGGGTTCTCGCTCCACGGCTGGGCAATCTCGGTCGACTGGGGCGGGCGTGTCGCAATCTCGGGCACCGAAGAGAAGAAGTGGATGGACGCCAACGCTCCGGCGTACGGCTTCAAACCGACGGGTAACGGTTTCTCCCCCAGGGAGAACTGGCACTACGACGGCATCCTCTCCGTGACGGCCAACCTGGCTGGCGCGGGCAACTACACACCCATAACAGGAGGCAACGACGTGGGTACGATCGAACCGAACCAGTTCAACGCGCTGATCGCGAGGTTGGACATCACCACCGGCATCCTCGGCGGTCTGCAGAACGTGGTGAACGACCCCGCCAAGGGCCTGTTCCCCGGGGTCAACGACCTGCGTTCCGAGCCGCGCGAGTTCCGGGTCTTCCGCAACAAGCAGACCGGCGAGACGCGCACGTTCTCGTCGGCGGGCCACTGGTGGAACACCCCCGCTGGTTACCCCGAGCTGCTCGTCTCGCTCAAGCTGTCGCGCGGCGTCGAGATCCTCGAAGAGAACGTCTTCGGCTTCATCGCGTCGAACCTGGTGACGAAGCCCCCGCTGCCCGTCGTCCTGGCCAAGCTCGAAGAGCTGAGCGCCTCCCAGGTCGAGGAGTTCCGCAAAGCCGTCGACAAGATGAACCTGGACAGCCAGGGCATCGACGCCGACGCGCTGGCCTCGTCCATCGCTCTGAGCCTGGCTCCGATGCTGGAGCAGACGGTGAACCACCTCAGCGACGAAGCACTCGCCCAGATCGCCAAGGCGACCGCCGACGAGCAGGCGGAGCGGCTCAAGTCGTGATCACCGTCGACTCCACGCTCGACCGGCGTCGCCGGGCGAAAGAGCGGGTGATCTGGCTGACGGACCTCGTGGTCTACGCGGTGCTGATCGGCAACGGCGTCCTGATCGTGTTCTTCACATCAGACTTCATCAATGAGCGGGTGAAGTGGGAGTGGGCAATCGTCCTGTGGGGACTGAGCATGTCGTTTTCCGGCGTCCTCGGCTTCACGGGGCGGTTGCTCCGCTACTGGACGATTGAAATGCCAGGGGCCGTGTTGGCTCTGGTTTCAGCCGTCGTGTATTGTGCGGTGATCGGATCAGCGGTTTCCACGGGTAGCAGTTTGGTGCTCCTGGGATACGTGATCGTCGCACTCTGCAAGCTCATCCACCGTTACATCGAGCTTCGCATCCTCGTTTCCGAGCCTGGAACCGAGCCGTTCGCGGAGCGCCTGGCTAAGTTGCTCAGGCTAAGGACCGACCTCACGGTCGAGCGTGAGTACTACTAGGGGGTAACGGAAAGAATGGGTGACAACATCCTGCCTTGGATCGTGGCGTTGGGGGGAGCAACCGGCATTGGCCTACTGTTCAGGGAAATCACCTCCGTGGTGACTCTCCTGCGCAAGGGTGTCTCGGCCAAGGAGGATAAACGCAAGATCGATATCGTGCACCAGAGGGACCGCGCACTACGCCGGGAGGCGGAAATGTCGGTACGGTACGAGCACGAGGCATCGGGTCGGCGTAAAGTCCAGGAGTACGCGTCTCAACTGAGGCGCAAGTTGTTTGAACAGGGTATCCCGCTAAACGAGCTGGAACCCTTTCCCGAGCAGCACACGCTGTCGAGGGAAGAAGTCGACGCAATAATCAAGGAGCACAACAATGAGTGACATCAACCCCGTCCCCAACACCACCGACGAGACCGACATCCCGGTCGCGACCGTGGAGCTGGTCGACGCAAGCGACATCCCCCAGACCGCCACGAAGGCGCAGGTCGCCCTCATCATCACCATCCTCGGTGGTGCGCTGTCGGTCGCAACGCAACTGATCCCGGACGGTACCCTCGGCATCGTCCTGGCGATCATCTTCGGCGCGATCACCGCTGCCGGGGCTTCGCTCGGCGTCTACCAGGCGTCGAACTCCTTCAAGCGCTGACCCCAGCGCCGACCTGGTAGGAGGTAGGGCGGCTCCGCCCCGCCGCACGGCCCCGCAGCTCGCGGGCGGTTGCGGCGGGGCGTCCCCCCGCAAATCTACGGCCCCCTGGGCGCGCATATTCCGGCGCGCTCAGGGGGTCTTAAATCTGTATCCAGTACTTGACAAGCTGGTTGACTATGTGATAGGGTGGTGGTATGACATCCATTTTCGCTGCAAAGACACCGACCAATGAGTCGGTCGCGCGGCGGATCGGCCTCACCAACGCAGGAGTGAGCCGCATCCGACGCGGTAACCGCATCCCCTCGAACTCGCGCATGCGTTTGATCGAGGCCGAGTACGGCTGGTCCATTGTCGACCAGTACATGGCTAAGCGCGGCGGAACCTACGCCGCCGAGTTCGAAGCGATCCTCAAGTCTGACGATGCCAAGGCCTAAGCTTGCTAAGCACCAGGTACAGGCTGTCAGATTTGCTGAGGCTACTGAGCGGGGACTCCTCGCGGACGAACCTGGGCTGGGCAAAACCGCGTCAGCCATTACCTCGTACGACGGAGGCCGCAACCTCGTCATCGCCCCGGCCATGGTCATCGACGGCGGGACGTGGACGGACGAGCTTCACACCTGGTCGGACTTCCACGAGGGATGGACGGTAGTACCCTTCACGAGCCTATCGAAGAGAGTCTCCACCGGCAGTGGCGGAACGCGGCCTATCGCGGGTGCCGTTAACCCAGCCTATGCCGGTCCGTGGGACGCTATCGTTATCGACGAGGCGCACTACATCAAGAACCGCAACACCAACTGGACCGCGACCATCGACAAGTTGGCCAAGAATTCGGGCGCTGTGCTGGCGATGACCGGCACCCCGATCAGCCACTGGGCGTCGGACCTGTTCACTACCCTGCGACTGCTGAACCCCAGCGAGGCTAAACCCGGGGGTAGGTTCGGGTCGTACTGGCGGTGGGTCGAAGAGTGGTTCGAGACGGAGCAGTCCAGGTTCGGCGGTGCTCACAGCAAGGACATCGGCGGGCTGTTGGCGTGCAAGCCCAAGTGCAAGTTGCGTCCGGCCCACAAGCCGTGTAAGCATTACCGCCAGTTCATGGCGGAGAACATGGGCGACCGGTTCCTGCGTCGCCTGCGCGACGATGTGCTGGGTGACTTGCCGCCGATGACGGTCCAGCAGGTCAGCTCGGCTATGGACCGCAATCAGTCCAAGATGTACCGGGAAATGAAGGAAGAGTACGTGGCCGACCTGTCCGACGGGTCGACGCTCGAAGCCTGGTCGGACGGCGCGCGTATCAACTTCCTCACCAAGCTCACCACCTCCTCGTGGTTGGTCGATAAGAAGGGACCCCCCAAGGGTGGCAAGTTCGAACTACTTCGCTACGATCTACAACAGCGGTCACGGCCTACTCTCGTCTTTGGTCACTACAGAGACACTGTTGAGGCGTGTGCAGCGGTCGCGGAGTCTGTGGGCGCTTCCGCTCGCTTCATTCATGGCGGGACATCCCGCGCCGACCGAGCCGCAATCGTTGCGCAGTTCAAGGCCGGTCAGCTCGACGTTCTGGTTGGGAGCCTGGAAGTGCTCGCCGAAGGTCTTACCCTCACAGCTGCTGACATGGCAATCTTCGTCGAGCTGTCGTATAAGCCGAGCAGAAATAAGCAGGCTCGTCAGCGGGTTCACCGTTGGGGCCAGACTCGGCCCGTCACAGTCCGTGAGTACATCACTCCAAAGACCGTGGACTCCCGGCGACTCCAAAAGCTCAACACCAAGAACGACCACGAGCTAAGGATGATGAGCGCGGCTGAGTTCGCGCAGATGCTGTAGCGGTACTTGTGCGGTAGGCGACTGGTATGCTATACTGGTGGTACACCGGGACGGACACCCCCCCCCCAGTCTGGACCGGTCAGCAGGGCCGGGGATACTTCCCCCCCTTGGTCCCCGGCCCTGCGATCCCATCCACACAAATAAGGAGCAAACCAGTGCAGGACAACGACTACAACGGCCACACC
>Ga0265798_10001039_pt1 | contig 44170 bp, 35 predicted proteins | sample P3T30metagenome_FD_192430 | JGI IMG/M metagenome (GOLD analysis project Ga0265798, IMG submission 192430) | Plant litter microbial communities from East Loma Ridge, Irvine, California - P3 T30 | ecosystem: Environmental > Terrestrial > Plant litter > Unclassified | place: USA: California... | reverse complement strand
CCCGCGTCGAGCACTCAGGAGGGACCCGCGCGTCAGCACCCCGCCCGACGCGCCCCCGCCGCCCACACCTGAACCCTCGACACCCGCGGCCCCGCGCGCAGCGCCGACAGCGACCGCGGCCCCGCCGCACCGCACCGCACCCGCGTCGAGCGCTCAGGAGGGACCCGCGCGACAGCACCCCGGCCGACGCACCCCCGCCGCCCACACCTGAACTCTCGACACCCACGGCCCCGCGCGCAGCGCCGACAGCGACCGCGGCCCCGCCGCACCGCACCCCCACCCGCGTCGAGCACTCAGGAGAGCCCCGCGCGGCAGCACCCCGCCCGACGCACCCCCGCCGCCCACACCTGAACCCTCGACACGACGAGGGCGGACGCCCCGGAGCATCCGCTCCGGGGCGCCCGCCCGAGGTCCGCCTAGGCGCGTCGGCGCCGCGACCGCAGCACGAGGCCGAGGCCCGCGAGCAACACGAGGATCGACGCCGCCGCGACCGGCAGCACGTCGCCGCCGGTGAAGGCGAGCGCTCCGCCGCCCGCAGCACCGGCACCACCGCCCGCACCGGCACCCGCGCCAGCGCCGGGCTCGACCGCCACCGGGTCGGACGCCGCGGTCAGGTCGACGGTGCCCCACGTGGCCACCTCGCCCGCCCCGGTCTGCGCCACCAGCGTGTGCGTGCCGGCGCCGAGGCCCTCGGGCAGCTGGAGCGTCAGCACGCCGTCGTCGTCGCTGGGGTCGTCGCCCAGGTAGACGGGCTCCGAGTGCACGAACCAGTCGAGGGGCGATCCCGCCAGGGCCCGCGGCACCCGCACGGTCACCGTGGCGGCGGCCTCGTCGAGAGCCTCGACGACCAGGGTGCGGGTCGACTCGGTCAGCTCGTCGAGCGGCACCGCAGTCGGCTCCCCGCCCCCAGGCGCACCCGGCTCGCCGGGCGCCCCCGGATCGACCGGCGGCACGGTCGGCTCGACCGGCGGCACCGTCGGCTCCACCGGCGGCACCGTCGGGTCGACCGGCGGCACCGGCTCGGCCGGCCGCTCCAGCGTCACCGAGTCGACGACCGTCATGTCGCGCGTGCGGTACGTCGTCATCTCGATCGAGTCGCCCGACACCTGCACGTTCGTGAAGTTCGGCGTGTACTCCTGGTTCGCCACGGCGTCGAAGTCGAAGTCGATCGGCTGGATGTCGTAGTACTTGCTGCCGCTCGACGAGTTCGCGGTGACGTAGAGCACCTGGCCGTCCTCGGCCACGACCGACGACCCCACGGCGCCGTCGGCGCCCACGGGCGTCGTGCCCTCCATCAGGTAGCTGCGCACGTAGACGTGGTCGTGGCCCATGAGCACCACGTCGACGTCGAGGGCGCTCATCGCCGGCGGCAGCTCCGCGCGGCGCGTGACGATGTCGGCGTCGGTGGCGTGCGAGGCGACGCTGTAGACCGAGTGGTGGAAGGTCACGACCCTCCAGCGCGCGTCGGCACCGTGCTCCGCGATCACCCGGGCGGCGAACTCGGCGTGGCGCGCGTCGTCCTTGTCGTTCGAGTTGAGCGAGATGAAGAGCGTGTCGCCGTTCATGAACCAGTAGTCGCCGCCCGCGCGGTCGGCCGAGGGCTTGCCGTAGGCGAGGTCGACGTTCGGCAGCGCGAAGTGCTGCTCGTAGGCGACGCTCGCGACGTCGTGGTTGCCGATGTTCGTCGCGAACGGGAGGGTCTTCGTCTGCGTCGGGGCGAGGAAGCCGTCGTACTGCGCCTCGTTGCTCGCCGTGTTGACCTGGTCGCCGGCGCTCAGCACGAAGCTCGTGTCGGGGAAGGCTGCGGCGGCGGTGTCCATCGTCCGCACCCAGCCCTCGGTGTCGGACGCCGCGTCGCCCGACGCCCCGATCTGGGCGTCCCCGACGAACAGGAAGCCGTAGTCGCCCGCCGCCTGCGTCTCGACGACGTAGGTCGGCGACCAGCCGTCCGCGTCGCTGCCGACGCGGTACGAGTACGAGGTCGACGGCGCGAGGCCGGTGATCGTGGCGTGGTGCCAGGTGTCGCCGCTGGTGGCCGGTCCGCTGGCGGAGGGGAACGAGGAGGCGGTGGCCGGGAACCCGGCGGCCGTCACCTGGCTCGAGGGCGCGACCTGCGCCTCCTCGGCGGTGCCCGAGTCGGAGTACCAGGCGAGCCCGCGCTCCGACTCGTCGGCACCGACGGTGAGGACGACGTCGCTGATCGTCGTCGGCGCGGAGGCCGAGACGGGGGTCAGCGACAGGAAGTCGAAGTAGATGTCGGAGCTGGTGGCGCGGTCCTGGTGCAGCGCGACCGAGACCGTGTTCTCGCCGGGCACGAGGAGGGCCGGGTCGACCGAGAACGTCGAGCGGTCGGGGTCGCCTCCCCCGTCGCCGGCGTAGCCGACGTTGCCGACCACGCGGCCGTCCTCGTAGCCGACGGCCTTGGTGCCGTTGACGTAGACGACGAGGGCGTCGTCGTAGACGACCTCGGCCTCGAGCGAGCCCCAGCCGCTGATCTGCTCGGCGGTGAGGTCGAACGAGGTGCGGAAGAAGTACGTCGGCACGTCGTCGGTCGACCCGGCGAGGCGCTGCTCGAGCAGGGTGTCGACGGCGTAGCCGCCGCCCATGCCCGTGGTGCTGCCGTTCTTGGCGCCGAACGAGCCCTGCGCGGCCCCCCAGGCCGAGTCGTCGTAGGAGGCGGTGGTCCAGCTGAGGGGCGCCCCCGACCCGGCGGGGTCGGCCCCGTCGTCGAGGTAGCGCCAGGTCGTGGCGTCGGAGGTGAGCAGGGGCACGGCGTCGTCGGCCGACGCGGTGCTCGTGCTCGCGACGCCGCCGGCCGCGGCGACGGCGACGACCGCGAGGGCCGTGATCGCCCTCGCGCGTCGACCGGCGCTGCGGGGCGCGGTGGTGGGGTGGGTCATGGTGTGATCCTTCGTCTCTCGGTGCACCCCCTCGTGGGGGACACGACCAGACAGTGCACACGGTGCAGATGACCGGCGGGTGTCGTCCGCCTTGACGACGGGTGTCGCCCCACGGGCCGGGAGCGCGCGCACGGACGGGCGGCCGGCCCGGCCGCTCCGCCGACTGCCACTCGCCAGACGATCGTGTCGCCCTTTCGGAGGACACCACCTGAACCCCTGGTCATGAGCCTGTTTCATGATGTCGACCAGTCTTGCTATTTAGGTGAGCCTTGCCTAACCTCGGGGAGCCGCAGAGAGCCTGCGACGCACCACGCACCACCGGGAGCCACCGTGACCGACCTCTTGTCCGCGACCACCGCCGACGCCTACGCCCGCACGACCACCGCGGTCGTCGAGCGCCTCGCCGAGCGGTTCCGCCGCACCGACCGGCCGTCCTCCGGCGTCCCGCGCGCCGAGCTCGAGGCGCTCGTCGACGCGGTCGACCTCGACGGCCCCGGCACCGGCACCGACGCCGCCCTCCGCGAGGTCGACGAGCTCTTCGCCGCGCACGCCGTGTGGTTCCACCACCCCGCCTACCAGTCGCACCTCAACTGCCCCGTGGCCGTCCCGGCGGTCGCCGCCGAGGCCGTGATCGCCGCGGTCAACCCCTCCGTCGACACCTACGACCAGTCGACCGTCGGCACGCTCATGGAGCGCCGCCTCGTCGCGTGGGCCGCCGAGCGCATCGGCTTCGACGCCGCGACCGCCGACGGGGTCTTCACCTCCGGCGGCACGCAGTCCAACCTGCACGCGCTGCTGCTGGCCCGCGAGCGCGCGACCGAGCGAGCCCGCCGCGAGGACGAGGCCGAGGAGGCGCGGCTCCGCCGGGCGAGCGGGCCCGGCCTGCGTCCCGACCGCCGCCTCCGCTCCCTGCACGAGATCGTCGAGCGCATGGTCGTGCTCGCCACCGACCAGAGCCACTTCAGCGTCTCGACCGCGGCGCGGCTGCTCGGCCTCGGGCCGGACAGCGTCGTCGCGGTGCCGACCGACGAGCTCGGCCGCATGCGGGCCGACGCGCTCCGCGTCACGCTCGACGCCCTCGTGCAGGCGGGCCACGTCGTGGTGGCGGTCGTCGCCACGGCCGGCACGACCGACCGGGGCTGCCTCGACCCGCTGGCCGAGATCGCCGACGTCTGCGACGACGCCGACGCGTGGCTGCACGTCGACGCGGCCTACGGCGGGGGCCTGCTGGTCTCGACGACGCGGCGGCGCCTCCTCGACGGGGTGGAGCGGGCCCGCTCGGTGACGATCGACTTCCACAAGACGTTCTTCCAGCCGGTGTCGTCGAGCGCGATCGTCGTGCGCGACCGGGCCGACCTCGAGCCGCTCGCCTGGCACGCCGACTACCTGAACCCGGAGGGCGCGGCCGACCCCAACCAGGTCGACAAGTCGCTCCAGACCACGCGGCGGCTCGACGCGCTGAAGCTCTGGGCGACGCTGCGGGCGATGGGCGCCGACGGCCTCGGCGACCTCGTCGACCGGGTGGTCGACCTCGGCGCCGAGGCGACCGGGGCCGTCCGAGCGGCCGCCGACCTCGAGCTCATCGGCGAGACGCAGCTCAGCACGGTGCTGTTCCGCTGGCAGCCCGACGGGGTCGACGACGCCGAGGCCGACCGCCTCGTGCCCCTCGTGAGGCGCACGATCTTCGAGTCGGGGCGCGCCGCGGTGGCCCAGACCGTGATCGCCGGACGGCCGTGCCTGAAGCTCACGCTGCTCGACCCCGACACCACGCTCGGCGACGTCGAGGCGGTGCTCGACCTCGTGCGCGAGGCGGCGAGCGCCCTGCACCGGGCGACGAGCCCGGCCGACGCGGCGGTGGCCCGATGAGCGCCTCGACGACGCCCGCCGACGTGCCCGTGCCTGCCGACGCGCCCGCGCCCGCCGACGTGCCCGCGCCCGGGCCCACCGGAGCTGCCCCCGCGGGAGTGCCCGAGCACGTCCACGACCTCGTCGGCGTCGGGCTCGGCCCCTTCGGCCTCGGCCTCGCCGCCCTCAGCGACCCCGTGCCCGACCTCGACGCGGTCTTCCTCGACGCGGCCGACGAGTTCCGCTGGCACCCCGGCATGATGATCGAGGGCGCCACGATCCAGGTGCCGTTCCTCGCCGACCTCGTGACGATGGCCGACCCGACGTCCCGCTTCTCCTTCCTCGCCTGGCTGAAGCAGACCGGCCGCCTGTACCCGTTCTACGTGCGCGAGAGCTTCTTCCCGCTGCGGGCCGAGTACGACGCCTACTGCCGCTGGGTGGCGGGCCAGCTCGGCACGCTGCGCTGGGGACGACGGGTGACGGCCGTCACGGACCTCGGCGACGGCACGCTGCTCGTGCACGCCGAGCGGACCAGCGCCGCGACCACGCCCACGTCCGCGACCGAGACCACGACCGAGACCTGGCGCACGCGCCACGTGGTGCTCAGCACGGGCACCGAACCGTCGCTCCCGGCGAGCGTCACGGGCCTCGCCGGCCCCGTCGTGCACAGCGCCGGCTACCTCGGCGCCCGCGACGCGCTGCGCGCCGCGCCCTCGGTCACCCTCGTCGGCAGCGGGCAGTCCGCCGCCGAGATCTACCGCGACCTGCTCGACGGCGTCGGGCACCCGGGCCCCGGCGGCACCGTCGTCGACGGCGCCCGCGTCGACTGGGTCACCCGCTCGCCGCGCTTCTTCGCCATGGAGTACACGAAGCTGACCCTCGAGCTGACGAGCCCCGAGTACACCGACCACTTCCACGGCCTGCCCGAGGCCGAGCGCGACCGGCTGGGCCGCGAGCAGCGCAGCCTCTACAAGGGCATCAGCGGCGACCTGGTCGACGACGTCCACGAGACCCTGTACCGGCGGAGCGTCGACGGTCCCCTCGCCACGACCCTCCTCACCGAGACCGAGCTGGTCGACGCGACGTGGCACGACGACCGAGGCGTCTTCTCGCTGACGCTCCGGCACGCCCAGCTGGGCACGACGGTCGTGCGAGAGACCGCGGCCCTCGTGCTCGCCACGGGCTACGCGCCCCGGTCGACGTCGGTGCTCGACCCGCTCGGCGACCAGGTCGAGCGCGACTCGCGCGGACGCCTGGCGGTGGCCCGCGACCACAGCGTCGACGGCGGCCGCGGCCGCGTCTTCGTGCAGAACGGGGAGGAGCACACGCACGGCCTCACCGCCCCCGACCTCGGCATGGGCGCCTGGCGCAGCTCGAGCATCATCGCGTCGGTGACCGGCCGCGAGGTCTACCCGGTCGAGCGCCGCGTGGCCTTCCAGACGTTCGGGCTGCCCGACGAGGAGGCGGTGGCCGAGGCCCCGGCACCGGTCGCCGACCGAGAGGGGGCTGTCCGATGAGCTCCGCCGAGCAGCAGCAGCAGCACCAGCACGAGCAGCAGCACGCGGACGAGAGCGGGCACGAGCGCGGCGCGACCGCACCGCCCTTCGAGCACCGCGCCTCCTGCGGGCTCGTCACCCTCGAGCCGTTCGAGGCCCAGCCGCACGCCGTGCCGCTGCGGCGCTGGCTCTCGCACCCCGCCTCCTCGTGGTGGGGCATGGGCGGGCTCAGCACCGAGGAGGTGCGCCGCCACCTCGCGACCATCGAGGCCGACCCGCACCAGCGGTCGTGGCTCGGACGCGTCGACGGCGAGCCGCTCTTCTACGTCGAGACCTACGACCCGACGCGCGTGCTGCTCGTCGACGTGCCCGAGGTGCGGCCCGGCGACGTCGGCATGCACCTGCTCGTCGCCCCGCCCGTCGAGCGCCGCGTGCACGGCCTCACCTCGGCCGTGATGGCGGCCGTCACCCGCTTCGTGCTCGACGAGCTGGGGGCGGCGCGCGTCGTCGTCGAGCCCGACGTGCGGAACGCCGCGGTCGCGGCGAAGAACGACGAGGCCGGGTTCCGGGTGCTGCGCGAGGTCGAGCTGCCCGGCAAGCGCGCCTCGCTCGCCGTGCTCACGCCCGACGACCGCGCGGCAGCCCACCTCGCCCCGGAGCCGATGGCGGTCGCCCACCGCCACCTGGTCGCGAAGGCCCTCGCCGAGTTCTCCCACGAGCGCCTGCTCGCGCCGGTGCCCGTGCCGGGCAGCGACGACGCGTACGAGGTGCGCCTGGAAGCGCTGCCCGCCCACGACGCGGCGGCGGGCGACGCAGCGGCCGGAGCGGTCGCCGCTGCCGCCCCGGCCCCCGTCGTCTACCGCTTCCGGGCACGCCGGATGGCCCTCGAGCACTGGGCGATCGACGAGCAGAGCATCGCGCGCACGGTCGACGGCCTCGCGGCGCCGCTCGACGTGCTCGAGCTCGTCGTCGAGCTGCAGCCGCTCCTGCGCGTGCCCGAGGACCTCCTCGCGACCTACCTCGAGGAGGTCTCGGCGACCCTCGCCGGCGCCGCCCACAAGCACCACCGGGGCGGGCCGTCGAGCGAGCAGCTGACGACCGCCGACTTCCCGACGATCGAGGCGGCGATGACCGAGGGGCACCCCTCGTTCGTCGCGAACGCGGGGCGCATCGGCTTCGGGCTCGACGAGTCGCGGGCGTACGCGCCGGAGAACGGCGAGCCCGTGCGCCTCCTCTGGGTCGCCGCCCGTCGCGAGCACGCGCACCTCGCCCTCGGGCGGGGGCTCGACGAGGCGACCCACCGCCGCGCGGAGCTGGGCGACGAGGCCACGGCCCGCTTCGACGCCACGCTGCGGGGGCGCGGCCTCGACCCGGCCGGCTACCACCTCCTGCCCGTGCACCCGTGGCAGTGGCAGCACCGCGTCGCCGTGACCTTCGCGGCCGACGTCGGGCGCCGCGACCTCGTGCTGCTCGGCGAGGGCGACGGCCGGCACCGCGCCCAGCAGTCGATCCGCACCTTCCACGACCCCGACCGGCCCGAGCGGAGCTACGTCAAGGTCGCGCTGGCGATCCAGAACATGGGGTTCCTGCGCGGCCTCTCCCCCGCCTACATGCGGCCGACCCCCGCCATCAACGACTGGGTGCACGACCTGGTGGCGGCGGACCCGACCCTGCAGGAGGCGCGGTTCCGGGTGCTGCGGGAGCGCGCCTCCCTGGGCTACACCGGCGACGTCTACCACCGCACGACGACCGCGTCGCCGCAGCGCAAGATGCTCGCCGCGCTCTGGCGGGAGAGCCCGGTGCCGCTGCTCGAGCCGGGCCAGCGGCTGTCGACGATGGCCGCGCTGCTGCACCGCGACCGCGACGGACGCGCCCTCGCGACCGCGATGGTGCGCGCGTCGGGCGTGACGGCCGAGGAGTGGCTGCGGTCGTACCTGCACGCCTACCTGCGTCCGGTGGTGCACTGCCTGCTCGCCCACGACCTGGCGTTCATGCCGCACGGCGAGAACGTGATCCTCGTGCTGGAGGACTCCGTGCCGACCGCCGCGATCATGAAGGACGTCGGCGAGGAGGTCGCCCTGCTCGCCGAGCCCGCCACGCCCGACGACCTGCCGCCCGAGATCCGGCGCATCGTGTCGCCCGTCGACGACCGGGAGAAGGCGCTGGCGGTCTTCACCGACGTCTTCGACGGCGTGCTGCGGCACCTCGCGGCGATCCTCGACGGCGACGGCGTGCTGGGCGAGGGGGCGTTCTGGGCGCTCGTCGCCGAGTGCCTCGACCGGCACGCGGTCGAGCACTCAGGTCTGCACGGCGCGGTCGACCTGCGGGCGGCCCGGTTCGACCACTCGTGCCTGAATCGTCTGCAGCTGCGCGACACCCGGCAGATGGTCGACCTCGGCGCGCAGTCGTCGTCGCTGATCTACGCGGGCACGCTCGCGAACCCGGCGGCGCGCTGACGCGGGCGGGGAGCACGGCCGGTCCGACCCGAATCAGCCCGGCCGTGCCCCGTCGGCCCGAGGGCCGACCGTCGACCGGGCCGGATGGCTCACGTGCCCGGGACTCTCGCCACGCTACCCGGGGCCCCCGGCGCCCACAGGGGGCTGGTCAGGGCCCGTCCGAGCCCGTAGGGCCCGGCGAGCCGTTTCCGGGGTACAGCTGTACCCCGCGCGTCGAGCCGCCTGCCAGGAGCAGCGCGTCAGAGGGCGACGGGGGGCCGGGCCGTGAGGGCGTGCAGCTCGCGCTGCACCTGCAGCGCGAGCTCGCGCAGCAGCACGAGGTCGACGCTGTCGGCGCTCCGCGGCACGACGTCGGTGACGCAGAGCGCCCCGATGCGCACGCCGTCGACCGTCTCGACCGGGTGGCCGGCGTAGAAGCGCACGGAGGGGTGCGACGCGAAGCGCTCGTCGGCCCAGGCGTCGGGCACGACGAGGGCGCTGCCGCTCAGCACCGTGTGGGCGCAGAACGAGTCGGCCACCGGCTGCTCGACCCGCATCTCGCCGGCGACCGACTTGTTCCACTGCCGGCCGTCGTCGATGAGGGCGAAGGAGGCGCCCTGCCCGCCGAGCAGGACGCGCGCCCGCTCCACGATGTCGTCGAACCTCTTCTCGGGGGCGGTGTCGAGCAGGCCGAGCGCGCGCACGGCGGCGAGGCGTTCCTCGGGGGCCTGCGGGGCGTTGCGGGTGCTGCGGGCCGTGGCGCCGCGCTCCAGCTCGCGGTCGAGCAGCGGCGCGAGCAGCGCGGCCTGGTCGGCGGCCCAGGCCGAGTAGCGGAGCACCTGCCGACGGCTCCCTCCCGCGCCGGGGCGCGCGCCCGGCCGCGCCTCGTCGGCGGGCCCGACGGCCGGGACGGGTGCGCGGAGGTAGTGCAGGCGGGCGCGGTCGTCGCAGAGGCCGCGGGTCAGCTCGTTGAGCAGCTCGGCGTGCTGGTCGACCGGGCCGCCCCGGGCGGCGCCGAACTTCTGCACCGAGCTCGGGGGCTGGATGCCCATGACGACGACGTGGCAGCTCGGGTCGGTGACGGCCTGGAGGTGCGTGAGGAGCCCCCGGAGGTGCTCGCTCCAGCGAGGGCCGGGCACGAGGCGCAGGGCGTCGCTCATGCCGAGCACGACGACGACCGCGTCGTAGCCGCGCAGCGCCCGGCTGTCGGCGAGCACCCGGGCCGTGGCGACCGTCACGTCGGGGTCGGCGAGCGCGTCGACGTCGGCGCCGCGCCCGGTGAGGGCGGCGAGGCGCCGGGCGAGGTGACCGGGCAGGGCGAGGTCGTGGCTGCGCACGCCCCAGCCGACGGCAGGCCCGTTGCCGAGGACGAGCACGCGGTCGGGGTCGGTGCCGGGCGCGTGCGCCGAGGGGGCGTCGTCGGGCCGGGGCGAGGCGAGCAGGTCGTCGACGACCCGGTAGCGGCTGCGGGCGACGGCCCGCGAGGCTCGGTGGATCAGGGACATGCGGCGGCTCCGGTTCCCGGACGACGGGCGAGGGGCGGTGGCCACGGGCGACGTCGTGGGCGGGGACGACCCATCATGGCCGAGCCCCCGGGGCCGGACAAGCCCCCGGACGAGGTGCAGCACCCGCGGGAGGCGCGGTGCGGCCCGCCGGGTCAGCTCGCGTCGTCGGCCCGGTCGTGGCGGCGCCCCAGCGCCTCGAGGTCGTCGCCGAGCCCGGCGAGCCGCTCGTCGCGCTCGGCCGCGTACTCCTCGTCGACGACGCCGGCGGCGCGCACCCGCATGACGACCGCCGAGCCCACGTCGGCCCAGGCGCGCTCGACGGCCGCGGCGACGACGCCGTCGACGTAGGCCCGGTCGTGGCGGAGCGCGTCGAGCCGGTCGGCGACGGCGACGTACGTGTTCTCGCGGAACCACAGCGTCGCGTCGTCGGCGCTCCGGTAGTCGTGCTGGTGCCGCGACCGCCCGCGGCTGCCCTTGGCCTTGGCGCGGGCCGCCTCGATGCGCTTGTTCTGGTAGCGCTGCTCCTCGGCGAGCCGGTGCAGGGTGCGTCCGACCGCCTCCGCGGTCTCGTCGCGGTCGAAGACGTCGTCGTCGCGGAGGGCCCGCACGACGATGCGGTTCGCGACCGACACGACGGCCGCGGCCCGGGCGATCAGGAGCCCCTCGCCGACGGCCCGCTCGAGGGCGACCGGGTCGACCGGGGCCGGGTCGACGCCGTCGTCGGCGCCGCGGTTCCTCGACCACCTCATGCCCGGCTCCCTCCGACTCGCCCGCCGCCTCGGGGACGGCCCTCCCATCCAACACCCTCAGGAGGGCCTCGCGGGGCTGCTCTGCGGCGGGGCCCGCTCACGACGCCGGCCCCGACGCCCGACGCCACGAGGGCGGGGGCGCCGGGGCCGGCGAGGAGGACGGGCGGCGGCCTAGGCCCCCGCGCCCTCCGTCGTGAGCGCGTCGCGGACGGCGCCGACGAAGTCGTCGAGGTCGTCGGGCGTGCGGGAGGTGACGAGCGTGAAGCCGCCCTCGACGTCGGTGACGACCGAGCGGTCGACCCAGCTGCCGCCCGCGTTCGTCGCGTCGGTGCGGAGCGAGGCGAAGGAGGTGAGCTCCTTGCCCTTCAGCAGGTCCGCCTCGACGAGCAGCCAGGGCCCGTGGCAGATGGCGGCGACGGGGGCACCGGCGGAGGCGAAGGCCTTGACGAGCGCGACCGCGGCGTCGTCCTGGCGCAGGGTGTCGGCGTTGATCGTGCCGCCGGGCACGAGCAGCAGGTCGTAGTCGGCGGCCGAGGCCTCCTCGATGGTGGTGTCGGGGCGGACGGACTGCCCCGGGTCCTTGTCGCCGACGAGCGTCTCGACGGGCTCGGTCGACTGCGCCGCGACGACGACGGTCGCGCCGGCCTGGCGCAGCTTCTCCGTCGGCACGACGAGCTCGTCCTGCTCGACGCCGTAGTTGGTGACGATCGCGAGCACGCGGCGACCGGTGAGATCGGTGTCTGCCATGGTGGTTCCTCCTCGGGTGGCCCGCGTCGGCAGGCCGTGGTGGGTGACCGCTCCGGTGTACGCCCGGCGACTGGGCACGGGCTCCGACGGTGTCCCCCGCCCCCGGGGCGCGCCACCCACCAGCCGCCGCCTCAGCTCGCGAGCAGCGCCCGCGCCGTGCCCTCGTCGAGGATGAGGTCGGTCGCCAGCCCGGCCGCGAGCGCCCCCCGCACCCCGGCGACCTTCGCCTCGCCGGCGACGACGCAGACGCGCCGGGGCGCCCGCCGGATCGTCGCGAGGTCGGGCCCGGTGCCGCGGGCGTTCAGCTCGATGTCGGTCGACGAGCCGTCGGCCCGGTAGAAGACCGTCGCGACGTCGCCGACCACGTGGTCGGCGTCGAGGCTGTCGTGGTCGCTCTGCTCGAGGTAGCCGCCGGAGTAGACGTGGCTCGGCACCCGGGCGTCGCGCGAGCCGACGCCGAACACGACGAGGTCCATCGACTGCTGCAGCTCGAGCACGCGCTGGGTGCTGCGCTCCCGCCAGAGCGCCCGCTTCGTGGCCGGGTCGTCGAAGAAGGCCGGCACCGGGAACTGCTGGATCGCCGCCGTGTACGCGTGGCCGAACCGCCGCAGGATCTCGCTCGCGTACTCGATGCCCGTGGTGCGCGTGTTCGCGGCGCCGTTCAGCTGCACGACGACGGAGTTGTGCGTGGGCTTGGGCACGAGCGACCGGCTGACGGCGCTGAGCGTCGAGCCCCAGGCCACCCCGATCACCATGTTCGAGTCGACGTAGGGGGTGATCGTTCGTGCAGCCGACAGGGCGACCCGCTCGAGGCGGTCGACGTCGCTCGTCTGGTCGGGCACGGGCACGACGTGGGCGACCACGCCGAAGCGCCGGTGCAGGCCCTCGGCGACCGCCGTGGCCTGGTCGAGCGGAGACTTGATCTGGATGTCGACGAGGCCCGTCTCCCGGGCCGACTTGAGGAGGCGCGAGACCGACGAGCGGGACGTCCCGAGCTCCGAGGCGATCGCCTCCATCGTGAGGTCCTGCATGTAGTAGAGGTGCGCCGCACGCAGCGCCTCCTGGGTCTTCTCCGCCGTCGTCAGCTCGGCCACGAGCACCTCCGTGCACATGTGTGCAGTTCCGTTGCACCCTCGCTCCGAGGGGTCGACCATGAGGTTACCGGCGCTGAGCATCCCGCACCACGCAGCGTCACCACCCCCAGACGGAAGAAGACCCCTCGTGACCGAGTCGAAGAAGACACAGAGCATCCGCACGAACGTCGCCGCGATCATGGACCGCCCGACCGCGAAGGTGTTGATCGTCGGAGGGGGCATCAACGGCATCGCGACCTTCCGCGACCTGGCCCTCCAGGGCGTCGACGTCGTCCTCGTCGAGCGCAACGACTACGCCTCCGGCGCGTCGGCCGCGTCGTCGCACATGATCCACGGCGGCATCCGCTACCTCGAGAACGGCGAGTTCCGCCTCGTCCGCGAGAGCGTGGAGGAGCGCAACGGCCTCCTCAAGATCGCCCCCCACTACGTCAAGCCCCTGCAGACGACGATGCCGATCTTCTCGACGTTCTCGGGCATCCTCAACGCCCCGCTGCGCATGCTCACGCACAAGCAGCGCTCCACCAAGGAGCGCGGCGCCCTGCTGATCAAGGTCGGCATGACCCTGTACGACTCCTTCTCGCGCGACGGCGGCTCGGTGCCGCGCCACGTGTTCCGCACCGGCAAGGGCGCGCTGGCCGACATGCCCGCGCTGAACAAGGGCGTCAAGTACACCGGCACCTACTACGACGCCTCGGTCCACGAGCCCGAGCGCCTCGCCCTCGACGTGCTCAAGGACGGCCTGGCCGTCGGCGAGGGCGCGCGCAGCGCCAACTACGTCGAGGCGATCGGCTCGCGCGACGGCGGAGTGCTGCTCCGCGACGTCGTCAGCGGCACCGAGTTCGTCGTGCAGGCCGACGTCGTGATCAACGCCTCCGGCCCCTGGACCGACCTCACCAACGAGGCCTTCGGCGGCGAGTCCGCCTACATGGGCGGCACCAAGGGCTCGCACATCGTCGTCGACAACGCCGAGCTGCTCGAGGCCACCAAGGGCCGCGAGATCTTCTTCGAGAACAACGACGGCCGCATCGTGCTCATCTACCCGCTCAAGGGCCGGGTGCTGATCGGCACGACCGACATCGACGCCGACCCCTCGCAGCCCGCGGTCTGCACCGAGGAGGAGGTCGACTACTTCTTCGACCTCGTCAAGCACGTGTTCCCGCAGATCGAGCTCGGCCGCGACCACATCGTCTACCGCTACTCGGGCATCCGCCCGCTGCCCCGCCACGAGGACACCGCCCCCGGGTTCGTGTCGCGCGACTACCGCATCGTCGAGACGCCCATCGCGGGCCTCACCTCGACCGTGCTCAGCCTCGTGGGAGGCAAGTGGACCACCTTCCGCGCCCTGTCGGCCCACCTGTCGACCGAGGCCACGAAGCGCCTGGGCGTCGAGCGCACCGTCGACACGGCCGGCATGGCCATCGGCGGCGGCAAGGGCTTCCCGACGACCGACGCCGCGCGCACCACGTGGGTGGCCGCCCACGCCGACGGCCTCGACCGCGACCAGGTCGACCGCCTGCTGACGCGCTACGGCACCCGCGCCGAGAGCGTCATCGAGACGCTGCTCGACCAGCCGTCGCGACCGCTCGCCAGCGAGCCCGAGCTCACCGAGGCCGAGATCGCCTACTTCGCCGAGCACGAGGACGCCGTCCACCTCGCCGACGTGGTGCTCCGCCGCACGAACCTCGCGTTCGTCGGGGGCGTCACCATCGAGCTCCTCACCGAGATCGCCGACGTGCTCCGCGGGGCCCTCGGCTGGACCGACGAGCAGCGCGACGCCGAGATCGAGGCGACCATCGAGACGCTGCGCACGTCGCACGGCGTCGAGGTCGGCTCGCAGCACGTGCCGAGCGAGGCCGCGACCGCCGCGAAGTGACGACCCGCGCCTCCTCGGGCCGAGATCCGGGAGGCGCGGTGCACGAGCCCGTGCGCGTCGCGTTCCTGACCCGACACGGTGCGCACGCCAGGAGAGAGCCGCTTCCCCGACCGGGGAGGCGGCTCTCGTGCGTGCGGGCTCGCTGAGAATCCGTCGTGTGATGTTCCACCATGTCGCACTCCACCGGTATGCTCGCTCGGTCCCCGTCACCGCGCCGATCGGAGCTCCCGTGCCCATCCCCACCTCGCCCCCCGCCGCCGAGCGCCAGCTGCTGCGCGACACCGTCCGGGCACGCATCCGCGACGCCATCGTCGACGGCACCCTCGAGCCGGGCGAGCGCCTCCACGACGACGAGCTGATCGCGTGGCTGCAGGTCTCGCGCACGCCGATCCGCGAGGCGCTCGGCGACCTCGTGCGCGCCGGCCTCGTCGAGATGGCGCCGAACCGCTACACGCGCGTCGCGACCCCGCGCCCCGACGAGGCGATCGAGGCGGTGCAGACCCTGGGCGTCATCTTCGGCGGCGCGGTGCGGCTCGCCGTGCCGCGCCTCTCGCCCGAGGTCTCCGCCCAGATCGTGGCCGGCATCGACGCCTGCCTCGCCGACCTGCAGGGCGACGACGCGCCGGCGCTGAACGCCCACGCGGTCGCCCTCTTCTCGACCTACGTCGACCACTGCGGCAACTCGTCGCTGCAGCGCGTCTGCCGCGACGTCACCGACGGCCTCGCCTACAAGCTGCGGGTGCCGAACATCGTCGAGGTGCTCGACTGGCAGGGCATGTCGACCCAGTTCGCCCTGCTGCGGCAGGCGACCCTCGACGGCGAGGCCGTCGCGGCCGAGCTCGCCGCGGAGGCGCTGCACGAGCTCCCGGGGCAGCGCCCGGCCGCTTAGGGCCCGGCCGGGTCGCCCCGACGGTCACACGGTCGTGGCGTCGTCCACCTCTCCGACGAGCTCCTCGATGATGTCCTCCAGGAACAGCACGCCCGTCGTCACGCCGTCGGCCCGCACCGAGCGGGCCACGTGGGCGCCGCTCCGGCGGAGGGCCGCCAGGGCGTCCTCGAGGTCGGCGTCGTGCGAGACGGCTCCCAGCCGACGGATGCGCTTCTCCGGCACCGGGGAGTCGAACGACTCCGGCGTCGCCAGGTCGAGCACGTCCTTCAGGTGGAGGTACCCCGTCGGCTCGCCGTCGGAGTCCGTGAGCACGTACCGCGAGTACCCGTGGGCCGCGACGGCCCGCTGCACGTCGGCCGGGGTGGCCCCCGGTGCGAGCCGGACCATCTCGCCGACCGGCACCTCCACGTCGCGCACCTTGCGGGTCGTGAACTCGAACGCGGCGCTCAGCGTGCCCGAGGCGTCGTCGAGCACGCCCTCCCGCGTCGACTGCTGCACGATGCCCGCGACCTCGTCGAGCGTGTAGGTGCTCGTGGCCTCGCCCTTGGGCGTCACGCCGACGAGACGGAGCACCCCGTTCGCGATGCCGTTGAGCGACCAGATGACCGGCTTGAAGACCCTCGCGACGAACACCAGCGGCGGGGCGAGGATCAGCGCGGCGCGGTCGGGCACCGAGAACGAGAGGTTCTTCGGGATCATCTCGCCCACCACCACGTGCAGGAAGGTCACGAGCACGAGCGCGATGACGAACGCGACGACGCCGATGGCCTCGGCCGACAGCGTGGTCAGCCCCAGCGGGATCTCCAGCAGGTGGTGGATCGCCGGCTCCGAGACGTTGAGGATCACCAGCGAGCAGACCGTGATGCCGAGCTGGCTGGTCGCGAGCATCAGGGTCGCGTGCTCCATCGCCCAGAGAGTGGTCTTGGCGGCCTTGCTGCCGGCCTCGGCCCGGGGCTCGATCTGCGAGCGGCGGGCGCTGATGACGGCGAACTCGGCGCCGACGAAGAACCCGTTGACGATCAGCAGCACCACCAGCCAGACGATGCCGGGCAGGTACTCACTCATGGGTCAGGTCCTCTCGCAGGGCGGTGGCGATGCGGTCGTGCTCCGCGCGGTCGGCGCGGTCGCGGTCGTCGGCGGGGGTGGAGGGCGCCCCGGAGGCGCGGGGCCGGCCGTCGGGGCCGGTCACGTCGTCGTCCGCCCGCGGCACGAAGCGCAGCCGCTCCGTGCGCTGGCCGACGACCCGCTCGACGCGCAGCGCGCCTCCCGCGACCTCGACCTCGTCGCCGATCTCGGGCAGCCGGCCGAGGCGCTCGGTGACGAAGCCGCCGACCGTCTCGTAGTCGCCGTCGTCGGGCACGCGGATCGCGGCCCGGTCGTGCAGCTCGTCGGGCCGCAGGGCCGCGTCGAAGAGCACGGTGCCGCCGGAGCGGACGATGCCGACCCGCGCCCGGTCGTGCTCGTCCTCCAGCTCGCCGACGATCTCCTCGACGAGGTCCTCCAGGGTGACGAGGCCGGCGGTGCCGCCGAACTCGTCGGTGACCACCGCGATCTGGAACCCGTCGCGGCGCAGCAGGCCGAGCAGGGCGTCGGTGCCCATGGTCTCGGGCACGAAGCGCGCCTCGGAGACCAGGGAGGAGACGAGCACCTGGTCGCGGGCGACGAGCGGCAGCGCGAAGGCCTGCTTGACGTGCACCACGCCGAGGATGTCGTCGGAGTCGTCGCCGATGACGGGGAAGCGCGAGAAGCCGCTGCTGAGCGACGCCTCGACCACCGCCGCCGCGGTGTCGGCGGCGCGGACGGTGGTCATGCGCACCCGGGGCGTCATGACGTCGACGGCGTCGTGCTGCGAGAAGCGCAGGGTGCGACCCAGCAGGGTCGCGTGGTCGTCGTCGAGCACGCCCTCGAGCGCCGAGCGCCGGACGAGCGAGCTGAGCTCCTCGGCCGACCGGGCGCCGGAGAGCTCCTCCTTCGGCTCGATGCCCATGCGGCGGATGACCGCGTTGGCCGTGTCGTTGAAGAGCACGATGACGGGCTTGAAGACCGTCGTGAAGGCGGCCTGGAACGGCACCACGAGCTTCGCGGTGGCGAGCGGCAGGGCCAGGGCGAAGTTCTTCGGCACGAGCTCGCCGATCACCATCGAGAAGAGGGTGGCGACCAGGATGCCGACGACGGCGCCGATGCCGGGCACGATCGCCTCGGGCACGCCGACGCCGGTCAGCGGCGCCTCGAGCAGCGAGCTGATCGCCGGCTCGAAGGTGTAGCCCGTCAGCAGGGTGGTCAGCGTGATGCCCAGCTGCGCGCCCGACAGGTGCGTCGACGTGATCCGGAGCGCCTTGATGGTCGGCCCGAGGCGCTTCTCGCCGCGCTCCTGGCGCTTCTCGAGGTCGTTGCGGTCGAGGGCGACCAGCGAGAACTCGGACGCGACGAACAGGCCCGTGCCGACGGTGAGCACGAGGCCGATGCCGAGCATCGCCCACTCATCCATGGTGCCCCTCCCCCCGTGGTGCGGCCGCGCGAGCGGTCAGGGCCGGGAAGGGCCAGGGCATGTGGGAGGGAGGGTCGTCCATGAGGGAGAACGGTAGGGCCCGGCACCGACAGCACCCTGGGAACGTGCACCCCCTGCACCCCTCGGCAGGAGGACGGGGAGGTGCTGCCTCCCCGGGACCCGCGGGGCAGTCCGCCCTCCCGGCGAGGCCGTACTGTGGAGGCCATCGAGATTGGACCACCACCCCGTGACTGACATGAGCCTCCGGCTTCCGACGACGCGGTTCCGCGCCGTCTTCGCGCTCGGCACCCGGCGCGCCGCCGGCATGCCCCTCCCGACGACCCTCGGCAAGCCGAACCTCTTCGCCGAGTGGGACGACGAGACCGAGCAGAGCACGCTCTACGTCGGCTTCGGCACGGGCCAGATCCACCTCGACACCGCGCCGACCGGCATCGAGCACCACTTCCACGACCTGTCGGGCGACGACACCGACGTCAGCCCGTGGAACGGCGACGACACGCGTCAGCTGCTCGACTGGTCGTCGGCGCTGCTCTCCGACTTCCACCAGCTCGTGCCCGACCTGCTCGACGACGTCGACGACGCCGCCGCCTGGCACGACGCCGGGCTCGACCTCTGGGTGTGCGAGGTCGAGGAGCCGACGCAGCTCGACCTCGTCGAGGTCGACATCGAGGGCGAGCTGCTGACGCTGCCGTGGCTCGGGGCGGGCCACGTGGAGCACGACCACGTCGAGGAGTCGCCCCGTGGCGCGCTCGACGACAGCGTCGACGACGACCGCGAGCACCCCATCGCCCTGCTCTGGACCGCCGACGCGGGCGGCACGCCCGACGTGCCCATCGCGGAGGCGTGGCTGCGGCCGGGCACCGAGCAGCCCGTCACGCGGGCGGTGCCGGGGGTCGACTGGTCGGCCGTGGGACTGCCCGCCGACGAGGTGCTGCCGTGGCTCGAGGGCATCTACCTCAACCACCACGTGCTGCCCGACCCGGCCGGCACGATCCTCACCGGGGTGCTCGAGCGCCTCGGCGGCATCGACGGCACCGACTAGCCCGGGTCCGACCCGCCCGGCGCGCCGGCCTCAGGCCAGGTCGCCGTCAGGAGACAGCGAGGGCTCCTCAGGGCCGGTGAGCGCGTAGTCGTGCACGTGCGCCTCGCGCACCTCGGCCTCGTCCTCCTCGGACGGCCCCTCCCCCCGGAAGTCCTCGAGGGCCTGCTGCGACACCCAACGCTGGGCGACGTTCACCCGGGCGGGGTCGACGAGGTCGGGCGACAGGGCGTAGTCGAGGGCGCCGGGGGCGGTGCGCGCCGCCTCCACCTCGGAGGCGCGGGCGGCGAGGTAGTCGTCGCGCCGCTCGGGGTCGACGAGCAGGTGTCCGGTGACGATGATCATGCCGTCACTCAACTCCCCGGAGCCGGTGCGAGCGCTGTCCCCCGGGGTACGACGAAGGGCCCCGGCGACTGCCGGGGCCCTTCGGGTGCGGCGGGACGAGCCCGCGCTGCTGCTGCCTAGCGGCGGCTGCGACGACCGGTGACCTGGAGGTAGATCACGAGCACGATGATCGCGCCGATGATCGAGCCGATGATGCCCGAGGTCTGGAAGAACCCGTCGGGGTTGCTGCCCGGGAAGATGAGGTAGGCGAGGAAGCCGCCGACGAACGAGCCGATGATGCCCAGGAGGATGGTCATGGGGATCGAGATGTTCTGCTTGCCGGGGACGACCAGGCGAGCGACGGCACCGGCGATGAGCCCGATGACGATGAGGCTGATGATGAGGCCGATCATGGTGTTCTCCTTGATGTTGTCATGTCTGCGACATGCGAGAGCGGCCGGGGCAGCCGCTTCCACCACTGAACCACGCCTGAGCATTCGCTGTTACGTTCCGTCGAGATCTGGTGCCGCGGAACGACCTGTTGTAGGCGATCTGGGCGCGCGGGACCGATCTCCGGTATGAGCCCTCTCGGGCGGCGCCGCGCCTCCTGCGTTACGGCCAGGTAAAACATCATCCGTGAGGTACGGGACGGGCCCCGGGGCACGCCAAGCTGTCGGGGTGCCCCGGCCAGGGGGCAGAGCGAGGAGCCCCATGACCGAGAGCCGCCCGACCACCGCCGAGGCGCCCGTGCGCCGTCCCGTCGACGAGGTGCCGCCCCTGCGGCGCCTGCTGCCGCTCGGCCTGCAGCACGTGCTCGCGATGTACGCCGGCGCCGTCGCGGTGCCGCTCGTGATCGGCACGGCCCTGATCGACGCCGGCCGCCTCGACTCCGGGGCGCTGCCGCACCTGATCACGGCCGACCTGTTCGTCGCGGGCATCGGGGCGATCATCCAGTCGGTCGGGTTCTGGCGCTTCGGGGCCCGGCTGCCGCTCATGCAGGGCTGCACCTTCGCCTCCGTCGGCCCGATGATCACGATCGGCACCGAGCACGGCGTCGGGGCCATCTACGGGTCGGTGATCATGTGCGGGCTGCTGATGTTCGTGCTCGCGCCCGTCTTCTCGCAGCTGGTGAGGTTCTTCCCGCCGCTCGTCACCGGCACGGTGATCCTCGTCATCGGCCTCTCGCTGATGAGCGTCGCCGGGGGCTGGGTGATCGACGGCTCGGCCGACGGCGCCCCGCCCGTCAACGTGGCGCTGGCGGCCGGCACGCTCGCCGTGATCGTCCTCGTGGAGCGCTTCGCGCCTCCGGCGGTCGCCCGCCTGTCGATCCTCGTCGGCCTCGTCGTCGGCACGCTCGCCGCGGTGCCGCTCGGCCTCGCGGACTTCAGCGGCGTCGGCGACCAGCCCTGGATCGGCTTCTCCACGCCGTTCCAGTTCGGCCTGCCGACGTTCCAGGCCGCCGCGGTGGTCTCGATGCTGATCGTCGGCCTCGTGATCATGACCGAGACCACGGGCGACATCGTCGCCGTCAGCGAGATCGTCGACGAGCCGCTGCCGCCGCGACGCCTGGCCGACGGCCTGCGCGCCGACGGGCTCACGACCGTGCTCGGCGGCGTCTTCAACACCTTCCCGTACACCGCCTACGCGCAGAACGTCGGCCTCGTGAGCATCACCGGCGTGCGGTCGCGCTGGGTCGCGACCGTCGCGGGCGTGATGCTCGTCGTGCTGGGGCTGGTGCCGAAGCTCGGCGCCGTCGTCGAGGGGGTGCCCCAGGCCGTGCTCGGCGGAGCCGGGGTCGCTCTCTTCGGCATCGTGGCGGCGAGCGGCGTGCGCACGCTCTCGACGGTGCGCTTCACCGACCGGAACGTGCTCGTCGTCGCCCTCGCGGTCGGCGTCGGCCTGCTGCCGTCGGTGTCGCCTGCGATCTACGACCGGTTCCCGTCGTGGTTCACGATCATCTTCGACTCCGGCATCAGCGCCGGGGCCATCGTGGCGATCGCGCTGAACCTCCTGCTGGGCGGCGCCCGCACGCCGCGCCGGGGCGACGCGCCCGACGGGCTGTCCGCCCACGACGCCGTCCGCGGGTCGCAGCTCGCGGCCGACGGGGAGCCGCCCGCCGCTCGGTGAGCGCCGCGGCCCCGACGACGCAGCCAGCGCCGACGACGCGGCCCGCGCCTCCCCGGTGGACGAGGAGGCGCGGGCCGGGTCGGACCTGCCGGGGCTACTTCGCGAGGAACTCCAGCACGTGGCGGTTCCACTCGTCGCGGTGCGAGACCGTGACGCCGTGCGGCCCGCCCTCGATCAGGACGAGCTCGCTGCCGGAGATCGCCTCGTGGGTGCGCTTGCCGCTCACCTCGAAGGGCACGGTGTTGTCGGAGTCGCCGTGGATGACGAGCGTGGGCACCGTGATGCGGGAGAGGTCGTCGCGGAAGTCGGTGGTCGCGAACGCGACCGTGCAGTCGAGCGTGCCCTTGGGCGAGGCCATCTCGGCGATCGCCACGGCGTACGCGACCTGCGCGTCGCTGACCTTCGGGCCGTTGATCAGCGAGGGCTTGCCGGCGGTGAAGAACATCCGGACGAACTCCTCGAGGAACGCGGGGCGGTCGCCCACGATGCCGTCGTGGAACCACGCCGCGAGGTCGTCGTCGACGCCGCCCTCGGGGTTGTCGTCGCTCTTGTACAGGTAGGGCGGCACGGCGCTGGCGAAGACGAGCTTCGCGATGCGCTCCTGCCCGTAGGTGCTGACGTAGCGGGCGAGCTCGCCGCCGCCCATCGAGAAGCCGACGAGCGTCACGTCGCGGAGGTCGAGGGTGTCGAGCACGACCTCCAGGTCGGCGGCGAAGGTGTCGTAGTCGTAGCCGTCCCACGGCTGCGACGACTGGCCGAAGCCGCGGCGGTCGTACGTGACGACGCGGTGCCCGGCCTCGACGAGGGCGGGCACCTGGCCCTCCCAGGAGCGGCCGCTGAGGGGCCAGCCGTGGATGAGGACGACCGGGGCGCCGGTGCCGACGTCCTCGTAGTGGAGCTCGACGTCGGGGCCGGAGGCGGAGGGGACGGTGATGGTGGGCACGGGAGGCCTTCCTTCTGTGTCGGTCGGATGTGGCCTCGACCCTGCTCCCGCCTCCTGGGAGGAGCCGGGAGGCCCGGTCAGGCCTGCCGCCACCAGGTGTCGTGCGGACCGGCCGGCACGCGACGCTTGTGCTCGGTCGCGAGGTACCGCTGCTCGATGAGCTCGGCGGTGGCCTCGTCGACGTCGTGCCCCTCGAGGTAGGCGTCGATGTCGGCGTAGGTCAGGCCGAGGTTGGCCTCGTCGGTCTGGCCGGGGGCGTCGTCGAGCAGGTCGGCGGTCGGCGCCTTCTCGTACAGGCGCGCGGGCGCCCCGAGGTGCCGCAGCAGCGCCTTGCCCTGGCCCTTGCTCAGCCCCGTGAGCGGCGTCAGGTCGACGCCGCCGTCGCCGTACTTCGTGAAGAAGCCGGTGAGCGCCTCGGCGGCGTGGTCGGTGCCGACGACGAGCAGGCCCCGCTCGCCGGCGAGGGCGTACTGGGCGACCATGCGCATGCGGGCCTTGACGTTGCCCTTCGTGAAGTCGCTGAGGGTCGAGCCCGTGGCCTCGGCGACGTCGCGGGCGAGGCCGTCGACGCCGTTCTGCACGTTGACCGTCAGGCCCTCAGCCCCGTCGACGAAGCGGAGGGCGAGCTGCGCGTCGTCTTCGTCGGCCTGCACCCGGTAGGGCATGCGCACGGTGACGAGCTCTGCGGTGCCGCCGTCGCGGCGGACGCCCTCGACCGCGAGCTGGCAGAGACGACCGGCCAGCGTGCTGTCCTGGCCGCCGCTGACCGCGAGCACGAAGCCCGCGGCGCCGGTCTGCTCGAGGTAGTCGCGGAGGAAGGCGACCCGGGCCTCGACCTCGGCGGCCGGGTCGATCTCGGGGCGGACGGCGAGCTCGGCGATGATGGTCTGCTGCAGAGGTCTCATGGGTCGAGCGTAGCCACGACGACCGACGGACGCGACGCCCTACTTCGACGAGCCCATGGCGCCGAAGCAGGCGACCACGAGCACGAGCCCGGCGAGGGTGACGGCGCTGATCAGCACGGTGAAGAAGGTCGCGAGCGAGGCGTTGTCCATGGGTCGGCTCCTGCCGGTGAGGGGGTCGGGAGGCTCCATGGTCGCAGGCTCCGCTGGGAGGGCCGCGCCCGTGCCAGGATCGGGTCATGGACGCGGGAGACGACTCGACGCTGAGGTCGGCCACCCAGGGCCGCGACCTCGACGAGGCGCGCCTGCTCTACGAGACCGCCTACCCGGGCGACGGCTTCCTGCTCGAGCACGGCGAGGGCCCCTTCTCCTACCGCTACTCGCTCGCCGGCGACGCCGACGTGACGCTCCGCACCTCGGAGTTCCGCGGCCGGGCCCACGGCGTGGTCGAGGAGGCCCGCGAGTACATCGTGTCGTGGCTGCACGAGGGCCACGGCGTGACCGACGTCGGCCGCGACGAGACGGTCCAGACGCTGCACGTGCCGCACGTGGCGCCGACGCGGGCCTACGAGTTCGACTACGCCGACTACCGGCAGGACCTGGTGCACCTCGAGGCGGGGTACCTCGAGCGCGTGGCCGACGAGCACGAGGGCACGGACGGCGGGCCCCTGCTGTTCCGCCACTCCGCCGCCCCGGCGCCCGACGCGCTGGCCCGCTGGCGCGCGGTCCTCTCGGAGACGACGCCGCTCCTCCTCAGCTCCGCGACGCCGCTCCTCCTGCGCGCCGAGGCCGACCGGCGCCTGGCCGTGGCGGTGCTCGACACCTTCGCGCACGAGAGCGCCGCCGAGACCGCGACCGCGACCGCGCTGGTCGCCGGCGGCGCCCGTCTGCGACGAGCCGTCGAGCACCTGCGCGACCACGCCCACGAGCCGGTCGGCCTCGCCGAGGCCGCCGCCGTGGCCGGCCTCAGCAGCCGCGGGCTCCAGGCGGCCTTCGCGCGGCACCTCGGCACCACCCCGACGCTCTACCTGCGCTCGGTTCGCCTGGAGCGGGCCCGTGCGGAGCTGCGCGAGCTCGACCCGACCCGGGCCACGGTCGCCGAGGTGGCCCGCCGCTGGGGCTTCGGGCACCTCGGCCGCTTCTCGGGCACCTACCGCCAGCGCTTCGGCGAGTACCCGAGCGAGACCCTCCAGCGCGGTCCGTGACGCTCCGGTCGCTGCGCGGTGTGCACGGAGACGCCGGAAGAGTGGCAGCGTAGGGGGGTGAACGACTTCGACCCGACCACCCCGCGCCCCGAGGGCGACCCCGCCCGCGACTCCTCCCCCACCGTCGGCCAGCCCCCTCTGCCCGGCGGCCGCGACCTGATGGGCCCGGTCGAGAACCTGCAGCGGATCATGTGGACGGGCACCCTGTGGTTCGTCGGGGGCGTCGTCGCCGTGGCGCTGGCCTTCTCCGCGGTCCTGCTCTCGGGGTGGCGGCCCGACGTGCTCTCGACCCCGGGCGAGACCCTCTTCTGGGTCGGCGCCGGGGCCGTCGCGCTCAGCCTCGGCCTGATCGGCTGGTCGGGCTGCCCCATCCTCGAGGTGAGCGTGCCCGTCTCCGACCGCAACAAGACGAAGACGATGCAGTTCGGCACCGCGATCTTCCTCGTCGGGTCGGCGGCGACGATGCTCGCCGTGCTCCTCGGCCCGGCGTCCTGAGCCCGGCGGCCTGAGCTCCGACCCCTGAGCCCTGAGCCCTGAGCCCTGAGCCCTGAGCCCTGAGCCCGACGCTGCCGAGTCTCGCGGCGGCCCCGGCGGCGCCGGCGGCCCCAGGGAGGTCCGCGAGGCGCGGTGGATGTCCGCCGAGCGCGACGTCTCCGTCGTGTAGCTAGGCGATCTAGCTAGCCGTGTGTGAATATGCATGTGCATCGATTCACGGCGATGCGGCCCTCCGGGGCCCGGCACGGACGACAGCGCAGGGCTGTCAGGAACGAGAACCGCCATGAGCATCATCCGACAGTCCCCGTTCGCCGAGGCCTCCCCCTTCTCGGAGGTGCGCGAGGCCGAGCGCCGCACGACCCTCGCGGTCGTCGCGACCTCCTCCGTCGCGGCCTGCGCGATGCTGGTCGCCGGCATGCTCGTCGCGCTCGGCGCCGGCGCCTGATGGCCGCCCGGCTCGAGACCCTCGGCCACGAGGGGCTCGTCGCGGCGGTCCGGCTCGGGCTCGGCGCCTCCTCCGCGGAGGCACGGGCCGATCGCTCGTCCCGGGCATCCAGGGGCTCCTGGGGCTCCTCGACCGACGACGACCTCGTCGTCGTCGCGGGACCGGCGCTGACGACGGCGACCCGGTCCCGGCCGACCGCCGGCAGCGGAGACGCCGACAGCTACGCCCGCGCCTCCTAGCGGCGTGCCGCCGCCCCCCGGGAGTCGCTAGCCTCGACGAGGTCCCGACGAGTCCGTCGACGGGACCACGACGTCGGGGGGACGACATGAGCAGGTGGCAGGCGCCCGGGTGGCAGGTGCTCGACGACGAGTCGGAGCAGACGGTGGTCGGGGTGACCTTCGGGGTCGGGCTGCTCGACGAGCCGCTCGCGCAGACCGGCGCGCTCGGCGTCGCCGTCGCGGCCCTCCGGCAGGAGCTCGGGCGGCCGGTCGAGCTGCCCGGCGGGCGCGTGGCCGTCCCGGAGGCGGTCGCCGAGGTCTCGACCGACACCTCGACCGTGCTCGTGCGCGGGTCGAGGGAGGTCGTGGCGGCCGCGTGGTCGCGGCTGCCCGAGGCCTTCCGGCGCGACCTGGTCTCGGACGAGGTGCCGTCGGCACGTCCCGAGAACCCCGTCTGGCCGGCCGACCTGGTGCAGCGGACGGGCCGCAGCGCCGCCGCCCTCGCCTGGCTGCAGGCGACCGTGCCCGAGGCCCACGAGCTCGGTCGTGCGCGGCTCCTCGAGCTCGACCCCCGCGCCGGCGCCGTGCGCAGCGCCTTCTTCACGACCGACGCGAGCCTGGTCGACGGCTCGGGGCCCGGCGCCCTCGACCCGTCGCTCGCCGCCGCCCCGCGCAGCACCTGGGCCGACGGCACGCCGAGGCTCCCGCAGGCCGACCGCCCCGGCAGCCTCGCCGTCGACGAGGGGCCGGTGCTGCTCTCGACGCTCGTGCCGCGCACCGGCACGGGCCTGGCCGCCGCGAGCCTGCTCCGACGTCAGCTGATGACGACCATGGCGAACACCGTCGGCGGCGAGGCCGGCGTCGAGGCGCGCGCCCTGGGGCTCGGGGCCGACCTCCTGCTCGTCGTCCTGGTGCGGCCGGGACTCGACCCGCAGTCGCGGCGCAAGGTCGTCGACGCCTACCGGTCGACGCTCGACCTCGTGCCCGACGCCTGGGTCGACGAGGTCGTGGCCGACCCCGACGCCCGGACCTCTCCGCGGCTCGTCCGGGAGCGAGCCGTGCTGGGCCTCCCCGACGACGACGAGGAGGCGCGGGTCGATGCCGCCGACGTGCGCGCCGCCGTCCGTCGCGCGGCAAGGCACCTCCACGTCGCCCTCCCGACGGCCGCCGAGGGGGCCCCCGGCACGGCGGGCGGGCCCGCGCCCGACGACGCCCTGGCGCCCTTCGCCCCCGACGCGCCCCTCGGGGCGCACCGGACCTTCACGACCTGGTCGCGACGCGGCTGGGGCGACAGCCCCGCCACGGCGACCACCACCGTGCACGTCGGCCGGGGCGCCGTGCTGAGCGGCGTGCCGCTCGACCTGCGCACGGCCGCGCCCCTCCGCTGGAGCCGTGTCGACACGACGCGGCCGCTGGTCGTCTTCGAGGACCAGGCCGGCAGCGTGACCCTGGTCGACGAGCAGATGCGGGTGGCGGCCTTCCACCCCGGGCTCTTCCGCCACGGGGCCGAGCTCCGCTCGGTGCTCGACGAGCGGCTCGGCAAGGTGCCCCACCTGCGCTTCACGACCGACGTCGACGGCGCGCTCGTGGCGGCGACCGCGCGACGGGACCGTCGACGCTGGCTCACCAGGCGCCTCCTGCCCGTCGCCGCGGTGGCCGCGGTCGCGGTCGTCGTCGTGCTCGCCTCGCTCGGCGGAGGAGGCGGCCCCTCGCCCGTCGAGGCCCGCGTGACGATCGGCGACACGGTCGAGCTGGCGAACGGCACGCGGATCACCGCCACCGGGCTCGACGCCGTGCCGACCACCCGCGGCGAGCCGTTCTCGGCGGTGCGGGTCGAGGTCGAGTTCTGCGCCGGCGACGACACGGACGACGGCGACGTGCCCCCCGAGACCCAGCGCACGGTCGCGCCCGGCGACTTCGGGCTCTACGACCGGTCCGTGAACGTGCCCGCCGAGCTCGTCCCGACCGACGGCGAGCTGCCGTCGGAGACGCTCCCCCAGGGCGAGTGCGCGAGCGGCGCGCTCGTCTTCGAGGGCCTCGCGCTCGACGAGCCTCGCCTGTCGTACGAGAACGACCTCGGCGACGACGTCGTCTGGTACCTGCCCGGCAAGGTGGTCGACGCCTCCTGAGACGCGAGGAGGCGCGGTGATCGCTCACCGCGCCTCCTGGCGTCGTCCGGCTCGGGGCCGGACGCGACCTCGTGGGCCTAGTACGTCGTGGTGACGCCCGCGTTCGCGCCGGCGATGCCGAGCACGACGGCCGAGATGATCCCGATCACGATGAAGGCGAGGCCGACGATGATCGCGGCGAGCGCGAGCCCGCTGCCCTTCTCGCCGGTGCGCTTGATCTGCGAGCGGGCGACGAAGCCGAGGATGACGCCGACGAGCGGCACGATGAAGGCGAGGACGAGGCCGACGATCGCGAGGACGTTGGTCTTGTCGGTCTTGACGGGGGCGCCGGGGGTGCCGGGCGCGTAGGGCTGGGGCGTGGTCATGGTTCTCTCCTGGGAGTCGACGGAACGGAGCAGGGCAGCTGCTCGACCGGTCGTGGATCCCCCCGGAACCGAGCGACATCACCGTAGCAGCGCGCGAGGCGGCGCGTCCCCTTCTCCACAGCCCGTCGGCGTCCTCCCCCGAAGGGGGCCTGGACCGCTCCGTCGCCCGCGGCCATGCTGAGGGCGAGGACCCCACCACCCCTCGAGGAGAGCCGTGACGATCGAGACGACCGCCCCCGACGCCAGCGCCTTCGAGCTGGCCGTCGCCGACCGCAAGCTCGTCGTGACCTCGACCGTCGAGACGCTCGACCGGCTCGGCTACGCCGGCACGAGCTTCGAGGACGTCGCCGCGACCGCGGGCACGAGCGTGGCCGCCGTCCGCCGTCACTTCCCGTCGTGGCTCGGCCTCGTGCTCGCGGCCGTCGACCGCTGGAACCAGGACCGCTTCGAGACCGTCGCCCGCGAGACCGCCGGCAGCGCCACCCTGGGGTTCATGCGCGGCCTCGTCTCGTACAGCGCCCAGCACCAGGGCCTCTCCCGCACCCTGATGGCTCTCTCGGTGGAGGCGTCCGACCCGTCGCACCTGGCGGCCCAGTACCTGCGCGACCGCTACTGCGACTTCCACACGATGGTGCTCCAGGGCCTCGCCTTCGACCGCCGCGACGGCGCCGTCCCCCTCGGCACCGACATCCACGCGTTGTCGACGACGGTGATCGCGCTCTTCGAGGGACTCCAGCTGCAGATGCTCCTGCGGCCGGGCTTCGACCCGGCGACGGCCTTCGACCACGCCCTCGAGGAGCTCACCTCCACCTGGTGACCCGCCCCCGCACGGCGAGACGACCCGGTCCACGCCCAGAACGGGGACTCCCCCGCGGCGGTCGTCTCTGGTGACATGGACGGAGTGACCGACCACGACAGCCAGAACGCCCCCGCCGACGACTTCTACGCCGAGCCCGCGCACCTCGAGCTGCGCCGCACCATCGTCGCGGCCGCCGTCGAGACCTTCCGCCGCCGCGCCTTCCACGAGACCACGCTGGAGGCGGTGGCCGAGACCGCGCAGCTGCCCCTGGACGCGGTCACCGCGCAGTTCCCGGTGTGGAACGGGCTCGTCCTCGCGGCCGTCGACCGCTGGACGGCCGAGCGCACGTCGCCCCTCCTCCCGGTCATGGCGTCGCACGGCACCGTGCTGTTCCTGCGACGGATCGTCCAGTCGAACATCGAGGACCCGTCGCTCATGCGGCTGCTGAGCGCCCTCGTCAACGTGGCCGCGACTCCCGGGCACCCGCTCTCCGAGCTGCTCCAGCGCGACTGGAGCCGGTTCCACCGGATGGTGGCCGACGGCCTCCGCCGCGACGTCGAGCTCGGGCGCGAGCCGTCGACCATGGCGCCCGCCCGCGGTGCCGAGCAGCTGCTCGCGCTCTACGAGGGGCTGCAGCTGCAGTCGATGGTCAGGCCGCGCATGGACCTGCTCGACGCGTACGACCGGGCGGTCACGCGCCTCCGCGACGGCTGGGGCCGGCCGTACCAGGCGCCCACCTGGGACCTCGACGACCTGCACGTCGGCGGCGCGCTCGTCTGAGGCCGGCGGGCCCTGAGCCGTCAGGGACCGGTGCCCTCGGGGGCGTGCCTCCCCGGGAACGAGAAGAGCCTCCCGGAGGAGGCTCGTCACGGGATCCTCGTCGGCCCCCCACGTCGTGGGCGGCTGGTACGGATCAGGGTCGACGCGGGTGCGTCAGGCGGCGTCGCTCGCGAAGAGCTCGGCCAGGTCGAGGGGCTGGGTCAGGGGGAGGTCGAGGTCGTCGACCAGGGGGCTCACGCTCCGACCCCGAGCACGACGAGCATGCCGGCGATGGCCGTGCCGCAGGTGGCCAGGGCGGAGGTGGCGATCACGAGGAGCGTGATCTGGCGGTCCGCGTCGCGGACCTCGGAGAAGGGGCTGGTGGTGCCGTGGAGAAGGCTCATGAGAACGCTCGTTCCTGGCAGCCCTGCGCTGCCGTGAGGTGACCTGGGAGTCGGGTGGCGGCCCCGTCTCCGGGGCCTCGTACCGCCGTGAACCGGTACGGACACGATCATGCCAGCAGACCGTTAGATCGTCTAGCTAGATGCGTGAATCGGACAGCGGGATGCGTTTCCCGTTCGGGGGACACGGTCGTCGAGTCGGCTCCCGTCGCACCGGGGAGGCCGAGGAGGCGCGGTGCGGCGGGCGGGGTACACGCGCGTCGGGCGCCGACCTCAGCGCACCCCGGACGGCACCGGCGCGACCCGGAGGAAGTCGAGCGCCTCGGAGGCCGGCGACCCCGCAGCCGCCGTGTAGGCGATCACCCGGAGGTCGGTGCCGGCGACCGTGAGCACGTCGCAGTCGAGCTCGACGTCGCCGACGACGGGGTGCCGGACCACCTTGCGCTCGGAGACGTGCTCGCCGACGGCGCCCGTGCTCCAGAGCTCGCGGAAGGTCGGGCTCGCCGCGGTCATGTCGTCGATGAGGCGCCGGACGCGGGGATCGCCCGGGTAGCGGCCGTGCACCCGGCGGAGGTCGGCCACGAGCGACGCCTCGAACGCGCGGAGGCCGCCCGCCCGGCCGTGCTCCACCCGCTCGCCCGGCGTGATCGACTCCGTGCCGCCGAACCACGAGCGCAGCAGGTTGGGCCGCTCGCCGCCCTCGCCGACGGGCTCGCCGAAGAGGCGGCCCCAGAGCGGGCTCCAGCTGAGGAGGTCCCAGGAGGCGGTGAAGACCGCGACGGGCGTCTCGCCCAGGCGGGCCACCAGCCGCTGCACCCCGGGCGGGACGTGCTCGGGCACGTGGCTCGGCGACGGCGGCACCAGGCCCGCCAGGACGAACAGGTGGTCGCGCTCGACGTCGCTGAGCTGCAGGGCCCGCGCCAGCGACGCCGCGACCTGCGCGGAGGGGTGCTGCGCCCGGCCCTGCTCGAGCCGCACGACGTAGTCGACGCTGAGGCCCGCGAGCGCGGCCAGCTCCTCGCGGCGGAGGCCCCTGGCGCGGCGCTGGTCGCCGGCCGGCAGTCCGACGTCGAGGGGGGAGAGGCGGTCGCGCCAGGCGCGCAGCAGCGCGCCGAGGTCGCCGGCAGGGGTGTCCACCCGATCAGTGTCGCAGCGCCCGGCCGCCGCCGGGTGGTACTGCGAGTCCTCCCGTCGCGGCGGGCCTGGCACGGTGTCGGGGGCGGGGCGGAGACTCGGGTCATGACGAACGACGCGCCCGCCACGGGCACCCCCGCCTCCTCCTCCTCCTCCTCCTCCTCGACCTCCTCCTCGACCTCGCCCGCCGACGGCGCCTCCGCCACGACGACCCTCGTCACCGGGGGCAACAAGGGGCTGGGACGCGAGACCGCCCGCCGCCTCCTCGAGGCGGGCCACACCGTCTGGATCGGGGCACGCGACGAGGACCGGGGCCGCGCGGCCGCCGACGAGCTCGGCGCCCGCTTCGTGCAGCTCGACGTGACCGACGACGCCTCGGTCGCGGCCGCCGCCGAGACGATCGCGGCCGCCGGCGGGCTCGACGTGCTCGTGAACAACGCGGGCATCAGCGGGTCGCACTCCTCCCCCGACCAGCTCACCGGGGCCGACGCGCTCGAGGTGCTCGACACCAACGTCGCCGGCGTCGTGCGCACCACCACGGCCTTCCTGCCGCTGCTCCGCCGCTCGTCGGCACCGACGATCGTCAACGTGACGAGCGGCCTCGGGTCGTTCGCCGCCGTGCACGACGCCGACCGCGTCGAGTCGACGGTCGTCGCTCCGCTCTACACGGCGTCGAAGTCGGCGGTCACCATGCTGACGGTGCAGTACGCCAAGGCCCTGCCCGAGATGCGCGTCAACGCCGCCGACCCCGGCTACACCGCCACCGACCTCAACGGCGGCAGCGGCCACCAGACCGTGACCGAGGGCACCGACGCGGTCGTCGAGCTGGCGACCCGCGGCGGCACGGGCCCGACGGGCACGTTCGTCGACCGGTCGGGCGTCGCGCCCTTCTAGGGGCGCCGCAGGGCCGGAGGGATCGTCCGGCGTCCCTGCTGACCCGGCTGGCACGACCCGCCGCGGCGTGCCAGGCTCGGCGCATGCGAATCGACGAGTGGTGGCCCGACCTGATCCCGAGCACCCGGCAGTGGCTGATCGACAACGCCGGCGACGCCGTGCCCCCGGAGATCCTGGAGCAGATCACCGCGATCACGGGCGAGCCCGGCGACGACGACACCTGGGTCGGCGAGGGCACGGACGACGAGTTCTTCCTCTCCGACGAGGCGACCGACTGGCTGGAGGCTGCGGGCAACGCTGAGGACGACGACGACGAGGACGACGACGAGGCCTGAGCCTCCGAGCAGCTCGCGCAGCACCTGCCGTTCACCGGCGGTCAACCTCTCGCTCGTCGGAGGGCGTCAGGGTGTCGGGGATCACTCACGTCTCCCCACGAACGGATCCCGACGATGCGCCCGCTCCGCACCTCCCCTCCCGCCCCCGACCTCCCCGTCGCCGACGCCTCGCCGAGCCGGCCGCTCCGCCGCCTCGCGGCAGCCGCCCTCGTCGGGTGCGTGGCCCTCGGCGGCGTCGCGGGGGGCGCCTCCTCCGCCTCGGCCGCGACCGGGGCGCCGACCCCGCTCGGCTCCGTCGTGGTCAACGAGATCGAGTCGGACGGCCCCGACGGCGACTTCGTCGAGCTGGCCAACACCACGTCGGCCCCGGTCGACGTCTCCGGCCTCGTGCTCAAGGACGACGACGACAGCCACCGCCACGTGGTGCCGGCCGGCACGGTCGTCGACGCCCTCGGCCTGCTCGTGGTGGGCGAGGCGACCGCCGACGCACCGGGCCTGACCTTCGGGCTCGGCAAGGCCGACTCGGTGCGCCTGTACGACGCCGACGGCACCACGCTGCTCGACTCGTACGCCTGGGCCACGCCGGCCGCCACGACCTACGGGCGCGTGCCGGACGGCACGGGTGCGATCGTCGCCACGGCGGCCGCCACGCGCGGCACGTCGAACGCCGCGGCCCCCGCGCCGGCCCCGGAGCCGACGCCCGTGCCGACGCCGGCCCCCGCCCCCGCCCCGGTCGCCACGACCCTCCGCCTCAACGAGGTCGAGTCGAACGGCGACGACACCGACTGGGTCGAGCTCGTGAACACGGGCACCGCCGCGGTCGACGTCTCGGGCTGGCAGTTCGTCGACGGCGACGACTCGCACGCCCGGTACGTGCTCCCCGCCGGGTCGGTGGTGGCCCCGGGCGGCTTCTTCGTCGTCGACCAGGCCCAGGGCGTCCGCCCCGGCTTCGACTTCGGCCTGGGCGGCGCCGACTCCGCCCGCCTGTACGACGCCTCCGGCGCGCTCGCGCTGACCTACAGCTGGACCGTGCACAGCCTCGTCACCGACGGCCGCTGCCCCGACGGCACCGGCGAGTTCACGACGACCACGACCAGCACGAAGGGCGCGGCGAACGACTGCTCCTCCCCCGTGCGCGTCAACGAGGTCGAGTCGAGCGGCGGCACGCCCGGCGACTGGGTCGAGCTGACCAGCGTCGGCGCGACGGCCGTCGACGTCTCCGGCTACGTGCTCCGCGACTCCGACGACTCCCACTCGTTCGTCCTGCCTGCCGGGTCGGTCGTCCCGGCCGAGGGCTTCCTCGTGCTCGACGAGCTGACGGCGACGACGCCCGCCGGCTTCGACTTCGGCCTCGGAGGCGCGGACAGCGTCCGCCTGTCCGCCCCCGACGGCGTGACGCTCGTCGACGACTTCGCCTGGACGTCGCCCGCGTCGACCACGTACGGCCGCGGCCCCGACGGCACCGGCGAGTTCACGACGACCCTCCGGGCCACGAAGGGGTCGGCGAACGCCGTCGCGGGCGCCGTGCTCACGCAGCCCTGGCCGGGCGGCCCCGACGAGGTGCCGGTCGACGCGCCGGGCACGTTCGCGGGCGACCTGAGCGGCCTCGACTGGGAGCCCTCCGGCACCGCGGCCGACGGCACCCTCTGGGCGGTGCAGAACGGCGACGGCCTGCTCTACCGCCTCGTGTCGGACGGCGCGGGCGGCTTCGTCCCGGCTGTCGACCAGGGCTGGGCCGAGGGCAAGACCCTCCGCTACCCCGACGCCACCGGCACGGTGGACGCCGAGGGCGTCACCGTGACGGGCGACTCGAGCGACGGCGGCGTCTACGTGTCGTCGGAGCGCGACAACGCGGCCTCGAGCGTCAGCCGCCCCTCCGTGCTGCGCTACGACGTGGCCGCGGCGGGCAGCGCGACGACGCTGGTCGCGACGCAGGAGTGGGCCCTCGCCGCCGACTTCCCCGGCCTCGGCGCGAACGCCGGGCTCGAGGGCGTCACCTGGGTGCCCGACGCGTGGCTGACGGAGCGCGGCTTCGTCGACGAGTCGACCGGCGCCGCCTACGACCCCACCGCCCGCCCCGGCCACGGCGAGGGCCTCTTCTTCGTCGGCGTCGAGGGCACAGCGAGCGTCTACGCCTACGCCCTCTCGACCGACGGCTCGGCGGAGCGCGTCGCGACCATCGCCACCTCGTTCGACCTCGTCGCCGACGTGCAGTTCGACGCCGACCTCGACGCGCTCTGGGTCGTCTGCGACGAGGCCTGCTCGGGGCGCACCGCGCTGTTCGACGTCGACGCCTCGGGCTCGTTCGCCGAGCAGGTCGTCTACGAGGCGCCGGCGGCCGCCGACCGCGGGCTCGCCAACGAGGGCTTCGCCGTGGCCGACGCGGCCACGTGCCGCGACGGCGTGCGCCGGACGTTCTACGCGGACGACGCGGCGACCGACGGCTCGTCGCTGCGGGTCGGGACGCTGCCGTGCGTGGCGCCGACCACGCCGGGCGACCCCGGCGACCCCGGCGATCCGACGGCGCCGGGGGCTGGTGCCGGCACCGGAGCCGGGGCGGGCACCGTCCCGGCCGGCACGACGCCGACGCGCGTCGGGGGCACGCCGGTCCGCGCGGGCGCACTCGCCTACACGGCCGGCGCCGACGCCCGCTCCGGCGCGGCCCTCGCGGTGCTGCTGCTCCTCGCCGGGGCGGGAGGGCTGCTCCTCAGCCGCCGTCGCGCCTGACCGGCAGCGCGCCTCCCCCCGCTGCACCGCGCCTCCCGAGGGCCGCGGCCGTCGACCTCGCCGTCGTCGGCCGTGGCCCGCAGCCGTCCGGCCGCGGTCGCGGAGGGCGACCCGCGGCAGATCGGAAGCCCGTTTGTGTTGTTCTCTGCCCGATCATGTGGTTTCATCTCCGGAACGGAGTCGAGCGGACTCCGGACGACGATGCGGACGACGAGGTCAGACGATGAGCACAGCACCGACCGCCGACGGCCCCGCGGGCCTGGCCCCGGGCAGCCCGGCCCGGCGCACGATGATCCTCACCGTCACCCCCAACCCCTCCCTCGACCGCACGATCGAGCTCACCGACGAGCTCCGCCGCGGCGAGGTGCAGCGCGCCGCCCGCACGACCGACGAGCCCGGCGGCAAGGGCGTCAACGTCTCGCGGGCCCTCGCGGCGTCGGGGGCGGAGACCGTCGCGCTGCTGCCCGGCCTCCTCGACGACCCGGTGCTGACGGCCCTCCGCCACCGCGGCGTCCCCACCGTCAACCTGCCCATCGACGACCGGCTGCGCGCCAACGTCACGGTCACCGAGCCCGGCGGCACGACGACCAAGATCAACGAGACCGGCCCCGACCTCAGCGCCCACGTCGAGGCGCTCACCGCCCTCGTCGTCGAGCACGCGCCCCTCGCCTCCTGGCTGGTGCTCGCGGGCTCGCTGCCCCCCGGGCTGCCGGCGACCTGGCTCGCCGACGTCGTCCGAGCCGTGCGGTCCGCCCACGGCGACGCCGCCCCGCGCGTCGCGGTCGACTCGTCGGGCGCGCCCTTCGCCGCCCTGCTGGCCTCGGGCGTGCCCGTCGACCTGGCCAAGCCGAACGCCGAGGAGCTCGCCGAGGTCGTCGGCGGCGACCCCGACGACTACGAGCGCGACCTCGACGCCGCCGTGGCGGGAGCCCAGCGCCTGCGCGAGCTCGGAGTCGGCTCCGTGCTGCTCACGCTCGGCAGCGTGGGCGCGGTGCTCGTCGACGCCGACGGAGCTTGGTCCGCCGCCGCTCCGCGCATCGTGCCCCTGAGCACCGTGGGCGCCGGCGACTCCTCCCTCGCGGGCTGGCTGCTCGCCGAGCGGGCCGGCGCCGACTCGGCCGGCCGCCTCGCCCAGGCCGTCGCCTCGGGAGCCGCCGCCGCGTCGCTGCCCGGCAGCGACGTGCCCTCCCTCGACCAGACCTCCCCCGACGACATCGACGTCGTCCCGATGGCCCGCGCGGCCGTCGGCCACCGCTGAGCAACGACGCCCGACCCCTAGGAGCTGCCCCCATGTCCGCACTCATCACCACCGATCTCGTCGGCCTCGACGAAGACCTCGGAGCGTCGTCGACCGACGTCATCCGGGTGCTCGCCGGCCGCGTCGCCGCCGCCGGCCGTGCCGGCTCCGCCGACTCGCTGGCCGACGACGCGATCGCCCGCGAGGCGTCCGTCGGCACCGGCGTGCCCGGCGGCATCGCCATCCCGCACGCCCGCTCGAGCTCCGTCACCGAGCCCACGCTCGCGTTCTCGCGCCTCGCGCGCACGGTGCCCTTCGGCGCCCCCGACGGCGACGCCGACATCGTCTTCATGATCGCCGTGCCCGAGGGCGCCGACAGCGACCACATGACGGTGCTCTCCACCCTCGCCCGGGCGCTCATCCGCGACGACTTCACCGCAGCGCTCCGCGCGGCCGCGACGCCGGCCGACGTGGTCGCGCTCGTCGACGCCGAGGTCAGCGGCGAGGTGGCGGAGGCGCGGGGCACCACCGGCACCGCTCCCGCGAGCCCGGCGACCGCCTCCGGCGCCTCCGCCTCCGACGGCGCCCGCCGCCCGCAGCTGGTCGGCGTCACCGCCTGCCCCACCGGCATCGCGCACACCTACATGGCCGCCGACGCGCTCGTCGCCGCGGCCGCCCGCCTCGGCGCCGACCTGCAGATCGAGACGCAGGGGTCGTCGAAGGTCACGCCGCTCGACCCGGCCGTCATCGCCGCGGCCGACGCCGTCATCTTCGCCGTCGACGTCGACGTGCGCGACCAGTCGCGCTTCGCCGGCAAGCCCGTCGTGCGGGGCCCGGTCAAGCGCGGCGTGGACGCCCCCGACGCGATGGTGAAGGAGGCGATGGCCGCGGCCACCGACCCCGCCGCCCCCCGCGTCGCCGGCTCGGTCGACGCCGAGTCGTCGCAGGAGAACCGCGCGAAGGAGGGCTTCGGCTCGTCGCTGAAGCGCTGGCTGCTGACCGGCGTCTCGTACATGATCCCGTTCGTCGCGGGCGGCGGACTGCTGCTCGCCCTCGGGTTCCTGCTCTCGGGCTACGAGATCGCCGGCAACGCCGCGACCGTGCTGACCGACTACTCGCTGACGAACCTGCCGCCCGAGGGCCTGGTGTACTTCCTCGGCGCGGCCGCGTTCCAGATCGGCAACCTGTCGATGGGCTTCCTCGTCGCGGCCCTGGCCGGCTACATCGCCTACGCCATCGCCGACCGCCCGGGCATCGCGCCCGGCTTCGTCGCGGGCGCCGTCGCCGTCTTCATGGGCGCGGGCTTCATCGGCGGCCTCGTCGGCGGCCTGCTCGCCGGCTTCGCCGCCTACTGGATCGGACGGCCCACGGTGCCGCGCTGGCTCCGCGGCCTGATGCCCGTCGTGATCATCCCCCTGCTCGCGTCGATCTTCGCCAGCGGCCTGCTGGTGCTCGTGCTCGGCGGGCCCATCGCCGCCCTCACGGTGGCCCTGACCGACTTCCTCAACGGCCTCAACGGCACGGGCGCGGTCGTGCTCGGCATCGTCCTCGGCCTGATGATGTGCGTCGACCTCGGCGGGCCCGTCAACAAGGTGGCCTACTCGTTCGCGGTCGCCGGCCTCTCGGCGGGCTCGCTCGCCGACAACCCCGCGCCGCTGATGATCATGGCGACCGTCATGGGCGCCGGCATGGTGCCGCCGCTCGCGATGGCGCTCGCCTCGACGGTGCTGTACCGCAAGGGCTTCTCGCAGGTCGAGCGCTCGAACGGCACGGCCGCCTGGCTGCTGGGCGCCTCCTTCATCTCCGAGGGAGCCATCCCGTTCGCCGCGGCCGACCCGCTGCGGGTCATCCCGGCCTCGATGGTCGGCGGCGCGGTGACCGGCGCGATCTCGATGGCGGCGGGCGTCACGTCGCAGGCCCCGCACGGCGGCATCTTCGTGTTCTTCGCGATCGGCAACCTCGGCATGTGGGTCGTCGCGATCCTCGCCGGCACGGTGGTGTCGGCCCTGGTGCTGGTCGCGCTGAAGCGCTTCGTCCGTCGCTCGGGCGACGCCGCGACGGTCGACGCGGCGCAGGCCGCCGACGCCGGCGCCGTGGTGGGCCAGCGCAAGCCGGTCGCCGCCTAGCGGTCCCGGCGGCAGCCCGCACCGCGAGGCGCCGCACCGCACGACAGAGGCCCCCGTCCCGGGAAGGGACGGGGGCCTCCGTCGTGCGGCTGCCGGTCAGCGCGCCGTGACGCGGCCGCTCAGTCGTTGCCCTGGCGACGACGGTGGCGCAGCGCCAGCCAGGCGCCCATGACGATCATCATGAGGGCCGCGGCGGCGATGCCGACCCAGGCGTCCGAGCCGGTGAAGGCGAGCGGGCCGCGCACGGTGCCCGCCGTGCCGGAGCCGTCCGCGCCTCCCCCTCCGGCCCCGGGCGTCCCCGCACCGGGCCCTCCCGCACCAGGGTCGACCGCTCCGTCGGCCGCGAGCACGGTCAGCGTCGCCTCGGCGAGCTGGGCCGAGCCCTCGAGCACGACGCGGTGCAGCCCCGGCTCGAGGTCGGCCGGCACGACGAACCGCAGCACGCCGACCCCGGCGGTCGTCGCGGTCGTGCCGCCGATCGACTGCGGCTCGGAGAACACGGTGCCCGCGAGCTCCTCGCCGGCGACGAACCCGGTCGCCGTGATCGAGACGGTGTCGCCCGGCCGCGCCGTGGCGGGGTCGAGGGTGCCGGGCACGACGGTCTTCGCCGGCTCGACGACCTCGAGGTCGAGGCCGAGCACCGAGGCGAAGCCCGCGAGGGCGACGTCGGGCAGGCCCCGCTGCAGCGCGTTCTCGGCGTCGGCCGTGACGGCGTCCGAGCCGGCCGCGGCCGTCCCGTCGACCATCGCGGCCTGGGCGAGGTCGCGGGCGACCGACACGAGGTCGTCCGCCGCGGTCATCGCGCCGAGGTCGGTGCCGCCGAGCGTCGCCACGGCCGCCAGCAGGAGGCGCAGGGCCGCGGCCGGGTCGGCCACGCTCCCGTCGGCGCCCCAGACGTCGGCGTCGAGCACGGCCTGCACGCCCTCGCGGGCCGGCCCCTCGGGCAGGGCGGCGACCAGCGCCTCCAGCCGGTCGCGGGCCGCGTCGGTGCGGAGGCCCCAGCCGTACGGGAAGAGCGGCTCGTAGTCGGCGTCGCCGACGTTGATCGGCACCTGGTCGGCCCGGGCCGCCCAGGTCACGGGCAGGCGACCGGCGAAGGGCACGTCGCCGAACAGCGCGTCGGCGACCCCGGCGCCCTCGGAGCCGGGCAGCGACGAGGCGACCACGGCGTCGGCCAGGCCGACGACGTCGCCGAGCAGCTGCGGGCGGCCCGACACGACGAGCACGACGCAGGTCTCGGTCGCGGCGCAGACCTTCGCGACGACGGCCTGGTCGGCGGCCGTCAGCGACAGGCTCGAGCCGTTGTTCGGCACGTCGCCCTGGCCCTCGGCGTACGGACGCTCGCCGACCACGACGACGCCGGTCTGGCCGGCCTCGATCGGGGCCGAGGCGTCGGGGCTGACGGTCACGGCAGCGCCCGGGGCGACCTCGCGGATGCCCTCGGCGATGCTCGTGCCCGTCGTGGTGTCGCCCGACCCGCCCTGCCAGCTGATCGTCCAGCCGCCCATCTGACGACCGAGGTCGTCGGCGCTGGAGCCGGCCAGGTAGAGCGAGGCGTCCTTCGCGAGCGGCAGCGCGCCTCCCTCGTCCGTGAGGAGCACCTGCGACTCGGCGGCGGCCTGGCGGGCCACCGCGCGGTTCGCCGCGGAGCCGACCCCGTCGACGTTCGTGCGGTCGGCGAAGGGCTGCTCGAAGAGGTTCAGGTCGAACTTCTGGGTGAGGATGCGGCGCACCGCGTCGTCGACCCGCGACTGCTCGACGTCGCCGTCGCGGACGGCCGCCACGATGCTGTCGATGAACGCCCCGTAGTTGTAGGGCGCCATCGCCATGTCGAGACCGGAGTTCACCGACCGGACCGCCTTCTCGGCGTAGGTGCCGCCGGGCAGCTTGTCGATGCCCTCCCAGTCGCTGATGAGGAAGCCCTGGAACCCCAGGTCGCCCTTCAGCAGGTCGGTGTTGAGCGCGCCGTTCTCGTGCATGCGCACGGGCCCGTCGCCGAGGTCGACCGCCGAGTACGACGGCATGATCGTGCCGACGCCGGCCTCGAGGGCGGGCAGGTACGGGTCGACGTGGAGCCGGGTGAACTCCTCGAGCGACTCGGCCTCCGTGATGCCCTGGTCGATCGGGTAGGCCCCCGAGCCGGCCACGGACTCGTCGTACGTCGTGCCGCCGTCGCCCGCCCAGTGCTTGGCCGTGGCCAGCACCTCGTCGGCGCCGCCGATGTCGGTCGGGTCGTCGCCCTGCAGGCCGATCACCGAGGGGGCGGCGAAGGTGCGCACCAGGTCCGGGTCCTCGCCGAACGACTCGTAGCTGCGGCCCCAGCGCTCGTCGCGCGAGACGCAGAGGCAGGGGGCGAAGGTCCACGGCACGCCCGTGGCGCGCACCTCCTGCGCCGTGACGCGGGCGATCTGCTCGACGAGGGCCGGGTCGCGCGTGGCGCCGAGGCCCGTGTTGTGCGGGAAGATCGTCGCGCCGACCACGTTGCTGTGGCCGTGCACGGCGTCGACGCCGTAGATCATCGGGATCTGCAGACGGGTCGAGAGGGCCTCGCGCTGGTACGCGTCGACCATGTCGGCCCAGGCGACGGCGGTGTTGCCCTCGGGCACCGAGCCTCCGCCGCTGAGCAGCGAGCCGAGGGCCCGGTCGCTGATGTCGCTCGTCTCGGTGAGGCCGAGGCGCTCGGCCTGGGCCATCTGCCCGACCTTCTCCTCGAGGGTCATCCGGCCGAGCAGGTCGGCCACGCGGTCGGCGGTCGGCAGCGACCCGTCGAGGTAGGGCAGGTCGTGCGCGGCGAGCACGACCCGCGGGCCGTCGCCGACCCCCGCCGTGGTCGACGCGAGCGTGACCTGCAGCTCCTTCGCCTCGGCGGCCCCCGCGGAGGCGCGGGTCGCCACGGTGACGACCTGCTGGGCTCCCGAGGCGGTCCCGGCCGGGAACGTCACGGTGCCCGACGCGGCGTCGTAGTCGGTGCCGGCCACGGCGGTGCCGTCGGCCGTGGCCCAGTCGACGGACACGTCGGAGGCGAGGGGCTCGTCGCCGGCGGTCGTGACGGTGAGCGCGACCTCGGCCGGCTGGCCGGCGTCGACCAGCCAGACGTCCTGCGCCGACCCGACGGTCACCGACGCGGCCGAGGCCGGGGTGCCGTAGAGCTGCGTGTCGTCGATCGCCCAGCCGACGGGCGCCGGGGTGCCCGGCGTGAAGGTGAAGGAGTAGCCGAACGAGGCCGTCAGGTCGAGGGTGCCGTTCGTGGTCGCGGCGTCGCCGGGCTGGTAGCCGGACGGCGTGAACGCGGAGAACGGCAGCTCGACGAGCTTCCAGCGCGAGGTGCTGCTGCCCCAGTTGTCCTTGAACGTGGCCGCCCAGAGCTCGCTGGTCTCGGCGGTGTCGCCGCCCCCGGCGGGGTCGCCGTCCTTGATCTCGAGCTTGACGTCGGCGCCCGCGGTCGGCGAGGCGGGGTTGTTCGACTGCGAGGCGTACCACCAGAAGCGGATGCCCTGGTAGCTCGACCAGTCCTGGCTGTCGGCCAAGTCGTGGCTGAGGCCGCCGTAGCCGCCCGAGGGGATCGAGAACTGGCCCGAGAGCACGTGGTTCTGGGCGTCGCCGCCGCGCTCCTGCACGGTGACCTCGCGGCTGATCGTCGGCTCCAGCGGGGCCGGCGAGCCCCAGGTGAAGAACCCGACGGGGTCGGCGGTGGTCGTGAGCGGCACCTCGCCCTCGAAGTCCTCGATCATCGTCGCGCGGTCGAAGACCGCCACGTCGTCGACGAGGTAGGTGCCGGCGCCGAGCTGCGTCAGCGTGACCGCGAACCCGGTGGAGGCGGAGGGGTCGAAGCGGGTGTCGCTCGCGGGCTGGCCCTTGACCCGCAGGTCGGCGAAGAGCACGCTGACGCGCTTCCAGTCGGTGCTGTCGTCGACGACGCTGGTCTCGAAGAGGGTCCCGCCGTTCTTCAGCTCGTAGCGCAGCTGCTCGCCGCTCGCCCGGCCCTTGAACCAGAACGAGAAGCCGTCGGCGTCGCTCCAGTCGGCGGCGGCCTGGTCGTGCGAGAAGCCGTACCAGCTGTCGGGGGCGGTCGGCCCGGCGACGACGGCGCTCAGCGCCTGCGTGCCCGCGGCCCCGTCACGAGGCGCGTCGACCGTCGAGAGGGCCGGCTGCACCGCGGGCGAGGCGCCCCAGGCGAAGTAGCCCGAGGGCACGCCCGCCTCGAAGTCGTCGAGCACCCGCGTCTCGCCGACGTTCGGCAGCTCGCCGGTCGGGGTGAGCGTGACGACGAGCGCCCCGCGCGACCCGACGACGGTGGGCTCGCTCGCCTCGGAGGCGGTCAGCTCGATCGTGCGACGAGGCGTGAGGGCGCCGGTCGAGATCGTCTCGAGGGCGACGGAGGCGGTGGTCTCGCCGGGCGCGAAGGTGACGGTCTCGTCGACGGCCCGGTAGTCGGTGCCGGCCACGGCGGTGCCGCCGGTCGAGCGCACCCGCACGGCGACGGGCTCGTCGCTCGTGCCGGTGAGGCTGAGGCCCGCGGTCAGGGTCTGCCCGGCGGCCACGGTCGCCGTCGCCCGGTCGAAGCTGACCGACCGCGCCTGGGCCTCGCCGAAGACCTGCAGGCCGTAGGCGGAGTAGCCGTACCAGTGCTCGCGGGGGGCGTCCCACGTCGCGGCGGAGCGCTGGAGCATGCTGATGCGCACGTAGCGCGCGTCGGTGGGCGCCGAGAGGGCGACGTCGTCGCGCCCGCCGTCGCTCGCGTCGACCGTCTGGGCGGTCGTCCAGCTCTCGGGCAGCGCCGGGTCGCCGGTGGTGACGTCGACGGTGTACCGGGTGGCGAACGACGTCTCCCAGTCGAGGCCGACCGCGTCGACGCGGGCCACGCCGCCGAGGTCGACGATCACCGACGCGGTGAACTCGACGTCCTCGTCGGGGCCGTTGCCGCTCGCCCAGCGGGTGGCGGCGTCGCCGTCGATGAGCGCCTCGGCGGGGAAGGTGCCGTCGCCGTCGGCCTGCGAGGCCGAGGCGGTGACGGAGCCGAACCGGGCGAGGTCGACGGGCGCGGCGGTCGCGCTGATCGCCGGGAGGCCGGAGAGCAGCAGGGCCGAGACGGCGGTCAGGGCCGCGGCGACGCCGAGGCGACGCCCCGGTCGGGCGGCCCGGGCGCGGGGCGGGCGGGCAGGAACGACGATCACGACTACTCCCTTGTAATCACGAGCTGACGCGCGACGGCCGGGCGGTCACGGCATCGTGATCGACGGGCGGTCGGGAGGCAGGTCGGCCCTCGCCGACCCCGTGATCGGGGGCCAGGGGCACGACCGGCTCATCGTATTCACACAGCCGACGCCGAGGCAAGGGCGGACGCCGCCCGGTTCGCATGTCGACGCGGGCGGCCGGCGGTGGCCGGCGGGACGCCGCCGGTGGCCGGCGGGACGCCGCCGGGGTCAGCTCCGGCGCAGGCGAGCGACGAACGCCGCGATCTCCCGGCCCGCCTCCCGGGGCCGGGAATGGACCACGTTGTGCACCGCACCCGGCACGTCGCGGT
>Ga0265798_10001038_pt1 | contig 44184 bp, 38 predicted proteins | sample P3T30metagenome_FD_192430 | JGI IMG/M metagenome (GOLD analysis project Ga0265798, IMG submission 192430) | Plant litter microbial communities from East Loma Ridge, Irvine, California - P3 T30 | ecosystem: Environmental > Terrestrial > Plant litter > Unclassified | place: USA: California... | reverse complement strand
AGAACGGCAGGTCGTCGCCGTAGTAATCCGCGTCGTAGCGGAAGCCGCCGTGTTCGACGACGAGCCGGCGCGTGTTCGGCGAATCGCGGCCCGTGTACCAGCCCAGCGGCGCGCTGCCCGTCAGGTCGCGGATGATGTCCACCGCTTCCTTCATGTGGGCGCGTTCCGTGGCTTCGTCCACGTTCTGGTACGAGATCCAGCGCAGCCCGTGGCACGCGATCTCGTGCCCCAGTTCGCGGAAGGCGGCCACCGCTTCCAGGTTGCGCTGCAAGGCCATCGCGACGCCGAACACCGTCAGCGGCAGGCGGCGCTCCTCGAACATGCGCAGCAGCCGCCACAGGCCGGCGCGCGAGCCGTATTCGTACAGCGACTCCATGCTCATGTGCCGCGCCGGGAACGCGGCCGCGCCGATGATTTCGGACAGGAACGTCTCGGAAGCGGCGTCGCCATGCAGCACGCTGTTCTCGCCGCCCTCCTCGTAGTTCAGCACGAACTGCAGCGCCACGCGGGCGCCGTTCGGCCAGTTCGCGTGCGGCGGCGTGCGGCCATAGCCGATCAAGTCGCGCGGATAGCGGCTCATGGCTTCTCTTGCTGGCGGTCGTGGAATTCGAAGCGCGCGCGGTCGCGTGGGTTGTACGGCGCCGACTGCACGTCGATGCGCATCACGTTCGGCGCGGGATGGTTGACGATGGGCCAGTTGGCCAGCCCCACGCCGTTCGGATTCCCTGTCCGGATGAAATTGGCGAAGTAGCCCTGCATCGTGGCGGAGACGCGGCGGTCGTCGTCGCTCCAGCGATACACGCTGTTGCCGTCCAGGTTGCCCAGCGCGTACTCGATCTCGCCCGAGTGCACGGCGCCGGCATCGGCCGGCTTGCCCGCCACGCTTGCGGGACGGGGGCGCGAGAAATAATAGCGGTACGTGGGCGCGATGCGGCTGTGCAGGTCGATCCACTTCCACGTGCCGTAGACGATCCAGCGGTCGCTGGCCAGGTCGCGCGCCGCCTCGGCCACATCGTAGTCGTAGGCGCGCGCCGCATCGCGGGCGCTGTCGCCGTACAGCTTTTCCAGCGCGGCCGCGAAGTTCTCCTTCGTGACGGGTTCCTTGCCGAGGATCGCGCCCGCATGCATCTCCTGCGAATTCCAGCCGGCCAGCAGCGGCACCTTTGCCTGCCAGCCGCGCTTGTACGTCTCCAGGGGCGCGCGCTCGATGACCGCGCCATCCTGGACGATGCTGAACCACGGCATGCCGGGCTGGCGCACGACCTCCAGCAGCTGCTGCGCCGGCATCGAGCGCAGCTCGGCCAGCGACGCGGCGCCCGCGGCCTTGGCGAACGCGGCACCCTGCTGTTCCGCCTGCGCCAGCGTAGGCAGCGGCTCGCGGCCCAGCACGGAGCCGCTCTCGCCGATCGCCCGCGCGAACAGGCCGCGCGCCTGCGGGTTGATCATCTGCGCGCTGACGGAATACGAGCCGGCCGATTCGCCGGCGATCGTCACCTGCGCCGGATCGCCGCCGAACGCCGCGATATTGCGCTGCACCCAGCGCAGCGCCGCCGCCTGATCCATCAGGCCGTAATTGCCGGAGGCGCGCATCGGTCCTTCGGCGCTCAGCTCGGGGTGTGCGAGGAAGCCGAACACGCCCAGGCGGTAATTCACCGTCAGCGCGACGATGCCCTGCCGCGCCATCGCGGCGCCGTCGTAACGGGGCTCGGAGCCGTCGCCCGCCGCCAGGCCGCCGCCGTGGAAGTAGACGAGTACCGGCAGCTTTTTCTGCGTCGGCGCCAGCGGCGTCCAGACGTTCAGGTACAGGCAGTCCTCACTGACACCGGGCGAGCGGAACACCATGTCGGCAAACAGCGGCAGCTGCATCGCGCGGTTGCCGAACTCGCGCGCGGCACGCACACCGCTCCACGGCTGCGCGGGCTGCGGCGGTTTCCAGCGCAGCGTGCCGACAGGCGGCGCGGCAAACGGCACGCCCTTGAAGGCACGCACGCCGTCGCTGATCGTGCCTTCGATGGCGCCGCCCTCGACGTGCGCCACGGTCGGCACGGCCGGCGCGGCAAACGTGGTTGCAGCCAGCACCGGCGCCGTCATGGACAGCAACAACACACCCGAATACGCAAACCTGGTCATCATTTTTTCGCCCTGTCTCCATCAGCACAACGTTATATTGTCCAGCTCACAACAGTATATGATCCGATGCATACGACTGTCACTGGAATCGATATGGGAAAACTCACCACGCACGTTCTCGACACCGCCAACGGCCGCCCCGGCGCCGGCGTCACCATCCACCTGTATGCCATCCTGGCGGGCAGCCGTCAGCTGCTGAAAACCGACGTGACGAATGCCGACGGCCGCTGCGCCACGCCGCTGCTGGAAGGCGACGCGCTGCATGCGGGCCAGTACGAACTGGCGTTCCACGCCGGCGACTACTTCGCCCAGGCCGGCGTCGACCTGCCCACCCCGCGCTTCATCGACGTCGTCACGATCGCCTTCGGCATCGCCCACACGGACCAGAACTACCACGTGCCGCTGGTGGTCTCGCCCTGGTCGTACTCCACTTACCGGGGCAGCTGAACGTTCAGCTGTGCCCAGCGGCCGAACTGCTGGATCAGCCGCGCCAGCAGGTAAATGCGGGGCGCGATGCTGTCCACCTCCGCATACTCCTCTAGCGTATGGATGCCGCCGCCGACGATGCCCAGGCCATCGATCGTCGGCACCCCTGCCGCGAATACGATGGATGAATCGGCCGCGCCGCCGGAGCTTTCCAGGGTCAGCTTGCGGCCCAGTTCCGCATAGATGTCCGACGCGGCGCGCGCCACCGCGTCCGTCACGGGACTGGGCGGCATCGGCGGGAAGCTGCGCTTGAGCGCAATGTCCACCTTTGCATCAGGCACGAGCTGCTTTGCCGCGATGCGGCGCATGTCCTTCTCGACGCGGTCGAATTCTTCCGGCTGCACCACGCGCACATCCGCCTGCGCCGTCGCCTGGTCCGGAATCACGTTGCTGCGTTCACCGCCCTGGATGACGGTCCAGTTGACGCTCGTGCCTTTCGCGTCGTCGCCCAGCTGCGACAGCTGCACCAGCTGGTGCGCCGCTTCCAGCGCCGCGTTGACGCCCTGCTTCGGCGCCACGCCCGCGTGGGAAGCCTTGCCTTTCACCGTCAGCTCGATATCGCCACTGCCCTTGCGCGAGACGACAAGGCCGTCGGCCGGCCGGCCCGGCTCCAGGTTGAAGACGATGTCGTGCGCCTTCGACAGGCGCTCGATCAGCGCGCGCGAGCCGTGCGAGCCGGTTTCCTCGTTGGTATTGAGCAGCACCGTGACGCGTTTGAAGTCGTTGAAGCCCTGCTCGCGCAGCACCCGCAGCGCCTCGATGCCGATGACGATGCCGCCCTTGTCGTCCATGATGCCGGGGCCGTAGGCCCGTTTGCCGTCGCTGCGGAACGGATGCGCCTTTGCCGTGCCGTCGCCGAACACGGTATCCATATGCGCCACCAGCAGGATACGGCCGCGGCCCTTGCCGTCCAGCGTGGCCACGATGTTCTTGCTGAGCGCCGGCGTGGCGGGCAACATTTCGATGGCAAAGCCCAGCCCCTTCAGTTCCGCCGCGGCGATGGCGCCCACGTCGTCCAGGCCCCTGGCGCTGAATGTGCCCGAATCGATATTCACGAGCTTCTCCAGCAGCGCCAGCGCGGGCGCCTTGCGCGCCTCCGCCTTTGCCAGCAAGTTCGCATCCGGCGCCGCCGCCGCGCCGCAACAGACCGTCACCACCGCCAACCCCATCAGCATCCTGCGCATGCGCTGCCCTCCTCGTATGGATGGGTCAATCATAGCGCAATGACCACGGCGTTCGCATGGATGCAACTCTCCCATTGGCAAGGCCCGCCGTGCGCGGCTTGCACCGCCCACCCCGTTACCGTAGAATTTGACGCTCTGCGGCCGCAATCCGCGCCACTCCTCCCACGCTTTGGACAACATTCCCTTATGGGTGCAAATTCTTGCACTCGCCTGCCTGATCTTCCTGTCGGCCTTCTTTGCGATGGCCGAAACCGCCCTGATGGCGGCCAGCCGTTTCCGTTTGCGCCACGAGGCAAAGCGCGGCAGCCGTCGCGCCATCGCCACCTTGTGGCTGCTTGAACGTACCGAACAGCTGCTCTCGCTCGTCCTCATCGCCAATACGCTGCTGAACGCGATGGCGATCGCCCTCGTCACCGCCATTGCCATCAACGCTTTCGGCCTTGAAGAGCACGTGATCCTGATTTCCACCGGTGCCGTCGTCTTCATGCTGATTGTGCTGGCGGAAATCTCGCCGAAAATCGTCGGTGCGCGCTATGCCGACCAGATCGTGCTGCCGGCCAGCGTCATCCTGCGTCCGCTGCTGCGGGCAATGTCCCCCGTGATCTGGTTCGTCAACCTGTTCGTCAAGACGCTGTTCCGGCTGTTTCGCGTCAAGGCGGCGCTCAACCCGCAGGACGGCGGATTGTCGTCGGAAGAGCTGCGTTCGGTGCTGCTGGAAAGCGGCAACTTCATTCCGCAGAAACACAAAAGTATCCTGCTGAACCTGTTCGACCTGGACACGATTTCCGTCGAGGACGTGATGACGCCACGCGCCCAGATCGAGGCGCTGAACCTGGCCGTGCCGGTCGACGAGATCAAGCAGCAACTGACGACGTGCTATCACAACAAGCTGCCCGTCTACGATGGCGAAATCAACCAGATCGTCGGCATCCTGCACGTGCGCAAGGCCGTCGGCCTGCTGAACGAGGAAGACGAGCTGACGGCGGACCATTTCCGCGCGCTGCTGTCCGAGCCGTATTTCATTCCGCAGGACACGGCCGTGTTCGCGCAGCTGCAGAACTTCCAGGAAAACCGCGAACGTCTTGCCATCATCGTCGACGAGTACGGCGAGGTGCAGGGTCTGGTCACCCTGGACGACATCATCGAGGAGATGATCGGCGAATTCACCACGTCCACGCCCAGCGCGGCGCGCGCCGACAGTTTCGGCTGGGACAGCAAGGGCGAATGCCTGCTGGAAGGCACGACGGCTCTGCGCGACGTCAACAAGCGCCTCGGATTAAACTTCCCGCTGGACGGCCCGAAAACGCTGAACGGCCTGCTGCTGGAATGGCTGCAGGACATCCCGGATGCGCCCATCAGCGTGCGTATTGGCAATTGCATCATCGAAGTGGTGCAGGTGCAAAATCAGTCGATCAAAGTCGTCAAATTGCGACAGCACTGAACGGAAGCCGCTTTACAAAAATGATGCCCACGGGCATCATCGTTGATCGCTCGCTTCCTTTCATCCATGTAGTTTCGGCATTAGTGTCCTTATGGCAGCAGTCCAACCCACCACGGCGACAGGCGCTCCCATGTCGGGCCTGGCGCGGGCCTTGATGCAGGCGGGGCGTCTCACGCCCCCGCAGGCGGACGCGCTGCTGAAAAAATCCACCCTTGAAAAACTGCCGTTCATCGACGTGCTGCTGGCCAGCGGCACGATCGGTGGTCGCGAGCTGGCCGTCTTCTGCGCCGAGACGTTTGCCTATCCGATGCTGGATCTGCAGGCGCTGTCGCCCGCCGCGCTGCCCGCCAAGGCCATCGACCCGAAACTGATGCAGAGCCAGCGCGTGGTGGCGCTGTCGAAACGGGGTAACAAGATGTCGGTGGCGATCTCGGATCCCACCAACACGCAGGCGCTGGACCAGATCAAGTTCCAGACCGAGACGTCGGTGGAACCCGTCATCGTGCCGCACGATGCCCTGGTGCGCCTGCTGGCGGAACTGGCGAAGAGCAGCGAACAGCTGATGGGCGAGCTGGCGGGCGAAGAGGCCGAGATCCAGTTCGCCGAGGAACAGGAAGCGGCACTGGTCGAAGCGCCGGCAACGGACGTCGAGGATGCGCCCATCGTGCGCTTCCTGAACAAGATGCTGATGGACGCCGTCAACATGGGGGCGTCGGACCTGCACTTCGAGCCGTTCGAGAAGTTCTACCGCATCCGCTTCCGTGTCGACGGTGTGCTGATCGAACATGCGCAGCCGCCCATCGCCATCAAGGACAAGCTGGTCTCGCGCATCAAGGTGCTCGCAAAGCTGGACATCTCGGAAAAACGCGTGCCGCAGGATGGGCGCATGCGCCTGATCGTCTCGCCGACCAAGACGGTGGACCTGCGTATCTCGACGCTGCCCACGCTGTTCGGCGAGAAGACGGTGATGCGTATCCTCGACCCCACGCAGGCGCAGATGGGCATCGACGCGCTGGGCTACGACGCCGACCAGAAGGCGCTGCTGCTGGATGCAATCGCGCGGCCCTACGGCATGGTGCTGGTGACGGGACCGACGGGTTCCGGCAAGACTGTGTCGCTGTACACGTGCCTGAACATCCTGAACAAGCCGGGCATCAATATCTCGACGGCGGAAGACCCGGCCGAGATCAACCTGCCCGGCGTGAACCAGGTCAACGTCAACGACAAGGCGGGGCTGACGTTCCCCGTCGCGCTGAAGTCGTTCCTGCGCCAGGACCCGGACATCATCATGGTCGGCGAGATCCGCGACCTGGAAACGGCGGACATCGCCATCAAGGCGGCGCAGACGGGCCACATGGTGTTTTCGACCCTGCACACGAACGATGCGCCATCGACATTGACGCGTCTCATGAACATGGGCGTGGCGCCGTTCAATATCGCCTCGTCGATCGTCCTGATCACCGCGCAGCGCCTGGCACGGCGGCTGTGCGGCTGCAAACGCCCCGTCGACATCTCGGCCGACCTGCTGCTGCGGGCCGGCTTCAGGCCGCAGGAACTGGACGGCAGCTGGAAGCCGTACGGCCCCGTGGGCTGCGAACGGTGCAACGGCACCGGTTACAAGGGCCGCGTGGGCATCTACCAGATCATGCCGATCACGCCGGCGATCGAGGCGCTGATCCTGGCACACGGTAACGCGATGCAGATCGCCGCGCAGTCCGAGGCCGAGGGCGTGCGCTCACTGCGCCAGTCCGGCCTCGTCAAGGTCAGGGCGGGCCTCACGAGCCTGGAAGAAGTGCTGGGCTGCACCAACGAGTAGGACGAACATGAGGGCTAGCGCGATGGCATCCACAGGCAACCAGGTCAAGGAATCCGTCTTCGCCTGGGAAGGCAAGGACAAGACAGGCAAGACGGTACGCGGCGAACTGCGCGCCGGTGGCGTCGCCGTCGTCAACGTGACGTTGCGGCGCCAGGGCATCATGGTAACGAAAGTGAAGAAGAAGGTGTACCGGTCCGGCCGCAAGGTCACGGACAAGGACATCACGCTGTTCACGCGCCAGCTGGCCACGATGATGAAGGCCGGCGTGCCGCTGCTGCAGTCGTTCGACATCGTCGGCAAGGGCCACGCCAATCCGTCCGTGTCGAAACTGATCATGGACCTGCGTGCCGACATCGAAACCGGCACGAGCCTGAACCAGGCGTTCCGCAAGTTCCCCCTGTATTTCGATCCGCTGTTCTGCAACCTGGTGGGCGCGGGCGAACAGGCCGGCATCCTGGAAGACCTGCTGACGCGGCTGGCGATCTACAAGGAAAAGACGCTGGCGATGAAGGGCAAGATCAAGTCCGCGCTGACGTATCCCATCGCGATCCTGGCGGTGGCGTTCATCGTCACGGCCGTCATCATGATCTGGGTGGTCCCCGCGTTCAAGGAGGTCTTCACCAGCTTCGGCGCCGACCTGCCGCCGCCCACGCTGTTCGTGATGGCGATGTCCGAATTCTTCGTCGCTTACTGGTACGTGATTTTCGGCGGCCTGTTCTCAGGCATCTACTTCTTCTTCCAGGCCTGGCGGCGCTCCCTGAAAATGCAGCAGGCGATGGACCGGCTGCTGCTGCGCGTGCCCGTGTTCGGCGACGTGATCCGCAAGGCGACGGTGGCGCGCTGGACCCGCACCTTGTCGACGATGTTCGCGGCCGGCGTGCCGCTGGTCGAGGCGCTCGATTCCGTCGGCGGCGCGGCCGGCAACGCCGTCTACCTGGAAGCGACGCGCAGGATCCAGAACGAAGTCTCGACGGGTACGAGCCTGACGGTGGCGATGCAGAACGCCGAGGTGTTCCCGAACATGGTCACGCAGATGGTGTCCATCGGCGAGGAATCGGGCGCGCTGGACGCCATGCTGGGCAAGGTCGCCGATTTTTACGAGGACGAAGTGGATGAGGCGGTCGCCTCGCTGGCGTCGCTGATGGAGCCGGCCATCATGGTCATCCTGGGGGTGCTGATCGGCGGTCTGGTGGTGGCGATGTATCTGCCCATCTTCAAGCTGGGGTCGGTGGTGTAAGCTTCGGCTGGGGTCTGTCCCCACCGGGGACCGACCCCGGTTTTTCTCCACGCGGCTCTTGATCCGAGAAATAATCCATGCTCCAGGACCTCTACCTGTTCGCCCCACCCGCCACCCTTGGCGCCGCCATCCTGGCCGGCATCTTCGGCTTGTTGATCGGCAGCTTCCTGAATGTCGTCATCTACCGCATTCCGGAAATGATGCGGCGCGAGTCAGCCAATTACGTGGCCGCCGAATCGGGCCAGCCACTGCCCCATACGGAGCGCTTCGACCTGGTGCTGCCCCGCTCAGCGTGCCCGCACTGCGGCCACAAGATCACGGCGCTGGAGAACGTGCCCGTCATCAGCTGGCTGGCGTTGCGCGGCAAGTGCAGCCAGTGCAAGGCGCGCATTTCGGCGCGCTATCCGATCATCGAAGCCTTTACCGGCCTGCTGTCCGCGCTGCTGGTCTGGCAGTTCGGCAGCGGCGTCATGGGCCTGGCGACCTTGCTGTTCGCCTATCTGCTGATCGCGATGACGTTCATCGATGCCGATACGCAGCTGCTGCCGGACGACCTGACCTACCCGCTGCTGTGGGCGGGCCTGCTGGTCAACATCAACGGCACCTTTGTCCCGCTGGCGGACGCCGTCATCGGCGCGGCCGCCGGCTACCTGGTGCTGTGGACCGTGTACTGGCTGTTCAAGCTTGCCACCGGCAAGGAAGGCATGGGCTACGGCGACTTCAAGCTGCTGGCGGCACTGGGCGCGTGGCTGGGCTGGACAATGCTGCCGACGATCATTCTGCTGTCGTCCGTCGTCGGCGCCATCGTCGGCATCGGCCTGATCGCCTTTGCGGGCCGGGGGCGCGGCAATCCCATTCCGTTCGGGCCGTACCTGGCCGCGGCAGGCATGATCGCGTTGCTGTTCGGCGGCCAGATCGCCAGCTTCACGACCGGCCTGCTGGGCGGCGCATGACGGCGGCGGCGCGGTTTACCGTCGGCCTGACCGGCGGCATCGGTTCCGGCAAGAGCGTCGTCGCCCGCATGTTTTCCGAACGCGGCGTGGACATCGTCGACACCGACCGGATCGCGCGCGGCCTGACGGTTGCCGGCGGCGCGGCGATGCCGGCCGTGCTGGCGGCCTTCGGCGCCGACTTCGCCGATGCCGAAGGTGCGCTGGACCGGGCACGGATGCGCGCCCTCGTCTTCTCCGATCCGGACGCCAAGCGCCGCCTGGAAGCGATTCTGCATCCGATGATCCGCGAGGCCGTCTACGCCGCCAGCCTGCTGGGCACGGGGCCCTACGTCATATTCGACATTCCGCTGCTGGTCGAATCGGGCACGTGGCGCGAGCGGCTGCAGCGGATTCTGGTCGTCGACTGCCCCGAGGACATGCAACTGGCCCGCGTGATCGCCCGCAACGGCCTGCCGGAGGAGCAGGTGCGTGCCATCATGGCGGCCCAGGTGGGACGCCAGGTGCGGCTGGCGGCGGCCGACGACGTTGTCGACAACAGCGGCGACCTGGCCGCGCTGGCGCCGCAAATCGAGCGCCTGCATGCGTTTTACAATCGAATGGCGGCAGCACAGGGCCCCGGCTGAGCGCGAAACAATTAACAACGTTTGTATTTTTGCCTCGCATGGTTCAGAATCACGAGAATTCTTTCAGGGAGCTCGGGAAGCTGATTGTTGCCTCTTCGCCTGTCTGTTGTGCTGCGTGATGAACGCACCGCCCCGCCGCACCAATGGTGCCGTGCCGAGTTCCTTTCCAGGTCTACCAACAGAGGGATTCACTTTGATCGTCTATGAATATCCTTTCAACGAGCGCATACGCACGTTGTTGCGGCTGGAAGATCTGTACGACAAATTCAAGTTCTTTGTGCATCAGGAACACCCGATGCAGCACCACGTGGCCCTGTCCACGATCTTCGACATGCTCGAAGTGGCCGGCCGCGCCGACCTGAAATCCGACCTGCTGCAGGAGCTGGAACGCCAGCGCCAGACATTGCTGGGCTACCGCTCCAACCCGAACGTGCAGACGGAAATGCTCGACGCGGTGCTGGCAGAGGTGGACAGCGTGTCGGGCGCGCTGGTCACCAGCCAGGGCAAGACGGGCCAGAACGTGCGCGACAATGAATGGCTGATGAGCATCCGCGGCCGTACGATCATTCCCGGCGGCGCCTGCGAATTCGACCTGCCGTCCTATTACGCCTGGCAGAAGCGTCCCGCCGAGCAGCGCTTCGGCGATATCATGACGTGGTTCGCGCCGCTGGCGCCGCTGTTCGACGCGCTGGCGCTCGTGCTGCGGCTGCTGCGTGATTCCGGTGCGGCCAAGAAAATGATCGCCAACGCCGGCAGCTATCAGCAGATGCTGCAGGGCAAGGTCTACCAGATGCTGCGCCTGACTGTGGACAGCACGATCGGCGCCATCCCCGAAATCTCGGCCAATAAATACATGCTGTGGGTACGTTTCACAACCCAGGGCGGCGACCTGAAACCGAAGCCGCTGGAAGAAGACGTCCCTTTTGAACTCACGCTGTGCGCGTTTTAAGATTCACGAATCATGCCTACTGTTGTCGATTGCCCTACCTGTGGCACCAAAGTGGAGTGGACGGAGAAGAACAAATTCCGTCCCTTCTGTTCCGAACGATGCAAGCAGATCGACCTGGGTGCCTGGGCCGAGGAGAAGTACACCATTCCGGGCGCGGCACCCGCGGATCCGCTCGAGTCAGACAAGCAGTAACCCCATGACCTGCCCGGCCCGTATCCCTCGATGAGGATCGCCATTGTCGGCGCCGGCATTGCCGGCCTGGCATGCGCGATTGCCTTGACGCGTGCCGGGCACAGCGTCACCGTCCACGAGCGTAACGACGATCCATATGGCGGCGGCGGTGGCATGGTGCTGTGGCCCAACGCCAGCTTCGTGCTCGACCACCTCGGCCTGCTGCCTGCCATTGCGGCGGTCGGCGGCGTGCCGCGCACCATGCGCCGCCTGGACCGCCAGGGCAGGTTGCTGCAGTCGCTCGACATCGGCCTGCTCGACCGCGCGATGGGATACACCAGTTACGCCGTCTTGCGGCGCGACCTGATGCGCATCCTGAGCGACTGGCTGGTGCGCAACGGCGTCCCCGTTCAGTATGGTGTCCCCGGGATGAGGGTGAAGGCCGGCGCGGATGGCCATGCCTGGCTGGAGTGCGCCGATGGGACCGCGATCCAGGCGGACCTGCTGCTGGGTGCCGACGGGCGCAAGCACTCGATTACCCGCCAATTCGTGCTGGGCGAAAACGCGCCCCGCTTCCAGGGTTTCGTCAACTGGGTCGGCGCCGTCGAGCTGGAGCAGGACATGATCGAAACGCCGGGCGTGCAGGATTTCTGGGGAACGGGCGAGCGTTTCGGCGTGGTCGCCGTCACGCCGCGCAAGATCTACTGGGCGGCCGCCGCGACCGCACCCGCCGTCGACCAACTGCCTGCTTTCGACGACCTGTTCCAGCGTTTTGGCGACTGGCCGGCGCCTGTTCCCGCCCTGCTGCGCGCCACGCCCGCCGCACACGTCAGTTTGATTGCCGTGCATGACGTCGATCCCACTCCCGTCTGGCACCGCGCCAATGTGCTGATGCTGGGCGACGCAGCCCACGCGTCGTTACCCACTTCCGGACAAGGCGCCGCCCAGGCGCTGGAGGATGCCTGGCACCTGCCGCGCTGCCTGGCGGCACACGAGGGGCAGCTGGAGGCAGCGCTGGCGGCGTTTACCGATGTGCGCCTCGCGAAGACGCGGGCCCAGACCATGGGTGCGCGCCAGTTTGCGGCGGATCTGTTCATGACGGATGCCGCGGCGTGCCGCGAGCGCGACGCCCGCGCGGCGGCACAGAATACTCAGGCCCTGGTCGACGGCATGGCCAGTGGCTGGGGCAGCGGGCTGCCGCTGGGATGACTTACTGTACGTCGGGAACTTCCCGGGCTGCGGAACGTCGGGGACAGGCCGCGCGGCGGACCGACCTGAAGGTGCCAGTCCCCAGCGGCTCCCGGCCAATCAGCGTATCCACTGCAGCAGCGGGATCGTGGCCGGCAGCAGCGGCTCCACGCTGACTTCGCCCTGCCACGCGAACGCCTGGCCTTCCAGGCTCTGCGGCTCGCCACGCCACTCCCTGCTAATGAAGAAGTGCAGCCGCACGTGGGCATGCTCGTAGACGTGCTCGACGCCGCACCATTCGTCGGCGGACAGCACTTCGATGCCCAGCTCTTCCATGAATTCGCGCTTCAGTGCGTCCAGGATCGTTTCGCCCGGATCGACTTTACCGCCGGGGAATTCCCAGTAGCCCGCGTACGGCTTGCCGGCCGGTCGTTGGCCCAGCAGCACGTCGCCGTTGGGTTTCATCAGGATGCCGACGGCCACGTCGATGGGCTGTGCGGCCGCCGTCATGCCAGCTTGCCTGCATAGTCGCGGGCAAACTGCCACGCCACGCGGCCGGAGCGGGAGCCACGTTGCAGCGCCCAGCGCAGTGCGTCGCCGCGCGCTTCCTCGATCTGCTGCGGCGTGCAGCCGAACGAGGCAAGCCAGTGCGCCACGATGTCCAGGTAGTCGTCCTGCTTGAACGGGTAGAACGACAGCCACAGCCCGAAGCGTTCCGACAGCGAGATCTTCTCCTCCACTGTTTCGCCCGGATGCAGGTCGCCATCCTCGTCGTGACGGTAGCTGGTGTTGTCCGACATGCGCTCGGGCATCAGGTGGCGGCGGTTCGACGTGGCGTAGATCAGCACATTGTCCGACTGCGCCGTGATGGAGCCGTCCAGCGCCACTTTCAGCGCCTTGTAGCCGCCCTCGCCTTCCTCGAACGACAGGTCGTCGCAGAACACGACGAACTTTTCCGGTCGCCCGGCCACCAGGTCGATGATGTCCGGCAGGTCGGCCAGATCGGCCTTGTCCACTTCAATGAGGCGCAGGCCCCTGTCGGCAAAGCGGTTCAGGCAGGCCTTGATCAGCGACGATTTGCCGGTGCCGCGCGCGCCCGTCAGCAGCACGTTGTTGGCGGGCCGCCCCTGCACAAACTGCAGCGTGTTCTGCTCGATCTGCGCCTTCTGGGCGCCCACGTTGTGCAGGTCGTCCAGGCCGATGCGCGATGCGTGCAGGACCGGCTGCAGCCAGCCCGTGCTGCCACCGGCGCCTTGTCGCTTGCGCCAGCGGAACGCATGGGCCGCGTCCCAGTTCGGCGCCGCCACCGCGGGCGGCAGCAGCGCTTCCACGCGCGCCAGCACCCGTTCGGCGCGCGCCAGGAACATCTCCAGAGAAGCCATCAGGAACGGTAGTCGGCGTTGATCGACACGTAGTCATGCGACAGGTCGCACGTGTAGACGACCGCCTGTGCGGTGCCGCGCGCCAGCTTGACGCGTACGGCGATCTCGCTCTGCTTCATCACGCGCTGGCCGTCCTCTTCCTTGTACTCGGGATTGCGGCCGCCGTCTTTCGCCACCCACACATCGTCCAGCCACAGGTTGATCTTCGCCACGTCCAGTTCCACGCCCGCATAGCCGATGGCGGCCAGGATGCGGCCCAGGTTCGGATCGGACGCGAAGAACGCCGTCTTGACCAGCGGCGAATGGGCGATGGAATACGCGATCTTGCGGCATTCCTCGACCGACTCGCCCTCTTCCACCGTGATCGTGATGAACTTCGTGGCGCCTTCGCCGTCGCGGATGATCGCCTGGGCCAGGAACACGGACAGCTCCGTCACGGCGGCTGCCAGCTCACGGTATTCCGGCGTATCGACCGAGTTCACTTCCAGCGAGCCGGCGCCGGTGGCGATCAGCATGAAGGAGTCGTTGGTGGACGTGTCGCCGTCGATGCTGATGCAGTTGAACGACTGGTCGGCCGCTTCCTTGACCAGCCGGTCCAGCACCGGCTGCGCCACTTTCGCGTCGAATGCCAGGTAGCCCAGCATCGTTGCCATGTTCGGCTTGATCATGCCGGCGCCCTTGCTGATGCCCGTCAGCGTGACCGTGTGGCCGGCAATCGTGACGGTGCGCGAGCCGGCTTTCGGCTGCGTGTCCGTCGTCATGATGGCTTCGGCCGCGTTGAACCAGTTGTCCTGCTGCAGGTTCTGCACGGCGGCCGGCAGGCCTGCCTTGATCTTCTCGACGGGCAGCGGTTCCAGGATCACGCCGGTGGAGAACGGCAGGATCTGCTGCGCGTCCACACCCAGTTCGGCGGCCAGCGCCGCGCACGTTTCCTGCGCCCGCGCCAGGCCCTGCTCGCCCGTGCCCGCGTTGGCATTGCCGGTATTGACCAGCAGCGCGCGGATCGGCTTGCCGCCCGCGTTGACGGCCGCCAGATTGGCCTTGGAGATCTGCACGGGGGCCGCGCAGAAGCGGTTCAGCGTGAAGACACCCGCCACCGTGGCGCCTTCGGCCAGCTTCATCACCAGCACGTCCTTGCGGTTCGGCTTCTTGATGCCGGCTTGGGCATAACCGATCTCGATACCCGCAACGGGCTTCAGGTCGGCGGCGACAGGAATGGGGGAATTGACGGCCATGGTGTTGTTCTCGTGCGGTCTGATTAATGGAGTCGCTATTGTAATACCTGCAGCATTGCATGCACGCGGCGGTGGACGTCGCCCTGAGGCGCAAGCCGGTGCATCGAAGGCAAGAGTTAATCTTTCACTACTGAATAGTTTATAAAAAACGACAGAAGCTTTCATTAAGAATATCCGTTAAGAAATTGTTGTTGTGCATTAGTATTGCCGTACGTTAATGTTCGGCCTGCATTGCACATCGTCGTGTGCACCGGCCGCTCCCACATCCCCGCAGCGGCGCCACGACCACGCAGACCAGACAACTCCTCAAGAACGGAACACCATGAAACAAACACTGTTGGCCGCCGCAATCGTCGGCGCCCTGAGCCTGACCGGCGCGCAAGCCGCAACCCTCGGCAGCGACAACCTGACCATCAGCGGCTTCGGCACGCTGGCCGCCGCCAAGAGCAACACGGAAGATGCGCGTTACACCCGCGCCGCCCAGCGCGAAGGCACGGCCGGTACGGCCACGTTCGGCCTCGATTCCAACCTGGGCCTGCAGGCAACCTACACGATCAACGACAAGCTGTCGGCCACGACGCAGATCCTGTCGCGCAAGACCACCGGCAACAGCTTCACGACGGAACTGGCGTGGGCGTTCATCAAGTACAAGGTCACGGACGAATTCGCCGTGCGCGTCGGCCGCGTCGTCGTACCGTCGTTCCTGATCTCGGATTACCAGAACGTGGGCTATGCCAACACGATGATGCGTCCGCCGATTGAAATGTACGGCCAGAACACCATCGAGAACGCCGACGGCGTGGACGTCAACTTGCAGCACAGCTTCGGCGACACCAACGTGACGGCCCAGGCTGTCGTGGGTATCGCCCGCGGCAAGAACTACGTCGGCAGCAACAACACGGAACCGCGCTACCAGGCCGGCACCACGGGTATCGCCATCAGCGCCGAGCATGGTCCCGTCACGCTGCGCTTCGCGCACGTCCAGGCCAAGATGAAGTCGCCGGAAGCGACGATCATCCGCTCGCTGACCGACACGATCGCCGCCGTCGGCTTCCCGCAGCTGGCCGCCGACATCAGCATCGCCGAGCCGAAGCGCATCGCCTTCACGTCCGTCGGCCTGCTGGCTGACTGGAACAATATCGTCGTGCAGGCCGAGTACGGCATGCGCCGCGCCAAGGAACCGGTCTACCTGACCGACACCAACGGCTGGTACACGATGGTCGGCTACCGCTTCGGCAAGGTCCTGCCGTACTACAGCCACGCCAAGTACGAAGGCAAGGGCTCGGTCATCGAGGCGCCGGCCGCGCTGGCACGCATTCCTGCGCTGAACGCGGGCGTAAAAGGCCTGCTGGCAGGCGGCGAGCAATCGTCCGACACCGTCGGCGTGCGCTGGGACTTCGCCAAATCGGCGGCCCTGAAGGTGCAGGTCGACCGCGTCAACGGCGGCTCCACCAACGGCTTCCTGCGTGATGTGACCGCGGCCGGCCGTGGCAAGGGCGTGACCGTCGTCGCCGCCGGCGTCGACTTCGTCTTCTAAGGAGTGGCATTCATGAAAAAAGTACTGACTACCCTGATCGTGGCTGCCTTCGCGGCTGCCGCGGTGCCGGCCGCTGCCGAAACCGTCGTCATCGTCAGCGCCAAGAATCCGGCCAGCCGCATGTTCTCCGAACAGGCCGCCCAGTTCTTCCTCGGCAAATCGACGATGTTCACGCCGATCGACCAGGCCGAAGGCTCGGCCATCCGTAACGACTTCTACAAGAAGGTCACGGACAAGGATGCCGGCCAGGTCAAAGCCATCTGGTCCAAGCTGGTCTTCACCGGCAAGGCCACGGCCGAACCGAAGGAATTCAAGTCGAACGCCGACGTCAAGAAAGCCGTGGCGGAAGACCCGAAAGCCATCGGCTACATCGACAAGTCGGCCGTGGACGATACCGTCAAGGTCATCCTGACGCTGCAGTAATCGTCACTTCCGCAGTATCCCAAGCCCGGCCTCGTGCCGGGCTTTTTTACATTTACGCCTCCGCTTCCCCTATGACGACTATACAAGATCGCTCCAAGCGGCATGGAATAGTTCACAAAAAACGACAGAAAAATTCATTAAATATATCACTTCCGAATTTTTCATTGATGCACCAAAGCAATATCAATTAAGGTACCTCCTGCATGCACGACGTCGTCCGACCGCTCCCCCATCTCCGCAGCGGCGCCACGACCGAGCACCCCGACACCGAACACCTTACAAACGGACCCACACAGCATGAAACAAAAACTGTTAGTCGCATCCATCCTGGGTGCGCTGAGCCTGGCACAAGCCGGCGCCGCCACCCTCGGCAACGACAACCTGTCGATCAGCGGCTTCGGCACGCTGGCCGCCGCCAAGAGCAATACGGAAGACGTCCGCTTCGGGCGCGATAACCAGCGCGAAGGCACCGCCGGCACCGCCACGTTCGGCCTCGACTCGAACCTGGGCCTGCAGGCCACCTACACGTTCAACGACAAGCTTTCCGCGACGACGCAGATCCTGTCGCGCAAATACACGGGCGACAGCTTCACGACGGAACTGGCGTGGGCCTTCGTCAAGTACAAGGTCACGGACGAGTTCTCGGTGCGCGTCGGCCGCGTCGTGGTGCCGTCGTTCCTGATCTCCGACTACCAGAACGTGGGCTACGCCAACACGATGATGCGTCCGCCGGTGGAAATGTACGGCCAGAACAAGATCGAGAACGCGGACGGCTTCGACGTCAACTGGCAGCACAGCTTCGGCGACACCAATGTGACGGCGCAGGCTGTCGTCGGCATCGCCCGCGGCAAGACCTATGTCGCCACCACGCAGACCGAACCACGCTACCAGGCCGGAACCGCCGGCTTTGCCGTCAGTGCCGAACATGGTCCCGTCACGCTGCGCCTGGCGCACGTGCAGGCAAAGCTGAAGTCGCCGGAAGCGACGACGCTGCGCTCGCTGACCAATACGGTCGCGGCTGCCGGTTTCCCGCAACTGGCGGAAGATATCGGCGTTACCGAAGCCAAGCGCATTGCGTTCACCTCCGTTGGCCTGCTGGCTGACTGGAACAATATCGTTGTGCAGGCCGAGTACGGCATGCGCCGCGCCAAGGAACCGGTCTACCTGGGCGACACCGACGGCTGGTACACGATGGCCGGCTACCGCTTCGGCAAAGTCCTGCCGTACTACTCGCACGCCAGCTACAAGAGCAAGGGCTCGACGATCACGCCGCCGGCCGCGCTGGCACGTATCCCGGCGCTGAACGCCGGCGTGAAGGGCCTGCTGGCCGGCGGCGAGCAGTCGTCCGACACCGTGGGCGTGCGTTGGGACTTCGCCAAATCGGCAGCCCTGAAGGTGCAGGTCGACCGCGTCAAGGCCGGCTCCACCAACGCGTTCCTGCGTCCGCTGACCCCGGCCGGCAACGGCAAGGGCGTGACCGTCGTCGCCGCCGGCGTTGACTTCGTCTTCTAAGGAGCAGCGTTCATGAAAAAAGTACTGACTTCCCTGATCGCGGCTGCCATTGCCGCGGCAGCACTGCCCGCTTCGGCCGAAACCGTCGTCATCGTCAGCGCCAAGAACCCGGCCAGCCGCATGTTCTCCGAACAGGCCGCCCAGTTCTTCCTCGGCAAATCGACGATGTTCACGCCGATCGACCAGGCCGAAGGTTCCGCCATCCGCAACGACTTCTACAAGAAAGTCACGGACAAGGACGCCGGCCAGGTCAAGGCCATCTGGTCCAAACTCGTCTTTACCGGCAAGGCTACGGCCGAACCGAAGGAATTCAAGTCGAACGCCGACGTGAAGAAGGCTGTTGCCGACGATCCGAAAGCCATCGGCTATATCGATAAGTCGGCTGTGGACGACACCGTCAAGGTCATCCTGACGCTGCAATAAGCGTCACCTCCGCAGCATCGCACGCCCGGCCTCGCGCCGGGCTTTTTCGTTTCTATCAACGCAAGTGTGTCTCGGATCGCCGCTCGCCATATCTCTACGTAGTAGTGCGGATTTTGCAATACGACGTTTGTCCAGGGCAGAAAAGTTCACAAAAAACGACAGAAGATTTCATTAAATATATCCATTCCGAAGTTTTCATTGATGCTCCTCAGCAATCTCCAATAAGGTAGAGCCTGCATGCAACACGTCGTTCCATCCGCTGCCCCACCTCTGCAGCGGCCCAACGACAAGGCACGACCCAACACTGAAAACACTACGATCGGACCCCCACAGCATGAAACGCAAACTGTTAGTCGCATCCGTCCTGGGTGCGCTGAGCCTGGCCCAGGCGCACGCCGCCACCCTCGGCAACGAGAACCTGACGATCAGCGGCTTCGGCACGCTGGCCGCGGCCAAGAGCAACACGGAAGATGCCCGCTTCACCCGCGCCAACCAGCGCGAAGGCACTGCCGGCACCACCACGTTCGGCCTCGACTCGAACCTGGGCCTGCAGGCAACGTACACGTTCAGCGACAAGATCTCCGCCACGACGCAGATCCTGTCCCGCAAGACCACGGGCGAGAGCTTCACGACCGAGCTGGCCTGGGCGTTTGTCAAGTACAAGGTCAGCGACGAGATCGCTGTGCGCGTTGGCCGCGTCGTGATTCCGGCCTTCCTGATTTCCGACTACCAGAATGTGGGTTATGCCAACACGATGATGCGTCCGCCGGCGGAAATGTACGCCCAGAACATCATTGAAAATGTCGACGGTGCCGACGTCAACTGGCAGCACAGCTTTGGCGACACCAACGTGACCGCCCAGGCAGTCGTCGGTATCGCTCGCGGCAAATCGTACGTGTCCACCGACCACTCCGAGCCGCGCTTCCAGGCCCCGGCCGCCGGTTTCGCCATCAGTGCCGAACACGGCCCGGTCACGCTGCGCTTCGCCCACGTGCAGGGCAAGCTGAAGGCCACCGACGTCAAGGCGATCAACTCGCTGACGAACACGCTGACCGCCGTCGGCTTTGGCCAGCTGGCGAGCGACATCGGCATCGCCGAAGGCAAGCGCATGGCGTTCACCTCCGTCGGCCTGCTGGCTGACTGGAACAATATCGTCGTGCAGGCCGAGTACGGCATGCGCCGCGCCAAGCAGCCTGTTTATCTGTCCGAAAGCAACGCCTGGTACACGATGGCCGGCTATCGCTTCGGCAAGATCCTGCCGTACTACGCCCACGCCGACTACGACGGCAAAGGCGGCGCCGTCACGGTGCCTGCGGCCCTGGCGCGTATTCCCGCGCTGAACGTCGGCGTGCGTGGCTTGCTGGCCGGTTCGTCGCAGAAGTCCGATATCGTCGGCGTGCGTTGGGACTTCGCCAAGTCGGCGGCCCTGAAGGTGCAGGTCGACCGCGTCAAGCCGGGTGCCAAGAACGGCTACCTGACCGACGTGACCCCGGCCGGTGTAGGCAAGAACGTTACCGTCGTCGCCGCCGGCGTCGACTTCGTGTTCTGAGGATAAGCATAATGAAGAAAGTACTGACTTCCCTGATTGCCGCCGCCATTGCCGCGGCAGCACTGCCGGCCGCGGCCGAAACCGTCGTCATCGTGAGCGCCAAGAACCCGGCCAGCCGCATGTTCTCCGAACAGGCCGCCCAGTTCTTCCTCGGCAAATCGACGATGTTTACGCCGATCGACCAAGCCGAAGGCTCGGCCATCCGCAACGACTTCTACAAGAAGGTCACGGACAAGGATGCCGGCCAGGTAAAGGCCATCTGGTCCAAGCTCGTGTTCACGGGTAAAGCCACGGCCGAACCGAAGGAATACAAGTCGAACGCCGACGTCAAGAAGGCCGTTGCCGAAGACCCGAAAGCCATCGGCTACATCGACAAGTCGGCCGTGGACGACAGTGTCAAGGTCATCCTGACGTTGCAGTAAGCGTTGTTTGCAGTACCCGAAAGCCCGGCCTCGTGCCGGGCTTTTTTACGCGTGGCACCCGCGCGAACGTCGGGGGCTGTCAGTCCAGCGCCAGCCGGCGCGTCAGTTCGTCCAGCCGCGCGACGGCGTCCTCGCCGTAGCAATTGCAGCCCACGGCGACGGCGCGACTTGAGCCAGGCACGACGATGGCGAAGACGTAATAGCTGCCCCAGCTGCCGGCGTGGGCACTGACACGGCCTTTACCAGGCACTTCGGAGGCTGCCCAGCCGAAGCCATAGCGGTCCGCCGCCGAATGGATCAGCTCGAAGGTCGCCTTGTCGAGGAACGCCGAATCGCCCCGCAAGCCACGCAGTTGCTCGCGCAGCAGCTTGCCATATTCGGGCATCGAGATCGTCATGCCGCCCGCCGCCGCCATGATGCGCGCCATGTTGTAGCGATCCTGCGCGGGGAAGTCGGCCGGACGCCAGCCGCCGTCGTGCCACACGTGGCCGACCGTCGCGCCCACATCTTCCGGAAAGCCGAACGTGGCCGTCACGCCCAGCGGACCGAACACCTCCTGCTGGACCAGCGTCTCGAATGGCGCGCCGCCGGCGCGTTCCGCGATCAGGCCGGCCAGCATATAGCCCACGTTGGAGTACAGCGCGGTCGAGCCGGGCACATCGGCCAGCGGCTGGCGCAGCATGTAGCGGATGGCCGTGGTGCGGTCTGTCACCAGGTCGCCGGTAGCCAGCGACAGCAGCTTCTCGCCGTCCGCCTCCTCGATGTCGCGCTGCAGGCCGCTGCGATGGCGCAGCAGCTGCGCCACCGTCACGTCGTGCAGCGCCGGCTGCATCGTCGCGCGCCATTCCGGGAACAGCTCGGCCAGCGTGCTGTCCCAGCGCAGCCGGTTGCGCTCCACCAGCCGCGCCAGCAGCATGGCCGTGACGGCCTTGGTCTGCGAGCCCGCCTGCAGCAGGTCGTCCGGCCGCAGCCGCGCCGCACCGCCGCCGGCGCTGACGGTTGCGATGTCCTCGCCGCCGACCGTGACCACTGTCAGCCCCGGCAAGCCGCCGTCGGCGCGCACCTGCTCGATGCGCGCCTGCAGCGCGTCCTGCGCCACTTGCGCCGGCGCGGCGCTGTCGCCGCCGCACGCGCTCACCAGGGCGGCCAGACACAGCGCGCCCATCCATGTTCTTGTCATCGGACTTCCCTTCGCTTGACGGATCGCGGCACAGTGCGGCGATCACCGGCGGGAAGTGTAGGAGGCACCCAGGCTTGCCGGCAGTGCCGGAAGTCATGTACGTCAATGGGGAGCGGGCGAGGTGACCGTCAGTTCGATCACGCCGCGGTTATTGCCGTAGCAGTTCCAGGCGTCGTTGGCATACGCGTAGAAGTAGCCGGAGCGGCGCGGCATATAGTCGCAGCCGCGGCCGACGGCAAACACCTCGTGCGCACGCGCTTCGCCTGGCCTGTCCGACTCGCCGCCATTGGCGATGCAGCCTACCAGGCAGAACCACGGCATGTCCTCGTGGCGTCGGGTAAAGGCGATGTCGGCGCCCGGATTGCCCGTCGTCGTGCGCAGCCAGTCTTCCAGCTTGCCCAGTGCCTGCCCGGCCAGGTGCCGCAGCTCGCCGATCTGGCGCTGGCCCACTTCGGCCCCGGTCGGCCCGCAGCGGACCGATCCGTCCAGCCATTCGCCGTGCGCGCTGAAGCGATACGTGCGGCCCGCTTCCAGCCACAGCCCCGTGGCATTCCACTGCTGCTGGGCGTAGACCTGGATTGTCGAGCCGTCCGGCGCGAAATGCGGCTGGCGGTACGGGCACTGGTGGATCGGCGGTTCGCGATGACGGCGCAGCGCCGACTCGTGGAACAGCTCCTCGCGCAGCAGCGACGGCACGCTGCGCGGCTGCGTGGCCAGCAGCGAAAACGGCCCCGTGCAGGAGTCGTGCATCATGTCGTGGTAGTTCGGCGTCACCTGCGCCAGCATGGACGGCTGCAGTGCCAGGCCGGCCTTTTGCGCCTCTTCCAGCATCCATTGCAGCGCGCCGTTGGCCAGGCCCGCTTCATAGTAGCCGCCGCCCACGTCCGCATGCACGCCGGGGAACCATTTCTGGAGGCAGTCGGGATGCTCGGCCGTGTTGGTCCACAACGTGGGCTGGAAGCTCTGGCGCAGCTCGTCCATCGCGACGGCATGGCGCGCCGTGCGGATATTGCGGCTGAGGCTGGTGTTGTGGAAGCGGTGCTTGCGGGGATCGTCAAGCAGGTTCAGCAGCGCCATCGCATCGGGTATGCCCAGCGCGCCAACGGTGTCCCATACGCCGACAAAGCGGATCGGCAGGCGCTCGTTCGCGCTGTCGAGAAATTGCCAGCCCTTGCGGCGCCAGGCGGCCCGCTGGTCGATGCCCGCCCGGTAGCCCTCCCGGAACAGCAGTTCGATGGCCTCCCAGACGTCGCCCGGCTGCCGCGCGCGGCCGTCGAGCAGGCCGCACAGGTTGATGAAGCCGACCAGGCTGCGCACCGTGTAAGCGCCCCGCGAAAAGCCGAACAGGTAGACGTCGTCGCCCGGGCTGAAGTTGTCGCACAGCCAGCGGTAGGCGCTCTGGATATTGCGCTCCAGCCCCACGCCCGTGCCGGCCGCGATGGCCTTTTCCCACCACGAACCCTCGGCGCCCACGCCCGGATGGTAGTAGCGGCGCTGCCCGCCATCCTCGACCAGTGCGTTGTACAGCCGGACGACGTTGGTGGGCGCGGCCACGCCCCGGTCCTTGCGGTCGGGCGTGCCCCACGTACCGTCACAGCAGACGACGAGCCTGGTCATGGCGCCTCCGAAGCTTGCAGATTGGAGGTATTGTGCGCCCGCCGCCGCATCGCTACAACCGCAGCGTTGCGCGGGCGCGCCAGCGCGCGCTCAGCTCTCTCAGCTTTCCAGCTTGAACGTGGCGACGACCTGTTCCAGCTTGCTGGCCTGTTCCTGCAGCGAGCCGGCGGCGGCGGCGGCCTGTTCCACCAGTGCCGCGTTCTGCTGCGTGGCGTCGTCCATTTGCGCCACGCTCTGGTTGACCTGGCCGATGCCCTGGCTCTGCTCCTGGCTGGCCACGGCGATCTGCTTCATCAGCGTTTCCGCTTCGCGCACCGTCTGCACGATTTCCGCCATTGCCGCGCCAGCGCCGTCGGCCAGCGCGCTGCCGGCATCGACCTTGCTCACGGAGTCGAGGATCAGTTCGCGGATTTCCTTCGCGGCCGACGACGAGCGCTGGGCCAGGTTGCGTACTTCGCTGGCGACGACGGCGAAGCCGCGGCCCTGTTCGCCGGCACGCGCCGCTTCCACGGCCGCGTTCAGCGCCAGGATATTCGTCTGGAACGCGATGCCGTCGATGACGGAAATGATGTCCGCGATCTTGCGCGAGCTGCCGGAGATGTCGGCCATCGTGCGCACGACGCTGGCGACCACCTCGCCGCCCTTCCCGGCCGACTGCGCGGTGGCCGTCACGAGGCGGTTGGCCTGCAGCGCGTTGTCCGCGTTCTGGCGCACCGTCGTCGTCAGCTCTTCCATCGCCGCGGCCGTCTGCTGCAGGCTCGACGCCTGCGCTTCCGTGCGGCCGGACAGGTCCATATTGCCGTGCGCGATCTCGCTGCTGGCCGTGGCGATCACGGCCGTGCTGTCGCGCACTTCGGCGATCGTCTGCCCCAGCGACGACACGAAGCGGTTGAAGGCCCTGGCCAATGCGCCCACCTCATCCTCGCTGTCCACTGGCATCTTGCGGCTCAGGTCACCGTCGCCGCTGGCGATCTCCTCCAGCAGGCGGGCGGCGCCCATCACCGGCGCGGCAATGGCGCGGGCGATCAGCCAGATGGCGAGCATGCCGATGCCACCGCCGACGACGGCCGCGATCAGCGCGGACAGGGTGGCGGACTTCGCCACGTCGCCCAGCACTTCCGCTTCCGGCACCTCGGCCAGCACGTACAGGTTCAGCTCCGGCACGAACGACGACGCGACGAACTGCGCGCCGTTGGCACCGTCCACGCGGACGTGGGCAAATTTCTCGCGCTTGAGCAGCGACTGCGCCACTGCGGGCGTGAAGCCCGGCAGGTCGCGCAGCTGGTGCTTGCCGTCGGCCAGCGCCGCCGTCTTGTGGATCAGAATGCTGCCGTCCGCATTGACCAGGTAGACAAAGCCCGACTGGCCCAGCTTGTAGCCACGGATGCTTTGCGCCAGCGCGTCGGCGCTCAGGCCCAGGCCGCCCGCGGCAAACTTGCCGCCCGCCGTCTGCACGCGCGTGTTGATGAACAACATCAGCGCGTCCGAGCCGGGATTCTTGTTCAGGTCGAGGCGATACGGCACGCCACTGTTGAGGAAGTTGTAGAACCAGCTGTCGTCCGGCGACGTCTTCGACAGCGTGCGGTCGTAGCCCGTCTCCATGAAATACTTGCCGCTGTCGGCCGAGACCCAGAACACGGTGGCCGCATGCGTAAACGCCTTGATGCGCTGGGCATTGGCCTGCCAGCCCGGGGTACCTTCGTCCGGCGTGCCGGCGTCTTCCCAGGCGTGCAGGAACGTCGTGTTGGCCAGCGTGCGCGAAACGGACAGCGGCTCGGCGATCTGGCGCAGGATATCGTTGCGGATCTGCCCGACCTGCGCCGGCAACTCCGTCTCGACAACCCGTTCGCGAATATGCGCGCTGCTCATCGTGACGCTGAGCGTGGAGGAAATGACGATGAACAGCAGCAGGCACAGGCCCATGCTGAGCATCAGTTTGGATTGGATCGACAGGCGGCGGAACAGGGACATGAGGATGGATGAGATTATTCATCAATGAACTAAGTCAACCTCCAGTCTAGCAACCGGCTGTCGCCCGGGCCAGCGCCAATGCAGGCGTACGGCGCATCGACGCCTGAATGCCGCGCATCCGCAACGCTTTCGATAACCGCGCGACAAGGGATTGTCACTTTCCCCACGACGGGGTCAGGTCCGACATTCGGACAAACAGGATGGGGTCAGGTCCGACATTCGGACAAGTGCGACTTCAAAGGCCGAGCCCGTGTCCTAATGTCGGACCTGACCCCGGTCGACGGCCCAGTCGATGCTGGGGACTGGCTCGTTTCGCGGGGCCTCCGGCCCCGGGAAAGGTGCCTGTCCCCGACGTGCTGCGGCCGAAGTCCGCACCCTCGACTTACCATCGATGCAGTACCAGAAGCGGGGTCAGGTCCGACATTCGGACAAAAATGGCTTCCAAGGCCGGGCTCGTGTCCGAATGTCGGACCTGACCCCCGAAAAAAAACCGGGGCAAGCCCCGGTTTTCATCAAGCCAGCTTGCCGTGGCAAGCCTTGTACTTCTTGCCGCTGCCGCAAGGGCAAGGGTCGTTGCGGCCGACCTTGACGCCGGCGCTGATGCCCACTTCCGGCATGTTGGCCGGGGTTGCCATCGGTGCCAGCAGTTCTTCCGGCGCCGCGTTCGGGTTAAAGTCGGCGTGCTGGTAGTGCACGTTTTCCAGGTGCGTGGCCGATGCCGCCATGGCAGCTTCCGCCGCCTCGACTTCCTCGCGCGACTGGATGCGTACCGTCATGACCATCTTGACGACTTCGTTCTTGATCATGTCCAGCATCTGGCTGAACAGTTCGAACGCTTCGCGCTTGTATTCCTGCTTCGGGTTCTTCTGCGCATAGCCGCGCAGATGGATGCCTTGGCGCAGGTGGTCCAGCGCGGCCAGGTGCTCGCGCCAGTGGCTGTCCACGCTTTGCAGCATGACGTTGCGCTCGAAGCCGCCGAACGCTTCCTTGCCGACGATGGCGATCTTGGCGTCGTACTGCTCGTCCGCCGCCGCCTGCACGCGCTCGACGATGTCCTCGTCGGTCAGGTTGGTTTCCTTCTCGAGCATCTCCGTCAGCGGCAGGTTGATGTTCCACTCGGCCGCCAGCGCGGCCTGCAGTGCCGGCACGTTCCACTGTTCCTCGACCGATTCGGCCGGCACGTATTCACGTACCAGGTCCTCGAACACGCCGCGGCGCAGGCTCAGGATCGTCTCGGAGATGTCGGTCGCTTCCAGCAGCTCATTACGCTGCTGGTAGATCACCTTGCGCTGGTCGTTGGCGACGTCGTCGTATTCCAGCAGCTGCTTCCGGATGTCGAAGTTGCGCGCCTCGACCTTGCGCTGCGCCGATTCGATGGAACGGGTAACGATGCCCGCCTCGATCGGTTCGCCTTCCGGCATTTTCAGGCGGTCCATGATGGCGCGCACGCGGTCGCCCGCGAAGATGCGCAGGAGCGGATCGTCCAGCGACAGGTAGAAGCGCGACGAGCCCGGATCGCCCTGGCGGCCGGAACGGCCACGCAACTGGTTGTCGACGCGGCGCGATTCGTGGCGCTCGGTGCCGATAATGTGCAGGCCGCCGGCCGCCACCACCTGCTCGTGCAGCGCCTGCCAGCCGCTGCTCAGCTTTTCGGCGCGCGCGGCTTTTTCCGCATCCGACAGCGCCGGATCGGCTTCCAGGAACTTGATCTGGTTCTCGACGTTCCCGCCCAGGACGATGTCGGTACCGCGACCCGCCATGTTCGTGGCGATCGTGATCGCTTGCGGCGAACCCGCCTGGGCGATGATTTCCGCCTCGCGGGCGTGCTGTTTCGCGTTCAGCACGTTGTGCGGCAGCTTGGCCTTGGTCAGGATCGACGACAGGAGTTCCGAGTTCTCGATCGACGTCGTACCCACCAGCACCGGCTGGCCGCGCTCATAGCAGTCGCGGATGTCGTTCAGCATGGCGCCGTATTTTTCCTGCGCCGACTTGTAGACCTGGTCCTGCTTGTCCTTGCGTGCGGACGGGCGGTTCGGCGGAATGACGACGGTTTCCAGGCCGTAGATCTCCTGGAATTCGTACGCTTCCGTATCGGCCGTACCCGTCATGCCGGACAGCTTGGCGTACATGCGGAAGTAATTCTGGAACGTGATCGACGCGAGCGTCTGGTTCTCGTTCTGGATGCGCACGCCCTCTTTCGCCTCGACCGCCTGGTGCAGGCCGTCCGACCAGCGGCGGCCCGTCATCATGCGGCCCGTGAATTCGTCGACGATGACGATCTCGCCGTTCTGCACCACGTAGTGCTGGTCCTTGTGATACAGCGCATGGGCGCGCAGCGCCGCGTACAGGTGGTGCACCAGCGTGATGTTGGCCGAGTCGTACAGCGACGCGCCTTCCGGCAGCAGGCCCATTTGCGTCAGGATCGCTTCGGCCCTCTCGTGGCCCGCTTCCGTCAGCAGCACCTGGTGCGCTTTTTCGTCCTTCGTGTAGTCGCCCGGGACTTCGATCTTGCCCTTGCCGTCCGGCGTCTCTTCGCCGATCTGCAGCACCAGCTGCGGCGGCACGGTGTTGATCTTGTGGTACAGGTCCGTGTGGTTCTCGGCCTGGCCGGAAATGATCAAAGGCGTACGCGCCTCGTCGATGAGGATCGAGTCCACTTCATCGACGATGGCGAAGTTCAGGCCGCGCTGCACGCGCTCGCGCACCTCGAACACCATGTTGTCGCGCAGGTAGTCGAAGCCGAATTCGTTGTTGGTACCGTAGGTGATGTCGGAAGCGTAGGCCGCCTGCTTGACGTCGTGGTCCATCTGCGACAGGTTGACGCCCGTCGTCAGGCCCAGCCAGCGGTACAGCTTGCCCATCGTGTCCGAGTCGCGCTGCGCCAGGTAATCGTTGACCGTGACGATGTGCACGCCCTTGCCGGACAGTGCGTTCAGGTAGGCGGCCAGCGTTGCCGTCAGCGTCTTGCCCTCGCCCGTGCGCATCTCGGCGATTTTGCCGTAGTGCAGCACCATACCGCCCAGCAGCTGGACGTCGAAGTGACGCATCTTGAAGACGCGCTTCGAGGCCTCGCGGCAGACGGCAAAGGCTTCGGGCAGCAGGTCGTCCAGCGACTCGCCCTTGGCAACCCGGTCGCGGAACTCGGGCGTTTTCGCCTGCAGCTCGGCGTCCGTCAGCTTTTCGAATACAGGTTCGAGTGCGTTGATCGCTTTTACGGTCTTCTGGTATTGCTTGAGCAACCGCTGATTACGGCTGCCGAAAATCTGGGTCAGTAAGGACATGCTTGAATTCTTGAATAAACGCCGTTAAAAAAAGCCCGCTTCTAAAGCCCGCTCTGCGACCTTGCCCGTGCGAACCGTTGCCGATGTTCGCCCCGCCGAAGTTCTCTGGTGCCCGCTAATGGCAAAATACCTGTGATTTTAGCATGCGGGGTCAGGTTGGGATTGCCGCCAGTAACACAATAGCGAATCTGGAAACGAATCTCGAAACATTCCGCGGGGATGCACCGCTGCACGCGCGGCCTGGCTATGATATGTTTCGCCGATGCGATTCAACTCTCCCAACCAGAACCGGACGGCCGTCGAAGCGACGGACTTCCTGCGCCGCAACGACCGCATGGCAGCGCTGCTGCCGGCCGTCCAGCGCATGGCACAATTGCAACAGGATTGTGCCGCCGTGCTGCCGACGGCGTTCTCGTTCTGTGAAATCCTGTCGTTCGAGGATGGCGTGCTCGTCCTGTCGACCCCGAATGCGTCGGTCGCCGCCAAGCTTAAACAGCAATTGCCAAAATTGCAAGAAGCGCTTGCAAGAAAAGGCTGGCAGGTGGAAAACGTCCGGCTGAAAGTGCAGATGATGCGGGCCATGTCGACGCCTCCCGTCGAGCCGCGCAAGCTGGTGATTCCGGAAGTGGGGGTGGATTCGTTTGCCGAGCTGTCGGAAAAACTGGAGCCGACGAAGCAGAACGCGACGCTGATCGCTGCGCTGCGCAACCTGGTCGCGCAGCGCCGTTAAGCGTTACGCATCAGTTATACGACCATTCCTGTTCCATCTGCCGCGCATACGACGGCGGCGCCATCTCGGCTGAGTCGTAGGTGACGATTTCATAGGCGTCCGGGCGGTTCAGCAGCTCGCGCAGCAGCAGGTTGTTCAGCGCGTGGCCGGACTTGTGCGCCTCGTAGGCGCAGATCAGCGGGTGGCCGATCACGTACAGGTCGCCGATGGCGTCCAGGATCTTGTGGCGCACGAACTCGTCGTCGTAGCGCAGGCCGTCCGGGTTCAGGATGCGGTATTCGTCCATGACGATGGCGTTTTCCAGCGAGCCGCCGCGCGCCAGGCCGATCCCGCGCAGCATCTCCACGTCCTGCATGAAGCCGAACGTGCGCGCCCGCGCCACCGCCTGGATGTACGAGTGCTGGCCGAAGTCGACCAGTGCGCGCTGCGCCGTGCCGTCCACGGCGGGGTGATTGAATTCGATGAAGAAGTCCAGCTTGAACCCCTCGTGCGGCACGAGGCGTGCCCATTTCTCGCGGGCGCCCTCGCCTTCGCGCACTTCCACGGGCTTCAGGATGCGGATGAATTTCTTCGGCGCTTCCTGCTCCGCCAGGCCGGCCTGTTGCAGCAGGTAGACGAACGACGAGGCCGAGCCGTCCATGATGGGAATTTCTTCAGCGGTGACGTCGATGTACAGGTTGTCGATGCCAAGGCCCGCGCAGGCGGACAGCAGGTGCTCGATGGTGGACACGCGGGCGCCGTCCCGGATCATGACCGTGGCCATGCGAGTGTCGCCGATCTCCATCGGCCCGACGGGGAACACCACCGGCGGCTTCAGGTCGACGCGGGAAAAGATGATGCCGGTATCCGGCGGTGCGGGCCGCAGGGTCAGTTCCACCTTCGTGCCCGAGTGCACTCCCACACCTGTGGTGCGGACCATTTCCTGGATCGTTCGTTGTTTCAGCATCTGACGATTATATCGGCTTTCCCTGCCGGGCGTTTCCGGGCGTTGCGGCTGACAAACAAGATAAACAAAAGGCAACGGCGCGGCGTCGCGCAGTCTTACAGTCGCGCCGCGCAGCGGGTCCGCGCCGCTCTGGCGCGCATGCGGGCACGCGCTTTGCATCGCTCCAGGCAGCACCTCACCTGGAGAATCATCATGAAGAATCTTTCCGGCATCCTCTTCGCCACATTGCTGGCCGCCACCCAGGCGGCCTCCGCCGTTCCTCTGCTGCAGAACGGTGGCTTCGAAGCGGGCCTTGCCAACTGGACCGTCACGGACCTGGCGGACGGCAGCGGCTCGTGGTTTGCATCCAGCGACACGGCCACACCCTTGAGCCCCAATGCCACGGTCGGCCCCGCATCCGGCCTGACGTATGGCGTCAGCGACCAGACCGGCCCCGGCACACACGCGCTGACGCAGGCATTTACGGTAGCCTCGAACGCCTCGCTGGTCATGCTGACGTTCGACATGTTCGTCAATTCCTATGCCGACTTCATCGCCAACGGCGGCGTGCTGGATCATCGGGGCGACCCGGCCCAGTTTGCGCGCGTCGACCTGCTGGCCGCCGGCGCCGACCCGTTCGATACGGGTGCCGGCGTCCTGCACAATTTCTATCTGGGCGTCGATGCCGTCGGCAGCGTGAACGCATACACGCCCTATTCATTCGACATTACGGCGCTGGTCAGCGCGGGCGGCACCTACCAGCTGCGTTTCGCGGAAACCGACAACCAGCTGTTCCTGAACATGGGCGTCGACAATGTCGGCGTCGACGCGCAGTTCGCGGTGCCCGAACCGGGCAGCCTGGCCCTGGTCGCGCTGGGCATGGCCGGCCTGCCGCTGGCGCGGCGCCGTCGCCGCTGAAAATGCGGCGTATGCGGCGTATGCGGCGTGTGCATCACGGGTGTTCGGCTTCCTTGTGCACCGCTTCGCGCCGCGCGAGGTAGATGCCGCTGGCGATGATGATGCCGGCGCCCGTGATGGTCCAGCGGCCCGGCAGCGTGTTCCACAGCGCCCAGTCGATGGCGACACCCCACGCCAGCGCCGTGTATTCGAACGGCGCCACGATCGACGCCTTGCCCATGCTGAACGCGCGCGTGATCGCCAGCTGGCCCAGGAAGCCGCTGACGGCCAGCGCCAGCAGCACGGGCCAGTCTTCCAGTCGCAGCGGCACCCAACCGCTCCACGCCAGCGGCAGCGCGCCGCAGCCCATCATGATCAGGATCCAGAACATGATCTGCTCATTGGAATCGGTGCGCGACAGGATGCGGCTGGCGATCGCCGACACCGCGTAGCACGCGGCCGATCCCAGCACGGCCAGGCCGGCCACGGAAATGAAGTTCGTCCCTTCCGGGCGCAGCACGACCAGCACGCCGACCAGGCCGACGCCGATGGCCACCCACTGCATGCCGTCGACCTTCTCCTTCAGTACGATGACGGACAACGCGGTGATCAGCGCGGGCGCGATGAAGAACACGGAATAGGTTTCAGCCAGCGGCAGGGATTTCAACGCATAGGCAAACATCGTCAGCATGCCGATGCCCAGCGCGCCGCGCAGCAGCTGCAGCGGCCAGCGCACCTTCAGCATCGTCGGGAACTTGCCGCGCCAGGCGACCCAGACGCACACCAGCGGCAGCGACGAGAACGAGCGCAGCACCGTCACCTGCATCGCCGGATAATGCGCGGCCAGCAGCTTCATGGCCGTGTCCATCAACGAGAACATCGCCACGGCGATCGTCATCGCATAAATGCTGTGCAGGTTTTCCTTGGCTTGCGGTTTCAACGGGGCTCCGTCTCCTGTGGTCGTCCCGGCCATTGTACGCAAAGACTTGTAACAATGTCAGGTCGCGGGCGGGGCTTTTTCCGCTAGACTGGGATGACTCCATTGTCCCAGCGCCCCATGAAAAAACCGATCCTGCTCCTGTTATCGATGGCCGGCGCCGTGCACGCCGCCGAAGTGCCGCAAGGCGCCGACTGCGTCGGGCCCGCATTGCCGCTGCTGCTGCACGAGCTGCCGCTCGACGTTCAGCGCCTGCTGGGACGCGGCCAGGCGGGCATCGGCGGGCTGGCCGATTCGAACGAACGCTTCAGCGCCACCGACGCGCTCAGCAAGGACCCGGCGCCGATGACGCGCTTCCGCTGGGCCGGCCAGGGCGACAGCTGCTATGCCGTCACCCTGGAACGGGGTGGCTTCATCCGCTACGTCGAGACGGCGGTGCTGCGCCAGACCGATGGCGCATGGCGCATCGTGGGCACGCGCGTACCGAACCCGGAAGAGACGGGAACGCCGTACCGCGGGCCGACGGCGGAAGACGATGCCTGGGAATCCGTCGACCTGTCGAAGTGGCAAAAGCCTGTCATCGCAAAATAATGTGCGGCGCAACCACAACGAATCGTGCGAAGTACCAACGCGCGGTATCATTTCGACATGACCAAGCCCGCCACGCCCCTCTACGTCGTCCACGAATCCCCCATCCACGGCCGCGGCGTCTTCGCCCGCCGCAAGATCAAGGCGGGAGAACGCATCATCGAATACACGGGAGAGATCGTCGACTGGGAAGAAACGTGCCGGCGCACGGCGGAAAAAGGCGGCCCGATCAACCACACGTTCTTCTTCACCTTGAATGACGGCATGCTGATCGACGGCGGCGCGGGCGGCAACGACGCCCGCTTCATCAACCACTCGTGCGAACCGAACTGCGAAGCGATGGAGGACGAAGGCCGCGTCTACATCCACGCGCTGATGGACATCGCGACGGGCGAAGAACTCAAGTACAACTACGGGCTGATCTACGACGAGCGCCACACGCCGGCCGTCAAGAAGGCATTCGCCTGCCACTGCGGCGCGCCGACGTGCAGCGGCGTGATGCTGGCGCCGAAGAAGCGCAGCCGCAAGAAAGCCGCGCCATAAACAGCATGGGGACAGGCTCCTCGCGGGCCGGAGGGCCAGCGAGGAGCCTGTCCCCGACGTGAAGCTGCCGAAGTCAGCGACTTACAGCTGGCCCAGCAACGTCTCCACATTCGACACTTCGAACTTCCCGCCCTGCTCCACGTTGAGCTGCCTGACGACGCCGTCCTCGACCAGCATCGAGTAGCGCTGCGAACGCGTGCCCATGCCGAATTTGGCGAAGTCGGCGTCCAGGCCCAGCGCCTTCGTGAACGCGGCGTTGCCGTCGCCCATCATGCGCACGGTGCCCGTGGCCTTCAGTTCGCGGCCCCAGGCGCCCATGACGAAGGCGTCGTTGACGGAGATGCACCAGATCTCGTCGATGCCCTTGGCTTTGAGCTCGTCGGCATGCGCGATGTAGCCCGGCGCGTGCTTGGCCGAGCAGGTTGGCGTAAAGGCGCCCGGCAGGCCGAAGACGGCGATCTTCTTGCCCTTCGCCAGTTCCTGGACGTTGAACGTGTTCGGGCCCAGCGCGCAGGCTTCGGTTTCGACTTCGATGTATTCGGACAGCGTGCCTTCCGGCAGTCTGTCGCCGATCTTGATGGTCATGGGACCTCCATTGTTCTGGTAAAAAAAAAGGCCGCGTCAGGCGCGGCCGGCCTCCGGCAGCAGTATGCCAGAGGGTGAGCAAGCTTGCTCAAAGTGCCAGTATCCCTCTCACGTAGACCCGGCAGCGGGCGCCCCGGTTTGCCTCGCGGGCGTTGGGGCGCCTTGTTGTGTCGCGAACGTCAGTCCGCCTGCTTGCGCAGGAACGCCGGAATGTCGTACGTCTCCATGCCGTTCTTCTCCATCGCGCGCACCTGCTCGGAGGCCGATTCGCGACGCCATACGGCCGGCGCCTTCATGCCTTCGAACGACTGGCCGGCGCCACCGGCGGCGCCCATCGACACGGACGTCGAACCGACGCCGCCGCCCAGCGAAGCCTGCGGATGCAGGCCGCCGTTGGTGCCCGTGCGCAGCATCTGCTGCGGCACCAGCTGCACGTGCTTCTTCGCCTTGCCCAGGCCCGTCGCCACGACGGTCACGCGGATCGAATCGCCCATCGCGTCGTCGTACGCGATACCTTGCGCGATCGACGCGTCCGGCGCGGCAAACGCGCGCACGGCGGCCATGACTTCCTTGATCTCCTTGCCTTTCAGGCCACGGCTGGCCGTGACGTTGACCAGCACGCCGCGCGCGCCGGACAAGTCGATGCCGTCCAGCAGCGGCGATGCGACGGCCTGCTCGGCCGCGATACGTGCGCGGTCCACGCCGGCAGCGGTCGCGGTACCCATCATCGCCTTGCCCTGCTCGCCCATGATCGTCTTGACGTCGTTGAAGTCGACGTTGATGTGGCCCGGCACGTTGATGATCTCGGCGATACCGGCGACGGCGTTGTTCAGGACGTCGTCGGCATGCTGCAGCCATTCGATCAGCGATTCGTCTTCATAGATCTCTTCCAGCTTCTCGTTCAGGATGACGATCAGCGAGTCGACGTTTTCCGACAGCTGCTCCAGGCCTTCGTCGGCGATGTCCATGCACTTCTGGCCTTCGTGCGAGAACGGCTTGGAGACGACGGCCACCGTCAGCGCGCCCAGCGACTTCGCCACTTCGGCGACGATCGGGGCGGCACCCGTGCCCGTGCCGCCGCCCATGCCGGCGGCGATAAACACCATGTGCGCGCCACGCAGCGCGTCCTCGATGCGGGCACGCGATTCTTCGGCCAGCTTGCGGCCGACTTCGGGCTTCATGCCCGCACCCAGGCCGGTCTCGCCGATCTGGATGATGTTGCCGGCCTTGGAAGCGGACAACGCCTGGGCATCGGTATTGGCGGCGATGAATTCGACGCCGCTCATACCTTTGTTGATCATGTGCTGCACGGCGTTGCCGCCTGCTCCACCGACACCGACGACCTTGATGACCGTACCCAGTGCTGCGTTATCGACCATATCGAACTCCATGATGTGCTCCTAAAAGTATGCGGTTTCAAGCGCCAGGCCTCATATCGGTAGGAGAACTGGCGATTGAACAGCGCAAAAATATAATTGAATGAGAAAAAACCCAAAAACCTGAAATCTTTGTACCGTCCCGGGAAGCGCAACCGCTGTCGCAGCCAACGCCTTCCCCTTTTTTAGAAATTACCCAGGAACCACTCCTTCATGCGCTGCCACACCGCTTTTACCGACCCGTCCTGGCGCGTCACGATATGCCCGCGCAGATACTGCTTCTTCGCTTCCATCAGGAGTCCGAGCACGGTGGCGTAGCGGGGGCTGCGCACCACGTCGGCCAGTTGGCCGCGATAATCCGGCGTCCCCATGCGCGCCGGCTTCAGGAAGATGTCTTCCGCCATTTCGATCATGCCGGGCATGATCGCCGTGCCCCCGGTCAGCACGATCCCGGACGAGAGCACGCCCTCGTATCCGGATTCGCGCACGACCTGGTGCACCATGGCGAACAATTCCTCCACGCGCGGCTCGATGACGGCAGCCAGCGCCTGGCGGGAAAGGTTGCGGGGGCCACGGTCACCCAGGCCCGGCACTTCCAGGTGTTCCCCCGGATCTGCCAGTACCTGTTTGGCCACGCCGTAACGGATCTTGATTTCTTCCGCTTCCGAGGTGGGGGTCCGCAAGGCCATTGCGATGTCGTTGGTGATCTGGTCACCGGCGATAGGGATCACTGCCGTATGGCGGATCGCGCCGTCCGAGAACACTGCAACGTCGGTGGTGCCGCCGCCGATATCGATCAGCACTACACCCAATTCTTTTTCGTCCGGCGTCAGCACGGCATCCGCGGATGCCATCGGCTGCAGGATCAGGTCCGAGACCTCGAGCCCGCAGCGGCGCACGCACTTGACGATGTTCTGCACGGCGCTGACGGCGCCGGTCACGATGTGGACTTTCACTTCCAGGCGGATGCCGCTCATGCCGATCGGCTCGCGCACGTCTTCCTGGCTGTCGACGATGAATTCCTGTGGCACGGTATGCAGCAGCTGTTGATCGGTCGGGATGTTAACCGCCTTTGCCGTTTCGATGACGCGCGCCACGTCGGTCGCCGTGACTTCCTTTTCCTTGATGGCCACCATGCCGCTGGAGTTGAAGCTGCGGATATGGCTGCCCGCGATCCCCGCATATACATTGCGGATCTTGCAGTAGGCCATCAGCTCCGCTTCCTCAAGGGCGCGCTGGATGGATTCCACGGTCGCTTCGATGTTGACCACCACGCCCTTCTTCAGGCCCTTCGATTCGTGCTGACCCAGCCCGATCACTTCGTGGCGTCCATCGCCCATCACTTCGGCCACCACGGCCACCACTTTGGAGGTGCCGATGTCGAGGCCGACGATCAGGTTTTTCGCGTCTTTTGTCATCTGTTTTGCCTGCTGTTCTTTTCGTCGTCGTTACTGCTGCTTCTGTTGTTCGTCACTGGTACTTCTTACAGCTACCTGTGCGGCTTCTCGGCCGGTATCTTCAATCCTGTCGCCGACAGCGCCAGCCCGTTCTGGTAGCGCATGTCGATGTTCTCGATGTTCTGCACGCGGCTGGCCAGCTGCGGCCAGATGCCCACCAGGCGCTGCACGCGTTCCTTCAGCGTCGTCGGCGTCTGCTCGCGCCCCAGCGCCACGCTCATGCCGTTATCGAGCGTCACCGTCCACGCATAGCGCGTCGACAGCGCCAGTCCCTGCGGCACCAGCTGCACGGGGGCGAACCACTTGCGCAGTTCGTCGTAGCGCGTCAGCACTTCCTTCTCGCTGCCCTCCGGTCCGGAGAACTGCGGCAGCTCGTGATCCTCTTCCGCCTCGGCCAGGTTGGCGGTAAACACATCGCCCTTCACGGACAGCAGCCGGCCATCCTCGCCCCACGTCCCCAGCGCCTCGTGCTCTTCCACTTCCACGATCAGCTGATCGGGCCACTCGCGCCGCACCGTGGCACGGCGTACCCAGGGCACCGCCTCGAACACCTGGCGTACCGTGTCCAGGTTCGCCGTGAAGAAGTTGCCGACGATGCGGCCCTGCGTCCCGTTCTTCAACGTCAGCAGGTTCACGTGGCGCAGGTCCGCGTGGTCCATGGACTCAACGCGGATGGTGCGCAGATCGAATACAGGCCGGTGCGCCAGCCACCACACGCCTGTCGCAACGCAAGCGCCCACCACCACGGCAAAGATGCCGCTGGCGGTTGCATTCAGGGCTTTCGCGTCATGCCACATCGTCTGCCTTATGCGTTCTTCAGGCGTGCGCCGCGCAGGATTTCCACGCACAGCTGTTCATAGCTGATGCCTTCCGCGCGCGCCGCCATCGGCACCAGCGAATGGCTCGTCATGCCTGGGGACGTGTTCACCTCCAGGAGGAACGGGCGGTTGTCCTGCGCGCGCAGCAGCACGTCGACGCGGCCCCAGCCCTCGCAGCCGACCGCGCGGTAGGCCTTCACGGCCAGCTCGCGCATCTCGGCCTGGATCGCCTCGTCCAGCTGCGGCGGGCAGAAATACTGCGTCGTGTCGGTGAAATACTTGTTCTGGTAGTCGTAGTCGCCCTGCGGCGCCACGATCTCCACCACCGGCAGCGCGCGCGCCGCGGCGCCCGTGCCCAGCACGGCGACGGTAAACTCGCGTCCCTGCACGAACGATTCGGCCAGCACGGAATCGTCCAGCGGCGCGCACTTGTCGTAAGCGGCCTGGAAGTCGGCCACCGCTTCCACCTTGGAGAAGCCGATCGACGAGCCTTCGTGCGGCGGCTTGACGATCAGCGGCAGGCCCAGTTGCGCGGCGGCGGCGTTCAGGTCCGTATCCGCATGCAGCACGGCGTAGGCAGGCGTCGGAATGCCTTCCTTCAGCCACAGGATCTTGGTCGTGATCTTGTCCATCGCGATGGCGCTGGCCATGACGCCGCTGCCCGTGTACGGAATGCCCAGCAGCTCCAGCGCCCCCTGCAGGGTGCCATCCTCGCCGTAGCGGCCGTGCAGCGCGATGAACACGCGATCGAATTTTTCCGCGGCCAGCTCGGCCAGCGAACGCTGACCCGGATCGAACGGGTGAGCGTCGATGCCCTGGCTTTGCAGCGCGGCCAGCACGCCGGTGCCGGACATGATGGAAACGTCGCGCTCGGCCGAGCGGCCGCCGAACAGCACGCCGACCTTGCCGAAGCCCTGCGCTTCCTGCGCAGTGATTGAGCTGATTGGGGTCATGGAGAGACTTTCTGGTAGCTGGTCAGTTTCGCGGGAATGCCGCCGATCGCGCCGGCTCCCATCGTCAGCACGACGTCGCCATCGCGCACCACGTTCATGATCGTTTCCGGCAGGTCAGCAAGGCCCTCGACAAACACGGGCTCCGTCTGGCCGCGGGCGCGGATCGCACGCACCAGCGAGCGGCCGTCGGCACCCACGATCGGTGACTCGCCGGCCGGATAGACGTCCACCAGCAGCAGCACGTCGACTTTCGACAGCACCTTGGCGAAATCCTCGAACAGGTCGCGCGTGCGGCTGTAGCGGTGCGGCTGGAACGCCAGCACGAGGCGGCGGCCAGGATACGCGGCGCGCGCGGCGGCCAAGGTCACTTCCGTTTCGACCGGGTGATGGCCGAAGTCGTCCACCAGGGCGAACGTTCCACCGTTCGGCGCATCCACTTCGCCATACTTGGTAAAGCGGCGGCCCACGCCGGCAAAGCCGGCGAGTCCTGCCTGCGTGTCCTTGTCCTCGACGCCGATCTCGCGGGCGATCGCGATGGCCGAACAGGCGTTCTGCACATTGTGCATGCCGGGCTGGTTCAGCACGAAGTCCGTGTCCGGGTAGCCTTCCTGCAGCACGGTGAAGTGCATCTGCGTGCCGACGGCGCGCGCATTCACGGCGCGCACTTCCGCGTCTTCGGCGAAGCCGTACGTCGTCACGGGTTTCGTCACCCGCGGCAGGATGCTGCGCACGTGCGGATCGTCGACGCACATCATCGCGCGGCCGTAGAACGGCAGGCGGTGCGTGAAGTGGACGAAGGCCGCCTTCAGTTTTTCGAAATCGTGCTCGTACGTCTCCATATGGTCGGCATCGATGTTCGTGATCACTTCGATCATCGGCGTCAGGTTCAGGAACGACGCATCCGATTCGTCCGCCTCGGCCACGAGGTATTCGCCGGAGCCCAGCTTCGCGTTCGCGCCGGCGGCGGTCAGGCGGCCGCCGATGACGAACGTCGGGTCCAGGCCGCCCTGCGCCAGCACGGAAGCGACCAGCGACGTGGTCGTCGTCTTGCCGTGCGTGCCGGCGATGGCGATGCCGCGCTTCAGGCGCATCAGCTCACCCAGCATGACGGCGCGCGGCACGATGGGGATCTTGCGGCGGCGCGCTTCCAGTACTTCCGGGTTGTCCGCCTTGACGGCGGTGGACGTGACGACGGCGTCCGCTGCGCCGATATATTCCGCCGCGTGGCCCTGATGCACGGTCGCGCCCATGTCGGCCAGGCGCTGCGTGACGGCGTTGCTGCCCAGGTCCGAGCCGGAGACGTTGTAACCCAGGGTGACCAGCACCTCGGCGATGCCGCTCATGCCGCTGCCGCCGATGCCCACAAAATGAATGTTCTTGACTTTATGTTTCACGTTTTTCTTCTTATGAAAGTTGTTCCAGCACGGCCGCGATGGCGTCGTTGGCGTCGCGCTTGCCCACCGCGTGTGCCGCCACGGCCATCCGTTCGCAGTCGGCGCGCGTCAGCGTTTGCAGCAGCGCGGCCAGGCCTTGCGCCGTCAGTTCCGTTTGCGGCAGGTGGATCGCGGCCTTCTGCTGCGCCATCCACTGCGCGTTGTCGCGCTGGTGGCTGGTTGTCGACGCGACCAGCGGTACCAGCACGCTGGCCACGCCGGCCGCCGTCAGCTCCGACACGGTAATCGCGCCGGCGCGGCAAATGACGACGTCCGCCTGGGCATACGCAGCGGCCATGTCGTCGATGAAATCGACCACGTTGGCAGCCACGTTCGCGCCCGTGTACGCGGCGCGCAGCGCGTCGATGTTCTTCTTGCCCGACTGGTGCGTCACCAGCGGACGCTCCCCCGCCGGCAGCAGCGCCAGCGCGGCGGGCAACGCGTCGTTCAGTGCTTTCGCCCCCAGGCTGCCGCCGACAACCAGGATGCGCAGCGGGCCGCTGCGGCCGGCAAAGCGCTGGGCCGGCGCCGGCAGATCCAGGATTTCGCGGCGCACCGGGTTGCCCGTCACGATCGCCTTGGCCGCCGCGCTGCCGAAGTCCGCCGGGAAGCCGAAGCAGACGCGCGACGCCAGCGGCGCCAGCGTCTTGTTCGACAGCAGCAGCGCCGCATCGGCATTGACCAGCACCAGCGGCACGCCGCGCAGCTTCGCGCTCATCCCGCCCGGCACCGTCACGTAACCGCCCATGCCCAGCACGACGTCGGGCTTCCTCCGGCCGATGTAGCCGAAGCAATCCGTGAACGCCTTGAGCAGCTTGAAGCCGCCGGAGACGGTGTGGCTCAGGCCCTTGCCGCGCATGCCGCTGAAATGGACGAGGTCCATCGCCACGCCCTGCTTCGGCACCAGGTCCTGCTCCATGCCGTGCGAAGTGCCCAGCCACGTGACTTCCCAGCCGCGCGCGCGCATCGTCTGCGCGATCGCCAGGCCCGGGAAGATATGGCCGCCCGTACCGGCCGCCATGATCATCAGTTTTTTGCCGCTCATACCCGGCCTCCCCGCATCAGCACACGGTTCTCGTAATCGATGCGCAGCAGGATCGCGAGGCCCACGCAGTTGATGACGACGCCGGAGCCGCCATAACTCATCAGCGGCAACGTCAGGCCCTTGGTCGGCAGCAGGCCCAGGTTCACGCCCATATTGATGAAGCACTGCACGCCCAGCCAGATGCCGATGCCTTTTGCCACCAGGCCGGCGAAGGTCTGGTCGATGGCGATGGCCTGGCGGCCGATGTCGAACGCGCGCTTGACGATCCAGTAGAACAGCGCGATGACGACCAGCACGCCGACGAGTCCCAGCTCTTCGCCGATCACGGCCAGCAGGAAGTCGGTATGCGCTTCCGGCAGGTAGTGCAGCTTCTCGACGCTGCCGCCCAGGCCCACGCCAAACAGCTCGCCGCGTCCGAAGGCGATCAGCGAGTGCGTCAATTGATATGCCTTGTTCAGCGCGTTTTCTTCTTCCCACGGATTGAGGTAGGCAAAGAAGCGGTCGCGGCGGAATTTCGACAGCGCGATGATCGTCACGAAAATCGTCACCAGCATCGCGCCGATGCCGCCGAACCAGATGGCGTTGACCCCGCCCAGGAACAGGATGCCCATGGCGATGCAGACGATCACGCCGAACGCGCCCAGGTCGGGCTCCAACAGGAGCAGCAGGCCGACGAAGCTCACGGCCAGCGCCATCGGCAGGAAGCCCTTGGTCAGCTTGTGCATGTACTCCTGCTTGCGCACCGTGTAGTCGGCCGCGTACAGCACCATGATCAGTTTCATGACCTCGGACGGCTGGCCGAGGCGGAACGGCAGCCAGCGCCGCCCGCCGTTGACGACGATGCCGATACCGGGGATCAGCACGAGCACCAGCAGCACCAGGGTGGCGATGAACAGGTACGGCGCCGCTTTCTGCATCGAGGCGATGGGAATGCGGAACACGCATGCCGCCGCCACCGCGGCGATGGCCATGAAGATGGCCTGGCGGCTGAGGAAATACGTATTCGTGTATTGCGCGAACTTGGGCGAATCGGGCAGCGCGATCGACGCGGAATACACCATCACCATCCCGAGCAGCATCAAGAGGATGACGACCCACACCAGCGGCTGGTCGTATTCCATCATGCGCGACTGGCGCGCACGGATGTCGATCGGCGTTGCCGCCGTCCCCGCGCCGAATTTGAACGGGAGCTGCATCAGATCTCCTGCCCCGCGTCCAGCGCCAGTTCGCGCACGGTGTCGATGAACACCTGGGCGCGATGGGCGTAGTTCTTGAACATGTCGAGGCTTGCGCACGCCGGCGACAGCAGCACGGCGTCGCCGCCGTGGGCCAGCGCCGCGGCGCGTTTCGTCGCTTCTTCCAGCGTGGCGCAGTCTTCCAGGCGCACGCCCGCGTCGGCCAGCGCGGCGCGGATGGCCGGCGCATCGCGGCCGATCAGCACCACGGCGCGCACATAGCGCGACACCGGCACGGCCAGCGGCTCGAACTCCTGACCCTTGCCGTCGCCGCCGGCGATCAGGACCAGTTTTTGATTTTCACCGGTAAAGCTCTTGCCCAGGCCATCGATGGCCGCGACGGTGGCACCCACGTTGGTGCCCTTGCTGTCGTCATAGAACTCGACACCGTCGATGGCAGCCACCAGTTCCACCCGGTGCGGCTGGCCCTTGTAATCGCGCAGCGCATGCAGCAGCGGCGCGAACGGCAGGCCGATGGCGCGGCACAGGGCCAGCGCGGCCAGCGCGTTCGACGCGTTGTGCGTGCCGCGGATCTGCAGCGCGTCGGCCGGCATCAGTTTTTTCAAGTGGGTTTCAACGACTGGCGCGGGCTCGTTCTTGCGGCGCTTCTTCGGTTCCGCATCGTCCAGCGGCTCGGCGGTGGCCAGCCAATGGATGCCCCGCTCGCTGACGAGGCCGAAGCTGTCCGGTGCTTCCGGCGCGTCCGTGCCGAACGTGACGTTGCTGCCCGTCGGGTTGGCCATGCGCAGGCTGTAGCTGTCGTTGCGGTTCAGGACCCGCACCGTGTCCGTGCCGAAGATGCGGGCTTTATCGTCAGCATACGCGTGCATCGTGCCGTGCCAGTCCAGGTGGTCCTGCGTCACGTTCAGCACCGTCGCGGCATCGGCCTGCAGCGAGTACGTCGTGTGCAGCTGGAAGCTGGACAGCTCCAGCACCCACACTTGCGGCAGTCCGTCTTCCGCGTTCATTCCCTCGCGCAGCACGTCCAGCGCGGCCGGGCTGATATTGCCGGCCACGCGCGTGGACAGGCCGGCGCGCTCGCACAGCTGGCCCGTCAACGTCGTGACGGTGGTCTTGCCGTTGGTGCCGGTAATCGCAATGACCTTCGGCGCGTAGGCGCGGTCTTCCTTCAGCCAGGCCAGTGCCTGCGCGAAGATCTCGATCTCGCCCCAGACGGGGATGTTGGCGGCTTGCGCGGCCGGGATGATCTCGGCCAGTTCGCGGTGCGGTGCCAGGCCGGGGCTGACGGCGACAAAGTCCACACCGTCCAGCAGCGCGGCATTGAACGGACCCGAGACGAACTGCGTGCCCGGCAGCGTTTCGCGCAGCACCGGCAGGCGCTCCGGCACGGGGCGCGTGTCGGCCACGCGCAGCAGCGCGCCGCAGCGGGCCAGCCACTGCGCCATCGCCAGACCCGATTCACCGAGTCCCAGTACCAGTGCGATTTTGCCGTTGTAGATCATATGGGTATCAGCGCAGTTTCAACGTCGACAGGCCAAGCAGCACGAGCATCATCGTGATGATCCAGAAGCGCACGACAACCTGCGTCTCCTTCCAGCCCTTCTGTTCGAAGTGGTGGTGCAGGGGCGCCATCAGGAACACGCGACGGCCCACGCCGTAGCGCTTCTTGGTGTATTTGAACCAGCCCACCTGGATGATCACGGACACCGTTTCGGCAACGAAGATGCCGCCCATGATGAACAGCACGATCTCCTGGCGCACGACGACGGCGATGGTGCCCAGCGCGCCGCCGAGGGCCAGCGCGCCCACGTCGCCCATGAAGACCTGCGCGGGGTGCGTGTTATACCAGAGGAAGGCGAGACCCGCGCCGGCCATCGCGCCGACAAAGATGATCAATTCGCCAGCACCGGGAATGTGCGGGATGAACAGGTATTTCGAATACGTGGCGCTGCCCGTCAGGTAGGCGAACAGGCCCAGGCCCGAGCCGACCA